>Ga0180430_10000027_pt1 | contig 183378 bp, 189 predicted proteins | sample SS_ome_9_FD_132999 | JGI IMG/M metagenome (GOLD analysis project Ga0180430, IMG submission 132999) | Hypersaline lake sediment archaeal communities from the Salton Sea, California, USA - SS_1_S_2 metaG | ecosystem: Environmental > Aquatic > Non-marine Saline and Alkaline > Hypersaline >...
CATCAGCGATTGCTTCTGCAAATACCTTTTCTTGCTCTGAAATCGTATCTCCACACTCTTTATCTCCACTTCCTTCAACATCAGATAACCTTTCTACAAAAGCATCTATTCTATCTAAAGAAGCTCTTGCTCCATCTAACCCTTCAAAGGTAAAGTTTAATTGGGTCTTATAATGAGTTTGTAATAGTAGATATCTAACTTGACGCCCTGAATATCCTTTGTCTAATAAATTTCTAAGAGTGTAAAAGTTACCTAAACTTTTACTCATCTTCTTGTTATCCACAATTAAGTGCTCTACATGAAACCATAGCTTTGCAAATTGCTTGCCTGTGCAACACTCTGATTGAGCGATTTCATTTTCATGGTGAGGAAAAATGTTATCTACTCCTCCGCAGTGAATGTCTATACTCTCACCTAAAATCTTTGTAGCCATTGCAGAACATTCTAAATGCCATCCAGGTCTACCTTTTCCCCAAGGCGACTCCCAATAGATATTTCCATCTCTTGTTTCATCATAAGCTTTCCAAAGAACAAAATCAGAAGCATTGTCTTTGTCATATTCATCGTCAATTCTGTTAGATGCTCCTGTTTTAAGCTCTTTTAGCTTTAAATGAGACAACCTTCCATAGGATGAAAAAGAACTGATTGAAAAGTAAACGCTTTTATCTTGCCCAACATATGCAAATCCCTTTTTAATAAGGTCTTCGATCATGTTTATCATCTCTTGAATGTAGTCTGTCGCTTTTGGATAATGTTCTACTTTTTCTATGTTTAATGTTTTTAGATCATCAAAAAATGCTTGTGTATAAGGCTCTGCATACTCAATTAGACTAGTTCCTTTTTCAATAGCTCCTTTGATTGTTTTATCATCAACATCTGTAATATTCATTACTTGTTCTACAGGAAGACCAAAATATAAAAGAGAACGTCTTAAAAGATCTTCAGCTACATAAGTTCTAAAATTCCCTATATGAGCAAAATTATAAACAGTAGGACCACAGGTATAAAGCTTAATAGTTTTACCATCTATTGGATGAACCGTGTGCTTTTCTTTTGTTTCTGTATTGTAAAGCTTTAATTGTATCTCTTTTAAATTATTCATTTTCCAACGTTTGTACTAGTGATTGTAATCGACGAAAATCAACTTTTCCTGTTCCCATTACAGGAATCTCATCTAATTTATGTACTTGGGATATTTTAACAATTCTTGAAAATCCATCGTCTCTAAGCATTGCATTAGCCTCTTTTGCATCTATATCTTGTGTTGTAAACAAGACTAAAAACGTTTTTTCTTGCTCTCTTTCAGAAGCTAATACTGCAACTTGAGAATCTTCAGGTTTTATCCCTTTGTTTAATAGACCCTGATAAATGGTATGTTCTAAGGCTCCAAAACTAATCATTTCTCCACCAATTTTAGTAAATCTTTTCTTTCTTCCAGATAAGATTAAATAGCCTTCTTCATCTACTTTCCCAAGGTCTCCTGTGCGATAGTATTTTTTTCCGTTTAGTTCGATAAATGGATTTTTGTCTTTGTCTAAATAACCATTAAAAACATTTGGGCCATACACGCAAAGTTCCCCTTCTGCATGCTCAGAAAGCAGCTCTTCTGTTTCAGGGTGGATAGTAACTATCTCCACCCCTCCAATAGGCTTACCAACTCCTTTTGCTTTTTGGTTTGGTCTATTGATAGAAATAATAGGAGAGCACTCTGTTATCCCATAACCTTCTAAAATCTCTTTATTCTTTCCTAAGTTTCTTACTTTATCAAATAGCTCTTGAGGAGCTTTTTCTGCACCAGTCACAAACAATCTAACTGTGCGTAGCTCTCTTTTTGTTGCTACTTGTAAAAGACCTTTTAAAAAACTTGGAGCACTACAAAAGATTGTAATTTTCCAACGATCAATCCCTTTAGCAAGCGCATGACTATCTGTTGGGTCTGGATAGTAAGCAACTTTTACTCCCATTAGAATTGGTAAAAGTCCTGCTACAGAAAAACCAAACGAGTGAAAAGGAGGTAAAATCCCAAAAAGAACATCATCTTTATTGATATCAACGCTCTGCATTGCCGATCGTTGGTTATCTAAAATGTTTTTATGTGAAAGTGGTACTCCTTTAGGAACTGATTCTGTGCCAGAAGTAAATAAGATCACCGCAGGATCGTTTTCATTAATTGTATTTAACTTAAGCATCTTCATTAACTTTTCAGATGAAAGTTTTGATAAAAATGCACCCTTTAACTTTTGGGATAGTTTTATTTTCTTCTTTATATTCTCTAAGAGATGAACTTTTTTAGCTAAGTCACCAAGTTCGACATAAGATAATCTTTCTAAAAACTTCCATGAAGAAATCACAGCTTTTATCTCTGCTTCTTCCATCATGTGATTTAAGTATTTTGGGCCAAGTGTCCAGTTAAGCATTACCGGCACTTTTTTAGCGATCAAACAAGCTAGAATAACAATGTAAGCTCCTGCAGAAGCTGGTAGTAATACACCTACTTTCTGTCCCGGAAGTTTTGCTATCTGTGTTGATAAAACTAACGCTGCTAGTTTTAACCTTTTATAGGTTAAGATCCCTAATAAATCATCTCCACAAGCAGCTAAGTTATGCATTCTATCTGTTACATTAAAAAATGCTTCAGGAATAGTCTTTCCTTGAGGAATAGTAGAAAGAGGTCTTTTTTCCTTTGGCCAAACAATATCTGAATCTTCTTCTTCATACTCTCTTGTGCTTTTTTCTCTTCCACTAGCCACTTCTAATGCATCTTGAACTGTGTTTAGATCTTCAGGATAAACTTCTCCAACATCATAGTGTTCAGAAATATGCACAACAAGTTGCGCTATATCTAATGAGTCTAATCCAAGATCTAAAGAAAGGCTCATATCCTTTTTTATCTCAGAAATCTTATGTCCAGATAATTTTGATAAATGTGTAAAAACATCTTGCTCTACTTTAGGTGTAATTTCTAAAGATTCTAATACCTTATTACGCTTTTTTGTGTATTCAACACCTGGATATTCTTTTTTGTAAAAATAAGAAGAAACAAGGTTAATTGGCTCTTCTGTAACCGTTGTACCTATTTCAGATGGATATTGATTATAAAATTTTTCAAGATAACGATTTACTTCAATTCTAGAACCAGTTTTTGGGAAATCTTTTGGTTCAGGATAAAACTCTAATGTCACACGTCTTCTTGGCATAAAGAAAATAAAGTTCTTTATACATGCTAATATCCCTTCAACCATTTTCTTTTTAAAATCAGGTGACTTGCCAGTATAAGCTCTTGAAAATCTACTCCCCCAAAGACCTACTGTTCTTATCAAAACAACATTACAATCTGGACATTCTTTTAAAAGCTGCTGGGTTGCAGAAGCTCCCCCAATAAGTTCTTTACCTGTATGCTTTAACCTTCCAGCTGGATATAATAAAAAATTCTGACCTCTTTTAAGTCCTCTAGACATTATCTGCAGAACTTGTTCTGCCTTTTTTAATTTAATATCATTTACCGAAGTTTCAAAATTTGGAATAGGAAGCGCTTTAATTAACTTCATGAACGTGTTTATAAAGGGCTGACGATACATATATTCAATCGCAAGAGGCCTAAACTGCTTTTTTGGCCATAGATACAATACAATTAAGATAGGATCTATATGAGCTGGATGGTTAGGTAATAGCAATATCCCCCCTGGATTAGGCAAATTCTTACTATCAATTAACTCAAGTCCCTTAACATCAACCTTATACCTTAGAGAAAATAGCCATCTTCCCATAGATAGAAATATTTTTATGAAAAATAACCTCATAACCACTCACTTTTAGAGAAAAACATAGCATATTTCCCATAGTTTGCAAACAAAAGCTTCCTAAAGCCCTCAATACAGGCCTTTTTGACAATTTAAATAATTAATGTTAAAATTGTAATTAGGAATAATTATCTTTGTAATAAGAGTAATAAAATGGAAATTAAATTTAATAATGCGCTACAAAGCGTAACTAACCTAGTTAGAGCAGAAAAGAGAAGCATTTCTCTTGAAAATCGCACAGAACTCGAGCAAACCACTTATAATGTGGCTCAAAAAGCTCTTAATCAAGGACTTAGTTACGAAGACGCTCTAGCTTTTCAGCATACTCTATCTGATAGAGAAATCATCTCTTGATTCCTATTTAAAAAATCTGTTATACAGCCACTAAAAACACCCAAAAGAGGCCTGTATGATAGATCCATTAAATAGCAATGAGCCAAATATCCCTCAAGAACCAAAAATTACACCACAGTTAAACAAGCGAAGAGAGCTAGGTAAAAATGCTTGGAATAAAGCATCTTCTCAAATGCAACGTTGGGAAGAATACAAGCAAACTTGCCAAGAGCAAAAAATACGCCCTCATCATTATTCTAAAGGGCCTGTTGAAGGTTCTAAAGAGATAAAGTTTTAGAAAAAGCCGCTTTTTTAAGCGGCTTTTTTTGTTGCTCTTGAAATGCTTAAGAAAAATAGCATTTTAGCTACATCCAATAAAATAAATGGTAAAAACCCTAGAACGATAGCTTTATTTAAGCCTACAAAAAAACTTAAGTGAGCTATTCCAAATAGATAAATCACACTCATTCCAGAAAACAAAGAAACTGCAGCTCCTAAAAAATCAGATCTTTTTTCATAAAGATAACCCGTTAAATAAGTTCCTGCTAAATATCCAACAAGGTATCCCCCTGTCGGTCCAAAGAACCAAGCGATACCAGATCCTCCTGATGAAAAAACTGGAAGCCCTACTAGTCCTTGTAAAAGAAAAAAGGCAACAGTTAACGCTCCTATTCTTTTACCAAAAAATAATCCTATGGCTAAACACAAAATGTTTTGAAAAACAACTGGAACTGGAGTAAATGGCAAAGGAATAATCACTCTTGAACAAAGAGAAATTAATATACTTAATAAAGCCGCTAAACCTACTTGCTTAGCAAGTGCATGGTTATTTTGATCAAATGCTAAAGCTTTCACAAAAACCTCCCAAAAATTTTCTTTAAGTTTAGTATACCTTTAAATTCTTTTAAAGTGCATTTCTATTTTAATATTCAAATTATTCTTCTTGGAAAGAATTTTATCAAAAATGCGCCGTAATACCACTTCCTTTAGGTGGAGGATATAAGGTGCAAGTAATATCTAAATTGGTTTTTGTTGGCTTTCGATGTACTGTCGAATAATTTCAATTGGGGCTCCACCGCAGGAACCAGCAAAATAGCTTAGAGACCAAAGGTTTCCTTTCCATAAATAATGCGAAATATATGAACTGTACTGTTTTTTTAGCAATCTACATGAAACTCCTTTTAAGCTGTTCACTAATTTAGAAATGGCTATTTTAGGAGGATAATTGACTAAAAGATGAACATGATCATGTTCACCTTCTAGTTCAACTAATTCTACTTCAAAATCCTCACAAACGTTTGCAAAGATAGATTTAAGGCTTTCTAGGATTTCTTTTGTGAAAATTTTCTTTCTGTATTTAGTAACAAAGACCAAATGCACATGAACACTAAATACACAGTGTCTACCCGTTCGAATTTCAGTTGACTTTTTCATAGATCAAATAATATATTTTCAGCATGTTAATACGAAAAGCATATAAATATAAATTGAAAACAAATGAGGTAATTGATCAAAAGTTATCTCAGATGACCGGGTGTTGTCGGTTTGTATGGAATAAGGCTTTAGGAATAAACCTGCAAAGGTTGGAATCTAAGCAGCCTCTTATGTGGTATCATGAGTTAGCATTTTGGTTAACATTTTGGAAGAAAACAGATGAGTTAAGCTTTTTGAAAGAGTGTCCTTCCCAGTCGTTGCAACAAACATTAATGAATCAAGCAAGAGCTTTTAAGGATGCTTTTAATAAAAACCAACCAAACAAAAGAATACCTAGGTTTAAAAAGAAGTTTCGAGCGGATAGCTTTTGTTATCCTCAAGGGTTTAAAATTGAAAATAGAAGAGTATTTCTACCCAAACTTGGTTGGATAAACTTTTACAAAAGTAGAGAAATAGAAGGTACCCCTAAAAACATTACGGTTAAAAGAGATGCTGATGGGTGGTCGATTAGCATACAAGTAGAAATAGAAGTTGGTAAGCCAAAACACTCATCAAAGAGTGTGGTAGGTATTGATTTAGGGGTGAAGCGTTTTGCAACTTTGTCTACAGGAAAATATTTTTCCTCATTAAATAGTTTTAGAAGGCATGAAAATCTGTTAGCAAAAGCCCAACAGAAGCTAGCAAGACAAGAAAAGCAATCAAATAAGTGGAAAAAACAAAAAAATGAAATAAGAAAAATCCATCAAAAGATAAGAAATAAACGATTAGATCGTTTGCATTGGATATCAAGTAAGGTTAGCAAAAAACACGCTATAACAATACTTGAAGATTTGAAGATAGCAAATATGTCAAAATCGTCAAAAGGAACAAAAGAAGCTCCTGGAAAAAATGTAAAAGCAAAATCAGGGTTAAATAAGTCCATAATAGATCAAGGTTGGGGTATGTTTGTAGATTTGTTGAGATATAAACAAACACATATGGGTGGAGAACTAATCCTAGTAAACCCACAGTATACGAGTCAACAATGTCCTAATTGTTTAAAAACAGATGCAAGAAACAGAGTTTCTCAGTCAAGTTTTAAATGTACAGGTTGTGAGTATCAAGACAATGCTGATTTAACTGGAGCAAAGAATATATTAGCGGCAGGGCTTGCCGTGATGGCCTGTCAAGCGAACTCTATAAAGAGTCGGCAGCAGGAACCTGTAAGAATCCGTAAGGTAGTATTACCCTAAATTAAGGAATCCCCGTTCTTTAGGACGGGGAGGAAGTCAATTGCAAGTACTTTGATGTGTTTTACAGCAATTTTTGCTGACTGTAATCAAAGTTGTTGCTCACCTTGTGGATGTAAGCCATGTGATTGCTCACCTTGCCAAGAATGTTGTTGTGAGCCATGTGACTTTGTTCCACCATGTCCACCTGATACTTGTGCATACAATGCACCTCAGTATATTGATTTAAAGTGTAGTTGGGATCTATTTGTTTCTGTAAGTTTTGTCTATGCACAAGCAAGACAAGAAAACTTGCAATTTGCCGACAGCACAAAAATCATTGCGATCAATACAAGTGATACCAACAATGAATCTCAATATTCTAAGTTAAACTATGACTTCGAACCTGCTTTTAAAGTTGGTTTGGGTTCTCATTTTGAGTGTGATGGATGGGATTTATATGCTGAATATTTTAGATATCATGCAGATGTTGGATCAGGTTCTTTCAATGATGAAGTTGGAGACAACGATTCAATGAGAATCTGTCTATATACTATGCAAAGTGATACTTTTCCCTACACAAATTCTAATACTCGATCTGTTACAGCATCAGCAAAATGGAAACTTGATTTAGATACTTTTGATCTAAACTTAGGTAGATCTTACTATGTTGGGCAATGCCTTATTTTCAATCCTTTTTTTGGAATTAGAGGGGCTTGGATAGATCAAACTTTTACAGTTAACGCAACTGTCACTGATACTGATTTAGATACTTTGTCTTCATCATCAGAAAGTTGTTCATGGGGAGTTGGCGCAAGAGTTGGAATTAATACCGATTGGACTTTTACAAGTGGATTTCGCCTTTTAGGAACTTCATCATTTGATATTCTTTATACAGATTATGATGAAATTAAATATTCTCAAAGATTTGAAACTACAGCTTCTGCAGCACCTACACCTTTTACAAACTACTCAAGTAAAATAGGTAGAACCTATCTTAGACCACATGCTCATGTAGGACTTGGACTTGGTTGGGCAGATTATTTTTGCTGTAATAAATGGTTTTTTGATTTTACCGCTTCCTATGAATTCCATGTATTTTGGAACCAGAATGTATTACAATTGACTTTACATGTGGACAAGATCCATCACAACACAACGGTGATCTATACCTTCATGGTCTAGTTCTATCTGTAACTTGGGATTTCTAATTAGTTTTTTATAACTTTTATCTGATCAAAACAGAGTCATTATGACTCTGTTTTTTTATCTCTTGATAAGCTTTTTCTAAAAGGCGTTGACTTTCAGAAAAAGTAATTTTTTCTTTTGCATGTGCATAAGTAAACCATCCCCCATCGACTGTCTCAACAGGATCTAGTTTATATTCTGTTGTAGTTTCCATTAGAAAATAGTGAACCTGTTTGTTAAAAGTTTCTCCCTTCTTTTCAAAAGTATATTTTTCTTCTAAACTAATTGATAAGTCGTTTACAGGATCTAAGTCAGCTTCTTCTTTAAGCTCTCTTAAAGCTGATTGCTTGGGCGTTTCATTGTTTTCTGCATGGCCTTTTGGAAAACCCCAGTGCAAGCCATTTTTATGTTGAACTAGAAAAAATAACCATTGGTTATCTTTTAAAGTAAGAGGGATAACCCCATATGAAACATCGATCATGGATGATATTTTCCAAAAACTAAAACTGCATTATGCCCACCAAATCCAAAAGAATTTGCAAGAGCTACATCAATTTTATGATCTTGGCTTTCTCCTAAAACCGCATCTACTTCACTCAATCCTTCATCAGGATCTGTAACGTTGATTGTAGGGTGTAGTTTATCTTCCATGATAGATTTTATAACTGCAACACCTTCAAGACCTCCAGCGGCTCCTAAACAGTGTCCAATCATAGATTTTGTTGAGTTTACTTTGATGTTTTTAGAGTGATCTTTAAACACTTTGTGTATAGATCTAATCTCTCCTATATCACCTAAAGGAGTACTTGTCGCATGAGCGTTTATGTAATTTACTCTTTCTTTTTCAACATTCGCATTTTTTAAAGCTTCTTCCATGCAAACAGAAATGCCAAGACCATCTTCTCTAGGAGCAGTCATATGAAATGCATCGCAGTTAACATGTCCACCTAGATATTCAGCTAAAATCGTAGCACCTCTTTTTTGGGCATGCTCTAAACTTTCTAAAACTAAAACGCCAGCTCCCTCTCCCATCACAAATCCATCACGGTTTTTATCCCATGGTCTAGAAGCTTGCTCTGGATGTTCATTGTTAGTAGATAGCGCTTTAATCGCAACAAACCCAGCAAGTCCTAAAGGATTTAAAGGAGCTTCAGCTCCACCGCAAAGCATGATGTCAGCGTCACCATTTCTAATGTGCTCTGCAGCTGAATAGATTGAGTTATTTGAAGTTGCACAAGCAGTAGAGATTGAGTAGTTAGGTCCCATGAACCCTAGGTCTATAGCTAATAGTCCCCCTCCCATGTTCGTAATGATATAGGGAACAAAAAATGGGGTTAGTCTTTTAAAGCTTTTATTAATGATTGTATCTGTTCCTTCATAAAGAGTTTTCATTCCTCCCATTCCAGAACCAATAATAATTCCAGCTCTTTCTTTGTCGATAGAATCTAGATCAATATTTGCATGTTCTAAAGCTTTTTTCCCTGCAACCATTGTATAGCTAATAAAAGGATCTACTCTGCGAGCCTGTTTTTTATCCATATACTCGCCAACATCGAAATCTTTGATTTCACCGGCTATCTGCGTAGGATACTCAGATACATCAAACTTTGTAATCTTACCTACTCCACTTTTCCCGTCTAATAAAGCTTGAAAGTATGTGTCTACATCATTCCCAAAACAAGAAACAGTTCCAAGACCTGTTACAACAACTCTTTTCCTCATGTTAACTCTCCCCGTCTTAAGTTAACTCCACTACTTTCTTCTTTTTCAACATCTAACTCTACAAGCTTACCATTTTCCCAAAGATGCTCTAACTGATACCTTTCTCTTAACTCAGGAGTAAATAAATGCACATGCACATCACCAAAGTCAATTACTACCCAATCGCCATCTTTAATTCCTTCGACTAAAACAGGTGCTTGCCCTATTTCTTTCATTTCAGAAATTAAATGATGAGCTATTGCAGTAACATGCCTTTCTACATTCCCCTCAGCAATTAGTATAGTATCCGCTATTGAAGAAATATTTTCTAAGTCCAAGCCTAGTATATTTCTACCTTTTTTATCATAAACGGCATTAGCTAGTTTATTAAGAATAGTAAAATTTTCTTTATTCATAAATTAAGTACTTTGATATTTCTTGCTTAAGAATATAAATGATCTTTATAAATGTAGTCCAGCACTTTTGCCGGTAAGAGATGGTTACAATAAAGTTTTTTCTTTAGTCTATCTCTAAGGTCAGTAGAACTGATTTCCATTACTTTAGTATCTACTAAACCTTTTTTTATAATTGGTAATAATTTTTTATCTGGATAGTCTTTTAAGTTACTAGAATAGTCTTTTCTAGCCCCAAAAAGAGGTGTTGCAAGCTCACAAAGTGTAAAAACATCTTTCCATAGATAAAAGTTCTGTATCGAATCTTCAGCTAAAATCAAATAAATTTTAGCATTTTTATATCTTTCATCCTTAAGTAAAAGACGAAGAGTGTCTATGTGATAGGAAACATCTCCTAAATTTTCTTGAATCTTAGTTAAAGAAAAGTAAGGAATTCCTTCTATTGCAAGCTCTACAAGATGAGCTCTTTTTTCATAACTTTCTGCTGGAGGTGTAGAAGTTTTATGAGGAGAACAAACAGCAGGACAAAAAAGAATATGGTCAAGTTTATGTATTTCATACATCTGAAGAGCAAGATTGATATGCCCAAAATGAATGGGATCGAAACTTCCTCCAAAAAAGCCTATTTTTTCCATTAACGCCTAATCGTTTCCCAGTTGTTTTTCTTACACAAACTTGCAAGCTTTCGTTTAGGCTTTACACAAACTGGATGACAAGCTGTTTTTAATAAAGGAAGATCTGAAATACAGTCTGTATAGGCAACTACTTTTGATAAACGGTATTTCTTTTTAAGATCTTCAACATATTCGGCCTTACTTTCACCATAGATGATTGTATCTATCGCTTCAAAATTCCCTTTTGAATCAACTTTATACTTACATCCTTTATAAATAAAAACCCCTAGCCTTTCAGCTAGAGGTTTTATTAAAAACTCTGGTGAACAGGATAAAATTACAATCATACCCTTGTTATCTTTGGCTCTTAATAATCTTTCCAGTACAGAACCGCGTATTAAGGATGTAAAATTCTTCTTCCAAAAAAGTTTTGCTTCTTCTTCAAATTGTGAAAAATCTCTTCCTTTTAAAAATCTATGAAATACTCTTTTATGTAGAAGATCTAATGATTTATCCATGTATCGATAGCGGAAATAATAGATCATATAAAAGAAAATAAGCCATTTAGAAAAAACTTTTTTTCTTAATAAGTGTAGAAAGAAACACTTACTACAGTTTTTCTTTAACAGGGTATCATCTAAATCAAATACCGCGATCGACTCAAAAAAATCTTCTAGTAAAGCAGACAAAAAAAAGATCCTTGTTTACAGGTCTAGGTTATCTATTTCATCTTCTATTTTACTATAAACAGACTTTTCTTTTTCTAAAAGCTCTTGATAAATAAAGGCTCTTTCAAAGTCCTGAATAGAACTTCCTAAAAGTTTTCTATAGTAATCTATTCTCTTTTTTACCTCAGTTAAACAGGCTGTTAACAGCTTTTCATCTGGAGATAAAATAAGAGGTTTTGTAGTAGCTAAAAGATCTTTAATCAGGTCGTTATCAAAAGAACTTAATTTAATCGACAAACTTAATTCTTTAAGTTCATTGTGTTTTTCTTCTGTAGTCTCTTCTTTTAATAGAGCTAGAAGATCATTCTTTAGGCCTTGAACTTTTTCTAAGTGCTCTTCTTTAATTTTCTTTTCAGCTTCTGTTTTCTTTCCAATAATTTCATCTTCTATTTTCATTAAAGAAGTTTTAAGGTCTTTTACATCTTTTGCTGCAAGCTCTACAGTCTTCATAAAACTCAATATTTCTTTAACCTGCTTTAAAGTTGCTTCATCATCTAAAGTTTCATCAGCACGCTTTTTTAAAAGCTCATCGATTTTTTCTTGCACAAGAATTTGATTCTTTTCAAATTCCCCTCTTTTTTCTGAAAGACCCTGCCTTCTTTCATCATCCATTTTCTTAACTTCATTCCAAGCTGTAGATAATTGAGATCTTGTATTTGTAAAAACTGTTACATGCAAAGATAGTAGTTTTGCTGCTGCCTGCAAGTTTTTAATTTTTTCTCTAAGTTCGTAAAACTTTGCTTTTCTTTTAATCTTTTCAAACTCTTCCATAAAAGATGAAACATCAGTAGAAAATGCATCAGACACTTCTTGAATAAGCTCTTTTCTTCTTGGGTAAATAATATCACCTAGATCAGAAAGCTTTTTAAAGAATTGGTTTTTATCCTTATAGCGAATAGGTGTTTGAATCACCTCTTTTCTTAAAGATTGCAATTTTGATGAAAGTGTTGAAAGAACATTTAGCTCTTTTTGGCAATCTTGAAAAATTTCAATATTCCCCTCAATTTTAGGAAATTCAATTGTTTCAGAAGTATTTGCTAGTTTTTTAAGATCTTTTATTTGATCTTTTAGAGCTTTAACGGCTAGTTCAATTTGCTCTCTTGCATACGAAGCTTCTTTTTCTACTAAAGATTTTAATGTTTGAGCTTGGTTATTAATCTCTAGGTATTCGTTCCATAATTTTTCACGAACATAAGGACTTAGGTCTTCTTTAAAGATCTCTAAACACATTATTTTAGAATCCCAAAAAGTTTTAAAATCAGCCTTTTCTTTTTGAGACAATGCTGATTTCATTAAATCAAGACAAAACCTTACTCTTTCATCAGTCTTTTTAATTTCTTTCAATTTTTCAAGAAAAGATTCTTTCTTTTCTTCTTCAATGACTTGATTTTCACTTTCAGAACTCATAAATACCTAACTAAAGCTATTGTTAATATACTTAGATTGTAATCGATCTTTACTTAGAGAGAAAGGCTTTTTTAACTTTGTTCAAAATCTTGTAAAATGATCTCTTGCACCCTATCAATATCAAAGTCTTGCAAGTTTAAACACCTAAACAAAGGCTCTTTTTTTCGAAACCATGTAAACTGTCTTTTTGCATATTGTCTAGAGGCAGCTTTAAATGCTTCAACAAATTTCTTATATTCGTTTTCACTTTGAGAGCCTTGCAAAAATTCAATAGCTTGGCGATACCCGATCGCATTAGCACAAGAGTTATTTTCCAAAAGCCCTTTTTGCATTAAAGTTTTCACTTCATCTATCAGACCCTCGTTGATCATCACCTCACAACGAGCATTAATTCTTTCATCTAAAATCTCTTTTGGAAAAAATAAAAACCAACAATTAAATAGATAATCAGATGGACTTTTATGGGCTTTAAAACTACTTACCTTTCTATTTGAAAGATAAATAATTTCAAGAGCTCGTACAATTTTTTGCCGATCTCTTTCAGTAATAGTATTTGCATAATCAGGATCTAGCATCTGAAGTCTTTCATATAAGACTTCAGGTCCCTGCTTTTCCATCTCATCTTCTATTTTTTTTCTTACAGAAGCAACAGATGGAGGGCCACAAGGGGGACCATAGATAAGAGCATGGATGTAAAACCCTGTTCCACCTACTACAATAGGAACTTTATCTCTTGATAAAATATCTTTAATCGCATCATGAGCCTTATTATAAAAGGTCATAACGTTAAAAGGGTCTTTAATATCAACAATATCTATTAAATGATGCCTTACTCTAGTTCTTTCTTCTAAAGTAACTTTTGCAGTCCCAATATCCATACCGCGATACACCTGCATAGAATCAGCAGAAATGATTTCTCCACCAATTTTTTCTGCTAAAGATAAACTACAAGAAGTTTTACCTGCTGCAGTGGGTCCTGATAAGATTAGAACTTTTTGTCTTTTAACAGGCTCTTTTACCCTCTGACGTAAAGTTCTATGAGAGTGTCTTAAAGCTCTTTTTTTGGCTATATCGTACACAATTTCCTAAGGGATATCCAGCGCGTCTTGCTCATCGTTAAAGATCTGTAAAATTTGCTCAAACCCACCCATTTTAATGATCTCTAAGATCTCTTTCACAGGGCCAAACATATTTAGGGTTCCACCATTATTTTTTAGCTTTTTTGTATATCCCAATAAAAGCCTCATACCAGCAGAGCTTAAATAATCTAATTTTCTTAGATCTAAAACAATCTTGTTATTGCCTTCTTCAACTTTCTCTGAAAGTCTTAAATCAAGAGCCGGAACTGATGTCGCATCCAACCTACCTTTTAAGCGTAAAATTGCAATGCCATTTTTTTCATCATCTGTAATTTCTAACATACTTATCTCCTATGTCCAAATCTACTATATCAATCATAAGCTATCTACCCTTTTTCTACCAACAAGCTAATGTAGATCAGTAATTTTTCCAGCTAAGAACAATGGATATTGATAAATATTTTTCTTATCGAAATATCTATATGGCTTTGCACTTAATATAATTTGGTAACTTGGGTGGTATTTCTTGGTAAAAACATCTAAGCTTTTAGCTCGAGTAATAGCACCAGACTTAACCTCTATAGGAATTGCGTGTCCTTTTATATCCTGAATAAATTCAATCTGAGACTGTTTTTCACTCCAGCAATATAAATCATTAAGCCCCGAAGATAAAAGTTCTTGTGCTACAAAATTTTCTGCAAAATACCCTTTATAACTTCCATAATCATAATCAAGAATAACACTTGGAGAAAGCCCAACTAGAGCCCCTAGTATTCCTATATCAAATAAGAACAACTTAAAAAGACTATCTTTCCCATAAGCTTTTAAAGGTAATGTAGCTTGATTTACAATTGATATCTTAAGTACTAAACCAGCAGCTTCCAACCAATCAATCGCATCTGCAAGCCTCTGATAGTGACTAATCCCAGGAACAACTCCCTTAAACCTAAATCTACTTGAACTTTTTTCATGAGATTTTTCCAATTGCATAGGAACCGAATTAAATATTCGCTCAATATGCATAGCGTTAACCTTACCTGAGTGCTTTGCAATATCAGCAAAATATGCAATTACTAGAGCATCTTGTTTTTCTCTTACACGATTAAATGCTAAATATAAATCATCTTTATACTTACAAAATGTTTCTACTGCTTCAGGTAATCCCCCTACTACAAAATAATATTTAAGCATTTTCCATAAATGCTTGTGGACAATTGATGGAATTTCTTTTTTTTCTTTAAAATCATTGATAAACTCAATGGCTTTATAATCTTCGCAAGCAATTAGAAATTCTTCGAAATTCATTGGTCTTAAAGTCAAAAAATCGACTTTACCTACCGGAAAAGACAATGGGCTTAGATGAATCCCTAATAACGAACCAGCTCCACACAGACATAGTTCAGGCAAATCTTCATTAAAATACTTTAAACTTGTTAAAGCTTTAGGACACTCTTGAATTTCATCAAAAATTACAAAATCTTTTTGAATGTTAATTGATTCATTAAGAAAGAAACTAAGCTCATCGATAATCCTCTTAGGATCTAAGTCTTTTTCAAAGATTTCTTTTAAATTTGGCATTTTTTCAAAATTCAAATAGTGAAACTTGGGAAAACACTCTTTTCCAAATTTTTTCAAAAGATAAGTTTTCCCAACCTGCCTGACCCCTTTGAGTAAAAGAGGCTTTCTTTTTGACTTGCTTTTCCAAGCCTTTAACTTAGCCATGTATAGTCTTTTCATACACTTAAAAATACATAAAAATGACAAATCTGTCAATTTTTGACAGCAATTAATGACAAATCTGTCACTTTTTGATAGTTTAAAATGACATTTTTGACACTTTTTAGGTTATTCAAAGAGGTGAAAAACTTTATTTAACTTATTATGAGATATTTAGTAAAATGCTCCAGAAAGGAGCATTTAGATTAATCAGTATATGGACTTACCCATAGTAGCCTTTCTCTTCCATATGAAGAATCATTCATTGAAGCCCATTTACCCTCAAGCTCAATGCATGATAGAATATCAAATGAAACAACACCCTTATCTCCACTAGAAGTATCAGAGTAAGCAACACTTAAAACTGTCTCATCATCGTTTAGTACACCAATACCACCTTGTACTTGGCTTGATCCAATCATCCAAATTACTCGATAGTTGTGTCCAAATGGTTCAATAATCACTTGACCAGTGTAAGCAACATTCCCAGTTCTAGAGTTTGTTCCTACTAGATCATACGTTCCTGTTAGATCTCTAGCTGATAGAGCAAATGAACATGTAAGTACGATTGCCATTAGCATTTTTTTCAACATAACCACTCCTTTTACTTTTTTAGGTTAAATGAGGCCAAAGAGGATAAAATTTAATTGTTAAAAGATTGTAAAGAAAAATATGGGAGGCAAAGAACAACCTCCCAAAGAAATTTATTATTATTCAGCAAACCATGTAAGCTTTTCTATTCCTTGCTCATCTTCAAGATGCATTGTCCAAGCTCCTCTTAGTTCTGTTTCTGATACAACTTGGTAACTAACTACTCCACCATCACACCAAGGAATTTCATCTAACACTGATTCACTTAAATCTTCTTTTGGAGTGTAGTTTACAAATGAAACTGAAAGAATATTATCAGTTAAGATTCCAATCCCTGTTTGGGCTATTTCACCATCAAAACACCAAAAAAGACCATAATTATCTCCTTGTGGGTAGATATAAACTGTACCGTTGTAACCATAACCTGAGTGATTACCTGGGTTCTTTCCATCTAGGTGATAAAATCCAGGCTTTATTCCTGCAAATAATGACAAAGTCGTAAAGCACATTAAATAAAAGGTTTTTAACATAATTTCCTCCTTTTGGGTTTAAGAGGGCAAAAACTTAAACCTCTATTATTAAGATTCAATAAAGACTTTTAGTAAAAAACTAATGGTTTTTTTTATTTAATTTAATTATTTTTTTAAATAAAATAATAATTAAGAAACAAGAGTTAATTTAATGTCTGAATTAAATGGCCCAGATCCTGAAACAGCTACAAACCCAAGATATTCATCTTTAAATCGCAATTACTACAGCGGCTCTGTCTCTCAAGAACTTAAAAATGAAGCAGAACAGCTTTATGCTTATGTAACTTATAGCACCTCTTCTCCATATAAGCAGAAAAAGTCTTTTGAATATTTATCAATTATTATGATGCTTGCTCAAAGTGATATACTTACAGAAGAAGAGTTAAACAAGGCTTATAAAGAGGTTATAGAGATTAAAGAAGCTCTTTATGGTGGAGAGATCTGCTTTGCTAATAGACATTTCGAAGATCTATTGCATCAGATATTACAAAGAATGACAGATGATAACCCAAGGGCCAAGCTTTTAATGCTTAATATGGAGCTTGAATATCTTCTTTTATTGCATGTACCTGAAAATGGTCATCCTATAGAAGAAGCAGACTGTCACAAGCTTTTAGCACCAGTTAAACTCTTAGCTTTTGATCCTGAGATGACCTCTTTGCATTTATTAACACTTTCAAAGCAGTTAATTGAGGTTAAAGAAAGGTTAATTGAAAGACCTGATGAAAGACATTTACATCTTTCTTATTTAGAAAACCTTTTTAAATAGTCTGATCTAACCAAGATCGATATTTTTGACTTATGTTAGACAACTCTACAGAAATAATCTGTGGTACATCATAACTATGAAGTTTTTGGATAACAGTAACAATTTGATCAAAAGATGATGCTTTTGCCTTCATTCTTACTTCAATTTCGTAATCTTTTTCAACTTTCCCCTCCCATAGGTACATAGATCTAGCTTTTTCTAAATAAGTCGCGCAGGCAATGAGTTTATTATCTAAAAGAGCTTGAATAATTTTTTCAGCTTCTTCTAAAGAGTTAGAGGTCATAAAGATAAGAATGTAGTTTGTCATTTTTGTATAAGAGCTAGGTTTTCAATACGTAAATCTATAATTTTCTCTTCAAACCTTTTAGATTCAGTAAGTGTTTGAATCTGCGATTCATAGTCTTTGAGCATCTCTTTTCTTAAAGCTAAAAAATTAGCTAGCTGTTTGTCAAAATGATTTGGATTTAGCCTTAGTACAAAAGGAAAATAAAACACGTGATGACCATTAAAGAGCCTTTCTTCAATTGTTAGAACAATTTCTCTTTTACCATAGTCTTTACTAAGGGCATTTGAGGCATCAATTTTTTTTACAACAATTTCTGGACGTCCTTTTAACAAGAAAAGAAGATCGCTTACAAGATCAAATTCCTTAGATTCAACCTTTTTCTCCCAACTGTCAAAAGTAATTCCTAAAACTACTTTAGGAAGCTTTTTAGGAGCAAGATAAGGTTCAATTGGAAAAAGATATCCCTTTTCATCAATGGCAACATTTTTAAAATCAGCTACAAAAAACATCGGTTCTTTTAGTACATATTCAATTGAAAGAGTTTCTGGGTAAACTTTAGCTATTTTAACCTGGTCAATTAAAGGAAAAGATCTAAGTTTTTCTTCTGCTTTTTTTAGATCAAATTTATTGAGATCTGTCATTTTTTCAGTAGTAAGATCTAAAAGATCTAAAAAGATTTTAGTTTTGAGTTTTTCAACGCTTTTTGTCTTTTGTACGATGGATTTAATTGGATAAATTTTCCTTGGCTTATTTGAATAAGAGTTGTAAATAACTCCTAAGCATCCAAAAACAAATAAAGAAATAGCTGATATTAAGATTATATGGATCTTTTTCACTTTTCCTCCAAAGAGCACACTACCAAATCATTTACAAGATTTTGTATAGACTTTTCATACATATATGGGAATGCTGAAGTTTTAGTCATTCCCGGTATTGGATTGATTTCATTAAAATAGATTTCATTATTCACGATAAAAAAATCTATTCTTGCATGGGATGTAATTTCAAAAGTGCGGTAGATTTTCCTAGCAGCTTTTATAGCTGCATTATACAACTCAGGTTCAATCTTAGCTGGAATCTCTGCAGCCACTGCAGTAGATCCATATTTTTTTGAATAGGTATAAGTAGTATCTCCAATCGGGACTTTAGCCACCCTTCCAACTTCTAAATAAGTATCTCCAATAATACCAACTTCAATCTCTTGGCCAACTAAAGTTTCTTCTACCAAAATATGACCTTCATACTCTAAAGTTTTATCAATAAAACTAAACAGGTCTTTTTCTTCACTAACCTGGTTAACTCCATAAGTAGAACCTAAAGAGCAAGGTTTTATATACAGAGGATAGGTAAAGCTTTTTAGGCTTTTTAACACCTCTTGTTTATTATAATTTTTCTTAACCTCGATCCATTTAGCAGTTTTTATTCCGACCGATTGAGCTATGCGTTTAGATAATCCCTTATGCATCGAAAGAGCACAAGACAAAGGAGATGGACTTGTGTAATTTACTCCTATTGTTTCTAAAAAACCTTGAATAGTGCCATCTTCTCCAAATGGGCCATGAAATGAAGGAATACACACATCTTTTTGTCTTAAAATAGAAACAAGCTCTTCAATAGAAATTTCTTTCATCGAGTGATGATCAAACTTACTTGCTTTATACCAAGTTTTATTCTTATCCAGATAAAAAGTTTCTGTTTGATAAAACTCTTGATCTAAACCTTCATAAAAGGTTTTAGCTGAATCAATAGCAACTTTATTTTCTAATGAAGGCCCTCCATATAACAAAGCTACATGAAGCTTTTTCTCTACTTTGCTAAGAGGTTCTAAAACCTTGTTGATATCCCCTGCACCTAGAGTGATAACAACATCAAAAGGTCTAATCTCTTTTTTCAAATGATCCAAAAGATCTTCTATGCAAATGTATGTAGCTTTTTGACCTAGTTTCTTTGCAAATTCATCTAAATTAACATCTTCAAAACCACCAACTTGATAGACATCAGTAACAATTACTTTATCGGCATGAGTAAAACATGAACAAAACTCTTTATAGAACTCGTTAAATCTATTTGCTCTATGAGGCTGAAAAACAGCTACCACTCTTCTTGCTAAAGCTTGCTTTTTTAAACCTTCTAAAGTGGTATGAATTTCTGTGGGATGGTGAGCATAATCATCGATTAAAGTTAGATCTTTTCGATCTATAACTTTTTCCATCCTTCTTTTTACTCCAGAAAAAGAAGAAAGAGCTTCTATGATCTTTTTAGGGTCAAATCCTAAATAGGTTAGCATTGAAAATACCCCAAGAGCATTTTGGATATTATGATCCCCTAAAAGATGTAACTTTACCTCTTTGAAAACTCCCATTGGACTTTCAATTGTAAATAACTGGTATCCATTTTTTTGAACTATATCCGTTGCAAAGACTTGGGCTTTGTTACTCAATCCATAGCTAATACCATTAAGATTTAAACTTGCAATCTGAGGGCAATCTAAGCAGAAAAACTTCATTTTTTTTGCTTGTTTGCAAAATGTTTGGTACCCCTTGATTATCCTTTCTTTATTTTTCCAAAATTCTAAGTGATCTTCTTCGATGTTAGTTATTAGGGCATAGTCACAAGTTAAATTTAGAAAAGAGCCATCTGATTCATCAGCTTCAGCTACAAAATATTTTCCTTTTCCTACCTTTGCATTTGTTTTTTTACCTTGTAAAATCCCACCAAGAGCAAAAGAAGGGTCTGAATTGAGACAGTCTAAAACAAAAGCAAGAAGTGAACTTGTAGTTGTCTTTCCATGAGCTCCAGTTACAAGTAGACTTGTTTTATCTTCTAAAAGCTCATTTAGAATCTCTGTGCGGTGAGATACTTTTAGATTATTTTCTTTTGCTTTTACAAGTTGAGGGTGATCCTCTTTGATTGCTGTTGAGTAGACAAGAGTTGTGTCTTTAGACAATGAGATCTTTTCAGATGAGTAAATTCCTTCTTTTTCTAAAAGATCTAGTAATAAAGAACGGTTTTTATCTTCTCCTGTTACAATATGTCCTTTTTGATTTAATAGGCGGGCAACAGCGCTCATGCCCATGCCACCTAGAGCTAGAATGTGGTATTTTTTTTGCATAGATTTTTAACTAATTGGCTTAACTCAACCTGATCTTTCTTTTCATACTGACAAAGGTTTTCATAATGATTTGAACTACTTAATGCTTCTTCAATTGTAAAAGCTAATTTTTCTATGGAAAGATCCTTTTGTAATAATACCTTTCCACCCCCTATTTTCTCAAAAAATTTTCCGTTTATTTTTTGATGATCATCTTTAGCAAAAGGGTAAGGGATTAGTATTGCAGGCTTTTTGTAGTGCAAAAGTTCTGCAATTGTTAAAGCTCCTGCTCTTGAAACAACAAGATCTGAGCTATGATATAAACTTTTCATATCCTTTGAAAAGGATATGACGGTTGCTTTTACTCCCAGGTTTTTATACTCGTTTTCAACCTCAACCATTCCTTGTTTTGAACCTGTAATATGAATCACATTGATCTTTTCCTTTAAAAGGCTCACTGCTTTAGGAAGAGACTGATTAAAAAAGTGTGCTCCTTGAGATCCCCCAAAAACAAGTAAAGTTTTTTCCTTTTTATCTTTCACATGTTGATCTTTTTCCAAGGAAAAAGGAAATGGAAGGACTTGAATAACTTTTTTTCCTAATGGTTTTTTTTCTAAAGGAAACTGACAGGCTAGAGGGATTTTTTTTGAGGCAATCATCTTATTTACCATTCCGACTATGCAATTTGCTTCAAAGAGAATTGTCTTTTTTCTAAATAATTTAGCAGCAAGTAAAAATGGAAAGGTGTGATAAGACCCAAATCCAACCACAACATCTACTTTTTTTGTTAAAAGTAGGAAGATACTTTGTATAAATCCAAAGCCAATTGAAAAAAGCATTTTTGGGTTTTTTCTTATTGGTGAAGATGAAATCTCATAGTAGGGATAGGTATGTTTTTCAAAAAAGGGATTGTTTTTAAGCCCTTTTCCTACAAATGTAATCTTTATTCCATCTTTGGTTAATTTTTCTGCTAATTTTTGAGCAGAAAAAAGATGACCACCTGTTCCTGCAGAGGCTATAAAAATGCTAGGCTGGTTTTCTTGAGACATTTAACAAAACAAAAGTTGCAATTAAGTTCATAATAAGTGATGAGCCTCCTTGAGAAAAAAAAGGAAGCGTAGTTCCTTTACTAGGAAGAAGTCCACACACAATTCCTAAATTTAAAAATGCTTGAAAGGAGATCAAAAAAGAAATCAAAAAAGCCAGATAAAACCCTGTCCTATCTAGGCTATGCATAGCTATTGTAAACCCACAAAATGACATAGTCATATATAGCCCTACAAGAAACACTACTCCTAAAAACCCAAACTCTTCTGCATAGATTGCTGCAATGTAATCAGATCTTGCTTCAGGAAGATAGCTTAGTTTTTGCATGCTGTTTCCAAGCCCTTTACCAAAAAGCCTTCCTGAACCTGCTGCTATTTTTGCTTGAAAAGGTTGATGTCCTCTACCTTTTAAGTCTGATTCAGGATCTAAATATACTCTTATTCTTCCTGGAACGTGAGGCATATGATAAGCACATACTCCGCCGATAAGTAATAAAAAAGCTAAAGGGGCTGCCCAAAATGAAAGAGGGATTTTTGTTAAGATAAACAAGAAAAACAAAGTCATGATCATAATTGCACAACTTCCATTATCAGGCTCTAATAAGATCAAAAACAGCGGTAAAAAAATTACAGATAAAATCAGCAAAAACTTATTTAGATCCATAGTCTTTGTATGATGAACAAGATACAAAAAGTACATAGGAACTGTATACTTTGCAAATTCTGATGGCTGAAAAGAAAAACCTCCTAAGGAAATCCATCTTTTTGCTCCTTTTATTTGTGTACCTATACCAGGAAAAAACACACAAACTAAAAAGATTACTGTGATTAAATACCAAATAAAACTGTATTCAAAGATCTTTTTATAACCAGTAAAGTAGGCTAATAGACCCAGAGATAAGCCAATAATACAAAAGATAAGTTGTTTTAAAAGAGGATCGTATAGATCTTTTGCTAAAAAAAGATCTAAGATAACGGCAGAGCCTGTGTTGAATACCATCACAAGTCCCAATGAAAAAAGTAACAGGACAGAAGAGATTAAGCAAATTCTGCAGCTATTAATCATCTAACACGTAGTTTGTCGCCAGGCCGTATCTTTCTTGCTTTTTTATCATCTAGATTATTCAAATCTAAAAGAGTTTTCACTTTCATATGATGTTTCATTGCAATCGTCCATGGATTATCACCAACTTTAACAACATAATATTGAACTGTCTCTTCTTGCTTTGGCTTAGGGGTTGGCTCTTGTTTAATTTTTGGAATTGTAAGTGCTTGCCCTATTTTCAACAATGGTGTTTTTAAATCATTGTAAGCAATGATCGCTTCTACAGTACTCTGATTTTTTCTTGCTAAAGCTTCTAACGTATCATTTTTTACAACAATTACTTCAGTCACCTCTGCTTTTTTCTCCACAACTTTTGGAGTAACAGGCGTAGGTTTTGGAAAACTCACCTTTGGTTTTTCAGCTTTTACTGCAACAGCTTTTTCAGGAGCTTTTGGTAACTTATAGACAATTTTTGTATCTTCTTTGATCTCTTCTTTTCCAGTAGTTACTACTTGTTCAGAAAGGATCGGTTGCACTTGTAGCATAGCTGGCTTTGAATGATCTAACTGAGTGATTACATCAGCTTTTTTATCTGTGGTTAATAGTCCCACTATAAAAAGTGTACATAAAAGCCCTGCATTTACAATTGCAGTTGCGTATAAGATGTCTTTTTTCTTCATAGACTCTTGCCTTTTTTGTATTCTATGAATAACTGTTTAAAAAAAGATCCCCTTTCTCTGTAGTTTTTAAAGGCATCAAAACTTGCACATCCAGGAGAAAACAAAATACAATTTTCCTTATTTGCTTTTTCAAAAGCTGCAAAAGCTGCTTTTTCTAAACTCGGAAAAACTTGGGGGTTAAACAAAGAAAGCTCTTCAGCAATTTTTTTACCAGTCTTACCAAAGCAAATAACCGAAGAGATCTGATCTTTTTTTTCTCTTAGCTTTAAAAAAGAAAGCCCCTTGTCTTCTCCTCCTAACAACACTACCGCCTTTTTAGGAATCTTTGTAAGCGCAAAAAGTGTAGAAGCTGGATTTGTTGCTTTGGAATCGTTGAAAACTTCTGATCCATTTACCATTCCAAGCCTTTCAAACCTATGCTCTAACCCAGAAAATGTTTTCGCTGCTTGAATAAAGTCTTTTTCTTTTACAAATGATTTTACCATCTGCCAAGCTGCAAAGACATTCTCATTACTTTCGCCCACAGTACAGATATACCCTAGCTTGTTTAATGTTGCAACCATTTGCTCTTGATTAAAAAAAATAATGTTGTCTTTAGAAAAAGATAAATTTTGATTGAGAATATTTTTATTAACCCAAACCTTTTCTTTCACCCAAGTATTTAGTCTAAGTTTAGCATTTGCATACTCTGAAAAATCTTTATACCTATCAAGGTGATCTTCTGTGATATTTAAAACAACTGCCCGGTCTATTTTTTTTTGATTGATCCATTCAATTTGATAAGAAGACAATTCTAATACAACTATTTGATCTTTTAGCTCTAAAACCTTTTCACAAAGTGGTATGCCAATATTTCCAAGGCAAATAGCATCAATGCCACAAGAATTTAAAATATGCCCAATTAACTTAGTTGTTGTGCTTTTTCCATTTGTACCAGTAACCGCTATGCATGGATTTTTTAAATATCTAAGTCCTAGTTCAATTTCTCCAATAACTTCTATTTTCAATTGATTGGCTTTTTTTACCAAAGGGTGATCTTTTCTTATTCCAGAAGAAACAACTAATAAATCTACTCCTTTAAGATCTATATCCTCATTGTAAACAGGACAAGGAAACTCTTTTATATTCTTTTTATCAATTCCATAAACATCGTAACCTACTTTTATAAGCAACTTACAAGCAGCTTTACCACTAACAGAACATCCTAAAACACAAGCTTTCATATTACTGAAGTTTTAATGACAAAATTCCAATCATGGCTAACAAAAAGCCAATGATCCAAAAACGAACGACCACTTTTGTCTCTGGCCATCCTTTATATTCAAAATGATGGTGCAAAGGAGCACACAAAAAGACTCTTTTTTGATTACGGTAGCGATAGCTTAGCACTTGAATGATTACTGAAAGTGCTTCAACTACAAAAATCCCGCCAACTATGGCAAGTAGAAACTCTCTTCTTAGTAAAACACTGACAACTCCAATAATTCCACCTAAAGCTAAAGAACCAGTATCTCCCATAAATACCTGCGCTGGATATCCGTTATACCATAAAAACCCTAACAAAGCTCCAGCCATCGAGCAGAGATATATAGCTATTTGTTGGCTTTGTTCGATGTATAAAATATTTAGATAACTTGCCATGCCAATATGACTTGATAAAAAAGCAACTAGAGCAAAAAGCAAGCAGACAAAAATCATACACCCAGTCGCAAGTCCATCTAATCCATCGGTTAAATTAACCGCATTTGATGAGCCAATAATTACAAACAAAAATAAGACAAAAAGAAAAATCTTATTCCACCCTTTAAACGTGAACACAGACTTTTTTACAAAAGGGATATAGAACCTTCCCATGTATTGATCCATGGTATATTCATGTGTCACTCCCTTTTTTACATTGATGATTTTAGCGTGAGGTTTTGTTATCACACTACTTTCTACTGCAGGAGTCAAAAGATAAAAAGCTAAAAAAGCTGATAAAAGAGTTTGTACAAACATCTTTTTATTAGGTCTTAGTCCAGTGGTAGTTTTTTTCTTAAGCTTTAGGTAATCATCCATTGCTCCTAAAACACCTAGAACTACAGTTGTGATTAGTAGTATCCAAGTAAAAGCAGAAGAAAAATCCATCCATACAAACATAGAAATTAACATTGCAGAAAGAATAAGCATCCCACCCATTGTGGGTGTTTCTTTTTTCTTTTCATGTAATTGATAAAGCAAAGGACACTCTTCTTTAGAACGAATCTTTTGACCTATTTTAAGCTGATACAGTTTACGAATAAAATAAGGCCCTAACAAAAGAGTTAGACCTAGAGAAGTCAAAAAACCAAACATCATTTTGGTAGAAGAGTAAGCAAAAAAAGCTGGGATTTTAAGCCCTAAACTTGAAATAACATAGTAGAATATTTGGCTAATCAATCTTCAAACACATTCTTGTAAATAGTTTCCATCTGCATAAATCTTGAACCTTTTATCAAAACAATATCATCTTTCTGTAAAAGGTTTTTTAAGTATACGCAAAGTTTATCTTTATCACTAAAATGAAAACAGGGTTTTTTGTTATTTTTTTCAAACCCCTTCTTCATCTCTTTAGATTTTTCACCAACAAGAAGTAAGATATCAACACACTCTGAAGCAATTTCCCCTACTTTGTGATGAAGCTCATCTGCTTTATTTCCCATATCAACCATATCACCAAGCACACCAATTTTTCTTCCACCACTTGGCATGGAAGTTAAAGCCGCTTTATTAGACTCAACAGAAGCGTTATACATGTCTTTGATAATGGTTATATCCCCTTTTTTTACTTTCTGAAATCTCATTTCAGGAAGTTTTAAAGATTGGATTTTTTCGATTAATCTTTCTTTTGAAACACCACATTCTCTTGCTACTAGATATGCTGCTTGAAGATTAAAAAGCATATGCTCTTCTAGAAAAGGAGGGTTAATTTCATTTTCTCCAAGATCATTTAAAATAACCTTATTCCCTCTTTTTTCTATCCATACATCTCCATCTTTTCCAAATGTACGATCTGCTTGAAACACTCCCTTTTCACAAATGGTCTTTTTAGAAGCATGCAATAGCTTGCATTTTTCTCTTTTTACCCCTTCAAGATTTTTAAGCCCTTCAAGATGTACTTCACTAATCTTTGTTAAAAGGCCAATATCAGGCCGAGCAATCTCCAATAGCTTATCCATTCCCCCTACCTGATCTATCCCATATTCACATATAAGGGTCTTTTTTGACCTATCTCGATTCAATATGCTTAAAGGTAGGCCTATTTGTCCATTATAGCTCCTAGGGTTCTTATAAACGTCTATATCACCATCTAAAAGCTGAAATAAAAGCTCTTTTGTACTTGTTTTGCCTAAAGAACCTGTGATTCCTATGATTTTCTCATTTTCTAGGCTTCTTCTAGCAAGCTCTTGTAATGCCCCTAGCACACACTCTACCCGTATAACCCTAAGGCCGAAACACTTACCCCTGTAATCCGCAGGAATAAAAGCTATAATCCCTTTATTATTAGCAGCTTGCTCTAAGAACCTTGTTCCGTCGACTTTTTGACCAGGTAAGGCAAAAAAAGCCTCACCTGGCTTAATTTTCCTGCTATCTACTTGAAAACCAGTTACTTTTGAAAATATATAATCCATCTTGAACCCAGATTACATTAAATTTACCTTCCTAGCAAGTCTGAAATCAAGCTATATTAAACTAATTTTTATATAATTAAAAACCTGTTTAATTGAATTTTTGATAAAAATATGTTAAAATAAAGGTAACTAATAATAAATTTAATAAGGAAATAACAATTATGGTTATTACTCGTAGTCAATCAGCCCCAAATTTGACTAGTTTAACTAGTGACAAATCCCCACCAGTTGACCCTGCAACTAGTGGAAGTCTAAAGCTGAGCCCAAAATCGGCTCCAGCATTGATGGATTCTATCCCTGTTCAACTTGCTAATGGAAAGCAATTTAGCGTGCGTCTTTGGGAAAGAGGATCTGATGGAAAAAAGAAATACCTTCAGTTTAACCCAAATAGGATTACAGCTCTAGAGTCAGAAAAACTTCAATACATGGCACAAAAAGTGATGGGTGTCGCTGGAGAAAACATCAAATTTGTAAGCTTAACATTTGCAGATAAAGGGCCATACAGTGGAACGACTGTAAATGATCAGGGTATTAGAGATGATAACTTCTTAATTGATAACGGAGAGGCTATTGATGCTTTAAATCCCATCAAAACTGCTGTTCATCAAGGGTTAAGCGATAATAGCATCACTCATTCTTCAACTCCCTATCAAGAATATGTAGGATTAAAAACAGGGTCTACAAAACAAAACACCAAAAAGCCTCAAACAGATACTGATAAAGCCAATAAGTCTGTTAAATCAAAAGACCCTAACAGAGTAGTAACAGCAAAGGATTATGCAAATAACCCAATTATAACCAAAGAAAAAGCTGCAGAAATGAATCATACATCTAACATGCTAAACAAATTTACTAGCGAAAGCAGTCTAAGAGATGGGATTACCGATGATAACTTAGTATTAGCTATGAGTCACACTCAAGGTCCATCAGAAGAAAATCGTTGGAATAGCCATATTTTATTAACTAAGGATGCTTTAAAAAAAGCTTTAAAAAACCCAAACAGTGAAGCTGGTAGAGCTATCCAAAAGGAGTGGTTTAAAATTCGGGCTAAAACAATTGAAACTCCAGGAAAATTAAAAAACAAGACTGAAGGGTATTTAAGACAATTGAGAATAGCCTTAAAAGAAGGAAATCACTACACATATTTGACAATCATTGAAAGAGAAACTAACAGATTACCACTAAACACTAAGCAATATGATATTATTGATATAGATTCTCTAGGAGGAGGACATTTATCTCTAAACCTATATAGCAGACTTGGTTATACAAATAAAGATGCATTCAAGGTTGATATACAAAACCTTATTCCAGAAGAATACACAGACGCAGAAAATATTCATTTTACAAGTATCCTACCACGAGATCACCAAAAAAATGGTAACTTATGTGGCTACTATGTAATGTTCTATGATAAACAAATCACTGACTCCCTTAGAGACATAAACCCTGGTGATTTCGCTAACAAAGGCTTTATCCAAAATTCATCCAAGAATCTAGTGAGTGCTGATGAAGAGTTTAATACCTCTACAATGAAAAGATCTATACCTAGCCTAAAAAGCTATATTGAAAGTGTAGACTTATATAACAAAAGGTTAGGACAATACAAATCACAATGGTTTTTCAATAAAGCAGGCAAAGCTAAACCTATATTTAAAAAATCAGCATCCTTGAATATGGACTCTGTAAACGATGAAGATTTAGATTCTTTTTCATCCTTATCCTTTAGTAACAGCCTTAGACCACCTTCTATGTCCAAAAACAATAGATATGAAGACATGAATAAGACTGTACAAGCAAGTAGAATGCAACAACAAATAGACGAATTCAAAAAACAAATTAAAAGACTTAATAATAAAAATCCAAAATTGTATAATGCAGAAAATATCCTTTATGAAGTTTTAGGCGAATTAGATGGAGCTGAAAAATATTACAAAATAGAGAGCATTGTTTCAATTGTTGGTGGACTTAACCCTAAAGAAGATGACTATCCTAAAGACTTAGTTAAGTACATTAATGAAACACTTAAAGAAGAAATAAATACACCTATAAATTTTAGCAATGAAGGTAACGACCTACCTTAATCGAAAGATAGTACTTGATAAGATCAGAATAGGCCTATGACTATGGGTTGATAAAAAAAACCAAATAAAGATTTTACAACATTGGAAGCAAAACGTAAAAGTTTTGCTTTTTTTTTGTGTTGGCTTGACCTGATAAAGGATTATCAGCATAATGGGTGCAAATTTTTATGGTGGCATGGCCAAGTGGTAAGGCAGAAGCCTGCAAAGCTTCCATTCCTCAGTTCGAATCTGAGTGCCACCTTTTTTTTTCATATGTTGTATCTAGTTTCTACTCCAATTGGTAACCTTTCAGATTTTACTTATCGCGCTGTTGATATTTTAAAAGAGTGTGATCTTATCTTGTGTGAAGATACAAGAACAAGCAAAGGACTTTTAGATAAATACAACATTGACTCAAAACTTGCATCTTTCCATCAGTTTAATGAAAAAAAGATTGAGGATGTCATTATAGGCAAACTCAAAGAAGGGCAAAGGATTGGGATGATTTCTGATGCAGGAACTCCCCTGGTATCTGATCCTGGGTTTTACTTAGTACAAAGATGTAGAGAGGAAAACATCGATGTAAGAGCAATACCTGGGGCTTCTAGTGTGCTTGCTGCTTTGGTGGTAAGTGGATTTAATACTGAACCTTTTTCATTTATGGGCTTTTTGCCAAAAAAGGAAATGGAAAAGCAAAGAGTACTAAAACGGGCTTTATGTTTTGAAGGAACATTTGTTTTTTTTGAGACGGCAAAGCGTCTTCAAAAAACTCTTATAGATCTAAAAGCTATTGGATACAGAAAAAATGTTTTTGTTGCTAGAGAACTTACAAAAAAGTTTGAAGAGCATCTATTTGGAAGTGTTGATGAAGTTATTGAGAAGTTTAAAACTGAGCTTGGGGAAATAGTAGTTATTCTAGAAGGCACAAGCATTCCTAAAGAGAGTCTAGACCCTGTTGAGATTATACAAACTGTAATGAGAGAATGGGATCTACCATTAAAAGAGGCTGTCAAAATGGGAGCAAAGCTTTTAAAAGAAGATAAGCGTAGTTTGTATAAGAAGATGGTCGATCATGATCGTGATTAGTGTTGCGCTTGATTGTGAAGCAAAGCCATTTATCAAAGAGTATAAATTAGAAAGAATAAAAGCTCCTTTTCCTATCTATAAAAATGATCTCCTAGTTTTAGTTGTAACTGGCATAAAAAGCTATTCCATGACTGCAATTGGTTATGTTTTTGGAAAGTTTTCGATAAGCTCATTTATCAATATTGGTATCTGCGGACATAAAGAAAAGGAAGTTGGGACTTTAGTTGCCTGTCATAAAATTGAGTGTGATGATAACGCTATCTATCCTTCTCCCTATTTATCAAGTAAGCTTAAACCTATCCAGTTAAAAACCGTAGAAACTGTTGAGACTACGTATCCCGATGACTGTGTTTATGACATGGAAGGATATTATGTGTGTTTTAGCGCATCAAAATTTATCTCTATTGATCAGATTATCTGTATGAAGGTTGTTTCAGACAACCTTCATACAGGAATAAAACAAATCACAAAGCCATTTGTAACAAGTCTTATGTCAACCCTAATACCAGAGCTAAATCCCCTAATTGAAAAGAAAGATGGGGGTTTGGGGGAACTGGTTCCCCCGAATATGAAGGTTCGTTTGTCTACAACAGAAAAAATCTTGCTAGAAAAAAAGCTTGAAAAGCTTTTGTTATTGCAAAGCGATTCCGATCTTAACTTCTTAGAAACCATTTCTTGTAAACACTTATTATTCAAAACAATCGATCAAAAACTTGATAGAGCGAGGTTAAGCTTTTGATTATCTATTTAGAAAAAAGAGTATTAGATCATCCGAGATGTCAAAACCTTTTAAAAAAGCTTCAGCCTGAATCTATCATAGAATGCGATCGTTATCAGGAAGTGTTTAATAGAAAAGGACAGGATTTTCGGTTACAGAAAAAAAAGCCAAGCATGATCTTAGCAAAAAAGGATCAAGGGTTTGTTCATCCAATTCCAAAGGAATTGACCATTGGTTTTGATGAAAACTATTATTTTTCTCCCTTTTTAAACTGCCCTTTTGACTGTCAGTATTGTTATTTACAAGGAGCATTTCGTTCTGCAAATTATGTATTGTTTGTAAATTATGAAGACTACTTAAGTGAGATTGAAAAAAAGATCGATATGGCAAGAGGCTCTGTCTGTTTTTTTTCAGGATATGATGCAGATAGTCTAGCTTTAGAACCAAAAAGCCGATTGATGGAAAGTGTGTTACCTTTTTTTGAAGGTAAGAAGGCATTTTTAGAGATAAGAACTAAAAGTATTTTTATCCGTCCCCTTTTGGAGAGAAGAGCTATGGATAATGTAATTGTAGCGTTTAGTTTAAATCCTCAAATGATCATAGAAAGCATAGAGAAAAAAACTCCAGGATTAGACAAAAGATTAGAGGCTATAAAAAAGTTAAAAGAACAAGGGTGGAAGATCGGGTTAAGATTTGACCCTGTTATTTACTGCAAAGATTTTGAGGATATCTACAGAGAGTTTTTTGAAAAAATTTTTTCAGTTGTTGAAGATAAAGATCTTCACTCTGTAACTCTAGGATCTTTTAGATTACCAAAGAGTTATTTCCAGGTAATGGAAAAGCAAAAAAACAGACTTCTTAGCATGATTGATGAAAAAAATGGCATATACGAAATGCCTGATCATATAAAAGATCGATTACTTGGATTTTGCAAAGAACAAATTGGACAAAAAGTTAATAAGGATAAGCTTTATTGTTATGAAAAGATCGGCACTAGTAACAGGAAGTAGTTCAGGAATAGGGTTAAGCACAACTCAGGCTTTATTAGATAAAGGTTTTAAAGTTTATGGCCTTTGCAGAAGGGCTGATAAAGTATTTTCAAATAATAAAAATTACATTCCTTTAGTCTTTGACTTAAGAAAGGAATATAAGCTTGATCTTATTGATGTAGATACAATTATATGTAATGCCGGAATTGGTATTTTAGGAAAGTTAGAAGAGCTATCACCTAAAGCTATTGAAGATGCTGTTTTAGTTAATTTCACCTCTCAAGTTCTCCTTATCAAAAAGCTACTTTCTACTCTTAAGAAAAAACAAAGAGCCGATATTGTGTTTATTGGATCAGAAGCTGCATTTTGTGGTAAACGTGGTGGAAGTATTTATTGCGCGACAAAATTTGCTATAAGGGGTTTTTGCCAAGCTCTTAGAGAAGAATGTGGAACAAGCGGCGTTAAAGTATCTATGGTTCACCCTTCTATGGTTGATACTGAATTTTATGATACTCTAACTATAAAACCCAAAGAAGGCAAAAACACTTCATTAAATGCTTTAGATGTTGCGAAAGTGATTTTACAAATCATCGAAAGTGATGATCATATCATTTTTGATGAAGTAGTCATTAAGCCTAAACAATACGTTATTAAGAAAAACCCAATACAACAGCTTGTTAAAAGTTAACCTGAGGTGGGTTTAGCCTTCTTTTTTTATTGCCATTTGATTTAGTTTCTTCTTGAGAAACAGAGGTAAACTCTCTTTCCATTTTTGTAACAATTCTTTTATTTAGCCCCTTTTTGTACTTTAGCTGTCTAGGAGTTAGCCAGGTATTTCTTTTAGCCCAAACTTTATCGTAAAAAGATTTATCTTTTGATGTAAGAACACCTCTTAAATATGCTTTATTAATCAACTTTGGACCTGCGGTTCCTTCAAGATTACTACTAAGAACATGGTAAGCTTGTTTAACAGAGTAGATACATTGATAAAGGATTTTTAGGTTTAAAGATCTTTTGTAGGCTAACTGTTTATCTGAAAGGGCTCTTTTTCTCCATATATCTTGATAAAAAGCAGCATCTTGACGTCGAATAACTCCCTTTTCTTTAGCAAATACAATTAGCTCTTTATTTGCAGAAGCCTCTGGATCTGCAAGAATCTTTTTTGCAGCTCTCATAATTTTAGAGACGCTATCAAAAGCACCTTCAGAAGACTCATCACCACCTTTTCCAAATCTTTCTATGCAAACATTTCCAACGATGACACGTTGTTGTGTTACAGGATTATAGATATGGCAAAGTTCACGAATAGGCGTGTGAGTGCAAAGACAGCTTGTAGATTCCCCAGGTGCTAAAAACTCAACAGAAGTTAAATTCCATTCACTAACAGCCTGTTTCCATGTACTTGCAACAGATCGTTTAACTATTTCTATTGGTAGTTGCCATCTAGTAATTGATCCTGACATAAAAAAACCTTTGTAAATGTTAAGGATTTGCAAAGGTATAACAAGAATATATTAAAGAGCAAGGATTAAGGTTGATTTTCCAATTTTTTTAAATCCAAGCAGCGAAGTGATCTAACCAATGATCTGATTTGTGATAATTTTTTAATCGTTACACGTTTTTTTATTGGTGAAAAGCGTTGAGCTTTAGATTTAACCCTAGCATTAGTTTTTGTTAATTTTTGGGTTATGACCATTGGAATAATCTCTTCTTTAGGTTCCTTGGAAACTTTTAATCTCTTATTTGGATTATGATAGAGAAGCACATAATTATCTTTTAGTGAAACTCTGTATGTAGCTATGTATGTCATTTCATTCTCCTTTAAGATTTAGGAGAACATTTTAATGAGGTTTAGAGTTAAATCAAAGTTAATAGTTTTTAGAAAGTGATATTCTTCTCTTAGCACTCTCTTTTATCTTAAGATTTGATGTTTGTATAGTCAGTGTGTGTATACTTATTTCAGAGATTTTTTTTTGATTTTCAATTTTTCTTTTTTTAGTTTCTGGCACTGGTATTTCAGCTAAAGGTTTTCTATATCCGCATAGTTTGGCACTCATAAAGACTCCAAAATTTTTTGGGTACTATACAAATTGTATCATTTATGCAAAAGAAAATAAGCCAAGTTGCAAAAAACTTTTTTGGTTCCTACAATCGAGCAAAAGTAGATGTGAGGCACAAAGATGGAAAATGCAAAAGATCTTCTGTTTGCAGATGAAGCAAGATATAAGTTATTGGAAGGAATAGATCAGCTAACAAATGTCCTTTCCCCTACTTTGGGTCCAAGAGGTAGAAACATTGGTATTGATAAGCTTTATGGACCTCCGTTGATTACTAGTAGAGGAGCTAGTGTTGTTTCTGGTTTTGAACTAAAAGACTCTTTTGTAGATATGGGTGCAAGCCTTGCTAGAGATGCTCTTTTAAACATGAGAGAAAAAACAGGAGACGGCACTACTACTTGCTTAGTCTTAATACAAGCACTTGTAGAAGAAGGGATCAAAAAGATTGTTGCTGGCTCATCTCCTATTGAACTTGTTAGAGGGTTAGAAAAAGGGTTAAAAACCATATTAAAAGAGATTAACGAACAAAAAATCCCAGTTGAAAATATTGAAGACATTAAAAAGGTGGCTACTTTGTGTTCGAATGCTGAAGTAGGTACATACATTTCAGAAGCATTTGAGAAAGTTGGCACTTTAGGTGTTGTTCAAATTGAAGAAGCTAAAGGTTGTGATTGTTCAATTACTACAACAGAAGGAATGCAGCTTGAAAAGGGATTTATAAGCTCACATTTTGTAACTGATCAAGAGAAGATGCAAATTGTAATGGAAAATGCTTCTATATTAATTTGCGATCAAAAAATCCAATCTGTTCAAGATATTTTACCTTTACTGCAAGAGTTTGTTGGCTCTGGAAAAGAGCTGTTTATTGTAGCAGAAGACATTGAACAAGATGTTTTATCAGCACTAGCAATCAATCATATGAAAGGACTTGTAAAAGTTTGTGCAATCAAGGCTCCTGGGTTTGGTGATGAAAAAAGAAAGTTACTTGAAGATTTAGCTATCTTTACTGGTGGTTATGTTATCAATCAAGAAGTTGGAAGAAAACTTAAAGATGTAACTTTAGATGGCCTTGGCTCCTGTGAAAAAATTGTTATAACAAGTGACAAATCAATATTTATCGCAGGCAAAGGAGAAAAGCAGGCCATACAAAAAAGAGTAAAAGAAATTGAAGCTCAAACAAACATAGATGAAGATAACAAAGTAAAGTTAAGCAAAAGAAAAGCTAACTTGAATGGTCTTGTGGCTGAAATCCTAGTTGGAGCTTATTCTGATATAGAGCTTGAGTATAAGAAAAAACTTTTTGAAGATACTTTAGAAAGCACCAAAGTAGCGATTACAGATGGCATTTGTGTTGGAGGTGGTATTTGTTTGCATCAAGCTTCTTTTAAACTTAAGGGTCAAAACGAAGGCGAAGAAGTGTTAAGGTACGCTTTGAGCGCACCAATAAAAAAACTGGCGGAAAACAGTGGGATTTGCCCTGCAATTGTTTTAGATAAGATAGGAAAGAATAGGAAAAATTTTGGATTTAATGTGATTAAAGAAGAAGTTGAAAATCTTTTAGAAAATGGTATTGTTGACCCTGTAAAACTAGTAAAGCTTAGTTTAACAACGGCAGTGTCTGTTGCAAAAATCATTTTATTAACAGAAACACTGATTTGTGATGCAGAAAACTAGTCTTTTTTTTCTTTTATTTTCTCTTTCTACTTTCTTTGCAGATGATCTTGTTTGCTTAAAAGAAACTTCTTTTCTTTTGAGTAAACAAGACGTGCTACAAGGAGTAAAACCTCAAACTAAAGCATTTGGTAAGTCAGATCCTGATCAAGCTTTACAAAAAGCTTCTGTTTGGATGCAGTTACCTTCTTGCTTTTTATCAAGAGACTTAAAAAGTTTTAAACAATTAGGGATAGATGGATTTATAAGAGATGATCAGAAAATCAAAGATAAAAACACTGTTTTTATTGATCAAATAGATCTTTATAACGGAGTAGAAAGTGACTTTCAGCTAGCACTAAAAAACTATCAAGATTTTGCACATCTATTTTTTCTTACTGAAATTGATATTAAAGATTGGTCAAAACTACCTTCTTGTTCCCCATATAAACTTTCTACAAGTCAAGTTGTAGAATTAAAAAATGATTATTTTTTATTCAACCTTTCTCAGGATATTGCTTTTTCTTGCACACCTCCAATAAAAGGTGAAGATAATAAGATAAGGCGTTGGGTTTACCCTCATTATCTAGATCAATGCATCGCAATACTTAACTTTTTTGATCCAACATTTTTAGCTTTTAAACTGGCTTCTTTGAAAATTTTAGAAACTAAAAAAACAAATGAGATTATTGGCCTGCCTAGCGTAAAGAAAGGGTTTTCATTATATGAAACAGAAAATCTAGCTCTTCTGACCAGAAAATATGGAGGGTTTAGTTGTCAGTTTATAGATCTTCCTTTAGAAGAAATCTTTCCTTATACACATGCAGGATCAGATCTTTTTTACCACCCACTGCAATGGGCTTTATTTTTACATGCTTTTATGCGAGAAGATACAAGTTTATTAAAAGACTATTTTTGCAAACTTTTATGTTTAGGTATTGAGCCAAAAAGATTTGTCCATAAGTATGAGTATCCTTATGTTTTTGAAGGAAAATTTTTACAAGATTTAAAACTGCAATCTACACTTATAGAAGACATTAACTTCCTGTTTGAAAAACAATCTCCTTATTTAAAGATGAATAAAAAAACAATTTTTTCTTCAAATGTTGGACTTTCATATACAAAAACAGGTGACAAAAGTCCTTTTTGCTCTAAAGATCAAGTATTAAAAGCTCATAAACTTTTAAGTTCTTATTTTGCCCTACAGCCAGGAGTATTTTATTTAACATATAAAGACCTTCGCGGTGGTTATTTTGACTATAAGACAAAAAAACAAGAGTATTTATACCCACCTATAGATGACCAGCTATATGATAATCTCTCTTTTGCAAAAACATTGCAAAAAATTTTAAAAATAAGAAGCCTCTATCAACTTGATAAAGCAAAGCTAGTGGAAGTTTTAGATACAAAAGATAGTGGCACCATAGCATTACTACTAGAGGTTGAATCAAAAGATCTTGTAATCGTTGCAACAAATTTTAAAGATGAAAAAATAGAAGAAAAAGTTTCTTCTAATCATTTAAGAGATCGATATGCACTCGATCTTATTTCTAATACAAGTTATCCTAAAGAATACAAAACTAAGATCATTGATCTTACTTTAAATAACCTTTCAAATATATGTCTTTGTCTAAAGAAAAAACCAGACTAAAAGTTGCTATACTACCATCTAATGGTATTGGAGATGCTCTTATTTTTCTACAAGCTGTAAAAGGATTTAAAGATCACGGATACGATGTATCTATCTATCATGACTCAATAAAAACTCTTGAAACAAAACTTTCTTATTTAAAGATCTACCCTAGAAAAAACCTTTTAAAAGATTATCTAAGCTTCGATTTAATCTATACCCAATATGATGATAGTAAAGAGACAAAAGAGTTGATTTTTTTAAGAAAAAATCATCCTAGTTTCTATGTGTTTTACCCAACACATAAAAAAGAAAAACACGGCCCTTTAAACACAAAGGATTTTGCTTCAAATCCTGAAAAGTCAATGATTGAAAACCTAAAAAAATCATTAAACCATTTTTTTTCTCTATCTACCGATCACGACAAAATATTAGACCTTAACTATAAAAATCACCGCATAAAAACCAAAAGAGTTGTGATTCATGCTTTTTCGACTGAACCTAAAAGAATGTGGCCTTTAAAGAAGTATCTTGCTCTTGCGTATAAATTAAAAAAACTTGGGCTTTCCCCCTATTTTATCATGAGTCCAGAAGAACAGAAAAAGTTTTCTCATCCAGTATCTACCAAAAGCTTCAATTCTTTAGCTGATCTTAGTGAATTTATTCATGAATCAGGGTTTTTTATTGGTAATGAATCAGGTCCATCACATATGGCTTCTCTTTTAAATATCCCTTCAATAGTAATTGCTCAAGATCATAAAAGAATGAAACTCTGGAAGCCTGACTTTTATCCAGTACATGTAATCACTCCCCCCTCCTGGATTCCCAACTTTAAAGGTCTACGTTTAAGACAGGATCATTGGGAATGGTTTATATCTACAAATACTATTTTAGCTCAGTTTAAAAAGCTTACTTGATTCTTTTCTCTTTTTAAGGGTATAACGTTTGCTCACAATCTTCCAAGGAGGAAACTTATGTCAACTCAAACAATTAACGCTATTTCATCTAAAACTATGCAAGTTGTAGAATTTGTCGGAACTTCTGTACTTGTTGGAATGGGAGGATACATTGTAGCAGCTATTACAAGTATTAACCCTGTCGCAGGTTTTGTTTATTCTGGAACAACTGCTTTAGTTGCAAAACTAACCGAACCTCTTTTTAAAAATGTATTTGATCGCCCTCTATCTAATCACGAATCTAAAAGATTAGGTCTAATCCTCCATGGAGCTTGCTCAGTATGTGCCGGTTTTGTTGCAACTAACTTATTTGTAACTACTTTTACTGTAGCAAACGCTGTTGCCCTTTCCATATTTATGACCTTAGGAACCTTTGTCTTTATGAACTGCTGCATAAGAAGGTATTAACCTTCTTATTATTAATAACTCTTTAAATGTAATTAATATTTAAAGAGTTATTAAAAAAACATATCTATTTATAATTATTTAGTTGCTTTTTTATTATATTAATAATAATATAATCTTAAGGGAGGCAATGCTATGAAACACAGACCAAGTCATCTAAAGCAGTTTGAGAAAAAACAAGAGCGATCTGAACATGAGATCGAGCATGAAGAAATGGAATGGAAGAAGCATTACATGCACGAAAGAACTGCTCGTCAGATTAAAAAGCAGGCCAAACAAAAAGTTAAAGCTGATAAAAAGAATAAAGTCCACATGCCAAAAGACTTAGAAGAGAAAAACAAGTTACAAAAAAATAGAGCAGCGGTAATAAGAAAACGTTCACATCAGCCAAGACCTCAAAAATAACTGCTTGTAAGTAAGCAATTTCTAAGATAAAATTATGGGTAAATAAGGATAACACCGTTGAAAATTGCCCATATATCAGATCTTCATTTTTCAAAACTAACACTTTCCCCTCTACAATTTTTTTCTAAGCGTTGGATAGGTAATTTAAACCTCTTCTTTTCTAGGAAAAAAGGCCATAGCCCAAAGCAGGTTTACAACATACTAAAAATCCTTGAAAAGCATGAAGTTGAATGCGTATTTATTACTGGTGATCTATCGACTACTTCAAGAGCAAGTGAGTTTTTACTAGCATTGGAGTTTATTGAAGAAATTCGAAAAAAAGGGATTAAAACGATCGTTTTACCTGGAAATCATGATCACTACACAAAATCAGCATATAAAAAGAAGCTCTTTTATTCTTATTTTACCAACACTGATTTTCCTTATCTTTTTAAAGATAAGGCTGTATCGCTTAAAAATGAGGGAATTGAAGCTGTAAAATTAAATGATCACTACTGCGCAATCACATTAGATGCTGTGGTAGCCACTTCTCTTGTTATGTCTACAGGACTATTTTCAGAAGAAATAGAAAAAAAACTGATAGACGTACTAGAAAATATTCCTCAAGGATTAAATACATTGGTTCTTTGTCACTTCCCCTTTTTTTGTATAGATTCATATAGAAAAAGGCTCATAAGAAAAGAAAAACTAAAAACGATCTTAGAAAAATACAATGTTTCTATCTATTTTCATGGGCATACTCATAACCACAGTATTGCCAATTTACAACCTGAACTTCCTTTAATCTTAGATTCGGGTTCCTGTTCTAGGGTCAAAGAGGGATATTTTAACATTCTTAATTTAGATCAAGATAAAGTGGGTATCTCAGTGTATAAAAGCCACTATTTAGATTGGAAAAAATCTAAAGATGAAAGCATAAACTTAGGAATCTAAAGCTAAAAGATCATCATATAAATCTTGGCATTCTATATAAATCTCAAGTAGTGGATCTACCTCTTGATCTATCTCTTCACAAAGGTTGTAAACAGCCTCTTCCAAAGCATTCATAGGTTCTATCTCATAGTTTGTTAAAAGACTTATTCTATCAGATGAAAATGTAGTATCTGCAGACCATTTTTTAAAAGAAGGATAGTGCTTTATTAAAGGATAGAGCTCTTCTCTTAGATAGTTATCATCAGCTTCTCGTAAAACCTGTTTAATTTTAGAAAAGTGTTCTTCTTCAATTTTTTCTAGAATAGAATTTTTACAATACTCTGGGTATCTGTATTCAAATTCTTCAAAGAAATATTTTTTTGTATCATATTCATAATTGATTCGAGCTATTTTCTCATAGTCCTCAGTATCCTGATAGATTGTATCATAAAAAAAACAAAATACCTTTTTTAGATCTTCATCAGGCAAAAGATTTGAACCAATAACAACATCACTTTCAATAAGATCTTCTGGATTATCCCAGGAATGAATAAGGTCTACTATCTTTTGACTGCCATAAAAAATGACTTCAGATAGCTCATTTTCAATTTCTTCTAGACATTTTTTTTCAAAAAGGACTTCTGAAAACCATTCTTGAAAATCTTCTTCATAATAACATTGGTAGTAGTAGCGATCGATTTCATCTACAAATTTTTCAGGCTCTACAGAAGATAAATTAAGTGAGAAAAATAACAAAAACATCCATTTCTTCATAAAAACCCCATGTAAGAGGTAAATAAGATAAGAAATGGATGTTAAGTTTTTGTAAAGACTAGTTTTCTAAAATGCTAATTAGGTTATTCATCTTCGCATCCTGGTTAGAGATAAAGTCTAAGTACTTTGCTTTTACTTGAGTAAATAGTTCTAAAACTTTCTCTTCGTATTCATTTTCTGGTTCGCCATCTGCAAATAGAACATCAATCATGTGTCCTGGGTTACTTTTATATTGAACACACATTTCTGAAATTAAGTCTAAAAACTCATCTTCATCTTCAAATTTTTGAAACTCAATAAAAACTTTTAAGTTCTTACAAAAAAGAGGATCATTAGATTGCTCTAAAAGTTTTGTTAGTTTCTCAACTATCATTTCGTTAAATAAATCATCTGTTTGAAATACAACTTCTACATCATAACTATCTTCTAAATCCCAAAGAATCTCTTCTTTAGCATCAAACTCAAACATTAACTCTCGTAGTTTTTTATAGTCTTGGTCATTTGAATGTAGAACTTTTACAACGAATGTAAATAGGTCTTTAATATCTTTTTTTGTAAAAGTCTCTTCTGGTAATACAAGCATACCTGACTCAATCCACTCAGGGTGCTTTTCTCCCATTTCATAAGCAAAGTCAACAAACTCAAAGTATTTTTCTAGAAAAAATGGACCAAGCTCAATTGTTGATTCTCTAAAATTTGTAATCAGATAAACTGCACCTTTTAATAAAGTATCAACATTTATCCTTGAAAAAATCGCATTATAAGCAGCATCAACTTCTGAAAACAAATTAGTTAACTGAAGTTCAATATCATTTACTAGACAATCTTCTGTAACACCACTCAGAGGTATTTCTTCACATTCTATCGCTTGATCACAAACTTGGTTTGTACATAGATCATCATTTACTAGACAATCATCTGTAACACCACATAGAAGCATTTCTTCACATTCTATCGCTTGATCACAAACTTGATTTGTACATAGATCGCTGTTTCCAAAAATTGAAGCGGTTGCAAATGTAACTGATAAAAGCCATTTTTCCATAAAATCTCCTTGGGTTAACGGAAGATATCCATTTTGAAGAAGATAGATGAATTAAATCAAGAGTTTTATAACTCCGCTGCTTTCTAAAATGATAAAAAAGATCGCAATAGGAGCAATCCATCTTACGAAAAAAAGCCAAACCAGAAATAGACTTTTCCATGAAGTTCCTTGTGAAAAAGCTTCTTGGATATCTTGTTTTTTTAATCTCCAACCTAAAAATGACGCTACTGCAAGCCCACCAATAGGTAAAATCCATTGAGAAACTATCTGTACAACAGTTTGGAAAAAATTCATGCCATACATAGCTTCCCAGTTTGCAAAGATTGCTTTAGATCCAGAAAGAGCTGAGGGAATTCCTACAAGAAATATTGCTATACATGCATAAAGAGTTGATTTTTTTCTTGTCCAACCTTTTAAATCCATAAAGTTAGCTACAATCACCTCTAACAGAGCGACAGAAGAAGTTAAAGCTGTAAATACCAATAGCAGGAAAAAAATCGTAGATAACAATAGTGCACCTGGAAGTTGTGCAAATAATATTGGTAAAGTTTCAAACACAAGACCATATCCACCCTGAGGTTTTAAGCCAAAAGTAAAGATAATTGGAAAGATCATTAAAGCTACAAACACACTAACTAAAATGTTCATAGTACTTACAATAGCAGCTGTTTTTGGAATATCTTCTTGCTTGTCCATATAGCTTCCATATGTAAGCATCACCCCTTGCCCTAAGCTTAGAGTAAAAAATGCCAAGCCTAATGCTTCTAAAATCCCAGATGGTCTTAAGTTTTCAAAATTTGGAACGAACACATAGTGCAAAGCTTCTTTAAAACCAGAAAGCATCATACTATTTCCCAAAAGAAAAAGAAGAATTACAAGTAAAGTAGAGGTTAAAATCTTACTCCAATGTTCTATCCCTTTTCTTACTCCTTGGTAGACAACACCACCTGTGATTAATAAAAATAGAATTTGAAATAAGATGTTTACTCCAGAAGAGGTATACATCGCTTGAAATATCTCAGAAATTTCAGCCGAACTCTTATCATCAAATACTTGATTTAAAGAAAGTAAAACATAATTAAGTCCCCATCCTGCAACAACACAGTAATAAGAAAGAATCAATAAAGGAGATAATACAGATATCCATCCCATCATTCTCCAACCTGGAGAGTCATTTGACAGTGAAGAATAAATCCCAACAACTCCCCTTTGAGCTTTTCTCCCCATGACAAGCTCCCCGATAAAAATCGGAAATCCAATGACTACAGTGAAAAGCAAAAATAATAAAACAAAGAGCCCTCCCCCATTTTGGTAGGTAAGGTAAGGGAACTGCCAAAGTGTACCAAGACCAATAGCTGATCCGGCAGCTGCCATAATAAATCCAAAACTTGATCCCCAATGTTCTCTTTGTTTAGCCACTATTTCATTCCTTATAGATTCAAATTGCAATCTTTTATAACATAGAGATTTGTAAAATGCACGACCTAATTTTTCATGACTAAACCACTTAAAAATTTTAGTGACCCTTGGTATAAAGAAGGACTTCGCTTTAAATGCACAGGTTGCGGAAAGTGTTGCCAGGGCCCTGGTCTTGTGACTCTAACCTTAGAAGAAGCTGAAAAAATTTCTGAACATTTAGATATTTCAATAGAAGAATTTTTCAACCTCTATGGAAAAAAGGTCAATGGCAAGTATTTTTTAAAAGACCTTCCTGGAACAGAAGATTGTATCTTCTTAGAAAATAAGCAATGTAAAATCTATCATTTAAGACCAACTCAATGTAAAACATTTCCTTATTGGCCTTCGGTATTAAGAACAAAGCAAGACTGGGATAGAGAAGCCAAAAACTGTGAGGGAATAAATCACCCGGATGGTGAACTTGTTTTTTTAAACAACCTTTAGTTTTTATTTCAAATTTTGTACTTTAGAACTTTAATAAAAAAATATTCTATATGCAAAATCTAGACCTATCAAAATACCCAGAATCTATATCAAAAACAATTTTACACTGGCTAAGTGGAAATTTTGACGAAAAAATCAAAGAGGAAATCCAATCTCTTTATCATGACAACCCCGATGAACTCTATGAATGTTTTGCATCAAAGCTCTCATTTGGGACTGCTGGCATTCGCGGGATTATGGGTCCTGGAACAAATAGGATAAACATTTACACCGTTAGACAAGCTGCAAAGGGACTTTCTGATTATATTTTAGAGCAAAGCATTGAAAATCCAAGTGTTGTAATCGGTTATGACAATCGAAAAAACTCTAAACTATTTGCAGAGCAAACAGCGAGAGTGTTAGCAAAAGCAAATATTAAGGCTTACCTTTTTAAAGAACTTAAAACTACCCCATTCATTTCCTTTTGTTGTCGTTATCTAAAATGCACAGCTGCAGTTATGATCACAGCTTCTCACAATCCTCCCCAATACAATGGATTTAAAGCTTATTGGTCTTATGGAGGTCAAGTATTGCCTCCTCATGATAAAGGCATTATAGACAAGGTAAATAGCATTACAGAATTAGAAAGCATTGCACTTTCTGACACAACAAGCCCTCTAATTGAACACGTTGGTGATGAGCTAGATATTAACTACATTGAAGCTATCAAACCTCTTCAAAATATCTCTGGATCGGCTGATCTAAATATTCTTTTTTCAAACTTACACGGAGCTGGTTTAACTTTATTACCAAAAGCACTGGAAAGCTGGGGGTATACAAATTTAGATTACGTAGAAGAACAAAAACCTTTTGATGAAGACTTTTCTTTTGCAAAAAGACCTAACCCAGAAGAGCTAGATGCCCTGAAGCTTGGAAATGAAAAACTTTTAAAAGAAGAAAAAGATCTTTTTATTGCTACTGACCCAGATGCTGATAGAATTGGAATCGTAGTCAATCACAAAGACGCTGCTATAAGACTTACTGGTAACCAAGTTGCTTGTATCTGTGCAAAATACCTTTTAGATACACTACAGCTAAAGGAATCTTCACTTTTTATAAAAACAATTGTAACCACAGAGCTATTTGCAAAAATGGTACTAGAAGCAGGGTTTAAACCTATTGATGTTTTAACAGGTTTTAAGTACATCGCTGAAAAAATAGAAGAAACCCCTTCTAATTTTGTTTTTGGAGCTGAAGAATCTTGTGGTTATCTTTATGGAACACATGCTAGAGATAAAGATGCAGTCATAACAGCCTGTTTAATTGCTGAAATAAGTCTTTTTTTACAAAAGCAAGGCAAAACACTTATTGACTATCTAAATGAAATCTACAAGCAATATGGAGTTTTTAGAGAGTCTTTAGTATCTCTTTCCTTTCCTGACACTCAAGAGGGAATGGAAACGATGACAAATATCATGAGTAGATTAAGAGAAAAACACCCTGAAAAAATTGACTTACAAAAAATTGTTTGTGTAGAAGACTATCTTACTCAAGAAAAATTCAAAAATGGCAAAAAAGAAAAGCTCACTCTTCCAAAGTCTAATGTACTTAGGTATCTTTTAGAAGATGATACTAAAATTGTGATTCGTCCATCTGGCACAGAACCAAAAATCAAAGTATACTTTGGAGCTTTTGTACCTTATGAAAATGACCTTGATCTTTCGATTAATAAGTGTGATCAAAAACTCAAACATCTTAATGAAGTGGTAAATAACCTAATTTTTAATGGAGCTTAGGCTTTTTTAGGGTATTTCACTCTGATATGGTGAGTTACCATAAGTGTTTTGATAATCGTTTCTTTGACAATTCCCAGCTCTTCAAAAGTAAGCTGGCACTTATCAAACTGCCCTTCATCTGCCTTGTCGTCAACAATACGGTCAACAAGTCCTCTTATTGATTCTTCAGAAACTTCTTCTAAAGATCTAGAAGCAGCTTCTATACTATCTGCAATCATAATGATCGCAGATTCTTTAGAGTGAGGTTTTGGGCCTGGATAACGGAAAGCTTGCTCATCAACTTCGTCTACATTACCACCTTTTAGCTCTACTTCTTTACAATAGAAGTAGTAGACCAGAGTAGTTCCATGGTGCTCACGAATAATATCAATAAACGGTTGTGGTAGACGATATTTTCTTGCGATCATTTCTCCATCTGTTACGTGGGAGATAATCACTTGAGCCGACTCTTGAGGTGTTAGAAGTTGGTGAATATTCACTCCCCCTTGCTGATTTTCTGTAAAAAAGTGGGGGTTGTTCATTTTACCAATGTCATGATAGAGACAGGCAACTCTACAAAAAAGACCATTAGCCCCTATAGATCTGGCACAAGCTTCAGCAATATTTCCTAAAACAAGGCAATGTTGATAAGTACCAGGAACTTCTATCATAAGCTTTCTTAAAAGCTCATTGTTAGGATCCATAAACTCCATTAAGCTCATGTCAGTCATCACTCTAAATACAGACTCAAGAAGTGGTAATAGTCCTACTACAATAATCCCTGTTAGAAGCAGGAATAAAAATGCACTTAAAAGATCTACCCCCAATGAATAGGTCCAAAGATGGTTTTCATTAAATGAGAAAGCAAAAAGAACCGGAATTGCACTTAAATAAGCTAAAGAACAAACTTTGAAAATCTCTTTTCTTTTTCTCATCTGTCTTGCTGAAATAATTACAACAAGAGACGTAACAAGATTGATCACTAAAAATCTTGTATGATCAAGCGCTAGTGAAACACCTAGAATTATCGATAAAAAGGCTGCGGTATATAATGCTATACGAGAGTTTAAAAGTGTACAGACTAAGATTGTTGCAAAAGGAATCAACAGCGGATATCGAATGAGATCAAACCAAGTTGTTGGATTTAAAAGCAGCACAAGCTCTGTAAGCTTAGCTAACACTAAAGTTAAAAGAACAATTGTTACTAAAAGTGACAAGATCTGTAATGACCGGACAATTTCAGGGTGATAATAATAAAAATACCAGCTACTTAAAATACTAAATAAAAAAGCCATTAACAATGAAGCTATAATAGGTAGAGGCTCTGTTACCTTTCTAGTATCTCCTAAAGCTTTTTTCATAGCTGATAGCATAAGTAAATGACGAGGAGTAACTTTTTCTCCCTGATCAATTATTCTTGTACCTGCTCTTACTTTAGTTGTTTTTTCAGGAACTTTTTTTTGTACCAATCTCACTAATGATGCTTGTGTTTGACTATCAACTGTAAGCGGCCACTGTAACTTTTGATAAAAAGCAATAATTGAGTCTATTGCTCTTGTAGACGCTCGTTGCTCTAAAAGAGCATTTTTTAAATTTCTCCAATAGGAAGCTGGAACAAAAGGTTGCCCATTTCCTCTCGGTGGTTGATAGAGCAAGTAATCTGTAGTAGAAAATTTAAAATCATTGAGTTTTTGCAAGGTTTTTGAATCAGTAAACCTTGATTGAGACATCTGCCTTTCAATAAGATCAGCTGTTGAATAGAGTTCTTCAACTCCTTGTATCTTATCTTCTTGCTGATCTTTAATCCATTGCTCTTCTAAATCAGAACGAGCTTGGAGAATCTGTTTATCACTTATTTTGTATATTTTTCCAAGATCTTGAATAGCCTCTTGTCTCATCAAGATCATAGCTTCAGGATCAACATAGTCAAAATCTACCTGAGCAACTATATACTTATTAGCTGTAGTGCCTAATTCTAAGACATCTACACGAATTTCTCTAAAATGTAAAAAAGCCGCTAAACATAGGGTAAAAAACAGGCCTATTAACAAGCGATATCCAAGATTATTTGTTAATAATCTTGATTTGAGGCTTTTTTTTGTCTTTCTAAACTGGTCGTCGCCCATATAAGGGAATTTTTCTTTTTTTCTTTTACTTTACCAGATCTCCTCTTTTTCTAAAAATTATGATCCTGATGTTGCATCTTGGAACCAATCATGCTATGGTGAAAATCTTGGGATAATACATATGGAAAAGTATCACGTTCTAGCTAGAAGGTTTAGACCTCAAAAGTTTAATGAGGTTGTAGGTCAAGAGTCTGTTGTCACCATTTTAAAAAATGCAATGCGTCACAACAGGGTCTCTCATGCTTATTTATTTTCAGGAATGAGAGGAATTGGCAAGACTACTTTAGCAAGAATTTTAGCAAAAGCGCTAAACTGTCAAAGCCCATCAGAAGACCTTGAGCCCTGTGGCACTTGTACTTCTTGTAAAGAAATTAGTGAGTGTAGATCTTTAGATGTCATAGAGATCGATGGAGCATCTAACCGTGGAATTGATGATATAAGAAAAATCAATGAAACAGTGTTTTATGCACCTGCTTCTGGAAAATATAAAATCTACATCATAGATGAGGTTCATATGTTAACAAAAGAGGCGTTTAACGCTCTTTTGAAAACATTAGAAGCTCCTCCTGAAAACGTAAAATTCTTTTTTGCAACAACAGAGATTCATAAAGTTCTACCTACAATATTAAGTAGAACTCAAAGACTTGAGCTTAAAAGTGTATCTTTCGTTAAGATTGCAGAGCATTTAGAGTCAATTGCTAAAGAATTTGAAAGAAAAACAGAAAGAGAAGCTCTATTAACAATAGCTTCACATGCTGAAGGCTCTTTAAGAGATGCCTTATCTCTATTTGACCAGGTGCTTTGTTATACAGATGATGTGATAGATCAAAATTGTATTGAAAAAGCATTCGGATTAATTCCAACTGAGCTTTTAACAAACTTAGATCAAGCAATTGAAAACAACAGCCCAGCTAAAGCTCTATCTCTGGTTGACCAAGTGATAGAAAAAGGGAAAGATCTTACAGACTTTGTAGATGCTTTAATAGAGCATTATCGGAAACATCTACACAATCCTAAAGCATTATCTGAAAAGCAGGTTCTATTTATTTTAGATAAACTCATCGAAGGGCAGATAAAGCTACAAAAAAGCCCATCGAAAAGAGCTTGTGTAGAACTATTATTAATCAACATTCTAGAAGCAAAACATGTTCAGTCTTTAGCATCTATTGCTAAACGTTTAATAGAACTAGAAAAACAACTTCAAGGCCAACAACCTATCTCTTCTAATCCTATTGCGTCAACACCTGTACCTGCTCCTTCATCGACAACTCCCCCTCCTGCTGCAGTTCCTCAACCAAAAGCTCAACAGCCAGCTGTAGAACGAGAGACTTTAAAAGTTGAACCTCCTAAGCCTGTAAATCCTCCAGCTCCAAAGCTAGATACAACAGAACCAAAAGAAGCTTTGGAAAAGCATTCCTCTCACTATGACACTCTAATGAAGTTTTCTGAAGTAGAATTAGAAGGGATTATCCACAAGGATTAATAGAATTAATCATATTTAACGCAAACTTTCTTTTTGTATGTAATACTGTCTCTCTATTAATTTTTAAAATTTCATGTTTTTTGACAAAAAAGATTTAAAAACCTAACCTTTTACCCTTTCTTATTTCAATGGAGGTATTAGATGAAAACATTAAACTTTTTATTTCTTGTATTCCTAACTGTTAATAGTATTTCAGCAGAAGATATTGTTGTATCCCCGCAAGGACAGTATGCAGAAATTGATGTATATGAATCCAACGATCTTATGGAAATATTAAACAATAATTACGATGATTTATTTGGTTGGAAGAAAAAAGCTGCACGAACTATCAATCAAGCTCCCGGCTCCTATCATCCGCCAGCTCTTATGGCAGCTGGAATCTATTATTTAAAACAAAAAGATTTTGAACAGGCTGCTCCTTTATGTATTGGGGCTCTTTCTCGTACTGATATAGACATTTTAATTAGTAAAGACAAAACTGTTGGTGACGCTGCATTTATACTGATGTTACAACTTGAAAATGCAATTTGTGAAAGTATTTTTACAGATCAGGAACTAAAAAAATGGAATGATGTTTATAACAAAGCCTTTTTCAATTTTGAAATTTGGGATAGGAAAACACCCAGAAATTATGATGATAGATGGATTCGTTTACATAGTATGAGAGCATTTACTGATTCAACATTTACAGAAATATCAGATAACGAAAAGTGGGATATCATTGAACAGTACTACCTTCAAATAAAAGGCATTGAGAGTGTAGAAACCCTTACCAAAATCTTTCCTTATGAATGAGCATTTTCATTTGATGTAGAATCACGTGTTTTTACCCATAAAGTATCTGGCGTCTCTTTTTTCATTCCGGAATGCATAAAACCAAAAGTTAATCGTTTTGGAGATGAATTATTATCTTGTTTTATGTATGGAAAAACAACTATCTATTTCAATGATGGGTGGTCTCTTTATCCATGTAGTTTTGAGAAAACATACGAAATTGCATGCTCTATAGCAGAGCCATCAGAAGAGATAGAACGAATCACTATAGGGAATTCAATCCCTGCTTTCCGAGTTAGATCTATAGATCGAAACGAAGTCACTAATCGCATTTCTTTTTTGAGCTATCCATATAATTTTAATTTTACCGTTACATGCGATCTATCTGAAGAAAAGCAACTTTTAAAAGATCTGCAAGTTGTATTAGAGTCTATTGAACTTTGATAGTTTTTCATTCTAATCGTAAACAGGTTTTCTTTTTCAGATAGAAAACATCATATTGAAGCTTAAACAACGAGAGTTAAAAAATTCACTTACAAAGAATCTACTAAAAACTTAAAACAAATCTTTTACTACCAACAATAAGTTCCATCTTGTAAAATAGTGTAAAAAAATTGAGGTTCACATGGGATCAGGCTTTTCAAAGATGAAAAAACAAGCAAAGCTTATGCAAGAAAAATTTGCAAAAATGCAAGAAGAGATGGAAAAGGTCACTGAAGAGGGATCTAGCGGCTCTGGGCTTGTTAAAATCACATTAAATGGGGAAAAGAAAATTAAAAATCTTTCTATTAATCCTGAATGTGTGGATCCAGAAGATGTAGAAGCTCTACAAGATCTAATCATCACAGCTTATAACGATGCTTGTGAAAAAATAGACAACAAGACCCAACAATCACCTGGCTTAGGCGCTGGACTTGGTGGAATGGGACTTCCTTTCTAATTATTAAATACTGGAAGATCAGCTAAACAGTAACGCTTGTCTTTATTAAGACTATCGATTTCTTTATTCTCTTCTTGGCTTAATGAAAAATCAAGAATGTCTAGATTTTCTTTCAAATGCTTTTTTGACGAAGCTTTAGGTATTGTTGGTATGTTTTTTTCATAAAGCCAACGAAGAATCACTTGAGCTCCGGTTTTATTGTATTTAGCACCTATTTTATCAAACAATGGTTCATCATCTAAAAGCTCCCCTTTTCCAAAGGATCTATAAGAAATAAGCTTGATATTATATCCATTGCAATAATCTAAAAGCTCTTTTTGATTTAGATAAGGATGAAATTCAACTTGATTAGCAAAAGGGTGTAACCCTTGTGAAATAAGATTTTTTAAAAGAGGTATTGTGTAATTACTAACTCCAGGGTGTTTAATCACTCCCTTTTCTGATAGTCTTTGAACCTCATAAAAAACATCTAAAATAGGATAATCTAAATTAGGGACATGGATTAAGTAAAGATCAAGATAATCTGTATCAAGTTCTTTTAAAGCATTTTGACAGGCCTTATATACAGATCCCTTTAGATCTTTTACATCAATTTGATTGCTTAGAGAAAGCTTTGAAGTAAGAAAAAAACTAGACCTTGGAACGCCTTTTAATCCTTTACCAATTGCTTGATGATTTTCATAAACAAAAGCTGTGTCTATATGTTTATAGCCCAACTCTAATGCAAGTTTGATAACATCAGTACATTTAGAATCTAATAACTTGTAGGTACCAAGACCAATTAGAGGAAGTTCCATGGGTCTCCTTATTTTTATGAATCAGAATATCATGGACCAAGAATTATCTAGAAGATTTCATTTTAAAATAGATATCCACCAATCTATGAGTTACTCTAACTAGAGTATTTTTAAATTGAGCAGCTTCTCTTATGTTATTTTCTGTAAATGCAGAGTTTTGTAAATTAGAAAATCTATTGTAAATATATATCGCCCCTAAGACCTTACCCAAAGTTTGTAAATATCTGCTTCCTCTGGATTGATTAAACAGACTGAAAAACGAAGAAAGAGCAAAAAAACTTCCTCCTAACAATGCTATTGTATTTTTCCTGCTTAAATCTTGATGTAAGTTAGTGTTTACCTCTGAGCTACTATTAAATTTTAACAAGCTTCTAATAAAACTAAACCCTAACAGCAAGCTTAATTTTGTACTACCTAATGTCTTTACCCCAACTATTGTTCCTTGTTTTATCCCCTTAACTACCCCTCTCTCTATAGATGCAGGACATCCATATCTGATTGCATTTGTAAAAGCTAAAATCTGTATGATTTTTTTAAGGTTAAAGCATATAAACTGATTCAGTTCAGATAAATTTTCTACTTCTTCTTCAACCCTTTCTATAAATAGATCTGATGACTCTACAGAATTAGGATCATAAGGTTTATAATCCTTTAAAATACTTAAAGCACCTGATTCATTTAATAACTTATACAACTTCTTCGACTTAGAGAAATCTGCATTAAGGTTTATATACCTTCCTTTCACAGCAGTAAACTGTGCTAGAGTCATTCTTTTTGGAGCCTTAATATGTGTAATTGCTCTAGATGGGCTAATTTGCTCTAAATTTTATGGCTTTGGCGAGCAAATCCTATTAAGTTGCTTATTTACAACACTTAAAGACCCTATAGAGTCATTAATTGGTAAAAAGCTGCTTATATCCTCTAAAACACCCTCTGGAAGGTTAGTAATTGTCATAAGTAATTCATTATTAACATTAAACTTAATTAACATTATATAATATTTATTAATTAAATTTAATTAATTAGTTGTCGTTAGTTGCTTATTTTATTACATTCTGAATTAAACATGATTTAAAAATATCTTTTGATTAAAAATCAAAAGACAAGTAGTCTGTCTTTTTTGTCAAAGAAATCATAAAATATGTGCAAAGTTGAACCTTATAATTTAAAGAAAGACTTTAGGTATTTACAGACTGAAATTGAACAAAGAAAAACGCTAAAAGCAAGACTGCATATATTTATATTTGGTTTTGAAAAAAGCCAAACAGTAATTACGAAGTTAAGCAGAGTTTGTGTGTATATTAATAGCAATGCAGAGTCACTTGATCAAGTAAATATTCAAAAGTATTTTGTTACTATTCAAGAGTTTCGAGCATGTGAATTTACAATAAAAAGAAATGAGCTTAGCGATACATTAATTGATAAGCTAATAGCTGAAAAAGAATTTGGCACCGTTTACATAGAAGCTAGAATTGGCCAGCTTTTTGGAAATAAACCAATCCTAACTAAGGGGTCATGTTCAGCAAAGATTTATAAAGATTTTAATGGAAGATGCATTGCTGTTTTTAAAGATGGAAGTGATGAGTTTGATCCAAATCTTTTAGAAAAAATAAAAAGGTTTATTTCATATATTTTTTCTATACCCACCCAGAAAACTTTTCTACCTATCACAAAAAAACCCCATTTAAGCAACATGCTTTCAGAAAGAGCAGCTTATGTATTATCTAAACATTTAGAACTTAATATTGTCCCTAAAACTACCCTTGTGACTATTGATGGCAAAAAAGGCTCTTTTCAAGAATTTGTACATGGCTATAAAGAAGCAGCTACAGTTAACTTACCAACTAATAAACTAGCATCTAAAAAAGAAAAAACAGCCTTTCAGAAATTTGTTATCTTTGACTATTTAGTTGGAAATGCTGACAGAACAAATGAAAACTACTTTGTTAAGCACCTTTCATTATCTTTTAAGCTAATTGACAATGGCAACTGTTTTATTAAAAGCCATATCCCTCAAAACCTATGGTATTTTTGTGCTTATAAAAATCAGTACCTCTGGAAAAAAGAAAGCATAGCTTCAAGCAAATTTACAAATGAAAGCTTAGAGTTTATTGAAACAATCACTCCTCAAAAGATTAATGAAGCTATACAACAATTAGAAAAAGAATTTACAAACAAAGAGTTTGAAGAGTTTTTTAAAGATCCAGGAGTGAAAAATGGACTTATTGATCGACTAAATGTGCTTAAGAAATTAGATAAAAGTCACTGCCCAAAAGATCTTGCTAAGATAAGATCTTATGAGTCTATTCAGTCTTTTTGTTTTAAAAATGCAAGCAGCTCTTTTGCATCTTCATATTGAAATGCTTTTTCTGCTTTTTGGTAGGCATCAACAATATTTATCGAGCGCACTAAGCTTTTAACAAGTGGTATTTGTCTATTTGAAACTGTGAAATGTTGAATTCCTATACCTAAAAGAACAGAAATTAACACAGGGTCAGCTGCAAGCTCACCACATAAAAACACAGGTTTTTGATGGCGATTGGCACTGGTGACAATCATTCTAAAAAAGCGCAAAACACTTGGATGTAAAATAGAATAATATTCATCTAAATTAGAAGCATTTCTATCAGCAGCTAAACTATATTGCATAAGGTCATTAGAACCTATAGAGAAAAAATCTACATGCTTAGCAAAAGTTTCACACATTACAACTGTAGCTGGAACTTCTACCATAATACCAACTTCAATAGGCTTAACTGAAGGGTTTTTTCTTTTTATATCTTCTGTTTCTTCGTTAATGATCTGCTTTGCAGCTTTTAGCTCAGAAAGGTCTGTAACCATAGGAAACATTAACCGTAATCTTCCATAAGCAGAAGCTCGAATCACAGCTCTTATTTGCTTGCGCAGTACATCTTCTCTCTTCATTAAAGAGCGCATAGCTCTACAACTTAAAGGAGGAAACTCAGTGGCGTAATACTGATCTAACTGAGATATTTCTAAATCAAAAGCTCTAATTGTTACTGGTCTAGGAGCTAAAAATGTGGCAATTTCAGAATAAATTTCAAACTGCTCATCTTCTGTTGGAAGACGTCTTTTTTGAAAATAAAGATGCTCTGTTCTAAAAAGACCAATACCACCAACACTACTATCTTTTAATTTTTCTAAATCTTCAAAGGTATCTAGGCTTCCATAAAGGTTAACTTTATATCCATCTATGGTTTCACAATCTAAATCTCTTTCTCTTTCAAATCTTTGAGTAAGCGACTTTTCTTGTTCAATGATCTGTTTATATTTTTCAATAGTCTCTGTATCAGGATTAACAATCACACAACCTTTGATCGCATCAACAATGAGAAAATGAGTTTGCTCATTTACAAAATGAGCTATGTCTATTCCTGAGACATGTGGAATTCCTCTAGCTTTAGCGATAATTGCTGCATGAGAATTTTTACCCCCCTTTTCTGTTACAAAAGCTAAAACTTTTTCTGGATCAGCCTCAATTACATCGGAAGGAACTAACCTTTTTGCAACAATTACAGAATGTTCTTTTGCGGAAGCTACAGTGTTTCCTTTTGAAGGTGAAAGATGAGAAAGAATTCGTGAAGAAACATCCGAAATATCAAAAGCCCTTTCTCTGAAATAGTCATCTTCCATCTGCTCAAATTTCTTTTTGAACTCGGAAATAACCTGACCAAAAATAGAAATACTATTTTTCTTTAAGATCCTTATCCTTTTTTCTACTTCATCAGTAATCATAGGATCTTCTAACATCAAAAGATGACCAGATAAAATCCCCTCTTCATCAGATCGACTTTGATAAAAACTTTTGATTCTTAAAATTTCAGATTTACTTTTATCTACTGCAGAACGAAATTTACCAATTTCTTTTTCTACTTGATCAGTGCTTAAAGAAAATGAACTATGAACCACTGGCTCTTTTTTTTCACAAAAATGCATATAACCCATGGCTATGCCATGGCTTATTGGGATACCCCTATAAATTCTTTGTTTTGCATTTATAGTCATCTTCTCAAGCGTTTTTTTTCATCAATAGCTGCTAATAATTTTTTATTAAATTCTTTTGCAGAATTGTACCCCATGCCTTTTAACCTGTGATTCAAAGCTATTGTTTCAATTAATAGTACAACATCTCTTCCAGGTTTAACAGGTAGCACATGAAAGGGTACACTAATCCCAAGTATATCACAAACCTTATTCGTTCCCACTCTATCGTAATAGTGAGAGTCATCCCAAGGTTCGATTTTTACAACAATATCGATAGCTTTATCAGGTCTAACACAAACAGCACCATAAAGATAAGCTACATTGATCATTCCAATCCCTCTTATCTCCATCATATGCCTTGTAAGCTCAGGACCAGAGCCAATGATATTATGATCCTTGGTTTTTTTAACTTTTACAACATCATCAGTAATCAGTCTGTGACCACGTTCGATTAAACCCAATGCTGCTTCACTTTTTCCGACAGCTGAATCCCCTCTGATAAGCACTCCAATACCAAATACTTCAACTAAAGTAGCATGCATCGTCTGTTGAGGAGAAAACTCTTCTGCTAAAAGTAAAGTTAAAGTACTAACCATATTCATTGTGCTCATTTGAGCTCGAAATAAAGGTATATTTTGCCTTTCACATACAGAAACAACTTGTTTAGGTGGTCTATGCCTATGAGCTACGATGACGCAAGGTGTTTTGTGAGTTAAGATCTTTTCTAATCTTTCTTCAATAACCTTTCCCTTAAGTCCTTTAAGAAACTCTATTTCCACTTTTCCAAAGATAATCATCCTTGCAGAAACAAAATTTTTTAGATAACCAGTTAAACTTAGCCCTGGACGGTGTACTTCAGGTTTTTTGATTTTTCTTTTTAAACCATCTTTACCTGCAATAAGATTGAGTTCTAGCTCGTCTTTGTATTTATCGTAAAAATCAGAGACAAGGTACATTGCACCCTCTTTTTTTTGCTTTTTACTCTAATCGATTAGTAGGGATTGAAGCCAGTCTAAAAATTTATCAAACATATTTGTTTGACTTAACCCACTTTCTTTATGTTCTTCAAAAAAAACATTTAGAATCTCACTTGCACCTTGCCATTCAGTTACAAAGCATTGATAGCCCTTTGGATCTTTTTGAATAAAAAATGGAATTAAATCAAACAAATGAGCTTCTTTTTCATGGAAGTACAAAGTGCTGTTTGCATGCTTCCTTTGAAATTGTTGCATCATATGTTTGAGATCAAAAGGATCTATTAATTTTCCTTTTTTATGAATGATCTGTCTGTGAATTTTTAAAAACTGCAGATAGGATTTTGGTAAAAGATAGTCAAACTCTAAAGAAAGCTTATCTACTTGCCTATCTGTTAGAGGAGGAAAAGCACGAATAAAACCATTGTTTTCTTCAAATGAGTAGACAATCTCTGGAATAAAAGGAGTATCAGGAGACTGCTTTGTCAAAAACACTCCAATGTCTTCCACCATATTAAAAAAGTATTCAATAGAGAAAAATGGAAATTGTTGCTCCCAAAAAGTTCGAATAAACTCTTTACGATCTTCTAAATCAAGTCTCGCAAGCTCAAACCACCCTTTTGGTAAATCAGGGCAAATTTCTTTTAAATTATCAAAGTCACTCTCTTCTTGTTCAATGAAAATCACTTCAAAAAGAGGGTGAGTAGGATCTTCAATTGATGACTTTGAATAAAACTCTAATACTTCGTTGTTCATAATAATTATAGTTAAAAATAAAAGATTTTTTTTCAAATAATTTTTTTTTCTGTTATATAACAAAAAAAGTAAGGATAAACATGACTCGTACTAAAGTTGTTATTGTTGGGGGTGGTTTTGGTGGACTTAATGCTGCTAAAGCTCTTGGAGGCGGCCCATTTGATGTTTGGTTAATTGATAAAACCAATCATCATCTATTCCAGCCATTGCTCTATGAAGTAGCAACTGCGGCCTTATCTCCGGCTGATATTGCAACACCCATTCGAGAAGTTGTCAAAAACCATGATAATATCACAGTAATTATGGGAGAGATAAGCTCGATAGATAAAAAAAACAAAAAGCTTATCTTCAAAGATGGCGATTCCATTCAGTATGAGATTTTGATCTTAGCTCCAGGAGCTAGACATTCTTATTTTGGAAATGATAAATGGGAAGCACATGCTCCAGGGATAAAAAGCCTTGTAGACGCATTAAAAATCCGGGAAAGAATTTTAATTTCTTTTGAAAAGGCTGAACGCTGTGATGTGATTTCTGAATCTAGAAAGTATTTAAACTTTGCAATTATAGGAGCTGGTCCAACTGGAGTTGAGCTTGCAGGTGCGATTGCAGAAATTGCGCACCAGACTATGCTCAAAGATTTTAGAAGGATAGATCCTTCTAAATCAAAAGTCTATCTTATTGAGGGAGGGAACCAAGTTCTTCCGGTATATCCAAAAACACTTGGAGCAAAAGCAAAAAAAGCATTAGAAGGCTTTGGTGTTCGAGTGATTTTAGGACAAAGGGTAACAGAAGTTAATGAAAAGGGTGTACAGGTTGGAGATCGATTTATTGAATCAACCAATGTCATTTGGGCTGCAGGAAACCAAGCTTCTCCTCTACTAAAGACATTAGATACAGAGTTAGATCGTTCTGGAAGAGTGGTTGTTGAAGCTGATCTTTCTGTTCCAAATCATCCTGATATATTTGTAATTGGAGATGCAGCTTGCGTTAAAGGAAAAAATGGGAAACCATTACCTGCCTTAGCACCTGCTGCCGTTCAGCAAGGAAAGTATTTAGGAAAAATCCTACGTTTTAAATATCCAAAAGGAAAAAGGCCTCCTTTTAAATATTTTGACAAAGGATCTTTAGCAACTATTGGTAAGAAAAAAGCTGTAGGAATTTTTAGAAAAATTCAATTTTCAGGATTTATAGCTTGGCTTGGATGGGCATTTATTCATATTATGTACCTCATTAGTTTTCGAAATAGATTGGTAGTATTTACCCAATGGATGTTTTCCTACTTTTCCGATCAAAAAGGAGCAAGATTAATCAATCGTTCTTTAGAAGACGAATTGATCAATTCTCGAAAGAAAAAGTAGATTTTTTTCGTAAAAGACCAGCCTTTACCCTTGGTTTAGCTTTTTTTTTAGGAATAGAAAGTTTTGAAAATCTTTATTTTCTATCTTTTATAGTTTTTAGCTTTCTTTCTCCAAAAATCTTTCCTTCAGGTGTCATATTAGGATTTATCTACTCTTTGATTTCTTTCTCTACTTTATCGGAGCCTATGACAGGTCAAGGAGTGTTTATCCCAAAAGAGATCAAACCAATTAAGACAAACCTTTATAAAGGCTATCTTATTGGAGGAACTCTTCCCTACTTTGAAGGAGAAAAAACTTCGGTAACTGGACTACCCGTTACCCTTTTTTCCAATTATGAAAACTCTCTATTTAAACCCTTTAAGTTTATTGGAACTTTAACTCCCGAAAAAGACAAAATCCAAGTTCAAATCGATTCATCTATCCCTATAGAAGAGTCTAAAATAGCTTACTTTCGTTTTGATTGGAAAAAACGAATGAGTCAATTTTTAAACAAAAAAATTAAAGACAGAGATTCAGCAAATTTTTTATCAGCCCTAGTAACAGGGAACATGACAGACCTGTATGAAAAGTTTGCATTTTTAAAACTTGGGCTTTCCCACATCCTTGCAATCTCAGGATTTCACTTCTCCTTGCTAATAGCACTTGTAGCCTCTCCTCTTTTCTTTGTTCCAATAAGACTAAAGTCCCTTATTTTAATTATAATTGCCTGCATCTATTTCTTTCTTATGGGACCAACTCCTTCAATAGCAAGAGCATTTGTAATGATTGTTCTTTATTATCTAGGAAAGTTTTCAGGGAAAATGACTTGTCCAATCAACAACTTAGGAGCTGCATGTCTGTTTATCTTACTTTTAGACCCGTCTGTTTCTAAATCATTATCCTTTCAGTTAAGTTTTTTAAGCTGTTTGGGCATCTTTTTATACTATCCATATTTCTCATCATGGATCAACAAAAAGAGCGGGCTTTTACAAAAGATCAATTACTATTACTTAGAAGCCATTGTTTTAACTTTCTCAGTAAATCTTATGATTTTCCCCCTACTTTTTTTCCTTTTTCATAAAATTTCGTTATTGGGACTTGTATACAATCTATTTTTTCCTCTTCAAGTGCTTGTTTGCTTTGCACTTCTTTTAATTGCTCTAGGTATCTATCCCATAGTTCCTATGATTTCAAATTGGATGTTTCCAGTTATTAACTGGATCACCAAAATCTTTTTGATTCCAGTTTTAAATCCACCTATGTGTCTAGACTATTCAATAAGAGTCTCTTTTTCTAAAGAGCTTACAATTGGATTAACGTTTATATTTTTTGCAATAGGGATCTATTGCAAAATCCAAGCAGAAAAAAGGCAGGATGACAAAAAAGTATTATTTTTATAAATTTGCATATCTAAATATTGAGGAGCTATCAATGAACAAAATCATCTTTGGAGTTATCTTATTTACAAAATCACTTTATAGCCAAAATCTAGTAGCACACCATGACGACTGCCAGGTTTTTTCAAAATACGGGATTAATATCAAAAACATAAGCTCAACTTCCCGTGACTTTGAAGTATGGAGATCATCAATAGGCCCATTATCAAAAACACCTAGACACAAGCATGATACTGAAGAAGTATTTGTTTTTATTGAGGGAAAAGGAAAGGCTATTATTGGTAAAGAAGAAATCTTTTTTTGAAGCTCCTTGCACCTTAGTACTTCCTCCAAATATCTACCATCAAATCATTAACACAGAAGACAAACCAACTGATCATATTGTGATTCTTAAATCAAGATCTCATATCTATAACGTAAACAATAGAGAAATGAAACTTCCTTGGAGGGTAAATTAAAACTAATTTGATTAAAGACTCTAAATTCTAGTCTGTTGAAAAAAGCTTTCTATTTGCTCTATTCGTTTCGCTGAATAGTTATAAAGCTCAACAAGCTGCTTATGTTTACTTTGAGGTATTTCTCCGCTTGTATGGTTTTTTTGAAGAAACTTTGTACCTGCTTGATGAACTTTAATTGATTTTTCAATAGATGATTGAAGCTGATTGTAAAGCTTTATCCCCTTTTTATAAGCTGCATAGGTAATAAGGTGATTTCCTAATAGTTTGTATCTAAAAAGTTCTTTTTCAGAATACATGTTATGAATTTCAAGAAGTGATCTTTTTTCTAGATCTTTTCGGATAATCTTTCTTCCCCATTCTTTATTGATATCTATTTTAGAATAGGCTTTTTCCACTAGATGAAAAGAACCAAAAGTTAAAAATAATCCTGTATAAGCGTAGACAGTGCTTCCTAGTATGTAGGCATAAGCAAAACAAAATAGAGAAGTTATTACAGAAATCACAGCGATAGCTACTGACCCTATTTTATGTAAGTCAATTTTTGAAATCTTATTCTCTACCATTGAATCCCCTATTTTCCCTTTAACAGAAAAAATTTCATCAGGGGTTAATGTAATTGGTCGATTAACATTTAAATTAGACACTTAAAAACCCAAATAGATTCTAAATAAACACTGAAATAATAACTTCAAAATGAAATAAACTCAACATTTACCCCTTCAAAATAATTTTACAATAAGTTCCGATTGACTAAAATGGGGTTAGTTTGTAAAAATATTAAGATTAATGGCGGCCGTAGCTCAGTTGGTAGAGCACCTGATTGTGGTTCAGGACGTCGCGGGTTCGAGCCCCGTCGGTCGCCCCAATTTTGTTTAGTATGACAGCATTTAAAGCTTTTATTATAGGTTTTGTACAAGGTCTTACTGAATTTTTTCCTATTAGCTCTTCTTTACATGTAAAACTAGTGAGTAATTTTCTAGAAATAGAAAACTCTCTTACAGTAGCTTTATTCTGTCACTTAGCTACTTCGTTTTCCGTTCTTTTCTATTTTAGAAAAACTATTTTAGATCTTTTACTAAATAGAAAAAGAGATATTCTCCTGTACCTTGTAGCTATTTGTCCTTTGATCTTGGTTTATTTCACTTTAGGAAAAATGATAAAAGGAATATCAGATGCCTATTTAGGCCCTTCTTTAGTCATTACTTCAGCTTTTTTATTTACGTTAAAAGAGAAAAAAGCTTCTGTACTTGTGACTCCAGAAGGTAAAACACTCTCTTTTTATAAAAAAAGCCAAGATGCTTTTTTTATAGGCTTTTTCCAAAGCTTGGCTTTAATCCCGGGGCTTTCTAGATCAGCTCTTACATTAAAAGCAGCAACTGCTAGAGGTTGGTCATTAAAAGATGCTTTTTGTTTTTCTTATTTGCTTTCAGTACCTACTGTGTGGGGTGGGTGTCTTTTGGAGTTTTCACATATCGGTTCTGTTGAATATTTTCCTCTTTTTCTAGCATTTACAACGGCCTTTTTTGTTGGATGCTTCGGGCTATATCTAATAAATCTTATACTTTTTCATAAAAAGGTTTTTCTATTTGGGTTTTATTGTTTATTCTTAGGTTTGGTGCTAAGTGTCTATAGATGGGTCCTATGAGGAAAAAAACAAAATACAAGATCAAAAAAAGCCACCCAGAAGCTAAGGGGCTTTTACTATTATGTCTTTCCATACTCTTATTTATCTCTTTACTAAGTTTTGACTATCAAAATCCTGATGCGTGTTATTTAGGAACAGCAGGATATTGGTCAGCATTTTGTTGTTTATATATTTTTGGTCTTGGCAGTTATTTATTAACTGGGTTTTTAGGCTACTGGGGAATTTTATCTCTACTTCAAAGAGACACGGTTTCTATTCATCCTATTTATTTTTCCTTATTTCTATTTTCTATTTGTATGGACTTAACAGTCATCTCAGATATGTTTGGAAATAATATTTCATTTCTAGATAGCAAAGTCATATCGGAATCTTTTATAGCTCTAGATCCAGAGCCAAGGCAAATTTTTAGAAAGAATTTTGGTGGCGTCCTTTTTTACTTTTTTTATGAAGATCTTCCTTTGATAAGTAGCAAGCAGCTAATCTCTGGTATTGGTACTCTTCTTCTTTTTACTTTAGTTGGAACGATTTCCTTTTTTCTAATGACTGGTCTTAGATTCATAGACATTGTTAAAAAAACATACTCTCTAATAAAAACAGCTCTTAAATTTACATTTTCTGTTATGAAAAAAGGAATTGTAGCTTGCTTTTGTGGAATTAAAAAGCTTTGTCAAAAGAAAATTAAAGAGCGCCTATCAGATAAAAAACCTGAGATTTACACAGGAAGTAAAGTAGCTATTTCTGAAATTGAAACTACATTAAAAGAAAAGGTTCCTTCCAAATCTACTACACACATCGACTTAGAAAAAAAGTCGGGATCAATTTATCAACCTCCTTCTTTTTCTCATCTTTCTAATCCTAAAAAAATCGACACTCCTTCTTTGAAAAAAGAATTAGAAAAACAAGCAAGAATCTTAGAAGAGACGCTAAACAGTTTTCATATTGAAGCAAAAGTTGGAATGATTAATTGCGGACCTACTATTACTTCATTTGAAGTACTTCCTTCAATTGGAGTAAAGGTACAAAAAATCAAAGCTCTTCAAAATGATATTGCACTAAATCTACAAGCAAAATCCATAAGAATCATAGCACCCATCCCAGGAAAAAAAGCTGTGGGAGTAGAAATTCCTTCATTATTTCCGCAGGAAGTTGGTTTTAAAACTCTTTTATATGAATACCACCAAATGAGAAAAAAGCCTGCGATTCCAGTCTTTTTAGGGAAAACAGTTTCTGGTGAAAGTGTAATTACAGACCTTGCTAAGATGCCTCACTGTTTGATAGCTGGAGCTACTGGATCTGGAAAATCAGTTTGTATTAACTCTATGGTAATGTCGATTATCATGACATCGACTCCTGATCAAGTAAGACTTTTGATGATCGACCCTAAAAAGGTAGAGCTTACTCAATACTCCCACCTTCCTCATATGATCGCACCTGTAATAACAGAATCTCATGGAGCATATGCTGCTTTACAGTGGCTTGTAAAAGAGATGCAGAACCGATATGAGATTTTAAAGCTGCTAGGAATTAGAAACATCACAGCTTTTAACAAGCGAAAAATTGATAAAGATTTAGAAGCATCTCTAACGATGGAAATTCCTAAAAAGATGTTTATGATTGTTGCAATTGTGGATGAATTTGCAGATTTAATGATGGTATCTTCTTCTGATATTGAAACTCCGATCGCTAGAATTGCTCAAATGGCAAGAGCTGTAGGAATTCACTTAGTATTAGCAACACAAAGACCATCTAGAGAAGTGATTACAGGGATTATTAAAGCTAATTTCCCATGTAGAATAGCCTTTAAAGTCTCATCTAGAATTAACTCACAAATTATCTTAGATGAAACTGGAGCTGAAAGCCTACTTGGAAATGGAGATCTTCTTTTCCTACCTCCTGGTTCATCACAACTAGTAAGGGCGCAAGGCGCTTATATTAGTGATGATGATATCAATTCTACCCTAGAAAAAATTCGCAGAACTACAAATACTGATTATTTAATTCCATCGTTTGATGCTATGCAAAAATTAGATGATTCCTCTGATTCAAAACCAAAAGATGCTCTATATGATCAAGCATTACAAATTGTTGTAGAAACAAGAACTGCATCAACAACCTATCTACAAAGAAAGTTAAAAATAGGTTATGCAAGAGCAGCTTCTTTAATGGATGAATTAGAAGAAAATGGAATCATTGGCCCGCAAGAAGGTGGAAAACAAAGAAGAATTTTAGTAGCAGATCCTGATCAAGATTAAAAGTTTGACTGGAAATATTTTCCTCAATCAATCATATCTAAGAAAAAGAAATGATTGCTCATGGTCACAAAAAAAATTCTAATAGCTGACGATTCAAAATTCACTCAAAACAAGATTTTGTCTTGCCCACACGCTAAAGACTATGAAATTGCTGTTGTAGAAGATGGACCTTCATGTATAGAAAAAATCAAAACTTTTGATCCAGATCTAATTTTATTAAAACTCATGCTTCCTAAAATGCATGGTCTTGAGATCTTAGAAAAAATAAGAAAAACTGGCTCTTCTATTTGCGTTATCGTGACAACAGAAAAGGCTATGATCCAAGATTATAAAGCCGCAATTGAAGCTAGAGCAAACTATTATTTATTAAAACCATTTGATCCTAATGTATTTTTTAAGCTGGTAGAAAAATATTATCATGATGGTTTAGATCCTGATCCATTTACTCCAATATCCTGTGAAAAAGATCATAAACATTGCTACAACCCAGATCTACCATTACAAAACTACCTAAAATTCTGGGGAACAAGAGGGTCAATTTCTGTTTCTGGAGCAAACTATGCAAGATATGGAGGAGATACTAGTTGCCTTGAAATCTTTTATAAAGATCAACTCATCATTTTAGATGCAGGAACTGGGATACGCCCTTTAGGAGAGGAAATTGTTCGTAGAGAAATTAAAACAATCCATCTGTTTTTAGGACATACTCACTGGGACCATGTGATAGGGTTTCCTTTTTTTGCTCCACTATATCATGCAGATTGTAAAATCCATCTCTATGCTCCTATGAGTTATGGTAGATCACTAAAAGAACTTGTTACTTCACTGCTAGCATATGAATTTTTTCCAGTTAGAATAGATGAAGTATCTGCAGAACTTTTTTTTCATGAAATTCATGACTCAGAGTCTATAGATTTTGATAACCTTTCCCTGTCTTTTCATTACACCTTTCATCCTGGGGTTACCATTTGTTTTAAAATACAAACCCCACAAAAAAACATCCTTTATGCAACAGATAATGAAGTTATGATGGGATACCATCATGACATTAAAGATCTAAACAAAGCTCATCCTCTAATAGAACCCCATTTAGATTTTTTAAAATTTATCTGTGATTGTCAGACGTTTATTCATGAAGCTCAATACACCCAAAAAGAATATCTAAACAAGGTAGGTTGGGGACATTCTTCTATTGCTAACGCTTCAAGCCTTTTAAAATTCTGCCAGCCTGAAGAATGGATTGTTACTCACCACGATCCATCTCATGTTGATGAAATACTTTTACAAAAAGAGATTCTTCACAAGCAAATCTTAGACAATAACAATCTAAACTGCCCTATTTCTTATGCATATGATGGAAAAACCATCCCTTTATTCTAAATAAGATAATCACCAATTAGACTGGGCAAAGGTTTTGGTAGAGGTTTTTTTTCGAAAAAGTTTATAGCTTCTTGTCTCGCAATCACTAGATTTTGTAGGTTGATCATATCTTTTCTTAACTCTCTTTTATCCTCTCTATCAATAGATGTTTGTAATTTAGAAGTAAATGTATCTGTAAATCTAAGTCCATGTTTTAACAAGATTGTAGTAACATTTAAGATCCTTTTAAAAAGCCTTGGCCGATATTCAACATTTGAATCTAAAAGAAATAAAGAGTACTTTTTAAATCTATTTTGGGGTTTTGTTTCAGTTACTAAAAATTTTTCAATAAATTCTAATGCTTTAATATCTATTTTTTTTAACTTATAACCACTTTCTAGTAGAAGTTGAATCGTTTTATCCTCAAGATGTAAAACAGAAAAAGTTAATGGTGTTTGTCCAAAGTAATTTAGATGCTTATCATTAACATTAACACCTAATTTTACTGCACTTTTAATCATTTTCATTTTTTCATTGATACATACTTTTGCCTTAACAAATAGCAAACCAAAAGCTGTGATTCCTTTAAAAGTTTTAGAATCGTACTTTTCTCTTGTTGGTTTAAAAACACCCACATGTTCAAAGCAAGAATATTGAAAATTATCTAACGAATCGCGTTTGTCAAAACCACAATAATGAAAAGAGCAAGGTTGAATTAAAAGACCTGGAGCATATTTTTCAAGATAATTAATAGTTTTTACAATTTCTTGGGTATCATAAATCTTTGACCACGATGGAAGACAACTATTGCATTCATGTGATCTATTTAAAAATGTTGTTGTTAAAACTCTTTTATATTTCTTTTGTTGATCTGTGCTTAACAAATTTACAAGATGGAAAAGATAATTTCTTCCAAGTCGATCAAGTTGAAAAGTAAAAGACGGGACTTCTACTACTTTCTTTAGTTTATCTAAAGTATCTACATTAGAGATCGCATCTGAAGATTGATACTGCCCCGATACCTTAATCTGAAACACTTTGTTTGAGTTATCATCTATATCTATTTTTTTAGATCAAAAGATTGAATTTTGACTGAAGAAGCTTTTCTTATAGTTGACATTTGACTCTCCTATTTTTTGAAAAGAAAAAGAGGTTTAAACTAAAATAAAAGAAAAAGCAAGTAAAAGATGAGCTTTAATCCTGATACTCTAAATAAATATCCTGATGAACCTGGTGTTTATCTTATGAAAGATAAAGAGAATAAGGTTCTCTATGTTGGAAAAGCCAATAGTATAAAAAAAAGAGTAAAACAGTACTTTTCTGAGCAAGACACAAGACCTTTAATCCCCTATCTTATTAAAAGTGTCCATACTATTGATACAATCGTTGTAAATACAGAAAAAGAAGCTCTTTTACTAGAAAACAATCTAATAAAAAAACACAAACCAAAATACAACGTTCTTCTTAAAGATGACAAAACGTATGTAAGTTTAGTTTTAACTAAGCACAAATGGCCTATGCTAAAACTAATTAGGTTTAAAAAAAGACCTCCAAAAGGCACTTATTTTGGTCCTTATACAAACGCAAGAGCTGCAAGAGAAACATTAGATCTTATAAATCGCTTATTTCCATTAAGACAATGCTCTGATCAAGAGCTTGTAAACAGGCAAAGGCCATGCATTCTGTATGATATTAAAAGGTGCTCAGCTCCATGTATGAACCTTTGTACTCAAGAGGAATATAAAGAGCATGTTTTAAATGCGAAACACCTTCTTAGAGGTCAGAGCAAAAAAGTTCTAACTGATTTAAAATCAAAAATGCAAAAAGCATCTGATGCTCTTGAATTTGAGCAAGCAAATGTCTACTTACAGTTAATAAAAAAAATTGAGCATGTAATTCAAGTTCAACATGTTGATAATTCTTTTTCTTATGATGCTGATGTGATCAGCTTGTATAGAGAAGGAGCTGACCTACTTATAGCAAAACTTGTATACCGCTTAAAAAAACTTGTAGCATCAGAACATTTTAGTTTTTCTAATATCGTCTCTTTAAACAGAGAAGTGTTAGAAAATTTCATTTTACAACACTACACAAAAGAACACCTTCCTCCTCAAATTATAGTATCTGAAAAACTTGAAGAGAAAAATTTCTTACAAGAGATTCTATCTGAGGAGCTTGGAAAAAAAGTGGAGATTCTTTTTCCAATAAAAGGAGAAAAAAAGAAATTAATTGAAATTGCTACTAAAAATGCTAAATCACTATTTGCGCGAGAAAAAGATCAAAGAGCATTAGAAGAAAAAAGGCTTCTAGACTTACAAGAAGTTTTACAGCTTAATCATTTTCCTCATAAAATAGAATGTTTTGATACATCAAATCTTTCAGGATCTTCTCATGTTGCTTGTATGGTAGCTTTTACAAATGGCAAAAAAGATAAAAGCAAAAACCGATTATTTAATATTAAATCAGCAAAATCAAGTGATGACTATGGAGCTATGAAAGAAGTTCTTTTTAGGCATTATAAAAAACAAAAAGAAAATCATAATCTACCGAATTTAATTATTATTGATGGAGGAAAAGGACATTTAAACCTAGCCCTTGAAGTCTTAGATAAACTTAATCTTGCTAATATTGATTTAATATCATTAGCAAAACACTCCTCAAGACATGATAAGGGACTTACGGAAGAAAAGGTATTTGTTCCTCATCTAAAAGATCCTATTATCATAGATCCTACATCTCCCCTATTATTTTTATTACAAAATATAAGAGATGAAGCTCACAGGGTTGCTATCTCATTTCAAAGGAAGAAAAGAAAGATTACCACCTCAGAGCTTGATCAACTACAAGGAATCGGGCCAGTAAAGAAAAAAGCACTTTTAAAACATTTTAAAAGTGTAAAAAACTTAAAAAACGCTTCGATTGAAGAAATAAAAAAAGTAAAAGAGCTTAATGAAAAAGATATTGCAACTTTACTTGAGTTTAAGAAGAAGTAGTTGTTTTTTTAGGTTTTGTTTTAAGAGTAAAATAAAATGGAGCTTTGTAAGCTAAATTATTTTTTAGCTCAGCACCAATTTTTTCTTCTAAAATTTCCAGTACTTTTTTTCTTTGCTTAGGTTCAATAGTAGCGCAAAAAGCTTCTATATTAATCACTTTTTCATCATTTACTTGAACTTTGCTTTCCATTTCATAGTGTGCAAAGTGTTTGTGTATTGTAAAATCGATAAGATCTTTGATTGCATCTTGATCTACATCTACTTTTAAAGAAGACATTTTGACAGTCAAATAAGTTCTGTGATTAGTTGCATAAATGGCGATTGCAAAAATTAAACTTATAAAAAGAAGAATAGATCCTAAGAAAAAATAGTTTTCAGGATATAGAAAAAAACCATTGTAGAAATAGAGAAAAGCCCCCTCTGAAACAGACATAGAGATAAGAGCTAAAGATAAGAAAAAGAGCCCTAAAAATAGGGCTATGTCAATTGCGTGTTTCATCACTCAACTTCAACTTCTTCTTTTTTCTCTTCAGCTTCTGGCAATTTTTCGACTTGCTCAGGAAGCTCTAAAAGAAGATTTTTAAACACTACATGAACACAAGCTACATGAAGGCCAGTAAACTTTGTAATCTCTTCAATTAGTCTATTTTGAATTTCTTCAGCTTTATCTGGTATAGGAATACCGTAAAGAATGTTTACTTCAATTCTTACGTAGACAGAATGCTTTTTTTGATCTTGCTCAACATGAACACCCTTAATTCTCTCTCCGCTATCCCAACGAATCAGACTATCAATTAAATTCTGTTCTAAAAAAGAGATCCCTTCAATTTTAGCTAAACATTGAAGAGCAATTGCTTGAAATACACGTGTTTCAATATCTCTAATATATGTAGTTTCTGGTAATTGAATTTCTTTTGAATCTAAATCAGTCAATTTTTCATGCATACAACCCTCCTTATTCTTACTTGAACAGATCATACAGAAAAGGTATGATTTTTAGCATATGGAAATTCTCTATCTTGTATTAATTTTTCTCTGTTGGACCCTTTTAGGGACAATCACCTCTAAACTAGCTGTTAAGAGAGGTAAAAATCCTTATATCTGGTTCTATGTAGGATTTTTCTTAGGTGTCTTAGGAATCTTAGCCTTATATCTTATCCCAAAAACAGAGAAGGTAGAAAAAAAAGTTCAAGATCCAAAGCCCCCTGTTAAACAAAAACCTTTACAGCTTTGGTATTATCTAGATAAAAACCATACCCAACAAGGACCATATAGCGAAACTTACTTAGAAGAAAAACTAAGCAAAAAAGAGTTATGTGAAAATACTTACGTTTGGAATGAAAATCTTAGTGACTGGAAAAAAGTCAAAGAGCTAGATAAGCTCTTTGACCTTGTAAAGTAATTTTTACCAAGAAGCTTTGAAGACACCAGGAATGTTTCCTGAAGATGCCATTTCTCTAAAGCATAGACGAGAAAGCTTAAATTTCCCTAGGTAACCACGTGCTCTACCAGTAAACTGGCAACGGTTTCTTAATCTAATGTATGAAGAATTTTTAGGTAATTTGTTTAGAGCAACAATTGCCTTTTTTCTTTCTTCATCAGACTTGGTCATATCTTTAATAATTTTTTTAAGAGCTTGTCTTTTTTCCCAATGACGAGCTACTTTCTTTTCGCGGTGCTTTTGCTTAGCGATTGAAGATTTCTTAGCCATTTAATAATTTCCTTATGTTAGGCAACTTTATTCTTAGATCTTTTTTTAGCAGCCCCTTTCTGGCGCATTTTTCTATTCGGATCTTTCTTATTGATGATATAAAGACGTCCTTTTCTGCGAACTAGTTTGTCCCCTTTCGATGGATCAGCCTTTACGGAAGCTCGTACTTTCATTATAAGTCCTTATTCTTTCATAAATTCTATTCAATACCACATTTATACATTAACCCTGTCTTTCTTTCAATCTCAAATAATTCTTTTACGCATATTTGCTCTCTTGCTATTATTTCTTACTTTTTCTATACTAATGCCTTTCAACATAGGAAAAATTGATATGAAACCTACATACAATCCAAGTACAAAAAGACGCAAGAAAACTCATGGTTTTCGTGCTAGAATGAAAACAGCTAATGGTAGAAAAATCCTTAACAGAAGAAGACGTCGCGGAAGAAAGGTTCTCTGCCCATAAAAATCTCTTTCCTAAGGCCAATCGCCTTAGGAAACGATATGAATATGTCTATCTTTTTAAAAAAAGTTCTAGGCTAGTTGGTAAATATATCTGCTTAGACTATCTCTTTATACCTAATTCAAATAAAAAATTAGGAATAACTGTGTCCACACGATACGGTAAATCTCATGAAAGAAATCGTTTTAAAAGGTGTGTAAGAGAAAGTTTTAGACATCTACTATCTGATCTTCCTCAAAATATTTGTATGAATGTCATTCCGCGCTTTAAAGCAAAATTTGCAAAATCGACACAGATTCAAGAAGAAATAAGATCGCTGTTAAACTCAGTCAAGATACCTTGAAATAATAGTTGCACTTGTTGCAGCTGCAACAACATTGTATATGGGGTACTCTGATGGAATATAAGAGTACATAGCGGCACAAAGACTAAAGTAGCCCAAAAATCGCAATCCAACTTGTTTAATCGAATCATTGACTACTTTTTCAATTTGAGAGTTTGCAGGCGTTCTAATAGTAACAGTAACTGTTGATGGCTTCATATTCCTCCATAAAAAAGGAAGATATTGTACTGTAGCTACTGGAATAGTTTAAATAAAATAATAGAGACAGACACAATTAGATAAACAGCTAAAAGAGCTTTTCCTCCTGGAAGGATTTTTTCTGTTTGTATTGGCTTGCTTCCATATCTTGATTTCCACAAAGCCAAAGTAGGTAAAATCCCAAAAAGACAAATAGCACTAAAACCTGCACCATAAGTTAATGCCGTTAGAAATATATGAGGGTTAAACAAAGCAAAAACTAACGGCGGCAAAAGCACACAGACGCAGTAGAAAAAGCGATTCGATTGTTTTTGTGTTCTATCTCCTAAAAAATCAACAAAGCTTGTAGAGATCGTTAAAAGCGAGGTTACGATTGCAAAAAGAGAAAAGATACTAATTAGAAATAGGATCATTCCAGGAGATTGAGCAAAGATTCTAGTTAAAAAGTCTGCGCTTGACCCAGTTGTGCTTGCGCCTTCTGGAGCAAGCCCTAAAGTAATAAAATTCCATATTAGGTAAACACCAAGAGCTATCCCTGTTCCAATTACAAATGATAAAATCACTTTTCTCTTATCACGATCAAGATAGTTAGAGAGAGTAGGAATCAAGTTTTGATACCCAAAGGATACTAAGAATAGCGGTATAGAAAACACTACCTGTTTACTCCACTGCATAGTTGCAAGGTTATCGCTATTAAGATTAAAGATTCCTAGAGCAATAAGTGTAAAGTAGGTAAGAAACATCCCCCCAACAAAGACTCTGTTTATCACATCTACTTCCCCTGTTCCAAAGAGGATCCCTAGAAATAGGAGTAAAGTGTTACCAATAACAACAAACCAGAAAGGAAGATCTAGACCTAATTTAGCGATAAAGTCATGGATGATAATGCTAGAACCATTGATATAAGCGGTAAGTATCGAGTAGAACAAAAAGGCAAAAAGGATAAAAGTAATTCCTTTAAACACTTTACCTAAAGTTTTTTCCATTAATCCCATTAGGTTAATATCTTCTTTAACCCCAGCGTAAAGCTCTACAAGCATAACTCCTGACATATTCATATATACCCAAGCAAAAAACAGAGGAAAGAGAGATGGAACAAACCCTAAGGTTAAAATATCCATAGGTAATCCTAACATTCCAGCTCCGATACAACACCCGGTTACTAGAAGTATACTTCCGAAGAATGCGTTTTTGCTTTTATCCATTTATGTCCTAATTATTGGTTATTTATCTAAAGTAGCATTTATTTAGCTTATTTTCTACCTTGTTTAGATTAAAGAAGTTGTAAGGCATTGTCAAAAATAACCTCTAATTTTTGACAGTTTTATTGTAAACGGTCCTACTTTTGACAAAAATCCTCTAGAGCATATTTCTTAATCAGAGGTATATTAGTATAAAACGGATGGATCATTGACTACTTTAACTCTTACCCCTCAACAAAAAAAAGCAATTGAAACAACAGAAGGCCGATTACTTATCCTAGCGGGAGCCGGCTCTGGAAAAACTAGAGTGATTGTTCAAAGAATTGCATATCTAATCAAAGAAAAGAAAGTCGATCCTAACTCAATTTTGGGTCTTACTTTTACAAATAAAGCTGCAGATGAAATGAAAATGCGTCTTTGTTTGCTATTAGGCAAAAAAATTGGGCAGGAAGTCACTCTTTGCACATTCCATAGCTTTTGTATGAGTGTACTAAGAGAGCATATCCATCATCTAGGTTATACAACCTCTTTTAGCTTGTATGATGAAAAAGATCGTCTAAGACTTGTAACACATCTTGCTAAAGACATATTGAAAATGGAAAAGGATCTTCCATCACTGTCCCCCACAATTGCTGAGATGTCTAGAGTAAAGAATGAACAAGGGTCTTTAGATGGATTAGATCCTTTAACAAAAGAGATTTTTGAAGAAACTGAAAAAGCCATGCGAGCCTACAATGCGGTAGATTTTGATAGCTTAATTCCGCTTTGTATAAAGCTTTTTAAAGAAAAGCCTGAAGTATTAGAACTTGTTCAAAAGCGTTTTAAGTATCTTATGATCGATGAATATCAGGATACTAATCCATCACAAAATGCTTTAGCTGAAATTATCTGTGAAAAAAGCCAGAATATCTGCGTAGTTGGAGATGACGATCAATCCATATATGGTTGGAGAGGGGCAAAAGTAGATTTTATCTTAAAATTTTCTGCTGATCATGTTGTTAAGCTTGAACAAAACTTCCGTTCTACTGAAAACATTATTAAGGGTGCAAACGCAGTAATCAAAAAAAATAAACAAAGGCATGATAAAACACTTTTTTCTACTACTCCAAAGACATCTTCTATAAAAGTGTTTGTAGCTCCTAATGAAGAAGAAGAAGCTAACGCGGTTGTAAAAAAGCTTTTATATCTAAAAAAAGAACACGATCTTAAATGGAAAGATATAGCCATATTATATCGTTCAAATATCTTATCAAGAACGATGGAAATGGCTTTGATAAATGCTTCATATAAAAAAGATAACTCTTGGGTAAGAGGGATACCCTATAAGGTTTATGGTGGATTGGAGTTTTCAGAGCGTGCTGAGATAAAAGATATTTTTGCTTACCTACGTTTTATCCAAAACCCTAGAGATACAGAAGCTCTATTGCGAATTATAAACGTTCCTAGAAGAGGAATATCTAACCAAACCCTTGATTTACTAACAACCCATCAAAGAAAACAGAAAGATATTTCACTTTGGCAATTGTTAAAAGATCCTCCATTAGATTTAGGGATTAGCAAACGAGGAATATTAGGAATTGAAAGCTTTGTAGAGCTTATTTATGAGAGCAGGAAGGCTTTTCAAGAAAAACCTCTTGATCAAGCTCTCATACAATTTATTAAAGACTCTAATTATCAAAAAGCGATTACAGAAGATGTAAAAAGTGAAAAGATGCAAGCTTTCAAGTGGGAAAACGTTCAAAGTGTTATTCAAGCACTTAAAAGCTACCAAGAAGAAGTCGATAAACCAAATCTTAGTCATTTTATTTCTTCTTCAATGTTAAACAAAGAAAAGCATATTAATAAAAAAGAGTCCCTAGAAGAAAACAAAGTTTCATTGATGACTCTTCATAGCGCTAAGGGACTAGAGTTTGAAAGTTGCTTTATTATGGGAGTTGAAGATCATCTCCTCCCTCATGAAAAAAGCGTCTTAGAAACTGGAGTAGAAGAAGAAAGAAGACTTTTTTATGTAGGAATGACTCGAGCAAAAAAACATCTTACTTTAAGTATGTCTCAAAATCGTAAGTATATGGGATCTTCAAAGAAAACATCGCCTTCTAGGTTTTTGCATGAAATACCAAAAGAACTTATACAAGCAGTTTCTTATAAAGATGACTACTAATCCTTTTCTTTAAAAGAAGCGATTGTATCTGCTAATTGCTTCCTAATTTTTTCAGGAGCAAGCTTAAATGATTTTTTTGCATGGATTAAAGCTTCCTTAACGAGGTTTTTTGAAAACAGATAGTGAGCGATCATTAAATGTATTTTCCAAAGGTTAGCATTTTTAGCTCCAAATCGATCTATATAAGAAAGTAAAGGGCGAATCACTTCATCAGGTTTAGTATTTTTACTTTCCCCCATCGCATAAAACTCTAAAAGAGCAATCTTATACTGAGATTTATAGATATCTTGAGGGTCTAAATGAACAATTTTCTTTTTGAGTTCTTTAGTTTCTTTATCATCTATTCCTTTTTTAGAGATACTTTCTTCATAAAGCTCTAATAAAAAAAGAGGAGAAGGGCAACTTTTCATTCCTGCTTTTTTAACTTTTCCATTGTAGTAAGGTGAGCCTAAGATTTTAGCACGAGTAGCAAGTTTTTCCCACTGCCCCAATGAAAGAGAATCTGGATCTTTTAATTCATCATCTAAAGAGTAAAACTCATCCAGTATCTCATCTATGTATTGACTGTATTCTTCTGGACTAATCGGAAGATATCCTATTTTAGTTATAAGTCCTTTATCTACATCGGTAAGCACTATAGTAGGAAACCCTTCTATAGAGTACATTTTCATAAGTTCTTGATTTTTCTCAGATATTTCAGGCTCAAGCTCTACCTTCATTGGGAAATCTACATAAGCAAAAATAAGCTTTTCTTTCAAAGGCTCATAAAAAGCTGGCTTATCAAGTATTTTTTTCTGTAACTTTTTACACCAAGGACACCAATCAGAGCCTGAGAAAAAGAGAAAAAGGGGCTTTTTCTCTTTTACCGCAATTTCTTTTGCATCTAAAAAAGAATCATACCAATCAATCCCCTCTTCAGAAAAGAGGGAAACAAAGGTAAAAAAAAGAAAAAATAGAGATTTTTTCATATAAATAGTAAACTAGTTCTATAAATCCATATAACACATTTTTTAAATAATGTATCAACCAACAATTATTTTTAGACATAGAAAAGAAAATAAAAACAAATGCTCTTTAAAAGGGTTAGAAAATGATCCTAGATTTATTTTCTACCAATACCCGCAAGATCCACCTCAGGATTATCAAAACACAATACTTTTGGATCTAAATGCACCGGTGCTAAGCAAAGAAGATAGTGATAAAGATCTTTTTATCATTGATGGGACATGGAATTATGCAAAAAAGATGCTAAACTCATTAGATCAAAAGGCATTTATAAAAAGAAGCCTTCCTCATCATATTAAGACTGCCTATCCAAGAAAACAAACTGGTTGTAGTGATCCTGAAAGAGGTTTAGCATCAATAGAAGCTGTTTTTACCGCTTTTTTCATTTTGGGAAAAGATACAAAAGGCCTCTTAGACAACTATTATTGGAAAGAAGCCTTTTTAGAAAAGAACAAAGATTTTTTCTTAGACTAAAGCTGGCTCTTGTAGTTTGCCTGCTTCTACTTGCTCTTTGTAACATTTATAACAAGAAGGGAAGTATTTTTCTTCAGCACCAAGCTCAATACTTGGCCCATCTGATACAGCCTTTCCATTTACATGCTTTAGATTCATTATCGATTTTTTATTGCAGAAATGACATGTTGCTTTCATCTCTTCGATAGAGTCTGCTAATTCTAAAAGCCTTTTTGACCCTTCAAATAAATTGCTTTTAAAGTCAGTTCTAAGGCCATAACAAATGACTGGAATATCGTTTTCATGAGCAATCGTTCTTAGCTGATCTACTATGTAAGTACTTAAAAACTGAGCTTCATCTACGATGATACAGTGGACATTATCAAGACCATTTAAAACGATCTTTGTATCTGGACCTACAATAATATCAGCTGGCATTTCTAGGCCTGCACGAGACTTAATATTCTCTTTGCCAAACCTTGTATCAATTTCAGGTTTTATCAGTAAAACTTGCTTTCCTTGTTGTCGATAGTTGTGAGCTATCGCAAGTAAGGTTAAGGTTTTTGCACTGCCTACAGTGCCAAATCTAAAATATAGCTTTGCCATATACACCTCCAAATAAATACTCATAAGAGTACACAATTTTGCTTTGTTGGCAATAGAACAAAATAATACCTTTAACGCTACAAATGTAAACTTTTAGAAAACATCAATCGTTGATTTGTTTGTGTTTTGCTATAGACTTAACAATATCAGATACTGTGCTAAGTTTTTTTTCTTCATCATTGCAGAACTTGAGATCAAACTCAACTTCAACGCCCATTAGTATCTCAATAACTTCTATTTCATCTGCACCTAAATCATCAGTAAGAGACTTCTCTAAAGTAACCTTACTTAAATCTGTTATATCAATTGCATTTGCAATAAGTCTGATCACTTTCCCTTCTATTTCTTTTCGATAATTAGATATATTATTATCAATTTTTCTTCTTTGTTGAAGAGTGACATTCTTTGAAGTCAAAGAAGAACTTTTACTGTCAATCTGACTGAGATTTTGAGATGAAAGTAATTGTTTGCCACAAACCAACTTATGTGTTTTCCAATCTTGCTTTTGGTGTTTTCTTCCACAGTAATATACAGTCTTGCAAGAACTGCATTGTAAGTTAGTAAGCTTTTGGCAACTTTGAATATGACATCTGTGTGTTAAAATAACTTGTGACATTTTGCTCTCTAAAATATGTTTGAATTGAAAATTCAAGTGAAATCTTTATTAAATAGAAAGGTTTGAAATTCTTCAGACTATTATCATTAAAATAGATTAGCAATAGAGCAAAATGACAAGGATCTTATAGTTTAATTATTCTAAAATGAAAAACGTTAGCTGGAGGAATATTTCTATAGACTCTTTGCTTATAACCTTTGTATTTTTTTACAAATTCAGCTTTAAGCTTAAGAACTTTGCTTATTTCTGAAGACATTTTAGCTCCAATTTTTCATATCAGAGCATATTCAAAATAGGAAATATATCCTCTATTTTTAACCAGTAAATGATACAAATTTTGGATCTTGTTTGCTTGCTCTTCTTTAAACACAGTTAAAGGAAGCCCGGAAATAACAGCATCATAACGTCTTTGGGTTTGAAATTCTAAAATAGATTGGCTAATTACACGTACTCTTCTATCCTTTTGGTACCTATCTTTAAGTTGCTTACAAAACTCTGGGTTGATCTCTACTATATCTAAGTGGTCATTAGGCCCCATTTTTTTTACAATGGCTGAAGTAAAAACCCCTGTTCCAGCTCCAATTTCAAGATATTGTCGTGATTGGTTACTCTGGCTTACCACAAGTGTTTTGTGATCTCATCTGAAAGGTAAGAAGAGCTTGGAAAAACAGATCCTACTTGTGCAGGAGTTGAGATAAAGTTTTTTATGAAATTTGCATATTCTAATAATCTAGAACATAAATTTTTTGGCTTTATAGGAGTTATGTCTCTAATTTCATTAACTCTTACGCTCATAATTTCACCTATACTTATAAAAATAGTTATCGATTATAAGAAAAGTAGCCCTTAAAAGTCGATGAATATAAATGAATAAAAAAAGACCCGAGTTGTTTCAGATTAGTTTCAAAGTTCAGTATCAATAGACACATGATTACTCAAAAACACCCTATTGATCATTCGACCAAATACAACTCGGGTACAAAATCTAGACAGTACAGTCTTATTTTTTGATTTTTTTACCGAAGTAGTTGTAAAAATGTGCAAATACGTAACCGAAAACTACACCGTATACAAATCCCCAGATACCGCCGATAACAGCACCAACGAAATCAGGTCTGAATCCTCTGTAAAGACCAGCATAAGAACGTACAACTTCATTTCCGTATCCAGACATAGCAGCAAGTCCTAATAAGAATACTGCTAATCCCCAAGTAGCTCCAAGAGCCACAGCAAAAGTTTTTCTATTAAACATCAGGTATCTCCAAATAGTTATCCCTTATTTCTATATATAATTATTTTTAATTATTTTATCAAGTGTTTTATTAATATTTTTTAATTTATTTTAATAATAAACACCGAATCATTAAAACTTTGTTAAGATTAGGTTATAGTTCTTCATACCCTTTTTCTCTAAATGCTAATAAGAGAAAAACTAGAATAAAGAAAAATCCCAACATACTAAGAAAAGCAAAATTGATAAATCCAAATTCAAATGGAGAATCTAAACAGCTTTTTCCAAAACTACATTTAGGAACAACACCTTTATAAAGTTGATAATAGGGCAAAGAAAACTGATAAAGTGCTATTAAAAACCCTATAAACACTTGAGGTATAGTGTAATACCCAACTTTTCTATCATCTCTATACACAGCAATTGCTAAAATGATGCTTAAAGGAAATAAGCAAATCCTTTGGTACCAACATAGATTGCATGGTTCGAAATCAAAAATTTCACCAATTAAAAGACTTAGGATAGTTCCCATAAAGGCTATAAGCCAAGCACAAAGTAAAAAAGGTCTTTTAACCATGCTTTCTCTCTAGAAAAAATTCCACTCTATGAAATAATTCTGAAAGGCTAATATTCTCAACCTTTCTTCCTTGGATATAAACAGCTGGTGTTTCAATATCATTCATAATTTTTTCTGCTAGCTTTATATTTTCTTTCAGCTCATGCTCTGGAAACCGATCTATCTCTTCTGCTAGAAACTCAATATCTAAATTACTAGCAACCTTAGCAATAGAATCTTTAGTTATTGGTTCTAAGTTAATTGATTCAACTAAGTTTAAGAAAAATTCCTGAAATTTTTCTGGGTTTTGCTCAAAAACAATTAAAGAGCTTTTTACCGCTAAATCTGATCCATCAAATATAGGAAGGCTTATAACAACTAGCTTTGCAATGCCAGTATCTAAATACTGGCTTTTAATATGAGGCAAAATGCTTTCATGAAAAGTTCTACATCCAGGACATTGAAAATCTTCAAAGACTACAATCTCGATAGGAGCTTCTTTGTCCCCCAAATAAGGATGACCTTGAGTTTCTATGCTAGCAATTCTTCTTTTATCAGGACCCCATAACATTAATGAGGTAAAAACAATTGCAGATAGAATAAAAACACAAACAACTAATACACGATCTAAATTAATTTTACTCATATTTTGATAAATATGAATAAAGTATAATTAATTTCAACGTTTTAGTTTAATTAAGCTTTTGAACTAAGTTATTAAGACCTTCAAAAAAGGATACTGTTGCAAATGCAGCTTTGCCAATTCCATTAAGACCTTTGGCAGTCATTTCACTTGCCAATACAACTCCATCTATACCAGATTTAATGCCATTGATACTTGCATCAATTGCCGCCCCTACGTTTTTTGGTACTTGAGCAATAGAATCCAATGGAAACGCTTGGTTAGATGAACTAGATATTTTCGTTACTAGAGCTTTTGGTTGCTCTTTTTGAATTTCTGAAAAGTTACTTACCTTTTCAGTTTCTTCCAAATCATCATCTGATACAAAGGGAATAGAAATTTCATAATCTTGTTCAAATTGTTTCCTTGAATCTAAGGCCTCTGTTTGCTCTTCAATGTCATACATGTAAGATGCAAGACTCTCACCACCTCCAAGAAAAGGTATACTTATATCATCGAAAGCTCCTATGTTTTGCACAGTAGCTTCTTTTTTTTCTTCAAGATCATATTGATAAGATACATAACAAGAAATAGGATATGTTATTACATACCAAATAAATTCAGCAAAAGTTGCTAACATTTTAAAACAATAAGCTGCACATCTTTTTACTGAGCAAGCTTGATCATTAGCATCTTTTAACTGAAACTCTGAGTTTGGTGTGTCTGTAATATTTTGTACACTCACTTTATATCCTATAAATTATTTTTAAATATTATAAATTATTTTAAATTAAATTTCAATAATAATTATTATTTTATTAAAATAATAATTATTTGTAATTTATTTAATTATAGATATTTAAGTTAATTTATATTATAATCCTAGTTGTTAAATAAAACAATTAGGAGAAACAATGGTTAAAACATCTAACCACCTAAATAGCAGGGATATAAGCATTTTAAACTCTTTATCTGAAAGAAGCATATCCTCACTAGAGAACCTAATAAAAACAACACCTGGCAAATACTATGCAATAGATCTTACCAAGAAAACAGGTGAGAGGATTGTTCAAATAAATAGTAGTGATCTTTTTACTGCTAGAGTAAAACAATCGCTTGGATATGGGGATCTTATACCACTTAGTGATTACGCTGCTTCTTTGAGTAAGTATGACTGGCAAAAAGCAGATAGTAGTTCATATTCTAAAGCTGTAAAGATAGCTAATAGAATGTTACATACTCCAGGTGGAATAAAGCTTTTTGATGCTATATCTGAAGAAGTACAAGACATAAATATTTTTAGCAATAAGTTGAAATTTGAGCCTGGTAAGAATTTAGAAATTGAAGATGGAGGGATCAAACCTTTCTTTACAACTTTGAAATGGAACTCTGAGCTTACCACTGAGGTTTTAAAAAATTATATAACAGCAAAAAGTGGTTTACATCACAAAGATGTGGAAGTACTTAGTGTATCAAATGGTTTTTCGGATGAAAATATAGATGCGATTGATTTTGCAGATCCTTTTAATCCAAAAATTTCTAAAGAGACTTTAGAAAAGACAATGAATATCTTCTTTATCAACTACTTTATTTTTAAAAATAAATAATTCTCTTTCCTATTAGCTTATTAAAATGGGCTAATAGGAAATTCTTATGTATTCAACGAGAGCTTCAATTGCAAGCTCGAAAACAACAAAAGCCATTAAAAACCACAACATCGCTCTTCCACCAAACAACTGAGGAGAATATGTTTCTTTTTTTACATAACGAGCAGAATAGACCATTAAGACAGGCAAAAGACCTAATAAAAGCGCGCATCCTATACCACCTGCATATCCCAAAGCTACTAAAAAAAGATCGGGGTTAGTAAGAGCAACAAGAAGTGGAGGTATAAAAGTAATAGAAGCAATAAGCAGCTTTTTACTCCCCTTTTTTTCTATGTTTAGACCATCTGCTAAAAAGTCAAATAGTCCTAAAGTAACACCTAAAAATGAAGTAACTATTGCTAAAAGAGCAAACACTTGAGCAATAGGATAGATAATAGATACGTTAATAGTAGTCTTTAAAGGCTCTACTGCAGTTTTAGCTGAAAGGATATTTTCTATCGGAACAATTCCAAAAATAAGAAGTTGAAAGATAAAATAAATTATAAAGGTTAGTGTTGTCCCTAATATAATAGAGAGTCTTAATTTTTTCTCATCCTTATTCATATAATAGGTTAAAGATGGAATAAGCCCCTGATAGCTAAAAGAGGTAAAAATAACAGGAAGAGCTAAAAAAGCTTTTGGAGTATTGGAATAACTTAAGTTTGAAAAATCAATGTAGGGCACACCTATAAAAGCAAAAAGCACATAGGTTAAAACAAGACCAATCATAAAAACATAGTTTAACCTATCTACAATCTTTGCTCCACAGATAACCACAGACGCTAAGGTGAAACAAAAGATAATAGATGCCAGATGATTGGGAATATCAAAAGCTTGATGGAATATTTCCCCTGCTCCTGAAACATAAGCGACTGAAAGGAGATAAAACAAAAAGAGATATAAGACCCAAGCAAAAATTTTACCTTTGGTTCCAAAGTAATGTTTTGCCATAGAAATTATATTTGAATCTTCAGGCATCTTCAATGCTATTTCCATTAAAAGAAGACCTGTACACATCATAAAAAAATAACAAATAAAAAAGATCAAAAGTGCTGGCCAGAATCCACCGGCGGCAGTCACAACCGGCAGCGCTAACATTCCAGCCCCAACTGAGGTGCCGCAAACTAATAGCATTCCGCCTGTTACATGTCCAAAAAGTGTTTTCATGCCTCTTAAGGTAACATTTTATGCAGATTATTTGCATACATCTTTTGACTCGATTTTTGAAATTAGGTAAGATTAAAAAAGGACTATTTTTTTTAAATTTAATTGAATCGTGAAACCTAAAATTTATTCTATAGACGAGCATCGCCTTCCCCATGAACGGATTGACAACCACGCTTATTACGTGGTTATGAAATTACGGAAACATGGACATCAAGCCTACCTTGTAGGTGGATCTGTTCGTGATCTTTTATTAAATTGCAGACCAAAAGACTATGATATTTCAACTTCTGCAACACCTGAAGAAGTAAAAAAGTGTTTTAGAAACTGCCTTTTAATTGGAAGAAGATTCCGACTAGCTCACGTAAGGTTTGGAAAAAAAATCATAGAGGTAGCAACTTTTAGAGCAGGTGAAACAGAAAACACTGACCTAATTGTTAGAGATAATGTTTGGGGCACAGAAGAAGAAGATGTAATCAGAAGAGACTTTACAATCAATGGACTTTTTTACGACCCAGAAAATCATACAATTATCGACTATGTAAATGGTTTTGAAGATTTAGAGAAAAAAGTCATTCGAACAATTGGAGATCCTTCGACAAGATTCAAGCAAGATCCTGTAAGAATGATTAGGCTATTAAAGTTTTATGCTCGTTTTGATTTAGATATCGACCAAAAAACTTATGACGCTCTTATCCAATGTAAAGGTGAGATTGTAAAAAGTTCACCTACAAGAATATTAGAAGAACTTCTTCGCATGCTAGAATCAGGTCATGCAAAAGACTTTTTCAGACATTTGCAAGAACAAGGCTTTTTAGAGCTTATGACCCCTCTTTTATCAAGATATTTAGAAAAAGAAAACGCTCTTTACTACGAACTTCTAGAACATATTGATATTTTCCACAAAAAGGATCTTAAGCATAAATACAACCGTGGTTTATTGTTAGCTTCTTTAATCTTCCCTCTTGTTCATGAACGTTTGTTAAACGAAGACAAAGGTTTACATCTAGGTCAAATTAACCAAATTATTAACAGTACAATATTCGAAGTGTTTACACCTTTTTTTCATATACCAAAAAAATTACGAGCTATAATGGTTTCAGTTCTTGCTAATCAATATCGTTTTACACCTTTAGCAGAAAAAAAGAGAAAAAGTTACAAGATACCAAGAGATCCGTTTTTCTGCTTCTCATTAGACTTTTTCAAGCTACGAGCAGATACAAACCCAAGTTTTTTGAAAACTTATACAAAATGGCATGAGATTCTTTTTAAGTCTCATAAGAAAACAAAAAAAGTTGCTAAAACAAAATGAAAAAAATATCTTGCCTTTCGATAACTCCAGAATTAGGAACAACTATTTTTTACACTGGCCCCTCATTAGACAGAGGTCCTATGCCGGCAGTTTTTTATTTTGCTTTATCTGGAGAAGAGGCTCTTTGCAAAGACCCTTACAATCAACCAGTACAATTTTTATCAGAATTTCCTATTAGAATCTTTTCTCTTACATTACCAGAGCATGATCTTGGAATTCACCCTAATGAGGCTTTAAAAAGCCTTGCAGAAGACCTTGAAAAGAAAAGAAATCCTGTTGAAAATTTTTTAGATAAGATGACATTTTGTTTAGATTATTTAGAAAAAGAAAAACTACTAGAAAAAGAAAAAACAGCTCTTGCAGGACTATCAAGAGGCTGTTTTTTTGCTTCACATGTAGCAAATAGAGAAGAAAAAATCCCCTTTCTTCTCCATTTTGCTCCCCTTACAAAATTATCATATGCACAAGATTTTAAACATATTGAAAACATCGATAGTTATGACTTAGAAAACTTATCTGAAACACTTTATAACAGACATTTAAGAATGTACATAGGCAATCGAGATCTACGAGTTGGAACAGAAAATGCATTTTCTCTTTGCCAAAATCTCTCAGAAAAGGCATTTTCGAAAGGTATTCGTTCCCCGACAATAGAGATGGTAATTAACCCTTCAATCGGACATCAAGGACATGGAACGAGTCCAGAAACCTTTAAAGACGGTGCGTTATGGCTTGCGAACTTACTCACACAAAAAAAGTAAAAACTTACGATCTTTTAATTTTTACCGGTGAGGCTTCTGGTGATTTGCACGGTGCTAAACTAATTAGCAGCTTACAAAAAATAAACCCTAAGATAACTATGTGTGGGGTTTGTGGCCCTGAAATGCGTAAGTCTAATATTGACTGTCTTTTTCAAACTGAAGAATTTGAAGTAATGGGATTTACAGATGTTTTATTTTCCCTTCCCTCTCTTTATAAAAAGTTTTATCAAGTTAGAGATCAAATTCTAAAAATCAATCCTAAGATCTGTCTTTTTGTTGATTATCCTGGGTTTTCTATTCGTATGCAAAAAGCCCTTAGAAAAAAAGGATATAAAGGAAAATTAATTCATTTTATTTGCCCAACTGTTTGGGCATGGCATAAAAAAAGAATTGATGTTATGGCAAAAAATCTTAACTTATTGTTAACGATTTTTCCTTTTGAGAAAAAATGTTTTTCGCACACCGATCTACCTGTAGAATACATCGGAAATCCCCTTTTGGATTATTTAGATTCATACGAATATCAAGATGATTTTTTAGAAAAAAATAAAATCCCAAAAGACAAAAAGATTATCTCTTTGTTTCCTGGATCAAGAAAACAAGAACTTGAAAAAAACTTAAAACTACAACTTCAAGTCCTTAAAAAAATCCACAATAAATCACCCTTTAACCTTTGTGTCTCCATAAGACATAGTAATTTTTCTTCTTTTATTGAGTACCAGGTTAGTGAGTATTTTGGACAAGATTCAGTTTATTTTATTGACTCAAGAGAAAACTACGACCTGATGAAAAACAGCTACCTTTCCATTGCTACATCAGGAACGATTACATTAGAGCTTGCACTTCATAAAGTTCCAACGATTGTTACCTACGCAATTAAATCTATCGATCGTATGATCGCACAAAAACTTTTAAAAATAGATTTACCACATTATTGTATTGTTAATATTATCGAAAATAAACGTATATTCCCTGAACTCTTTGGGCCAAATTTCACTGAAAAAAATCTTTTATACTGGGCAGAGCATTTATTAAATGATAAAGAAGCCTATGCTGATTGTATAGAAGGGTGTAATAAATTATTTAATTCTTTAAAAAAATCAAATCCATCTGATGAAGCTGCTAAATCAGTTTTATCTCTTTTGGATAAAGACTAGATTTTTATCCTATTTTCGTCTAAATTATAGTCTATAACTAACTTTTTCTATCTAAAGATATTTCTTATGGAAGACAGCTTAGCAATCTACATTGACCGTTTAAACGACGGGAAAACACAACCCATTGAGGAAGAGGTACTTAAAGAACACCTTTTTGAAGATGAGAAAGAGTTGGCGTTTGGACCTTCTGTAGAGGTTAAAGGTAAAGCTTATTTAACCAATGACCACTTGGTTATTGATTTAGGGGCTACTACATCGGTAAAGATGCCATGTATTATCTGTAATAAGTTTGTACCATTTCCTTTAAAGATGGAAAAGCAGACAATAACAATTCCTCTTGAAGAGGTTGTAAGTAAAATTTTTTCTTTTAAAGATGTTTTAAGAGAAGGACTTTTACTACAGCTTCCACAAACAATCGAATGTAGTAACGGTTGTGTAGAGAGAAAAGATATAAATAAGTATTTAACGAAAGAAAAGCAAGACAGTTCAAAGCATTTCCCCTTTTCGGGATTAGAAGATAATTAAAGGAGCTAAATAAAATGGCAGTACCACGTAATAGGCACTCAAACTCTAGAAAGAATAAAAGAAGATCTCACATGGCAAAAAAACCTATTCAATTAGCAAAATGTTCAAATTGTCAAACAGAGATCCTTCCTCATAGACTTTGTCCATCATGTGGATTTTATGGAAAAAGAGAAGTGATCAATGCTCAAGCACAAGACTAAGGTTAAAATTGGTGTAGATCTTTTAGGAAATGAAAACACTCCAGAAGGTCTAGCAAAAATTTTACATAAGTTTTGTTTAGACGAGAAAGTACATCTTATACTGATAGGTAATCAAGATGCGTTTTCTTCTTTAGAGCCTCTTGAAAACTGTGAGTTTATTGAAGCTAAAGAAACCATAGAAATGGAAGACAACCCTCTAACTGCAATTAGAAGGAAAAAGCAATCTTCTATGCATGTAGGTATTGATCTTTTAAAGGATCAAAAGATCGATGTATTCATTTCTTTAGGAAATACAGGAACACTAGTTGGTCTTGCATGCATGCAGTTGCCTGTATTAGACCAAGTATCTAGACCTGCGTTATTATCCTTACTTCCAACACAAAAAAATCCCGTAGCTATTTTAGATATTGGAGCACATATAGATAGCAAAACAGAAAATTTTCTTGATTTTGCAAAACTTGGAAATGCTTATCAAAAAAGTCGTGGCATTAAGTCTCCTACTATTGGCCTATTAAATATAGGAACGGAAAAGTTAAAAGGGACAAATAGAGTAAAACAGATATTTGGATATTTAGAAGATCAAAAAAACCTTTTTAATTTTGTAGGAAATGTTGAGGGCAAAGAGGTTTTCACAGGAAACATAGATGTGATTTTAACTGATGGTTTTACAGGAAATGTTTTCTTAAAAACATCTGAAGGTGTTGCATCAATGATTTTAGATGAGCTTAGTCAAAAAGAGTGTGATAAAACATTTTTCCAAGATCTGAAAAAAAGGCTTCATTATGCTCAATATCCTGGCGCATTTTTAATTGGGCTTGATGCTCTGGTAATCAAGTGTCATGGATATTCTACACCTCAAGCAGTGGTAAATGCTGTAAAGGGTGCTAAAGAACTTGTTCAAAATCAATTCATTGCCAATCTAAAAAAAGAACTTGTTTAAGTCTTTTTTACTAGAATTTGTAAGATTTTTCCTATATGCTTGGATTGACCCGGAGAGATAACATGCAAGAAATTCTTTTAAATGTCGAGTCTAAAGAAATCCGATATGCCCATCTAAAAATGGGATTGTTACATAATCTAATTATCGAAAGAAAAAAATCGAGACAGATCACAGGAAACATCTACCTTGGTTATGTAAAAAACATCCTTCACAATATCCAATCTGCATTTATTGATATTGGAGAAGGAGACAATGGATTTATTCACATTACTGACATTTTAGAAAATGCCAAAATCTTTGAAGAGACTTACGAACTAGATTTTGCAAAGCACGACAAACCTGAGAAAAAACAACAGCAAGACATTTCTAGACTATTAGAGCCAGGACAGCCTGTTCTTGTACAAGTATTAAAAGAGCCAATAGGTTCTAAAGGTGCAAGGTTAACATCTAATATTTCTGTTGCGGGTAGATATTTAGTATTACTACCAAACAGTCAACATAAAGGTGTATCTAGAAAAATCGAAGATCGAAAGGTAAGAGATCGTCTTAAAAAATTGATCAATGCATTTGAAATGCCGAAGGATATGGGCATTATTTGCCGTACTGCTTGTGTTCATGCATCTGAAGAAGCTTTAATCGATGAAGCCAATGAACTTATAAAAAATTGGAATCAGATAATTGAAAATTTCCATAAAGCAAAAGGACCTACCTGTTTATATCAAGAGTCTGATCTGATAAAAAGAGCGGTCATTACTGCAGTAGATAAAAAGTTTGATCGTATTTTAATAGATGATTATGCAACTCATAAGCATTGTAAAAAAATCTATGCTAATTATGCAAAAGAGCACCCATTGAAAATTGAGCTTTATAGAGATACAGCTCCAATCTTTGAAAGATTTAATGTTGAAAAAGAGATTGAAAAAGCTCTAAGGCGAAAAATTTGGCTTCCATGCGGAGGTTACTTATATTTTGATAAGACTGAAGCTATGCATACAATTGATGTAAACTCAGGAAGAAGCCAGGAAGAGCAACAATCTTCAAAAAACGTTGAAGAGGCTTTAGTAAGAGTAAACTTAGAAGCAGCAGAAGAAATTGCACGTCAGTTACGTCTTAGAAATGTAGGTGGGCTTGTTATTTGTGACTTTATTGATATGAGATTTAAGAAAAGTCAAAGAAGAGTCTTAGATAGACTAAAAGATTGCATGAAAGAAGATAGTGCAAAGTGTTCAATTCTTTCTATGAGTGAGTTTGGACTTGTGGAAATGACAAGACAAAGACAAAGAGAGTCATTATCTCAAACACTAATGACAGATTGTCCTTACTATTATGGAAAAGGATTAATTAAAAATTTTGAGACTGTTTCTGTAGAGATAGAAAGAACACTTAAGAAGCTAATCTATAATCAAAAACAGTACGCATTAAAGCTTACTTTGCATCCTAAAATTGCAAATTTTTTAAACGGTGAAGATAAAAAGCACTTTATAGAAATTGCTGAAAAAGGAAATGCAAATTTAAAGATTGAAAAGGATGATGAGCTTCATTTAAACGATTTTGAATTTTATTCAACAACAAGTAATGAAAAAATTGAATTCTGAAGAACAAGCATTTTTACATGAGGCTAAAAAAGCCTTTGAAGAGAAAAAGATACCAGAAAAGCACTATTATATCTTAATAGACTTTTTTGATTCTTTCCGCATGGCTTTAGATGGAAAATCCACACAATATGCAAAGAATTTCAGAGAGTTTTTAAAAGTCTATTTGAAGGATTTACAATCTCCTTATTCTTTTCCTTTGTATCATCAAAAAGTTCGCTCTCCTATTGATTACTACAGGTTATCAGTAGATTTTTTTCGTCCTCTTGTAGATTTTGAACAATCAAAAATCGTTGGGAAAGAAAACTTCAAGCAAGTTGAAAAGTATCAAAACCAAAAGGAAAACGTCGTCTTTTTTTCTAATCATCAAGCAGAATTAGATCCACATGCAATATCGATGTTATTAGAAAAGGATTTCCCTCAAATTGCAGAGTCTATGATTGCAGTTGCTGGAGAAAAGGTAATCACAGATCCAATTGCCATACCATTTTCAATTGGGTATGACTTGCTTTGCATCTATTCAAAAAAGTATATCGACAATCCTCCAGAACATCAGCATGAAAAGCTTTTACATAACAAAAAGACAATGGAAGTTATGCAAAACCTTTTAAAAGAAGGTGGTAAGATCATTTATGTAGCTCCAAGTGGAGGCAGAGATAGAAAAAATAATGAGGGTAAAGTACTACCAGCTCGTTTTGATTCTAGAAGTATAGAAATGTTTTACCTTATAGCACAAAGAGCAAAAACCCCTACTCATTTTTATCCTTTAGCACTCTCTACTTACGATCTTCTACCCCCTCCAGAAGCTACTGAAAAAGAAGTGGGAGAACATCGTAAAACCAAGATCTGCCCATTAGGAGTTGCTCTTGGCGATAAGATCGATATGAAAAGTTTTGACAAGATCACAAACAAACAAGAAAAAAGAGAAAAAAGAACGGAGTTTATTTATAACGAAGTCCTTTCAGAGTATAAAAAGATCTCTCCTCATATTTAACTTTTTGTAGTTTGCGTCTTTTTCTTTTCCAATAGCAGCTTGAATTGACGTTCTTTGCAAAGATTCCTAAAAAAGTTTTGTGCAGAAGGGCTTTTCTTAATCTGGCTTCCAAGATTCTCTAAAACTATTTTATAAAGGTTATCATCTACAACACAAAATCGCTTAAACATATCAATACTTTTATTATGAGATAAATTGTTAGATTTACCTAAAAAAACAAGGATAGTTGGAACGTCACTTTTATCTTTACTACCTGCCTTTTCGATAGCTTTTTTTCCTTCTTCATCGATTTTTTTAAAGAGTAGAGAAGCAACTTCAACAATTTTTTCAACAGGCGTGCTTTTATTTGAATAAAAGTAGTGCCCCCAAAGAATATCTAATTTTTTTGGAGTAGAGTCATCTAATTCAATACCCTTATAAGGGTCTATAGGCTTTTTACTTAAAAGTCTTAAAGCCACTTTTTTTATCCATTTGGTTTTTCCATTTTTGGAAATTGATTGTAGAGTTTCTGTTCTATTATCTAATTCTGAAAGCCAAACAGCTTCTAAAATCCCTTTAGACTTATCATGTGATATCCCCTCAACATTTAACTCCTTTAAACAACCATTAAGCATTTGGGGATATTCATTTAGTATCTTGGCTACAAATGCTGAAATTTGTAGGTCTAACTCATCAAGTGTTTTTATTGCAGGAATAAGTTTTACTACTTCAGGGTTTCTTCCATATGCTAAAACCCAATCAACCACATCTTCAGGAGTTTTAAAAGGGTTTTGCAAACTCATCTTGTGCTCTATTTTTGGAATAGATGCCATGTTGATTCCTTTTTTTAAGTAAGATAAGATACGAAATAATAATTTATTCTATTAAATTAACCAATGATAACTTGCTTGGTTCCAAGCAAGTGGGTAAAATCATTCTTTCCACACAAATTTCGAAAAAACTTTCAGGAATGCTTTTAAACATTTTTTACTTTCAGCTCGTCTTTTTTTAGTTTCTGAAGGAGGGATTCCTATAGATGGATTTTTGAAAATTTCAATTACCCAATGGATTAGTTAAACAAGATGAATTCATAAATTGATTTTTAACTGCTATATCGGCTATTGATAGTGGAAAAGTATTTGGAGTTTTTTTATGAGAAAAGTGGTTATGTTGTGTTTGATTTATCTACAAGCTTTTGCAAGTGGAGCCCTTGTTGTAGAGGATCAATCTGATTTAAAGATTTTAACCCCCTCTTTTAAAGATAGAAAAACAATAAGACTTAAACTTGATAATGGCTTATCTGTATTTATTGTCTCTGATAAGTCTATAGATAAATCCTCTGCAGCTCTTTGTGTAAAGGCAGGATCTTGGCAAGATCCTGAAAACTACGCAGGGATGGCCCATTTTACAGAGCATATGCTTTTTATGGGTTCATATACTTATCCTGGAGAAAATGCATTTATGAATTTTATTTGGGACCATGGAGGATGTCCAAATGCATATACCGCATGTGACAGAACAGTGTATGGATTTTCAATAAATAATGACGCTTTTACTGAAGGCCTAAATCGTTTTGCACATTTTTTTATCGATCCTATTATTCCTCCATCAGGAATGGCAAGAGAATTGCATGCAGTAGATCAAGAGTATGCAAAAAACATTGAACACGATGGCTGGAGAAAATACATGATCGAAAAAGCTATCGCAAATCCCAAACATCCACACAGAGGGTTTTCTACTGGAAATTCAAAGACTTTAGGTCATATTCCTCAAGAAGAAATGCTGAAATGGATTGAAGGCCACTATAGTGCAAATATCATGCATCTTTTTGTTTACTCACCTATGGAACTTGAACAATTACAAAAAGTTGTAGTAGAAAAATTTTCTAAAATCCCAAACCGAAACATTGAGCCTTTTACACAAACTGAAGAGGTTTTTTCTGAAGATCAAAAAGGAAAAATCGTTTTTATTAAGCCTGTAAAAGATCTACAACTTGTATCTATTTCGTGGGAACTTCCAAAAGAGTTTAATAACGATTCATCACAATCTGCTGAGCTTTTAGCTTATACATTTACAAGAGGGTCAAATAAAAGTCTTTTACAGTTATTAAAAAATGAAAACCTTGCAATTGACTTAGATGCAGATGTTGAAAGAATTGGTGATAGTACAAGCTTTTTTCAATTAGAGGTATCTTTAACAAATGAAGGAATAAGAAATTACAAAAGAGTCTATGAACTTTGTTTTGAAGCTTTAAAAAGCTATAAAAAAACTCATATTCCAGACTATCTCTATAAAGAAAGAAAAAAAATGAAGCGCATTAACTACGAGTATCAAAGTAAAACAGATGCCTTTGACTATGCAATGCGATCAGCTGATAAAATGGCTGATGAAAATCTAGCTACCTATCCAGCAAAAAGAATTGTTCCAAAAGAGTTTAATAAGGGAAAAACTGAAAGGCTATTAGACTATCTAACATATGAAAATGCTTCCATCTATGTACTTACAGATCCTAAGAAGATTAATATTTCTTTAGACCAAAAAGAAAAATGGCTTGGAGGTCAATATACAATAAAACCTCTTCCGAAACATTTAGATATTGTTGCAAATGAGTTTATAGCTCTTCCAGAGCCAAACTCCTTTATTCCGTCTACTTTGGAATTACAAAACAAACAAAAGCCTCTAAATATGCCAACTGAAATTTCAAGATCCCAAAAAGATCAAGCATATTTCTATCCAGATACTTTCTACCAAGTCCCTGAAGTATCTTACCTACTACAGTTTCAGTCTCCTTATATTGAGCAAAGTCCCCTTGCTTCTTGTATGATCGATTTATGGATCTGTACTTGTTATGATCATTTAACATCTACGTTATTATCTGCTCAAGATGCAGGACTTTCTGCAAGTATTTCTAAAGATAAGTCTTATATCAACATTGCAGTAAATGGTTTTTCAGATAAGGCTGATCTTCTTTTACAAGAAGTTTTAAAAACAATGAAAAAAACACCAACAAAAGAGCAGTTTACAAACTTTAAGCATGCACTTGGAAAAAGCTATTTAAACAAAGAAAAAGAACTTCCAGTAGCTCAAGCTTCTTACCTTGCACAAACAATCTTAATAGAAGAAAAAGCTACACCAGAAGAAAAGAACCGTGTGTTAGAGCAAATTTCTTATGAGACATACCTTGCTTATCAAAAATCTTTATTCCAAAAAACCTATTTAGAAGCTTTATATACAGGTAATGTTACGTTAACAGAGGCAAAAGAGATTCATAAGAATGTAATGTTACTCACTGATGCAGAACCTTTTTCTAACTTTTACTCAAGAAAAATTCTTCATTTCCCAAAGCATCAAGGACCATTTATGATCAAAAAAAACACCCAATGTCAAGGGAATGCTTGTTTAATGGTTTTAGATGAAGGAAATTATTCTTTTCAATCACGTGCAGTTCAACAAGTTTTATCACAAGGATTGCGTTCTGATTTTTTTGCAACATTAAGAACAAAACAGAAAACAGGATACATAGCAAAAAGCTGGGATACCGTTTTAGAAAATCAACTCTTTCAATTTTTTGCAGTTCAGTCTAGTACACATGAACCATTAGATCTTTTACATAGATTTGATTCATTTTTAGATGATTACTCTCAAGATATTAAAGATAAAATTTCTAATGAAAGATTTATCAGCCTAAAAAAATCTCTTATTGATGATCTACAAACACCTCCTATAAATCTTTCTAGTAACGCTTATAGACTTCAAATGCTTGCATTTGAGTTCAAAGACTTTTCATGGATTGAAAAGCGCATAGAGGGCTTAGAATCGCTAACCTATGCAAAATTCACAGAGATGGCAACACCTCTTTTATCAAGACTGAATAAAAAAAGAATTGCGATCTTATATTCTGGACAATTAAACAGTGAAAAAGAGTTTCGTTATGAACCTACCACAGCTTACGAAATCAGAAAGATTTCAAGTTATTTTCCGAAACAAGCAATGTAAATAAAGAGCTTATTGCTCCTCATTTTCTCCAATAGGCCCTCTCATATAATTATATGCAAAGTAAGGGCCTTGTTTTACATAACGAAAATTACTACTACTTTGATAACCAGCCATTTGAAAATTTAAGTGGCCAAAAATTTCATATTTGCGTTGACATTGAAAGAGGTAGTTTTCCATGAAAGTTCGTTTCTTATCGAGCATTTGTCAATGGAGTAAAGGAATAGTTATCCAGATTGTACTTTGTATTTAGTTATGGTTCAAAAATATGAGCCATTTTTTTAAAAGCTATACCAAAGATATAACCAATAAGAGTAATCGGAAAAAATACAACAGCACCCAGTATTTTTATTGGAGCAAATGTTTCATGACTCTTTAACTGATTTTTATCATTATCAAGGTGATAAGACCTTCCAAATAGAAGCCTTGTAGGATAAAGGCTGAAATCACCAATTTGTTCCAGGTTTTTAAATACTGAAGATGATTCGTTTGTATCTATAGAGTTAATTAAAGAAATGCTCATTTTATACCTTTTTATTAGACCGCACTCAACAATAAAAGGGTTGCTAGGAGATTATAGAGATTTTTTATTTATCGTAGTAAAAAAACTGAATAGGTTTTATGTAAAGTAAGGACCTAGCAAGGAGATTCCTTGCTAGTTGAGATTTTAAAGTTTTAGAAACTTACGCTTAAGTCTATGACTAAACCCTGTACATAGATACTTCCATTGTTATAATTGTTGATTTCACCTTGGTTTTTAACCTCTGTGTATCGATTAAATTCATAACCAATTACAAAGTCAAAGTACCAGTCATTACAAAAGAAATAATCAGCCCAACCTAAACCTAGAAACAATGAATTATGCATTGATAGTTCTTTAAACCTAGATTTATAGTCTCTTGTTTGATCATCTAAATTTCCTAAAGCAAGGTTTTCCTTAAACCCATATGAATTCAGACTTTGTTCGTAATATAAAATTGCTAAGCTAGAGTTTGTTAAGATTCTTAAATTTCCCGATACCATCCAGTCTAAGTCAAGTTTTGTTAAGGGGCCTACAGACCATAGAGAGGTTGATTCATTAATTCCATTAGTTTCTAATGTCCCTCCTGCTTGGATTGCATTAATTGCACCGTTCAGAGATTGGTCTAACCAAAATGCTCTCAAACCAGCTTCAGATTTTATTGTTAGACAGCGTCCTACATAGTATTTTCTTGATAAAGTAAAATCTAATTGGTCTATTTCTATACTGTAAGTAGCATTAACATTAACATTTGTTATTTCAGAACCATCAACCGCCATAGCATCTGATCCAAATAGCCGAATAATAACACTATCAAAACCGTCATAGTTATCTCTAGTATAAGACCCCTTACCGATATCGTTATGAAATCTAAAGTATTCACAATTTGCTGTCCAATTATCACAACCAAGCTTGTAACCCAAGTTAACCTTGAAACCAGGCTTATAATCAAAGTCCAATAGAAAAAAATTATTTTGATTAGTGCTGTTAGGGCTAATACCGATTCTAAGCCCTTCATAATAAAAGACAGGTTGATCTACAAGTCCTTGAGCATACACAAAACTAGCCCCAACAAAAAACCCCCAATCGCATTTTGTATCTATGATAAAAGGTGCATTGTAAGCACATGCGCTCGGTGGGCAAGGTGGAACAAAATCACATGGCTCGCAGCAATCAGTTTGGCAACATGGGTCTTGCTCACAAGATGAACAGTTTCCGTTAATATCAGCAAATAAGTATTGAGCACTTAAAGCTGTGAACAAAAAAAGCAACTATAAATAGATTTCACTAACTTCTCCTGTTTACAAAAAATCATAAACATCATGTTTAAAAATAATCTTCTAAAAGTAAAGAAGTTTCTGTGTGTTACTAAGATTTTAAGAAAGACGGTTAGGTAGTTTTCCTATACAAAACATGTCTTGATAGAGGATGCTCTTTTGAAAGCTTTGGATGATCAAACACCTCTTTTGGGTCATGTTTCATCCTAATTTTTTCCATGACTCTTCTAGAACGAAGGTTTTTTTCTGTGGTAAATGAAACAACTTCCTTAAGGTCAAGCTCGTTAAACGCATAATCTAAACAAGCATTTGCTCCTTCTGTTGCATATCCTTTTCCCCAATGGGTGGCATTAAGTCTCCAGCCGATTTCGTTAGCTGGAGTGAAAAATGCTTTAAAGGGAGCATTGGCAATGCCAATCATTCCAATGAAATCACAATCATCTGTTTCTACCGCCCAGAAAGTAAACCCATGTTTTTTATCATGCTCTATGATCATGTTTGCGGTTTTGTCGCTTTGTTGTTTGGAATAGGTAGAAGGAAAAAATTCCATTACACGTGGATCTGCATTCATTCGAGCAAAGGGGATAAGATCATCTTCTTTCCATGATCTAAGAGTTAGTCTTTCTGTTTTGATCATTTAAAATCTCCAACCAGCTCTAACTACGGGAACTGGTAAAATATGAGGTCGATCATGCCTGCTATAGATTAATTCAAGGCCAACGTCAGTAAAAAGTTTTTCTTCTTGATAACCTAAGAAAACAGGAAGGTGAAAGCTTTTTGTAGGTTCACCAAAAGGAACGATAAAAATCCTACCTACTCCTGCTCCAAAATAATAACCTTTTCCAGAGTCATTAAAAGTTTGGATTAAGGATGCAGAAAATTTTGCTGATGAAATAAAAAGGGCACTAGATGCAGATAAATTTAACTCGTAGCCCAATGAGTTTTGAAACTTACGAAGAGCTAAACCAATACCAGGAACAATGACTTCACACGAGCCATAAAGATAGAAATTCCATCTTTGTGAATCATACTCATTTCCAATTGTGCTTTTTTCTAGACCTTCTTTAAAAGATGAATCAATATTCGTGCTTTTATATCTGTTGGGATCTCAAGACTAGTTATCAGTTTATCAGGAGATTGAGTGATATTTTTTTTGTTTTCTTTTTGGTAAGTATCCCAAAGAGATCGGTGGAAAGAAAGGTGGCCTCCTTCATCTCCGATGATAACAGAGGTTTTTCCTCTTTTATTAGCCTCTTTAAGTCTTTCTATAAATAGCTAATCTTCTCTATTTCCTATGATCTCATCATGCTCTTGAAAATGAACAAGTACATTTAATTTTAATCCTTTTAATCCTTCAACAGAATCAATAGGTCTGAGGTTGTTTCCTTGTAATTATTAGCTAGAAATTCAAATTCCTTAGTGTTTCCTCGAGCTTCAATAATTTCTTCTATAGATTTTAAAGGAACATCTAAAATTACAATTCCTTTCTGTATTGCATTTAAGAGTTTTATTTTCTCATTTCGCCCAATCCCAATTTGTTTGAGCTCTTTTATGTATCGATCACTGTTTAGGATTGAAAGAAGGTTTACAATAGCGCCTCCTCCTGCAGAAAACCCATAGAGATCTACAGCTTCTTGTTTCTTATCTAGAACATGTTTTTTTAATATATAAAATGCCGGTAAGAGCTCTTTGATCGTTCCAAATGTGGCCTTTGAGTAATCGATCACAGTCAGGAAAGTTAAAGCTAATCAGAGTTTGATCAAGGCACTTTAGGTGTTGTATAGAATCTGCAATTTGGTAGTTTGCTCCATAGCCATGGAATAAGATTAGAGGTTTTGGATTTGCTCTTTCAATGGCATGTTCGTTTAATGGGTAGTTAAATGGAATGGTTTCAGAAAAACAAATACTTACTAGGCTAGTTAACAGGATATAAAGTCTCATATCTATACCTTAAGGTTAAAAAAGGGATTATATCATAAAAGGAAACTGATTAAAGTCCAATCATTGTTCGTGAGTGATAGGTTCTCTAACACTCCACTTGTTTTGCCTAAACCTAAAGTAATTCAATGATGCATCAACAAAGGTTGCTGCTGCTACGGTGTACCAAATCACTAATGGAGAGGCGTCATAGTAGGTTGTTAAGACATAGATAGGTAAGAAAGTAAAAAGACAAATATAGATCATGTCGATAATGGAACTGTTTCGATCTAAAAAATTAGAGGAAATAAAAGGCAAAAATTAAAGTTGGGGTATGAAATACTTCTTAAACAAGGTTTTTTACCTTGTTTTTTCAGATTTCAGTGTTGAGATCTGAAAAATTTACTGGATTTGGACACATCTGTCCCTTAGGAAAGGGAGACACCTGGTATATTTAACACACTAATTCTCTTAAGATTGAAGCAAATAGCACTCATAAAGACCGCAAATTGATTTTTAGATACTCCCCGATATCGTACTCTTTTTTCTCTTTGTGAAAACACTCTTTCATAGGTAGATCGTATACTACTATACCAACGGTCGAGATCTTTATTTTTGCCTTTCATATTATTTTTTTTGATAGCTGCCAGATGAACTCCCTTCGACTTAGCTATTCTAGGAGCTGGATTCACACAATAACCTTTATCTACAACGCTTGCACCTCCAGATGGACACAAATGAGCAAATCCTTCTGCATCTGTCTTATTGGCTGGAGTGACAGCTATCTTGTTGATTAGACCTGACTGCATGTCCACACTGGTATGTTGTTTATATCCATACCAATATTTATTCTTTCCTTTGCAACCTATTTTAGCCTGGGGATCTGCAGAAAACTTTGAAATATTTTCATTGTTTAGTTTTTCATATTTATCAGCTATTGCTTTATCCCTTTCTTCCCATAAATTAGCTTTAGCTATCAGATGAGCTGCATCTACAAAACTAAACACTTCATTCATAAGCCCTTGACTTTTTAGTTGCTCTCTAAGATCTGTAAAGATCTTAGAGAGCATGTTTGTCCCGATCTTCTTGCGAGTCTGAAAAATACAGTATGATCAGGAGTGTTATCCCTCAGGCTAAACCCACAAAACCACTTGGCTGCAGTATTTTCTTGTACAAACCTTTCTAGCTCTCGATCGCTGAGGTTTTCCATAAACTGCAACAGTAAACATTTAAAGATTCGAAGAAGTCCGTGCCCTTTATGAGGATTATTCTTCTCTAATTTTTTCAACCTCTTTTCAACTCGTTTAAAAGTCCAAATCTGTGCAAATTTTCGATAGTTGTGATCTTGAGCTACTAAATCTTCTAAACAAATCATTTCGTACTGATGCATGCTTCCTCCTTAAAAAGAAAAAAGCTTACATTATTTCTGAAAATTTAAACAGTTCTCAACAGTCCCTGAAATTACAGAATAAAAACTGATTTATTAGTTTTGTAAAACAGCATAAATCTACTATTTATGATGTCTTAATTAGCTCTATTAAACCTGGGAATAAAGATACATAGCTAGTAGTGTATCCCATATCTGATGATCCAGTATCTCTTACAGCAATTGCAAAACCATTTGTTTGGACAGATATCTACATTATCTAGCGGAGCAATTCCCTCTCTATTTTTAAGAGATCTCAAGGTTCCTTTATTTTTTACTACTAACCCAATAAGATAAATTGAACCATCATTTATATAGACTTTTCCAAGATTAATAACTGATTTATCACTATCCCCTTCAAAAATTAGATCTTTATCTAATAAAAAATTTTCATCTTTGATATCTAAAGTAGACGGGATAAATCCATTAGTATCAATTTTGCTACCTTTTGAAACTAAAATCCCTTCGAATTGATAAGATAGATTTTTCCATTTGATTGAATGTTACCAAGAATATTTGTTGGGTTAGCTTCTACTACTCTGTTTAGACAAAATGAGTTATGATCTGGTTGATGAAATTTTGTAAGCTCACCTTCTCCTACATCAAATTCATTCCAATGAATAATACTTTTATTAGAAGTTCTTATTAAAAGCTGATTTTCATTTTTTTTTGTGATTTCTGCTGTTCCTTCTATAACAAAAGGATCTTTAGGTAAAGAAAGTAACGAACATGGAATAACAATTGATATTAAGGGGATAAAAAATCTCATAAGTAAACATATGTTTGTTCAATCTTATAATCTTTTTTTAATATAGATTTGTCAATGGATTAATTAACAATATTTTATAGAAGATGGCCTTTGTTTTACTTTAGTTACTTCAAAAGATTCATGAAAAAATGTTCGATTTAATCTTTTTACTTTTTCATCAGCTCTTGGAGTATAGATTAAAGAAGATACATATTTAAAAAAGAGCATTATAGGCTTCAAAAGATAAGGGCCCACAACTTTTCTTAATTTTTCAGATAGATCTGTTCCTTCTCTCATCTGGTTCATAAGTTGTCTTTGTACTTTATTTTTCGCTACCATTTCTAAATCACAACGATCATGACTTTCTGAAAAGAATCTATGAGTATGGGGAGCTGTACCGGGTAGATTGAGCTCTTCATATGGGTAAATGATTCCTACATCAATGTTTACATTTTCAGTTTTTACATCTATACCAACAAAAAGCTCTCCAAAATAGTCACAAGAATCTCCATGAACCCTATAGTAAGTTAAGGATAAAGGTCCTTTTGCTTTATTGATATTTTTATAAAAGCGGTCTACCGTTGTTGGTGAAACTCCTGGAGAAGAAAATACAACAGCTTCATAAATCATCTCTGGGTAATCAGCTACAAGCATCTGAGCATAAATCCCACCTAGAGAAAATCCAACTAGACGAACTTTGTCTTTGCAAAAGTTTTTATCAAAAAGCCACTTACGCAAGAAAGGCCTTCCAGCATTATATCCAGAATATCCCATGGATCTTTCTAAATCATTGATTACAGTACTTGCTGCATCTGTACCAGAGGGATAAAACTTTGTACCAGGAAATGCAATGATTGGCTCTGTATGTTCTTGGTCTTTAATTAGTGGTAAAAGAGCATAAGCAGAAAGACCTTCTCCAGTAACTAATACATCATAAACTTTATAGTAGCTTTTTCCATATGCAAGAATATCCCCTATTTCAAGGTCTCTACTTGCATAACCTTTTGCTAACATTTCATCCATAGCTTTTTGATCTTCAAGTTTTTGACAAACATTATTTAGTTGAACAAGTTCTTTATCTTGAAGAGAATAATCGTTAAACACCATAGCTTTTAATTTTGAAGGAAATGTATCGATCCAAGGTTCAATAGGTCTTCCTTTGAATGGAATTGGGTTGATAATACGTAAAAGTTTTTGAATCTTCCCAAGAGATAATTCTTCTATATTCTGATCATTTAAGAGATGCTTAAATTCTCTTTCATTAAATCGAGAAAGACCAATTGCAAGTTTGTTTACAAAAGATGCTGTTAACACCCCTTCTTGCTTATATAGGTCTACAAAGTTTTTTGAGTAGTAACGTTGACAAACTCTATTTAGTTTATCTTCTTCAAATAGATCCAAAGCTCTTTTAAAAAAGACATCTTTTGTCTTTTGCTGAAGATCTAATCGAACTCCTTCTGTATCTAAACAGAGTACATCATACGGCAGCCTATCTTCAGATAAGTGAAACAGTTCTAGTAGTATTTCGTCAGAATCCATACTCACCTCGCAAAGAAAGAGAAGAGTATACAAAATCAAAAGTTTTTTTTCACACTAAATCAACTTTTGTTGTTGAATTAACTTAGCAACTACTGCTGTCCAACCTGCTTGATGAGAGGCTCCTATCCCTTTTCCATTGTCTCCATTAAAGTATTCGAAGAACATAAAATAGTCTTTAAAGTGAGGATCTGTTTGGAAAATTGTTTGTGTTTCTATGTAGGGTCTGCTGTTTTTTTCATCTTGTACAAAAAGAGAGATCAACCTTCTAGATAAAAAGTTAGCAACCTCTTCAAGAGTCATAAAATTGTTTGAGCCAGTAGGGCATTCTACTTTAAATGAATCTCCATAGTAATGATGAAATTTTTGTAAGGATTCAATGATTAAATAGTTTAACGGAAACCATACAGGGCCTCTCCAATTCGAATTTCCTCCAAAAAGTCCTGTAGTAGACTCCGCAGGTTCATAGTCAATAGATTTTACTTGATCTCCACAGTCCATTTTATAAGGGTTACCCTTATGAAATTTAGAAATAGAACGAATGCCGAAAGGAGACAAAAATTCATCTTCAGAAAGCATTTTGCAAAGTATCCGTTCTAGTTTCGTTTTATCTAAAATTGCAAGAAGGTGTCTTTTTTCCTGCCCTTCTCCTTCTATACAAGCAACTTCATGGCATAAATCTGTTCTGTTTTTTAAAAACCAATCAAATCTTCGTTTAAAACCTTCTAATTTATTTAGCTTCTCTTCGTCAATTACGGCGACTGCAAAAAGAGGAATCAACCCTACCATTGAATGTACTTTCAACCTTTTTTCCGTGCCGTCGGGAAGATGTAAAATGTCATAGTAAAACCCATCTTCTTCATCCCACAAAGAAAGCTTTCCTTCTTTTTGAAAATTTACTGCATCTGCAATGTATAAAAAATGCTCAAAAAACTTTGAAGCCATGTCTTCATAACTTGAATCGACTTCCGCAAGCTCCATAGCCATCGTCCACATATTCAAGCAATACATTCCCATCCATGAAGATGCATCAGATTGTGTTAATGATCCTCCCTCTGGAATGTCATCAGAACGATTAAAGACAGATATATTATCTAAACCTAAAAAGCCGCCCTGAAAAACATTTTTTCCTTCCGTATCTTTTCTATTAACCCACCAAGTAAAGTTTAATAGAAGCTTTTGAAATACCGATGATAAAAAGGTTGTATCTTTTCTTTGGTACCATTTTTCTTCGATCTTATAGACTCTCCAGGTAGCCCATGCATGAACCGGAGGATTTACATCTCCAAAATCCCATTCATAAGATGGTAATTGACCATTGGGATGCATATACCACTCACGAGTAAGTAAAGTAAGTTGTCTTTTAGCAAAGTAAGGATCTACAAGGGCAATAGGAATTGTATGAAAAGCTAAATCCCAACAAGCAAACCAGGGATACTCCCATTTATCTGGCACAGATAAAATGTCATCATTATATAAATGATCCCATTCTTCATTTCTTCGATTTTCTCTCTCCCCCTGAGTTGGATCAAGTTTTTCATTCAGCCATTGTTCGACAACATAGTGGTAAAACTGCTTGTTCCATAAAAGAGATGAAAAAGCTTGCCTTTGAAGGTTTTTAGCATCTTCACAAAGATCTTTTGGCTGAAGTTTTTGATAAAACTCATCAGCTTCTTTTTTTCTTTTATTAAAAACTTTTTCTGCATCTTTTAATGGTTTTTTTAATCCTATTTCATCTGATAAGCGAAGATAAATGACATGACTGCTATTACCTTCAATCTCTACTTGATACAGTACACAAGCTTTTGTTCCTATTTTTTCAGGATTAACAGCTTCTTGATTTTGATAGACAACAAACTGCTCTATTCCATCTTTTGTATATTTTGATTTGTTTTCTTCGTTGAAGATCTTTTTGTAATTTGTTTCATTTTCAGTAAACAGTGCTTTTCCATCTGCAAAATATAAAACTCTTTTTCCTATTTCTTTATGCTCTGCGAAAATACAACTATCATCTTCTTTCAATAGAGGTTTTTCTCTAGTTTCATAATCCCAAGTATTTCTGAAAAATATTTGAGGTAAGATAGTTAAAGCCTTTTTATCTTTCGATCTATTTTCACAAGTGATTCTAATATATAGATCTTCTGGGCTGTTTTTTGCATATTCAATAAATAGATCAAAATAGTTTCCATTAGAAAACACTCCAGTATCAACAATCTCATACTCTGGATCCCACCTTGATCTTCTTAAATTTTCTTCTACTAGTTCATCATAAGGAAATTTTTCTTGTGGATACTTATACAAGTATTTCATGTAAGAGTGAGTAGGAGTATTGTCTAAGTAATAATAGATCTCTTTAACATCTTCTCCATGATTTGCTTGATTACCCCCCAAGCCAAAGAGTCTTTCTTTTATTATTGAGTCTTTTCCATTCCAAAAAGCTAGAGAAAAACAAAGCCTTTGATGATTATCTGAAATCCCAGCTATTCCATCTTCTCCCCATCTATAGGCTCTTGATGAAGCTTGAGTAAATGGAAATGAAGTCCATGCATCACCTCCTACGCTATAGTCCTCTCTAACTGTTCCCCATTGTCTTTCAGAAAGATAAGGTCCCCAGCGACGCCAATGTTTCTTTTTTGCTTTGTGTTCAGCAAGTCTTTTTTCCTCTTGCGACATGAAATACAACCCTTTTTTCTTCTTCATACCTTTTTTTGTTTTTATTGACTTACCAATTTTTTTTTCATAAAAAGGACTCATGAAAAAAAACTTTTCTTATATTGTTATTGGCTCTGGTTCTTCAGGATTAGTAATTGCAATCGGTCTTGCAAGAGCAAAAAAAGATGTATTGCTAATTGAAAAAGGTAATTTTGGAGGTGACTGTACAAATTACGGTTGCATTCCTAGTAAATCTATAATAGCTTCAGCAAAAGCAGCTCACTTTATAACATCTTCTAAAGACTTTGGAATAGGTTTAGATCTAAACTCAATAAACTTAGACAATTCTTTACAAAGAACACGTAACATCGTTGAAGAGGTTCGTTCAACTGAAGATAAAAATGCTCTAGAAAAACATGGTGTAACCGTATTACAAGGAAAAGCTTTATTTTTAGATAAACATACACTTAACGTTGAAACCGGAAAAGACTCCTTTCAAGTTCTGGGCAAAAAAATCATTATAGCCACTGGCTCGTCACCTAAGATTCCAGAAATTGAAAACTTACACACAGTAAACTATTTAACAAATGAATCCGTTTTTGAGCTAAAAAAAATCCCTCAGTCACTAATTGTATTAGGTGGAGGACCTATAGGTGCAGAGCTTGCACAAACGTTTCAAAGGCTAGGAGCTAAAGTTTCACTAGTACATTCTCATAAAACACTTTTAACAAGAGAGTCAGAAAAAACAGGAAAAGTACTTAAAGAAACTTTTGAAAATGAAGGGATACAACTTTTTCTAAGCTCTCATCCAAAATCTATTGATAAAACATCCAATGGTATTTTGCTAAAAGTTGAAGAAAATGATTCTAAAGAGATTAGGACCATTGAAGCTGAAAAAATCTTAATTGCAACAGGTAGAAAACCAAATATAGATCTAGATTTAGAAAAAGCCTCTATTGATTTTACAGAAAATGGCATTTCCACCAATGCTTATAAACAAACAAGTCAAAAGCATATTTATGCTGTTGGTGATTGTTCCGGCCCCCCTTTTTTTACTCATCTAGCAGAACATCAAGCTAGGACAGTACTACAATCTCTACTATTATTTAGAAAAAAAGTAGATCTTCAGCCTATTCCAAGAGTTACTTATACTGATCCAGAAGTTGCGACAATAGGTCTTACGGAAGAAGAAGCTTTACCAAATATGAAGGTTTATTACCTTCCTTTTTCTAAAATTGATAGAGCGGTGTGTGAAGGCAAGACAAATGGCTTTATAACAATCGTTACAAAAAAATGGTCTAGTAAGATTCTTGGAGCAACAATAGTAGGTCCCCATGCAGGAGAGCTTTTAATGGAAATTGCTCTAGCGATGAAGTTTAATATTCCTCTGAGAAAGCTTAATAAAGTTATTCATGCATACCCTATTTACTCTAGAGGATTTAGAAAAATTTCAGATTTATATCTAACAGAAACCCTACTACCTCTTTTTAAAAAATGAAAATAAAAAAATACCTTCCCATTATTATTCTTATTCTAGGACTTATCATTATTTACTTTTCAGGAGTCTTGGATTATCTTTCTTATGATGTTCTTAAACAAAATAGGAAAGCACTCATTGCCTATGTTCATCAATATTTTATATTTTCTTCTATCGCTTTTATTTTTCTTTACATTGCAATAGTAGCCCTTTCTGTTCCTGGGGCTTCTTTTCTTACAATTATTGGAGGGTTTTTATTTCCTCAACCACTAAGCACCCTTTATGTAGTTACAGGAGCAACAATAGGGGCTTCTATCCTATTTGTTGCAGCTAAAACTGCATTGCATGATTTCTTTGAGCGTAAAATAAAAAAGTATCTGAAAAAACTTGAAAAAGGCTTTTTAGAAAATGCTGCAAGCTACTTACTTTTCTTACGTTTTGTTCCTCTTTTTCCTTTTTGGCTTGTGAACTTAGCTCCAGCATTTTTTCATGTACCACTAAGAACTTTTGTATGTACAACGTTTATAGGAATTATCCCAGGAAGTTTTGTTTATGCACAAGCTGGAGCTGGCCTTGGCGCAATTTTTGATAATGATCAAGAGTTTTCACTTGCAACAGTGCTAAACTGGCAGATGAGGGTTGCTCTTATTTGCCTTGCGATTTTTTCTCTCATACCCATTGTGATAAAAAAAATGAGAAACAAAAACAATCACTCTTCAAAACTTTGATAGTAAATATCACCTTCGTAAAAGGCTTCATGTTTATAATTATTTTTTTTAACTAAAACTAAACAAACATATAAACAAAAAACTATTTAACTATGATTCTAAGTTCATGTTATGATAAACAGCATCAACATCATCTGAATTTTCAAGCCAATCAATTAGTTTGCCATTTTTTTCGATATCTTCTTCAGCAACATCCACTAAAGTATTAGGGATCATTTCAATACCGGCTTCTTCAGATTTGTACCCTTTTTGATCACAAGCTTCTTTTAAAGTAAGGTAGTCTTCTGGAGCGCTATATAAAATAAATCCTTCATTAGTTGGGCTAAAATCATCTGCTCCATTTTCTGTTGCAAATTCAAATAGCTCATCTTCAGAATGATCTTTTCCTAAGCGGATAACACCTTTACGAGTAAAATTATAACTTACTGCACCAGGATTTGCTATCGTTCCCCCACACTTATTAGTCGCAATTCTCATATCAGAAGCTGAACGATTTTTGTTATCGGTCATAACTTCTACAAGAATCCCTACTCCTCCATGACCGTATAATTCATACGTCATTTCAGTATAATCTGCTTGATCTGCACTTGCTGCTTTTTTAATATTTCTTTCGATATTTTCCGCAGGAAGGTTAGCTGCTTTTGCTTTTTGTATTACAAGGCGAAGTTTGCTATTGGCTTTAGGATCTGGGCCCCCTTGTTTTACTGCACTTATGATTTCCTTAGTGATTCTAGAAAAGATTTTACCTTTCTTAGCATCAGCTCTTTCTTTTCTGTGTTTGATATTTGCCCATTTACTATGACCAGCCATAGATAAAAACTCCTAGATATTTTCGATTATTGTAACAAAAGTCGTATTTAAAAGAATGTTAAGGTTTTATTGCTAGAAACTGAAAAAATTTCTATGATCAAAAATCAGGATGATAACACTTTAAGGTGTCTATGTATAAATCTCTTTCTCTTGTATTTCTTTTAAGTTTTTCACTCTTTGCAGAAGAGAAAAAACCTTATAACCATGATTACCTTACCTCTTTAAAAATCCAATGCTTTCCTGATGATAGTCGATCTAAAGACCCTAATAAGTTTCAGCAAGATGCAGCAATTTTAGAAGAAGCTATAAAAAAAGAACCTAACAACTCTCGTTATGTTTTTTATCTTGCACAAAGTTACTTCAGTGCTAAAGAATATGAACTTTCCCTTATAAACTATCGAAAAAAGAATCAAAATGCAAGGCATTGAAGAGGAAACCTTTTGGTCTTATTATACAATTGGTAAGCTAAATGAAATCCTTGAAAAAGATGAAAATACTGTAACGCAAGGATATATCAATGCTTTCCTTGTAAATGAATTACGTGCAGAGCCTTTATATCGCCTAGCTGTTTACCTTCGAAAAAAGAAAAAATACTTTTGGGCAACTCTAGTACTAAAACAAGCTCTTTCAATAGAAAAACCTCAAGTTAAAATGTATAGTGAATCCTGGGTCTATGATTATGGAATAGAGCAAGAGTTATGCAATAACTACTTTTGGATGGGAAAATATACTGAAACAGTTAAAATCTGCACAGACTTACTTGAAAAAAAAGGGCTACCTAAAGAAACAAGAAAGCTGATCCAAGACAATCTTAATATTGCAAAATCATCATTAGACCAGCTTAAACATAGCGAATACAATTAAGCATCAAGGAAATTCAAGAACTCTATTTGCTTTATGGCCAGAAATTGAAGTGTTTGATGCAGAAGAACTACTTGAGCTAGTAGAGGTTCTAATCGGATTATACTTCATTGTTAGACCCATAAACTTCTCTATAGATAATCGTTTACCAGCCTTTTCATATCCCCTTTTATTGGCTAAGAATAGAAGTTGCTCCTTCAATTCTAATGGAAGATCATTTTCTCTAATTTCAATCAATATACCTGAATTTAATCCCTCAATATTTAACGCTTTTGCGATATCTATAACCCAATTATCACCTCTAATTTTATATTTAACTGGACTTGGACTCAGTTTCCCTTTGTTAAATTCAGGACTAAGAACCTGTGCAATAAAATTAAATACTTCTTGTTGAGTATACTTTTTACCTCCATTTACAAATTGATATTCTTTTTTTTGAGTTAAACTAAGTTTTTCTAAACACATAACAGGAAATAATGACCGTACAAAATTACATTCTCCAAGAGGAGACTCTCTAAAATAAGCTTCTAATATAAGCCCATTATTTGTTTTTAATAAAGCTTCTGTACCTATCTTCGAAAGACACTCAGCGCTTTTGTACATTTTTATAATATCTTTTTTTGTTGTGCCTTCTGGAAAAACAGATGAATATTTAATTGTTTTTGGGGTTTCTTCACTCGAACTTCTACTAGGATTATCTACTTCTACTTGAACAATAGAAACACCGGTTTTTGGACTAACAAATAATCTTGTAACTTCTTTTTTTATTTTTTCAGGTGAGTCACCCGTCAATTTTTGTCGATGGAATCCCCCAAACTTCTTTGTTTTTCCAGTTCCCCAATCTCCATGGTTAATATGATCTAAATCTATTATCCAAGTATCCTTATCTCCTTTTTTACTTTTTTTATTTGCACTCCTAGCAGTTTGTAATATTAGCAGAGGTACAAGCGCCCCTCCATCTTTAAAAGCAGCGGCAAAAAGTTTATGCTTACTTGGAGACCAATCTGAAGGATCTTTATGAAGAACTTCTATAGGATTATTCATAGCTTTTTTGTGCTCTTTACGTTCAGGTAGTACATCTATAATTTCTTCTATAATCTTCTGAGAAAATGCTTCTTGGTTTACGGGATTATCAGAGTTAATAATTTCAGTTGCAGCTTTTACAGTTGTATCTTTTAGTTTTTTTTGCTTTTTTGATTTTGTGCTTCTATCTAATCGACGATTCTCCATGTCACTTATCACCCTTTCTAAAGCTGAAGGATTTAAATTTGGGCTTCTTTCTAATCGACCATTCTCCATGTCACTTATCACCCTTTTTAAAGGTGAATGATTTAATAATGAGTTTTTTTCTGGAGATAGTTGCAATGAAGTATTAAGCAAGCCTCCTAATTTAAAAGGAGAACCTGATTTAAAAGGAGGCCCTGATTTAAAAGGAGAGCCTGAAGGAGAAGAATTATTTGAATTTTCAGAGCTGCTTTCACTACTTGAACCAGGTTGAAAAAACCTTGATTTTGGCATTTTTTTAAATATCCTTTTATTAGGGAGTAACTCCGAGTTTGAATCATTTGTTTTAGAAGAAATTGATCTACTTAATTTACCATTTTGATCTATGTCATCTCCTAAATCCGGTAGCTGTATTCTCATCCCTGTTGGTTTTGGAGGACCTATTTGAGAGCTTGTTGAAGAGCTTGTTGAAGAGCTTGTTGAAGAGCTGAAGCTATTATTAATAGACATATTATTACCTTTTATTGTTGTTTGAATAATTAACTTGAAATATTATAGCATTATTTTAAATAAAAAATCAAGTAATAATAAGTTTAATGCTAGTTTTAAAATTATTATTATAATGTTTTTTGCATGAGAATTTTATCTAAATACGTACCATCTGCTTCTTTAAGATAGTTTTTATGACATCCGTATTCTGTAAAACCAAGACGTTTGTATAGGCTTAAAGCAGGGTTTCCTCTGTAAACCTCTAAATGTATTAGACTTATAGAAAACCTAGCTTTAGCTTGGTGTAAAAGCTCTTCTAAAAGGCGGGAACCAACCCCTTTTCCCCTATATTTTTGATCCACAATAATAGCAAAAAGGCATTGATGCTTAGTTTTTTGATAGGGAGATATGTATAAAACAGCCGTACCACAGACAATCCCATCCCATACTGCCGTCAACACTGCTTTTGTAGGAGCATAGGTAAACCAAACTCTAGCAGAATCTTGGACTTCTGGCTGGTTGCACATAGGAAACCAACGTAAGACCCCTGGCTCGGAGAAAAAATTAACTAAGGAAGGTTCATCTTCTTTTCGACCAAATCTAATACTTAATTTATCCATTTAAAACCTTTTCAAAAAGCTTTCTAAAAGTCGGTTTTCCATCTATTTCAACAAAATCGTTTTGAGTGGCTATGAGGTGATATTTACTTTTTTCCAATAGAGAAATAAGAGGTGAAGGGCCTAAAACTTCACAATGAATAAACTCTAGTGCAAAATAGTTTCTAGCTAAATTTTCTAAGTTTTTTAATAAAGAAGCGCCAAGACCTTTTTTCTGATATTCTTTGCCTATAATCATATAAAACATCGCATGATGAGCTACTTTTTTATATGGCATTAAATACAAAGTTGCGATTCCAGCAGGCTTTCCCTCTACCGTTACAGTTAAACTACACTTATACTTAGAAAAACCTATCCAGTTTTTTACTGATAACTCAAATTCATTTTCTGTGTTCCATGGATAATATTTTGAATCTTCTTTATCTTTTAACCATTTTTGTAAATATGGATAATCATCCATCTCAGTAAATCGAATTTCATGTTCCATCATTGATTATCCAAACTCTTTTAAATATGCCTCAACAAAGTCATCAATTTCTCCATCCATTACAGCTTGCACATTTCCTTCTTCATATTTAGTTCTTGTATCTTTAACCATCGTATAAGGTTGAAATACATAATTGCGTATCTGACTTCCCCAAGCTATTTCTTTTTTCTCTCCACCAATTTCTTTGAGAGCTGCTTCTCTTTCCATTACTTGCTGTTCATAGAGCTTAGACTTTAACATTTTTAAACAAGTTTCTCTATTTTGTATCTGACTTCTTTCTTTTTGACATGAAACAACAATTCCAGATGGAATATGAGTCATTCTAACTGCAGAATCAGTTACATTGACATGCTGACCACCAGCTCCAGAAGCTCGAAAAGTATCTACTCTAATTTCATCAGGTCTTACTTCTATTTCGATATCGTCTTCTATACAAGGAACTATGTCAACAGAGGCAAAACTTGTATGCCTTTTTCCACTACTATCAAAAGGCGAAATACGAACAAGTCTATGCACACCCTTTTCACTTTTGCTATATCCATAAGCAAAAGTTCCATCAAGCTTGAAAGTGATATTCTTTATCCCAGCAACCTCCCCTTCTACTCGATCTATAGTTTCTAACTTCCAACCCTTTTTTGAAGACCATCTTTGATACATTCTAGAAAGCATAGCTACCCAATCACAAGCTTCTGTACCACCAGCACCAGCATTAATAGATAAGTAACAGCTCTTATCATCAAGTTCACCTGAAAACATTTTTTTAATTTCGAGTTCTGATAAATGTTTATCGCAAAGACTTAACTCATTCGAAAGCTCATCAATTAGTTGTTGGTCTTCTAATTCATAAGCTTCTGGAAAAAGCTCTTTTAAATTATCTAAATCACTGGAAATTTTAGAAAATGACTCTGTCCAAAATTTTAACTTATTAGATTCATCAATCACTTTTTTAGCCTCTTTGGGGTCATCCCAAAAAGTTGCTACTTCCATTTTTTTTTCAAGCTCTTTTATTTGAGCTTCTTTTGAAGGGATGTCAAAGAAACCTCCTCATTAAAAGAAGTCTTTCGTCGATTTCTTTTAATCTTTCCTGGATTTCAGGCTGCATTTTTACTCCGTAATCTTCTCACTATAGGATACTCCCATATTGGAAATAAATCAAAGCGTCATTTAGCCCTTGCGAAATTTTAACTAATACTTTACTTTTTCTTTACAAGAAAATTTTTTGGGATATAATTACAGCCGTTTTTTAGATGATACGTGTTTGTAAAAATTCATAAACTCTACTAGGAGGTACAAATGTCAGGAATACAAGCAGCAGCAAATAAAGCTGCACAACAACCAGGGCTTTTTGAAGCAGTTAAAACAAATGCAAAAGCTTGTGGGCAATGGACAATCACAAAATCCAAAGATCTAGGTAACATCATTGCTACCTACGCTGCAAAAGCTTGGAAATGTCTTTGCCAATGCATGCTTGTTTTAAAAGATCATTCAGTTAGATTTGCTCAATCTGCTAAAGAATTTTTTGTTGCAAATCCTCAATATCTTAAAGCTCTAGGAGTTGGTGTTATTGTTATAGCGGTAACATCTTTAGTGCTATTTAAGTGCTGTAAAAAAACTCCACCTGCTAAAACTGCAGAAGCTGAAGCTGAAGCGGTAGCAAAAAAAGAGACTTCAAATGATAAACCAAAAGCTAAAGAAGCTAGCTACTGAAAAAGTAAATGTTCAAGCTAAACAACAAGCTTAAAACGGCTAATTCTTTAAAAAGGACGCTTATAGCGTCCTTTTTTCTATTTTAATTTCATTATTCTCAATAAAATAAGCCCATTTCCATGTAGGAGAATCTATTTTCTCTTTAATAACTTCAATATGACTACCAGTTTGTCTTAAAGTAGCCTTTGTGTTCTTTTCAACAACCAAATGAAAAGATCCTTTAATCGTAATATCTTCAGCAAAAATTTCACTGTTTTCTTCTAATACAATTGTTACTTCTTCTTTTCTTTGATACTCACAACGCCAATAATCTTTGACCTTATCTTTATCAATCCCCTGATTGTCAATAGTAACATTCTTTAGATAAGCTTTTGGTCCTCTATCAGAATAAATAAGTCGATTATCTACTACATGACCCAAAGGTTGGTTTGATAAAAGAAGAAAAGAACCGTTTACAGATAGATTTTCTATAAATACTTCCGCTAGTTCTAGTTGAACTTCAGAACCATTAGCTATTTCTCCTCCTTTGATTTTCTTTGAGATAATAGAGAAAAGAGGCCCTAAAGCTTGGTGATATAGAAAAATGAAATTTGGATTGATTGAATTTCCATGGATAACATCAGGTGTTTTAACTCCGCAGGTATCTAACAGTGTTTTATTGTTCTTAAGAATATCAATAAATGCATTTTCAGGAGTCTCTATTAAAGAGCCTGATGTTTGATAAACTTTTTTAGCTGGTGAAAGAGTATATTTCCTATCACATTGAGTAACAAAAGATGTAAGGTTCGGAGATTGATCTTTTTCCTCAGAATACACAGAAAAACTATCTGAAATATTTTGCATCGTAGCTTCTAATCTAGCAGTTTTCTTTATTCCAGAAAGACACTTCCCTTCTTTGTAATTTACTAACATCCCTGGAAAAGGTGTTTTAATTACTGCTTTTTCTACAGCTTGTAAATCACAAAACAAGATATTTGTATTTGCTAAGAAGCTTTGATCAATTGAAGACAATCCACTTTGACAGTATTCAATGTTTGAATGATAGTAGTTAACCCCCCTGTCGGTTATTTCTTCTACTAAAACATTTCTACCTTCTTTTGTTCCCTCTTTAGGTTCACAGCCAATAAAACCAAAATCCTTATCGTTATAAAGACCGTATCCCATAAAAGCTAAAAGAGAAAAGTCTGCCCCAGCAATTGGATTGTTGATCTGCCTTACTAAAGCTTTATTTCTTCCTTGAGTTTTTAATATTGGAAAAAGATTCTTATCTAAAAGCATTTTCCATAAAACACCATGCCCACCTGGTTTTTTCTTAAGGTGATTAAAGCTTTCCACACAAAAATTGCCATCTTTATCAATTGTAGGACATAGAGGCTGACATAAAAGATAAAAAGAATGTGGATCCCTGAAAAAGTTATTATTTTCCCCTAGGATTTTTTGAACATGTTTATGATTATCTTTTTCTATCGAGGTCATCATACAAACAGGTGTTTGCACCTGTTTGTTATACAACTTAAAATGCAAATACTCTCTTGCTTGTACATCTTCTATAAGTAACGATAAAAGCCCCTTTCCTAAAAAAGGAAGCTTTGCTGCTGGCAAAGGTTTTTTTGTTTGTTCATCTACAAGATGCAGTCGGTCCGCTGCTCCACCTATTGGATAAATCTCTGCAAATTGATCTAAATGCTCAATTGCATAGAGTATGTACCTATACACCTCTTTATTTAATTTTCTAAAATCCGAAGTTTGTGGAGGTAAATAAGAGCGCTTTATTTCATGGCTTTTAGATTCATTTTTAGCTTTTAAAATCTCTAAATAATAACCTAAAATCCCCCCTATTGGCTCATAAAAAGCATCAACAATATAAAGCTCATTTAAAATTTTTTTAGAATCTGAAAAATGCTCAAGTAGAGAAAGTTGTTTAATAAAGGAAAGACAATAAAAAACATATCTTTCTTCATTAGAAAAATCATCACAAGAAAAAGAAAGCTCTTTTTCAAAATAATTGATTTTTTCAGATAAAGATTTTTCCTTTAAAGATTCTACAACTTTTTCAATAGAGTAACTTAAAACTGACATAAGGGACGCTTTTTGTTAAAAATTCAAAGCATAAAGAATCAGTTTTCTTTTTTCTACTAAAGTTTCTCTTTTACCTGATTATACTCATTTAATGCTTTGGGGCTTCTAGTCGAAGGTCTATAATCCTTAGGTATAGGAAAGGTTGTTCCAGATTTATCAAGCTCTTTAATTGTTTTTCTTAGAGTTGGAATCGGTGAGCGTGATGGTAAAGAAACTTTTATTGGTATTGGTTTTAATATTTTTTTCGTTGTATCGGGTGAACTTTTGCTATTATTTATATTTTTGGGAGACAAAGATTTAAAATTAATAATAGGAGGTGGGGTTTGGGGTCTGTCAATTATTGGAAAAGCTGCTTTTGAAAGTTTCTGATTTAAGCATTCTTGGTTTTCTTTTTCTTTTAAATTATCTGATGACACAGATCTAAAAAGAGGTCAAACTTTTGGTCGAATTACTGATGACATTGCTTATTTCCTTTTAAAATTCAAAACCCAAAAATGGAAGGTTTTATATTAAATATATTTGCCTTAAAAAACAAAAGAATTATTGCTATTAAAAGCGTTCTGGTTTTAAGACTGCCAAAAAAAATTTAAAAAAATCCCGAAATCTTTTGACATGAAAATCCTTTGAGGGATAAAAGGGTTCTTAGCGTATGTAGTAACGTTCGTTCCAATTCAAAGGAGATAGAATATGGCAGCAAAGCAAAAAAATTCAAAATTCATGGCACCAATGAAAATTTCTGCAGACCTTGCAGAAGTTGTTGGAGAAGGACCAATGCCAAGAACAGAAGTAACCAAACAACTTTGGGCTTACATCAAAAAGAAGAAATTACAAGATCCAAATAACAAGAGAGATATTTTACCTGATGCTGCATTAAAAAAAGTTTTAGGTAAAAATAGAGTGAACATGTTTGAAATGACAAAACTTGTTAACAAACATTTATCATAAGTTTCCTTTCTCCTAAGAAAAGCCCGAAAACTTAATATTTTCGGGCTTTTCTTTATCCTCATATTTTTGTATTCTATCTGTCATGGACAAACAAAGATATTGCTTAACAATTACTTACGATGGGACCAATTACCAAGGATGGCAATCCCAACCTAATGGTAAATCTATCCAACAAAACATAGAATCTGTCCTTTTTACCTTGTTTCAAAAAAACATTTGTCTATTTGGATCTGGTAGAACTGATAGTGGGGTTCACGCACTAGATCAAAAAGCCCATTTTGATTTAGATAAAAAAGTTAATATAGACAAATTACTTCATTCGTTAAACGCACTATTACCAAAAGATATCCGTGTATTAAAAGTAGAGCTTGTAGATCAAGATTTTCATGCTCGCTTTTCTTGTAAAAGAAAAATTTACCAATACCATATCCATAGAAAACAGGTTATTGATCCATTTAACAAAAACTATCGATTGTTTTTCCCCTACCCATTAAACCTTGAAAAAATGAAGCAAGCTTGTAGTTATTTACTGGGCACACATAACTTTAGCTCTTTTGCAAATAAGCAAGATAAAGGATCAGCAAAAAATAACCCTGTAAAAACTCTTCATCGAATTGATTTTATAGAAAAAGACTATGGTTTACTTGTAGAGTATGAAGGTGATGGATTTTTATATAAAATGGTTAGAAATATTACTGGAACTCTTTTAGAAGTGGGGCAAGAAAAGCTTGAACCTTTTGAAGTTCAAAAAATCCTAGAAGCTAAAGACCGAAAAAAAGCATGTTTTGCAGCTGATGGAAAAGGGTTGTTTTTAGCTAAAACATTTTACTAGAAATATCTAAAAAAGACTCAACATGTGTAATTGATTGATCTGTCATTGCTTGTATCTGAGGATGATTTGTTGGGCAAATCAACACTGGTATGGCTGGTGTTTTTAAAAGAGCGTTTAATCCTTTTACTGTGTCTTCAAATCCAATGATTTTTTTTGCTGATCTACCATAAAGCTCGATTGCTCGAAGATAACACTCTGGAGAAGGCTTTGGGTTTTGATAATCTTGTCTTGTTACCCAATGACATATAGTTTTTAAAATGGGAAGCTGACCTTGTATAAGATCTGTTTGTTCTTTTAATGAATTTGTCACAACACAAGTTGTCTTATTTAGATCTTTAAGGCGGGATAAAAGCTCTTTTACTCCAGGTATTAGCTCTACCCTTCCCGATGTCAAAAGCTTCAAATACTCTTTTTTCTTCTCTTCATAAATAACACTCCAAGAAGGTTCTTGAGCTTCAAGATCAGGAAACTTTGCATAAATTGCATCTCTTAAACCTGTTGATTCAAAGTGAGCTTTTTGACAAAACTCTAAAAAACTCCAATCAAGGTTAAAACCTCTATGTAGTAAAGTGTTTACATAAGCTTGATGATGGATATGTTCTGTATTAACTAACAGTCCATCAAAATCAAAAAGAAAGAGATCAAATTTATCTAACCATTTCATGTAAATCAGTATATTTCTATCTTAGCTTTTCTTAAAGGCGAATTTTTCATAGAATCCAAAATATAAATATAGATAAGTATATGGATAAGAAATTTTCAATTAATTATATATTCTATCTACTTCTTTTTATTGGTCTTGTAAGTATGACAACTTACAATATTTTTCTTGTAAAAAGTCAGATGTATGAAAGAGTATTCTTTCTTATTCACGCTATTGGACAAAGTATCTTAGAACTTACACTTGCTATTATCCTTGGTTATATAATAAAAATGCACTTACCCAAAGCATGCTATTATATTTATATAGGATTATTTTTTCTTTTTTATCTAACTCATGGATTAGATTTTGCTCTTATAAGAATTGTAGATCTTTCATCTTGGGAAACTATTGATTTTCTATTAGATGAAAACTATGAAAATTTTCTACAAATGATTCGAGCATCAGGAATACCATTGATATTTTGGATAGGTTTAATTTCATTATTTGCAATCATTCCACTTATTGGAGTTTTTCTTTATTTAATTACAAAAAAAATTTCGAATTTAAAGAAATTAGAAACAACCTTTAGTCCATTTATTCAAACAGCAATTTGTTTACCTCTTTGTTTGATCCTTTGGGATTTCACAGCCTCTCCATTAATAAATTCTGATACATACCACCAATATATAAACAATCTTCCATGGAAAACAACCTGGTTAAAAAGGCAAGATTTACTTGTTTCTTTTCGTAAAGGACTTCCATCTCCTACTTCAGAAAAAGAGGTATTAACAAAAATAGCAAATCTAAACGTAATCCCTGAAAAAACTCCTAATATTTTCTTATTTATAGTTGAAAGCTTACGTGAAGATTTTATGACTTCTCAAATCGCTCCAAATTTATTTCAGTTCAAAAATGAGAACCTTTTTTCTTCTAAAAGCTTTGCAAATGCAAATGGAACTCAGATCTCATGGTTTTCATTATTTCATTCTGAATACCCTCTTTACTGGTCTTTATATAATGACCCCAATAGAACAACAGGGGGAGCTCCTTTAAGGCTACTAAAACAACTTGGCTATAAAATACATGTATTTACCTCTGCAGAACTTTACTATTATCGTATGGAAGAGTCTCTTTTTGGTAAAAACCATCATCTAGCAGATAGTTTTTATTTTTTTCCTCATGTTAAGCCTGAAAAGGCTGCTTCTTCTGATAAAAAAGCTATTAGAGCTTTAGAAAAAGAAATCTTAACTTTAGATCTAGCAAATGGAAAAAACCTATTTGTTGTCTTCTTAGATTCCACTCATTTTGACTATTCGTGGGAACATGATTATCCCCCTTCTTTTTATCCTATCTCAGACAGCCTAGACTATTTTAAAGCTCACCACAGTCAAGATGATTTAACAAAGCTTAAAAATAGCTATAAAAACTCCATAAGTTATGTTGATTATCTATTTGGACAAACAGTGCAAACTTTAAAAGATAAACATCTTTATGATGATAGTGTGATCATCTTTTTAGGTGATCATGGCGAAGAGTTTTATGAAAAAGGAAAGCTTTTTCACGCCTCTCATCTTAGTAAAGAACAAACTGCTATTCCTCTTTACTATAAACTTGGAACCTACAATTCTGAGCCGATAAATATTCCTACAAGCCATATGGACGTATTTCCAACATTGTTTCACTATATGTTTAACTCAAGTAAGATAGCTTCTTTTTTTTCAGGCTCATCTCTTTTAGATCCGAGTAAATGGCCCTATGTTCTTTGTGCAAGGTACAATGCAAGTAGAACACCATATGAATTTTTCTTTCATAACGGAGAGAAAAAACTAACATTAAGATTTACTGATAGAAAAAATATTTTTGGTTGTACTGAACTTGAAATTATCTCTTTAAAAGACAAAGAAGATCGGCCTTTACATGATGAGAAAAGACCAGATCTTCTTGATAAAGAATTTAAAAAAGCCTTTATGCAGTTTTTAACTACCGATAACTGAATCGATATTGTTAGCTTTTACAAGCTTTTTGGTATAAGGTAAAATTTCTTTTGGACCAACTTTTCTGTTAATTTCTTTATTATTAGAAATCACAATTACTGTTGGCATTGAGCGGATTTGATATTTATCAGCTAATTTTCCAAGTTTATCGATATCCACTTTCAATATTTTAGCTTTACCACTAAGATCTTTTGCAGCTTTATCAATTTCTGGAGCAATCCTTTTACAAGGGCCACACCATGTTGCATAAAAGTCTACTAAAACCGGCATGTCAGTGTTTAGCTCTTTTGCAAACTGAGCTGCAGAAGTTATATCTATAACTTTTGCTTCTTTCTTTGGTTTCTCTACCTTTTTAGAAGCGTTATTACTATAAGCAACTTGCTTTGCAGGCTCTCTATGATCTAGAGTTCTTTCTAAAGGTTTAAGATAAGTAATCTCGCTGTTTTTCACTTGAAGATTACGTAGATATTTTTCTGCTTGCATTGCAGCTTTTGCACCATCTCCAGCAGCAGATACTGCTTGCTTATACTCTTCATCAGCTATATCACCAATAGCATAAACACCTTCAACAGAAGTTTGCTGATCTTTAGTAAGCTCAACATATCCTCTTTCATCTAAAGCGATTTTTCCTTTTAAAATCTCAGAGTTTGGAGTAGAACCAATAGCTAAGAAAACTCCATCAATTTTCTCATCTCTTGTTTTACCATCAGTTTTTAAAGTAACTGAAGTAACCCCTTCTTGGTCTCCATTAATCTCTTCAACTGTTGTTTTGAAGAAAACCTCTACATTATCCTTCTTTAAAACAGATTCTTTTAACGCAATATCTTGAGCTTTAAAAGTGTCTTTTCTAATGTAGATATTTACTTTCTTCGCAATATTAGAAAGGTAATCAGCCTCAACAATCGCAGCGTCACCACCACCAATTACAGCTACTGTCTTCCCGTGATATAAAGAGCCATCACAAGTTGCGCAGTTTGTTACTCCTTTACCCCAATAATCTTGCTCTCCAGGAACCCCTAAATAATTTGGTGTTGTTCCCATCGCTACTACTACGCTGTATGCTTTATACTGGGTAATATTATCATCATCATATAGATCTTTAGCTGTAATTACATAAGGGAATGTAGATAAATTTACATCAACAACTTCTTGGCTTACAAATTGTGCTCCATTAGCCTCTGCCTGCTTTTTTAACTTATCTGCTAACTCTACTCCTGATATTCCTATCTCTCCTGGCCAATTTTCAACTAAGTGAGATTGAGTAATAACTCCTCCAGGAGTTTTTCCTTCAATTACAAGCGGTAATACTTGCGCTCTTGAAAGATATAATGAACTTGTCATAGCTCCAACACCACCACCAAGAACTACTGTTGGATATACTGTTTCTTGTTCTTTTGCTTCCCCTTTTTTTGGATATACAAAACAACAAGTTAATACTAATCCTAAAAGCGTTAAAAATATTTTTTTCATAAAGCTATTTCCCCCTTTCTTGAAAACCTATTATATTCTATTAATATCCTTGGGTCAAACTTAAAACAGCTATTGAAATAATTATTAGACAGCTTTTATAAGAAATGTTAAATAAAAGAAAAAATTGAACAACATGAATAAAAAAGAACGTATTAATTATATTTTTATATTGTTATTTTTTGTAATTACTTTGTTTTTTTATTCTTATCAAATAATTTCGTTAAATAAAATTTTATCTTTTTCTAAAATATATTTACTAACAGCTGGTCTTATACAAATTCTAATAGAAATAGGTATATTTTGTGTTTGTGGATGGATTATAAAAAGAGTATTTCCCGGTTGGGTTTATCGATTATTTACCGGGGCTTTTTTCTGTTTATTTCTCTATCATGTAGGAGATTTTATCGTGCTTCGATTGATGGATCAATCAATGGGAAGTGCTTTAGATATTTATAAAACATTAGATATTACACATATTCTTTCAGCATTTTATTCGATGAACATGAATAGATTATTGTTATCTATTATTATTTCCTCTTGTCTTTTAGCTCCTGCTATTGGACTTTTTGCCTACTATTTACTAGAGAAGATTACCAATGTAAAACCAATACATGTTTCTTTTAAAATGCGATGTATTTCTATTGTTAGTTTATGCTTAATCCTTGTTGTATTAGATCTTGCTTTCTTACCCCACCTTGAAAAAAAGCAAATACCACAAGGAAAAAAGCTTTTACCTTTTGGTAGTACTCTTTTGAAACCTCAATATCCCATCTATTCGTTTAAATTAAAAAAAGATCCGGTTTTTCAACCAGATCTGATTAGCTATGACAGTGACAATAAGCTACCTAACATCTACCTTTTTGTAATTGAAACATTCAGAAAAGACTTCTTAACAAAAGAGATCACTCCCTTTCTTCATACATTCAAAACAGAGTACATTGACATTGAAAATACTTTTTCAAATGCTAATACTACTTTTCTTTCATGGTATAGCATCTTTTCGTCTCAATTTACTTATAAATGGAAATCTACAAAAGAAGAGGAAAAAGGAACGATCCCTTTACAAATTCTAAAGCAGGCTGGATACAATATTCATATGTATGCTTCAGCTGATTTAAGATACTTTAGAACAAATGAAAAGATCTTTGGGAAAGGCTACAACCTATGCAATAAAGTTTGCGAATTCAATTCTCTACAATTGCCTGACTGGCAAAAAGATAAAAAAACCATAGAAGCCTTTAAACAAGATCTTGAAAATCATAAATCGAACACGGTTTTTGTTATTTTTTTAGACTCTCCCCACTCAGAGTATAGCTATCCAAATTCATTAGAAGGTAAATTTGGAAAAACCATAAAAAACATCAATTATCTACACCCAAAAATTGAAAAAGATATTCCTTATATGATCAATAGGTATAAAACATCTCTTTGCTATATAGACTCTCAGATAAAAGATGCTTTAGAAGAAATCAAATCTCATGATCTGTTTGAAGAAGCTGTTATTACAATTACAGGTGATCATGGGGAAGAGTTTATGGAAGAAGGCTCTATTTTTCATGGTACACATTTGAATAAGTACCAATTAGAAGTACCATTACTTTTTAAAATGGGTAAAAACAACAAAGCAAACTGTTCTATTGCTTCTCATATTGATATTTTTCCTTCTTTACTAACCCATTTAAATATTACATACCCATCAACTATATTTGATGGACAAGCGATTCAAATAAAAAAATCTTGGCCTTTTGTTTTAAGTGTGCAAAAAAATGGGCACTCATCTCCAGTGCTATTTAGCATTACAGATGGAAAAAAACGACTACATGCTGAGATTGTCTCAGACCAAAAAATTGAACTTCACTCTATGCAAGATGAAAAGCTTTTAAAAGCTTTGGCTTTCTGAAGCTGTAACTCCTATTGTACCTACATGTATTGGCTTAACACTTGGGGTCTCTACTAGATCAGATAGCTTTATCTTTGCATTTTTTAACTTAGCTTGTGATATTTCTAGATGAGCCTTAAAATGTTTAAGTTCTTCATTAATAGAAGCTATTTTTTCTTCATGTTTTTCTTTGATATGATTTGCTTCATCGTTAAGATCTTGATCAAAAGTTTCTTCTTTTCTAGCCAAAGCTTGAAGATCATAAGAAACAATATCTTTTTCTTTTAAAAGATGTAGCTCTAACTCATGAATTTTATAACGATTTAAGCATACGTTGCTATTATATTTGCTAACCTGGCCTTGCCAATATCCTTTAGGACAAATTTTCTCCTGAAATTTTTCACTATTTAAGATTAGAAAAATAGCTACTACAACAAAGAAGCACTCTATTCCTATAACAAATCTATTCAAAGCACCTCCCAAAATTTGACGTTTCTACAACAAACATGTTAACTGGAAAGACAGCCAAAATCAATGATTTTTTAACTCTTTTTTGCTTGGACCTATATAGATTTTTTTATCTTTGAAATTTATCAGAAGAGCCCGTGTTTTTAAGAAATCTACTCCTAAAACGCCGTCACAACAAAGCTCTGGTGGTATATCATAAATTTTTAATATTTGGGGCCCTAAATTACTAGACCCTATGATAAAATCATAAGATTTTACAGCTTTTTTTCTATATAAATCAGGAATTAGATTTGGTTGGATAATAGATACGCAAGACCCTGTATCTAAAATAAATGCATGTGTTCCATAATCAGTTTCGATTGAAATTGATATTAGAGAATTAACATTTTCAAAATTAACTTCAATAAACTCAGATGTATCAAAATCAAGTTCTCTCACAGAATCGTTAAAGTCCCTAAGGCAATACATTTTATTATTAGCAAAATCTAAGCACCAATAATCATGGGCACGCAAAATTTTTGTTCCAATAGCCCCAACTTTGTTGGTTATCTCTAACTGAGCTGCTTTTTTAGCCTGATCTGTATCGTATATACGAGAACCGTGCAAAATGAAGTAAGGATCTTTCACATGGGCAACCACATCTCTTAACTCAAGGTCTCCTATTTCTATATAATCAATAAGATATTTTGGACTAGAGTACCTATTGCCTTTAATATCGGTATATTGCCTTGTACCTATTTCTTTTAAATTTTCAATATTATCCAAAACACCTGTTTGTAGACTTATCCCCATATTGCTACCAGTGTCTACTAATAAAGGAATTTCCATCCCCTCAATATCTGCCTTTAAATAAAAATAAGATCCCTCACCTTGATTCAATAAAGGTAATTGTACAGCTACACGATCTGAAGTTTTTTTTGAAAAATAAAAATAGACCAATAATATTGTAGTTAACAAGAGTATAAATATTAGTAATCTATTCTTATTTTTCTTCATTTTTAGTTCTTTGATTTTAGTGTGATTTTACCTTCACATTCACCATCTGAATTCACACTCCCTTCTACACCCAACTGTGTTTTTCCATCTTCTGTTTCAGATTTAAATTTCATTTTTCCATTAGCCTTACACTCTCCTTCTTTAGTTTTTTCAAGCTCTACTTCATAATCAAAATTTGGCCTTGACATCCCTACAATTGGTTGAGTACACAGAGTTATTCTAGATTTTTCAAACATCTTGCTAACTCTTTGATCTAATTCTCTTTTTTCAAATGAATTGCTAATTAAACCTTCATCATTCTTTTGAATATTTGCAAAAGTTAAGTCTCCATCTATTTGCATCTTATACCTCCTCAATAGGTTAGATCATTTTTAAGTTGATGTAAAAATTAATATTAAACTTTTACTAAAGAAATAAATAATGAGCAACAACTTAATGAAAGTACAACAAAATGATAAGTCTACTTTTGGAAAATCTTAATGGGAAAACCTATATAGCTGTTGTTTCTTTTTTATTGATATTTGCAAAAATCTCTAAAAACACTTTTGAATTTTTGTGCTTATTAGCTCCCTTAGGAAATAGAGCTAGAACTTCATAAGGAATAGATGGCAGTCCTAAATCTATTCGCTCTAAGTCTTTTTTCTTAGCAATATAATCAGGAAAGAAACCTATACCAAGCCCTTCTTCTACAAGAGATGCAATCACTTCCCAAGAAGCCACTTCCATAAGAACAGGAAGTTCTTTTTGAAACATATTAGAATAATGTTGTTTTAGTAGATTCGTCTCTTTTCTTTGCTCTGAAAGGATATATTGTTCGCTCTTTGAGTTTTTTGAGCGATAAAGTTGATACTCTCCTTTATAAATGATTTCAGAGTCATATGCAGAAAAATCATCGTTATTTAAAACAATTCCAAAGTCTATCTCACCTGTTTGCAAAAGTTTTTTAATTTGATCAGGTCCAGCAGAACGAAACTTCACATAAAGACCTGGGTATTTTTCTCTTAATAAAGCAATTGGCTTTGATAAAAATGCAAGAGCAAAGCTGTGCATACATGCAAACTGCACTTGTCCTTGATACCCTTTTTCTCCATTAATTACAGATTGTTCAACTTCTTCAATGGCTTCAAAAATTTTTTTACTTTTTTCAAAAAGTAAAACCCCTTCAGGTGTTGGCTTAAATCGATTTGGCTCATGAGTAATGAGCTTTATATATAGTAAATCCTCTAGTTTTGTAATCCCCTGGCTGATTGCAGACTGACTTACAAAATTTTCCTTTGCAGACTTTGAAACACTTCCCAAACGGTAAGCATCACAAAAATACTTTAAATAGACTAAATTTAACGGTAGCTTTCTAAACATAGCCTCATAATAGCTTATTTTTAGCTAAAAACCCACATTAAACTTACTTATCCTAAGAATAATATTAATTAATTTTATTTTAAGAATCATCTCAATTACAAATAAATCGAATAAAAGGAGAACTAACTATGAAAAAATGGAAAGACTATTTTATCCCCTTTAACAACGAAGAACTAAAGCTATTTATTCCGATGGTATTAATGATGTTTTGCTTCTTATTTAACTACACTATTATGAGGGATACTAAAGATACACTAATTCTTATGAACGCTGGAGCAGAGGCAATCCCATTTATCAAATTCTGGGGTACATTACCTTGTTCAATACTATTTTTAATTATCTATGCAAAGCTGAGTAACTCATTAGAACCAAAAAAACTTTTTACAGTGACATTGGTTCCTTTCTTTGCTTTTTTTCTTTTATTTGGATTTGTATTTTATCCATATAGGGAAGCTTTAGAACCTACTTCACTTGTAAACTATCTACACTTTCATCTTAATGCTTGTCCAGAGTCGATGCATCATACCTTGACAGTGCTAATCAATCTTGTGAAAAACTGGATGTATGTTGTTTTTTATATCCTTTCAGAGCTTTGGGGAAGCATGGGAGTATCTTTACTTTTCTGGCAATTTGCAAACCAAATAACTTCTACAGAAAATGCTAAGCGTTTTTATCCGAGATTTACTCAATTTGGAAATCTTTCATTGATATTTTCTGGGCTTTTTATCATCTATTTTTCTGATATTAGAGAACATTTATCTTCAGGATCTGACCCTTGGGAAATTACACTAAAATGGCTAATGGGTGCTATTGCAATTTGTTGTGCGATTATTTTGTATTGTTACTTCCGAATAAATAAAGGGCTTGAAACACAAAATCCTGTAGAAAAGAAAAAGAGTAAAGAAAAGCCAAAGTTAAGCTTAAAAGAAAGCTTTTTCTTTCTAATCCGATCAAAATACTTAGGCCTCATTTGTATTTTGGTTCTTGCTTATGGCATTTCTATTAGTCTCATAGAAGTTGTTTATAAAAGTCAGCTGAAAAGACAGTTTACTACTGAAAACGAACTGTGTTCTTTTATAGGAATGGTTTCGATATTTACTGGCGTAGCAACTTTTGCAATGGTTACACTATCAAGCCATATTCTTAGGTTTACAGGATGGTTAAGGGCAGCAGTTCTTACTCCTGTGTTAATGCTTGCAACTGGTGCCATATTTTTTCTGTGTATTAGTTTTGATATGAGTATTTTAGGATTTACATCTTTATGGATAGGAGTTGTCTTTGGAGCTTGTCAAAACATCTTATCTAAATCTTGTAAATACTCTCTTTTTGATCCAACAAAAGAAATGGCTTATATCCCTTTAGATGTTGATAGTAAGGTAAAAGGTAAAGCTGCAATAGATGTTGTTGGAGCTAGATTTGGAAAATCACTAGGTGGAGTATTTTTACAAATCATCTTTCTTTTTGGCTCTGTAATGCAAAGCCTAAGCTTGATTTTTTCAGTAGTCGCTCTCGTAATATTTGTATGGATATTTGCAGTGATTAGATTAAACAAGCTTTATGAGCCTTTAGTTGAACAAAAAGCAGAAGTATAACTTCTGCTTTTTTTAAACAATAAACTCTTACAAGATGTTTATGGTCTTTCCCATAAGCATCTGCCTGTATGACGATCTAAACAAGTTAAATATGTGCTATAGCCATCACGATTAAGTTATTTAGAAGGCAAAGCAAGCTTAGAACAATTAAAATATCTTGATAGCCTCTTAGATTATACTCACTCAGAATCTATGCTGTTGCTAGGACAGTGGTCTATAAACTGTGCTAAAGCAGCTTATTTTACTCCGGAAACTGAAAGAACTATCATTGACTATGTGATCAAACGCAATAGTAAACATGAATCTAATAGAATTGCTTTAGCTTTATCCAAATTCCCTGAAGGAAAAAAAATCATAAAGAAGATATTAACTATTGAAAATGGCCAACTTTTTACTGCAACTAGAGAAACGATCGAAAAAGCTTTGAATCAAGTAAATTAACTTGAAATATTCCCTTGATAAGGGCTACTCTTCTCCTCTTATAAATACAAATGAGAGGAGAAGATGTCTGTTACACTAACTAGGACAATCAAAATTGAAATAGATCCTTGGGATTCATCGAAAACAACCACCATCAAAGTTCCTGAGAAAGTGGCTAATGCAGTGAAAAAATATGTACAAAGCGATGAATATAATAAATGGCTTCAAACTCAAAAACTATTAGATAGAGATGTAACCACCGAGGTTAGAACTAAAAATTTCTACCAAGACGCTCAACTATTTAGTCTCAAAAAGTGATCTTCCTTGAAATTTTAAAGTCAGACTTTAATTTTTCAATGTAAAAATATGGTATATCGGTATATTACCTTGAAAATCTTAAGATTAAGTTAAAGATTTCAAGGTAGATTTGTACCGATTCACTCGATTGGATGGATTTAACGAACCACATAAAATAGACTTCCAATATGCATAATTAATTGGATATTATAAGCTTGAAAAGCATAATTTTTTAGAAATTTTCAATCAAATCCAAGGTGGGTAGTGACAACAAATCTCGGTGAGTTTAACTACAGAATATAAATTTGTTTTTGATTTCTCGGTCATTTCTTTAGCTTCAGGGATAAAATCCCCTAAATGAAAGAGAGGGGATCACCCTCCCCGATTGCTACTTTAATCAGTGTTGTAGAGATAGAGAAACAGAACTATTTGCCTGTTGTTTTCCATCAAGCTTTATTGTACTAGCTTTTTTGTTGGAAACACTCAGCGATTCTTCGAAATATTGAGGTTGCTCAATTGAAATAAGAGCAGTGGTCAAGCTTTGTTTGCAATAGTCTTTAAGTGGTATACGGCCGTTTGTAAATAAACCGATCGTTCCCTCTGATGCACCAAGTTGAGGGTTATCTGTAAACCCACATTTTTTCATGGCCTGATTCAAATCAAGTCCCTCTTGTAAGATAAGGGTTGAAACTTTCTTCGGGATTCTAAAACCACATGACATTCCAAGATGGTGATGTTTACCATCGAATATGGAACAAATAGAGACATGCATAAATTCCCTATCTGTTGCAGGTATTTCCATCAGACCACCTTCTAGCCCTACACTTATGCTGTGTAGCTGAAACGCCTTTTCAGCCCGATTTTTTGCACCCTGGATTGTTTCTTCTAGAGATAGTGGTTGTTCACTTACTGCTGAGGACACCGCAACGCCTTCCACTTCAGCAATAGCAAGACAGGGATAGTCTGCAATAACTTCACGCACAGAAGAAACTTTAACTTCGTTCTTAGATCCAACGATAATTTTTGAAGGCTCTTTTGAATTTAAAATGTTTATATTCATGATACATAAAAAGATTAAAGTAATTCTCAACATAGCTCGTCATACTATCTGCTCTGAACTTTAAGAGAAAATGTATCATATATCATCATTATCATCATTGTTTTCCAGAAAATACGAAATAAACAGTTGAATTTCAAGATTCAAGACTTTGCGCTAACGGATACAGCTTTTGAAAAATATTGTCGCTATGGGATGAACATAATCACGCACATGGGTTTTTACTTTCAGGAAGCACCCCTTGAAATCAAAAGAAAAATGCTTGGTTCGATTTTCCCTGGAAAATTGACGTTTGAGAATGGAAAATATCGAACCAACGGAATGAACCCTGCTTTATCTCTTATTTTGCAAAAATCTAGTGTGTTAGAAAAACAAAAAAGCGGAAGTGATGCTATTTCTAGCGACCCTTCCGCTGATGTGCCGATGACCGGACTCGAACCAGCACTCTATTGCTAGAAGCAGATTTTGAATCTGCCGCGTCTACCAATTTCGCCACATCGGCATTTTTAAGTGATCAATATAGACAAATTCTGATTTTCTAGAAACATTTTCTTTTTTCTATCTTCCTTTATATCAATATTTTCCACTGTTTATTAAATTAGTTAAAACAAATTAATTAAATTAATTATTTTTAATAATGTTTAATATTTAATTAATAATATATAGTCCAGAATATAAGGTTTATTAATAATATGGACGATATTTCTGAACAATTAAAAGAAGTAGCTAATCAGGCGTTTAAAAGCAAAAGCGTCAAGGAAAGTGCTGCGCTTATCGCAAAGGCCTATTCTCTATTCTTAAAAAAGAATCATGAACTTAGAAAGATAAACCAGGAGTTAACACTCGAGCTCACCCAAGAAAAAGCTCAGCTAAAAAACACTGAAGCTGCTTATGATCAAAAGGTTGAAACCCTTAAACATACAACTAGCTACCTTAATAAGATTTTAAAAAACATAAGACAAGGGATCATCTTTATCAACACTGAAGGTGTAATTACAACTTTTAATAATGAAGCTGAAAAAATCTTAGAAAAAAGCTGTTTAGAAGATAAAGTATATTGGAACCATTTTTCGGATGATTTTTTTGGTTTTTCCGTTTCTGACAGCTTAAAATATGGGTTATCCTACAACATTAACTTTTTGTACCTTAACCACATCAAAGAAATTGAAGTAGCTACTAAGTTTGTCTACTCGGAGGAAAAACAGCAGCAAGGGTTAGTTTTACTTCTTCGAGATATTACGGAAGTAGAAAAACTAAAAAAGCAGAAAAACAGACATGACAGACTTAACGAGTTAGGAAAAATGGCTGCAACTGTTGCCCATGAGATCAAAAATCCATTGGGTGCAATTAGAGGTTACGCTTCATTGCTTTCTAAAGATCTAGAAGATAGTGGAAAATTAAAAGAAAAAGCAGATTATATCTTAGAAGCTACAAGATCTTTAGAAAGAGTTGTCAATTCTATATTGCACTATTCAAGACCTTTACAGGTTGAAAAGAGCACTTATGACTTATGTAAGATCATAAAAGAGCTTGTACGTTCAATTAAAATAGATACATCTTTTTCAACTGATGTAGAAATTGTTGTTCATCTCCCAATAAAATCCTTAGAAGTTCTAATAGATCAAGATCTTATACGACTATGTTTACTTAATATTTTGGCTAATGCCTACCAAGCTATAGAAGATAAAGGACAGGTTGAAATCTGCCTTCTCCAAAGAAATGATGGTTGCGTTCTATCGATATCAGATACAGGTAAAGGCATGAGTGAAAAGCAAATGGAGCATATTTTTTCTCCTTTTTTCACAACAAAACAAGAAGGAAATGGATTAGGTTTGTCTGAAGCTTTTAGAATCATCCAAGAGCACAAAGGAACAATAGATGTAAGCTCGAAAGTTGGAGTGGGATCAACGTTTAATATATACCTGCCATTAAAGGAAAAAAATAATGAGAATTAAAAAAGTATTAGTTGTTGATGATGAAAAGCTCCTTCGCATGCTTTTAGAAGAGATGTTAACACGTCTTGGAAAAGAAGTAGTTGTCGCAAAAAATGGTCAGGAAGCTGTGGATATCCTACAAGTTGAAAAATTTGATGCGATATTTACTGATATGAAAATGGGTAAAACATCAGGATTACAAGTTTTAGAAGAAGCTAAGAAAAAAGACCCAAAAGCGCTCGTTATCATCGCCACTGCATTTGGAACAGTTGAAGAAGCTGTAACAGCTACGAAACGAGGAGCGTTTCACTATTTGATCAAGCCATTTTCGTTTGATGCTATAGAATCTATCTTACAAAAAGCTGAAGAGCATATGTTCTTAGTAGAAGAAAATTCATATCTTCGAAAAGAAGCACTTTTACAAAAAAGCTCTTCAGATTTTATCTTTGAAAGCCCTGCAATGAAACAGATTATTAAAGACATAGAAAAAATCTCTAAAAGCTCAGCTTCTGTTTTCATTACTGGAGAATCTGGTACTGGAAAAGAGAAAATCGCAGAAAAAATCCATGAGCTTTCCCCTAGAAAAGGAAAGCCATTTGTCAAAGTAAATTGCGCAGCAATCCCAGACACTCTTTTAGAATCAGAATTTTTTGGTCATGAAAAAGGAGCTTTTACAGGAGCCTTGGCTAGAAGAGAAGGAAGATTTGAATTAGCTAACAAAGGTTCTTTGCTTTTAGATGAAGTAACAGAAATCCCCTTAAGCCTACAGCCAAAGCTTCTTCGAGCAATTCAAGAACAAGAGTTTGAAAGAGTAGGAAGCAATAAGCCAACAAAAGTTGACATAAGGTTTATAGCAACATCCAATAGAAATATGGAAGAAGCTGTTAACAAAAACATCTTCAGAAAAGATCTATTTTATCGTCTGAATGTTGTACCTATTCATTTACCTCCTCTTAGAGAAAGAAAAGAAGACATTATGGCTCTAGCGATCTATTTCTTAGAAAAATACTCTTTAGAAAACAACAAGAAGGTAAAAACCTTTACCAAAGAAGCAGCAAATGCTCTTTTAGAGTATCAATTCCCGGGAAATGTTAGACAACTTGCCAATATGATGGAAAGAATAGTTGTTTTAGATAGATCAGATTCTATTACAAAAAGAGATCTTTCTCTTGAGCCTTCAACTATAAAAACTTCAGTAAAAGGTCGTTCTTTAAAAGAAGTAGAAGCAAAACACATTTTAAAGACCTTAGAGCAACAAAACCATAACAAGAAAAAAACTGCAGAAATACTAGGGATAACAACAAGAACACTTAGAAATAAACTGCATGAACTTAATAAGGAGTCTGAGAGATAAGCTTGCCCTCTTCATTCCAACGCTTATGAACTCCAACAGCTAAATTATTATGATATTCACCGTAAGAGATTAGATTTCCTTTTTTATCGTAGATCTCTTCAATACCTTCTTTTTTTCCATCTTTAAAAAAGCATCTTCGTCTTATTTCACCATCAGACCAGTAAAGATAGACTTCACCTTGAATAAGTCCATTTTGGTAATGTATGACTGTTTTGATTTTTTGATTATCAAAATAGTAGATTTGCCTGCCTTCTCTTTTTCCATCTTTAAAAGATTGAATACAGTAAAGCTTACCATTTAAATAATTCTGAATAACAAGGCCTTGCTTAACTCCTTCATAGAAAAAGCTTTTAGATAAAACAACTCCATCTTTACTATAAAACGAAGATGGACCATGAAGTTTTCCTTCTTTATAAAACATCTTAGCGCACAATCTTGTTCCATCATAAAAGAGTTTTTTCTCTCCGTGTAAAAGACCATCTTTTTCTAAAAAGATTTCCTTTGGATTTCCAGAAAAATCTCTTTTAACATTTAAGGAATAATCTTGAACTTTTTCTAAAGATAAATCTTCTGGAAGGTAAGGAAGGTTAAAAGGTTCTGCAATATTAAGATTTAGTTCGTTATCTTGGAGATAAAGAACCTGATCTTTTAACTCATACCTTTTTTCTTGCATTAAACAAACCTGGCTATTTCTGTTATATATAGCTTAATAATCCTTTGAAAAAAAAGAGTTTCTTGAATCTTTTTCTCAAAACCTCTTTTTTTCTTATCTTCACTATAACTTACAATAATAGGAGCGAAAATGTTCCAAATTGGAGAAATGATATACCGATAAGCAATTTCTTGCTCGAGTTTTTCTCTACATAGCTTGTTTTTCTTATAGAATGTATTGATGATTTTTTCACAGTTATTAAGACTCTTTAATAACCTGACTAAAACTTTTTTCTCTTCTATTAGTAAATCATTTTCTTGTTGGTTTATCTTCTGATGAACCATTCCTGATAGATCAAAAGTTTTAGTTAATACACTTTCTATCACTTGATCAAGTGTCATGTCTATTAGCTTAGAATCACCTCCATAACTTTTTGAAGCATTAATAACAGTATTACTAGAACTATTAGCAAATTCTTTTACCCAAGCTTTGGCCATGATAAAATCATTTTGTGTAACAACAGGTTTCGATGATTTTCTACTATCTGCATATTTCTGATCTTTAGGATAAGAAAAGTCCATACCAACTAAAATTATAGGATCACAGCCTAAAAAAGATGCAACTTGAGTTAAAAAATTACCCACACACCACCCTGAAGAAAAAGAAGAAATAGAAAAACACTCTTCTAAAAACACCTCGAAAAGGTTTTTGTTACTTTCACCAAAAACAATTGGATCATTAACTAAAGAAAGGTTTTCTGCGTTTGCTCTTAGCTGAACAAAAAAAGGAATTAAATACCCAAAATGTTCTTTGAACTTATCAAAAGGAGCTATTTTATCTACAGATCCTCCAAAATGGGGCAACGTTTTTTCTTTTGCAAAGACATTTAATGCTGATCCGCCTGCAAAAATAAGAGCTTTGTCTTTTAATTTTTCAATCTTTTGTATTTGATCTTTAATTGAAGGGCCAGCACCACAAATAACTGCTGGTACATCTTTAAAAGCATGATGAAGCCTCTTACCATTTTTCATAGATGAGAAAAATGATAAGTTTTCACAAATATTTCTAAACGCTCTTATACCAAAATCCGAAACATCACTAATTGATAAGTGCCTACCAAGTTCTGTTTTCTCATAAAAAGCTTTAAGTTTGTTAAAATAAGCTCTGTCTATCTCTGGATGACAAAAAAATTGCTTTTTCTTTAATGCATACTTCCAAACAAGCTCTTTAATGACTTGGGTATAATCTTCAGAAAGAAAAATGACATCTTTACAATCACAGCCTAGCATCACACCAGGATCTGGTTCTAAAAAAATGATTTTTTTATCTGGATAGTGCTCGAGTATCTTTTTTTCAAAACCAACAAAGATAAAAAGATCTATTCCTTCTTCTTTAATAGAAAAAGGAACAAATCCTTTTCTTTTCCTTTTAATCTTTCCTAAAAATGCCTCTGGGCATTTTTCTATTAATTCAGTAATAAACACAAATCACCTCTTTTTTTTATATAAAAAAGAGGAAACTATTTATCTATATATAAATTTTAAAAAATTGATGAGACAAGCTGTAAATAGTTTGGTAGAAAATCTATCTTCTCGAATTTTCCAGAACTATTTTTCCAAAACAATACAAACTCTTTTTCATTAGCAATAGCCATAAAGTAGGCACCTACAAAGTGATTATATCCGGCAACTTGTTCTAATGCTTTATGATCTAATTTGATCGCCTTGCATTCAACCATTAGTAGAGGTTTCAACCCCTCTTTTGTGTTTGTATAACAAAGAATATCTAAACGTCTTTTAGGAGTTTTCTTAGTAATATCAGGGAGCGAACTTAACTCTTTTTCTACTGAGATAAGATTTTTTTCAAAGCCAAGCTCTTTTATCATTTTTTTGATTAGAGCTTGGCGTATTACTTCTTCTTTAGAATGAAGAACCCATTTTTTTCGGATTGGATCAAAGAGTTTTGAAGAAATTATTCTACTTCCACTAATGCTAAATCTTCGTCAGCTCTTTTATACATCACTTTAATTTTTTGGTCTTCTTCAGATTTGTAAATTAAAAATGGTTCAGAAGATAACTCTAGTTTCATTACAGCTTCATCTTGTGTAAGCATTTTTAATGAGAGCTTTTCATTTGCAACAACTTTATGAAACTGATAGAGCGCCATTTCATCTTTATCATTTTGCTCTTCAATTGCATCGTTAATATCTTCAAGTTCATTTGGCTTTAAGACATTTACCTGAACATCTACTTCACTTAAATGCTTTCCCTTATGCTCTTTAAGCTTCTTTTTATATTTATTCACAAGACGAATCAGTCTTTCTGAAGCCTTGTCTATCGCTGAATAAATATCTTTAGTACTTGCATGGACGTTAATGTTAAAATGTAAAAATTTTAAGTTAATCGTTACCATGTGTTCTAACTTGATAATATCTAAAGTAACTACGATATCTAGAATATGATCAGCAAAACGTTCAATTTTACCAATTTTCTCAAAGACATAGTCCCTGATTGGATCGGTAATTTCTATATGCTTTGCTATAATTGATATATTGTAGCTATCAGACTCGAATTTATTTGGATCAACCATGACACCCTCTTGAAAATATTGATTTATTCTATCATTCTTAAAATAGATTTTCAACTAAACGCACCGAAGAGGACTCGAACCTCTAACCACCTGGTCCGAAGCCAGGTACTCTATCCAATTGAGCTATCGGTGCAAATAGAGACATTTTAGCATAGCAAAGATAACACGCGATGAAAACAAAAAAAACAAATGCCATAGTTTTAAGAAAAGTACCCTATAAGGAAAATTCTATTATCCTAACTCTCTTTTCAGAAAAAGAAGGACTTTTATCCCTTTTTGTTAAACACACTGGCAAAAAACATGCTGCTATTTTTAACCCTCTTTCTGAAGCTGAATTTGTCTATAGAAGTAAAAACACTGAACAATACTTTTTTGTAGATGCTTCCATCATAGATCTACATCTTTCTCTTAGAAACAGTCTAGATTCTTTGGAAACAGCTTCTAAAATGGTTAAACACATTCTAAAAACACAACTTCCCGGAAAACCCGCTCCTCGACTTTATCTTCTTTTTAGTCTCTATTTAAAAAAAATCCCTGATATTAAAGACCCAAATTTACTTCTAATAAGCTTTGTTCTAAAAGCTCTTTATCACGATGGACAACTAGACCTATCTGATATCTGCTCAAAATGCTCTGAAAAAGCCATAGGGCTTTTCCAAGGTGAAAGCTTTTGCCTTAAAGATCTTCCACACTTGGGGTTGAGGTTTTCAGAAGAAGAATGGAAAACACTTCAAAAACTTTTAACTATGAAAAGTTTTGATGAGTTGAATTTTCACTCTAATAATCTATTAAATGAAAAATTTTCAAAATTAATTAGCAGATAACAATTCTTAATTATATTGAAAAATTAGGCTTCTTAAAATATAATAATCTCAAAAACCAGATAGGTTAAAATGGAAACTGCACAACAACCTAAATTTCAATTTTGGGGAATCGCTTTATTGCTGGTTCTTACTTACTTCAACCACACTTTACTTAGAGACACTAAAGATGCCTTAATAGTAACAAGTGGTGGCGCGCAGATGATTCCTTACCTTAAAACGCTCTCATTTCCTTTTGGCTTAATTTTAGGGTCTATATTAGCCCTACTCTCTTGGAATGGAAAAGTTAAACGAACTTTTATAGCTTTCTTTGGAGTTAATACTATATTTTTAGCATTACTAGCTTTTTTGTTTTCTGCTCCTGAAAATAAGATACCCGCAACTGCCTATTATCTTTGGGCTGAAGCTTCTATTCTATTATTACCCCTCTTGATTATGGGTTATGCAAATCAAGTATATACATTTAGAGCTGCCGCTATTCAATATCCTTTATTAGGGTTAACAGCGAGCATTGGCCTAATGATCGGCGGCCCTGTGGTTGCTTCTTTATCTCAATCCTATTCCACTCTCCTCTCAATATTATCGTTGGTTAGCTTTTTAACTCTAATGATCTTTCTATGGTTAGATCGACAAAATCATGGTGAAAAAGAAAAAGGTTTTAAATTTTCTTGGATGTACGTTATTGCGTTTTCAGTACTAGTAATGTCAGTAAAATTTGCAGCATTTTTCCCTCAAATAATGTTTAAGTCAGAACTGAAAAATATTTTCCCAAACATTAATGATTATGTACTGTATATGGGAAGTTTTTCTAATAAAATAGGCCTCCTAAATATTACCATTGTACTGGTTAGTGTAATCATTGGATTTTTACTCTATTATAAAGGTTCAAGAATGCTTGCAAAAGTTTTGGGTGTTATCACTTTAGGTATGTTAGCTGGTGGAGCAAGTCTTTTCTTCTTACTACCCTTCACAAGACAAACCCTATCAGGCCCTGCTAGTGGATATTTAACCTTTATTACCCTAATGTTTGCTTTTAAGATTTTTAAAGAGCTTGTTTATTTCGGCATAGATCTAAAACACCGATTTACAATTAAATTCTTTATAGACTTCTTAGTTGTTAGCTTTGCAAGCTCCCTTACTGGAATTGTTGCATCAATAACTATAATTAACTTTGGCAGCATTAAAGAAGCAAGTAAGCTTTATGGTCCTTTATTTATCATTTCCATGATAGTAGGATTAATCAGCCTTCATTGGATCAATAAAAAATTAAAAAATAACCTACCCGAAACCGGTAACTAATGAATTTGCGAAGGAGGAGACTCGAACTCCCAAGGGATTACTTTCCCACTACCACCTCAAGGTAGCGCGTCTACCAATTCCGCCACCTCCGCATAGGAAGTGAATAAGTATAGAAAATCGATTCGTATAGAACAAGAGAAATTGAATTCTTACCTATCATCTACTTATGAGCTCACAACCTACTATTTTGAATTAAACTACTAATTATTAGTTTTTTGTAACAAATAAAGATTTTAATTATTTCGACTATTTTGCAATATAATGCAAAATAGTCGTTATGAGAAGGTATCAAAAAGAAGCTATTATTCGTGATTTAGAGAAGAAAATGGTTTTCCTGGCAGGGCCTAGGCAAGCTGGAAAGACTACTCTAGCTAAAGAAATCAGTGAAAATTATAAAAAATCAGTCTATTTAAACTATGATAGAAGCGCGGATAGAAAAATAATCCTTGAAGAGTCTTGGCTACCAGATACTGACCTTTTAATTTTGGACGAAATCCACAAGATGGACGATTGGAAAAATTATCTTAAAGGTGTTTATGACACAAAGGAAAAGAATCTAAGAATATTAGTCTCTGGATCTGCAAGATTAGAAATTTTTAATGAAGTTGGTGATTCTTTAGCTGGAAGGTATTTTTCACATAGACTCTTTCCTTTGTCCCTTAGTGAACTAACTCAATGCGGTTATACTCCTTCTATTGATCGATTCTTAGAAAGAGGAGGATTTCCAGAACCTTACTTAGCAGAAGAAGATATCGATGCAAGAAGATGGAGACTCCAATATGTTGATAGTCTTTTGCGATCAGATGTATTAGATTTTGAAAATATCAATAACGTCAAAGCAATAAGACTGCTTTTTGATCTTTTGAAAGAACGTGTTGGATCTCCGATCTCGTCAAACTCGCTTGCAAAAGATATTAATATATCACCTCATACAGTAAAAAAATATATCAACATCCTAGAGGCATTATATATTGTCTTTAAAGTCAGTCCTTTTTCAAAAAACATCGCAAGAAGCATCTTGAAAGAACCTAAAATCTATTTTTTTGATACAGGCTTAGTTAATCATGATAAAGGGATTCAATTTGAAAACTTTATAGCTTTATGTTTGCTAAAACATGTTCATTATAAAATCGATTATGAAGCTGAAAAATATTCCCTACAATATCTAAGAACTAAAGAGCAAAAGGAAGTCGACTTTGCTCTTGTTTGTGATCAAAAAATTGAAAGTATCTTCGAAGTAAAATACTCAAATCACACAATTAGTAAAAATCTTATTTATTTTAAGGAAAAATTTGATCTTCCTGCATACCAAATTGTTAAAAATCTAAAACATGAAAAAATAGATAAGGATATTAAAATAGTTAAATGTTCTAACTTTTTAAACAACCTATCCCTTTAAGTTTGTAAACTCCCTAATCCAAGCTTCACAAGTTAGTGGTTTTCCTATTACATTCTCGACAAGCTTATCCCATGAATAAAGATTTCCTGGAGCAAAAAGTCTTTCAGAAAAAAAGTTTTTTGCTTCTTTAACATTTAGCTTGCTTTGATTAGAAAGCTTGTTTAGCTCTTCTTGCATAGAAGAGGCAAACATTTCTCCTAAAAGGTAGCTATAATAATAAACAGGAGCCATTCCAATATGGTATTTAGCCGCCCAATCAAACTTCCCTTCTCTGTTTTTCGGTCTTTGAATCTTTTGGTGCTTTTCTACTAAAGACCACCATAAACTGTTTAAGTCTTGGTTTGGGTTTTGATAAAGCTCATTTTCAAAGTGTGTGATGACTAAAACCCATCTACTAAAAACAAGCTGTCTTCGACAAAGTCTACTATATGCTTTATCTTGAATAGCCTTGTCTTTACAGCTAGTAAACTCATTTATAAATGAAGGTATAAACGCTTGCCTTCCACAAATTAGCGCCATTGCTTCTGTTGTGATCATGTGAGGAGGTTCTCTTAAAAACCAAGGTAAATCCTTATAATAGCCCTCGTCATAAATCGCATGACCTAGTTCATGCAAAAGTGTCTCAGCCCATCGAATCGTTGGTGTTAAGTTGTTAAGTGTTCTTACATCTCCTTTTCGATCTATATGAATACAAAATGCATGTTGATTTTTTCCTTCTCTTTCATAAAGATCACTATTTTCTAAAATTTTATCTACTTTGTAACCCATATTAGAAAAAAAGTTTTTACTGATTTTCACAAGATCTTCATTTGCATAAATACTATCTAATATCTCTGCATCTAATGGATCATCTTGGCAAAAAGGATCAGCCCAAGCCCAAGGACCTAAGTTGTCTTTTGAAGTCGAAAAGGTTTTTTCTTGCGAAGATAAGATTTTCTCTAGCGTCTTATCATAAGCATCTTGTGATTGTATTGATAGTTTTTCAAGAGTATTAAATAAAAACTCTTTATCTACTTCTTGTAAATCTAACATCATATCAAAGTAGTTTGCATACCCTAAACTTTGCGCCCCTTTATTTCTTAAATTGACAAGCTCCAAAATGGTAGGAGCAAGCTTTTGCCCTACTTGTTTTGATAACTCCCAAACTTCTTGCCTTTCTTTAAGATCTTTTGAGTTTTTTAAAATTTCTAGTATGTCATTTTGAGAAAGTGGATTCCCATTTAACATGGGTCTAAAATTAGCAAAGTCTAGTGAAAGCTTAACTTCACAATCAGCAATATCATGTAAAATTTCTTTGGACATTTGTTTTTGTTTAAAAGCTGATAACACAACTTTAAGCTGTCTTGCTAACATGGGATTTTCAATCACCCCTTCTTCATCCCATTTTTTAAGCTTTTCAAAAGTTTCTTTATCATGAAAAAGAAGTCTATACTCCTTATCTACCTCAGCTTTTAAAGTTGCCGCATCTTTAGCTCCTGTTGTTTCTAAAATCCAAACTAACAGGTTTGACTGTCTTTCTTTTTCTGCACATTTTGTTGCAAAAAGTGTAATAAACTCTTCAAATGTCTTTTCTTTAGCTGATAAAATGCTACTTTCCATCATATTCTCCTTCATGCATAATTTAGTTAAAATACAAGGAACCTTCCTTTCTTTAAAGGGGGTAATCATTTGATGTGTAAAAAGATTTTTATTTTCTTAATTAAAGTTTATCAAAGAGGGATTAGCCCCTATCTTGGGACTAATTGTAAGTATTATCCTACTTGCTCAGAATATGGAAAAAAAGCCATTAAAAAGCACGGAGCTTTTAAAGGGCTTTTTTTAATAGTTAAACGAATTGGCAGGTGCAATCCTTTTAGTAAAGGTGGTATTGATCCTGTTCCTTAAGCTTCTGCTACAAGACTTGTAATATTTAAAGCATTTCCGATGATGCCTACAACATTACCATCTTTATCCATGAGAGGAGACTTAACGCAGTAAAAATAAGCTAGTTCGTTTTCTCCTAAAAAAACTTTTTCTACAAAAGATAACGATTGCTTTGTTTCAACTACTTTTTGATCATTTTGTCTTAGCTGTTCAGCTTGTTCTTTCCAAGGAAAGTCTGTATCTTTTTTTCCAACAACATCTTTTTCAAGTTGATTGTTTGAAAAGATATAGACACCGTCTAAATCCTTTGCAAAAATATGACCTGGTATACTTGAAAAAATTTCTTCGATGTTAATGCCTTGCATCCTTTCCCCCTTTTTTCTGTGTCATAACAGAAAGATCTTTAGATGCAAAGTTATTGTTTTGGTAGTTCTATTTGATTGCCTGGATGTATTCGATCAGAGGCTAATTGATTGTGCTCAATGATCTGATCAATATCCACTTTAAACTTTCTTGCGATGTTCCAAAGAGTATCCCCTTCTTTTACAGTATAAAGAGAAATTTCATCTCCAAATAGTGTTTGAGAAATAGATTCTTTATTTGCCTCTTCACTCCATTTTTCTTTTAATGCGCCAGAGTAAACAAAACGTTTTAAAACTTTATTGTGATCATAAGGCTCCGGGAGCTGCTCTTTTGCTATGTGATAAAGAATCGCTGCACTTTTTTTCCATATAGAATCTGACCTTGAACTTTTTATAAGCTCAAAGCAAAACTGTTCCACATCTTCACTTGTAGGCTCAAGTAATGATAAGATTAAAAAAATTGTTGGGTCATCTAACTTTTTTACTGCAAATAAGAAATCAGTTTCTAAAAGCAAGTGACAAGCTGTTTTTGAACGTCTAAAAATATACTCTAACAAAAACTTTCTTCTAGTAAGCTCATCGATATCTTTGTTTTTGCGAATAAAATTCTTTAAATAGGCATAGTCATCTTCGATTAAAACTTGTAAAAGATCTGCTGTGTCAATTTTTATTTTATAACGTGCAAAAATGTTTTCTACCCATTCAAACTCTTTTGTATGAAAAAAAGCCTGCATTAAACTTTTATCTACCGTCCCTTCCCACCTTTGCAAAAGGTTAAAAAGACCTTTCGATGTTAGTGGCCATTTCTCTGTATAGGCATAATGACTAATCGCATCAAATTGGTAATCTGAAAGAGCTGGAAAAAATAAAATTTTTTCTTTGTCTTTGCCCTTTGATAATAAAAACACTCTTTTTTGAAGCCTGTCAGAAAGAGCTTTTCCTAGATTAAAATGATGATATTTTACAAGACAAGCCAGAGCAACATCTCTTAAAAGATAACCATCTTCTACATTTTCCTTTGAACCTAAAAGGCAAACAAGCTCTCTAAAAGTTAAACTTGATAGATTATCTATACTCACCGCTAGATTAATATTTTCAGTTGAAGTCAAAGTCAAAGGTTTTATTTCATAAACCCTTTGAACTTTTCTTTCTTGAATAACACTAATTAGATATGCGGTAACAAAACCTACATTAATCGTAACACTAGCGATTAAACTAAAGGTTAAAAGCTTAAATCTTTTTTTCCATTTCTTTGGTTGATGCATAAGTCATTGAGGAATTCTTGCATCTCAGTTATAATTTTTTTAGACTTATTGCTGCAATGCTAAAATAAAATTTCACTTAACAAGAAGAAAAATATGAAACTACCTTTATCTTTAATCAATCAATTTATTGAACTTGACGAATCTATTGAAGAAATTTCTGATGCAATCACCCGATCTGGAATAGAGGTAGACAATGTAGAAAATCCAACTCCCCCATTTACAAATGTGGTATCTGCAAAAATACTTACCAAACAAAAACATCCAGATGCAGATAAACTTTCACTTTGCAAAGTAACTGATGGCACTGAAGAATACGATATCGTATGTGGAGCACCGAACTGTAAAGAAGGAATGATAGTAGCGCTTGCAAAAGTTGGAGCACGCTTAAAGATGGAAGATGGCTCTGAGTTTAAAATTAAAAAGTCAAAGATTAGAGGAATTGAATCTTTTGGTATGCTTTGCTCTAAAAAAGAGCTTTCAATAAGCCAAAACCACGATGGTATTTTAGAATTACCAAAAGAAACTAAGATAGGTCAAGACCTAACAGGACTTTTATGGGATCCAGTATTTGAACTATCTTTAACTCCAAACTTAGGTCACTGTTTTTCAGCACTTGGAGTTGCAAGAGAGCTTAGTTGCTTTTTAGATAAACCGTTAAAGCCTTTATTAAGCCCTGTAGAAAAAGACTCAAGTCTATCAATAAATGACAAATTAACAGCAAAAATTGATTCTGAAAGCTGTTTAGCCTACTCCCTTGGTTATGCCTCAGACATTCAAGTAACAAACTCCCCCTTTTGGATAAAGCTTACTCTTGAAAGAGCTGGTCTTAGATCAATCAATAGCATTGTAGATATCACAAATTTAGTAATGCTAGAGCTAGGCCAACCAATGCATGCATTTGATTATGATTTAATCGAAGGGAAAACCATTGAAGTTGTAGACCAAACACAACAAGAAAAATTTGTTTGTTTAGATACTGAAGAAAGGCTGATCCCTGAAAAAGCTTGTGTGATTAAAGATCATCAAAAACCTATCGCTATTGGCGGTATAATGGGAGGTGAAAATACTTCGGTAACTTCAAACACTAAAAGTATTGTTTTAGAAGCTGCTTTTTTTGATTCGGTTGTAACTAGAAAAACAGCCAGAAAAATGTCTTTAAGAACAGATAGTGCACAAAGATTTGAAAGAAAAACTGACCCTGAAATGACAAAACAAGCTCTTGAGCGAGCTAGTTTCTATTTAGAATCTTTATATAATGCAAAAATTGCTAAAGACATCATTGATTTAAGAAAAGAGATCAAAGAGAAAGAGATCACTCTAAGAGTAAAAAGAGCCTCCACTCTTTTAGGAAAGCCTATTTCTCAAAGCGAAATTGAAGAGATATTCACTAAACTTGGATTAAATTTTTCATCTCATGAAGAAGAAATTAAAGTAAAAGTTCCTTCATTTCGCCATGATTTAAACATTGAAGTGGATCTTGTAGAAGAAATAGCTAGAGTGTATGGCTACGATAACCTAAAAACTTTTCACCCAGAGTTTTCACCAAGTAATATTCCTCACTCTAAAATCTATGTACTGGAAAACAAACTGAGAGAACTTCTTATCGAACAAGGACTAACCGAGTGGCTTACATGTGATTTAATAGGGCCAAAAGGAAAAGATCTTATTCATGAAAAAAACATTCCTGACTCGTCTATTGTAGAAGTAATGCATCCAAAATCTATCGATTATTCATTACTTCGTCCAACTCTTTTGATCGGTCTACTAGATTGTGTAAAACACAACTTTTCATTTAACAATAGAAACCTTCAAGCATTTGAAATTGGAAAGGCTCATCTAAAAAGTGATAATAAATTTATTGAGCCAACATTATTTTCAATAATCCTAACAGGTAAAACTCCTGAACATTGGGATAAAAAAAATGAAGCTCTTGATTTTTATGATTTAAAAGGAATTGTAGAAAATATCTTTTCTTGTTTAAAGCTAACTCTTAGCTTCACTCCTTCTGATCACCCAAGTTTTCATCCTACAAGACAGGCTAATATCTTTTTAGAAGATCTAAACATTGGCGTTCTAGGACAACTTCATCCAGATGTTTGTGATAAAATGGGAATAAAAGAAGAAGTTTATTTTTCTGAAATAGAAGCTGATATTATTTTAGATAAATACAAAGAGACAAAAGTATTTCAAAAACTTTTCACTCAGCCTTGTTCTGAAAGAGATTTAACTTTGACATTAGATCGTAAAATCTTAAATGCTGATGTCTTTAAGAAAATCGAATCTCTAAGTCCAAAAATCTTAGAAAAAACAACTCTTATTGATCTTTTTGAAGATGATAAGCTTGGTGAAAACAAAAAGAATCTAACCATCCGATTTACCTATAGAGATCCAGTGAGAACACTTGCTTTTGAAGAAGTAGAATCTGCTCATCAAAAACTAGTTGATAATCTTTCTTTCGATTAATACTTGCAAAAACATAGTTATCAAACTATCATTAGCAGCAGGATATTATGGAGGATTAAGGATGAAGGGCTTTTTATTTATTGTTCCTGCTCTTTTGGTTTGTAGTTGTTCACAAAAACAAAAGACTGAAGTTGTTTCGCAAAACTATTATCACAAATATGGCTTTGAAGTTGCTGAAAAAGAATGGGAAGAACGTCACAAAAGTGGTAAAGTTGTTTCTCATTTAGACAACGGCGTAACAATTACTGAAAATTATACAAATGGAATTGTTGACGGACCTACAATTAGAACCTACCCTCACTCAACTTTAGTTCAGAAAAAGTTTGTGTATGATCAAGGAGTACTTCTAAAAGAAATTTTGTACGATCGTAAAGGACTTCCTATATGGGAAAAAGACTTTGAGTTTGAAGGACAAGTTGTAAAAACTACTTGGAACCAACAAGGAATCCCTCAAAGCATCGAAGAGTTTAAAGAAGATAAACTTTTAGAAGCAAAATATTATGATTCAAAGCATGAAAAAGAATCTACGATCACAAACGGCTTTGGAACAAAGATCAAGCGTAATCGAAAAGGGACTTTACTTTACAAAGAAACCATTGAAGATGGAATCGTTACCAAAAGAGTTACTTATCATCCAAATGGTAAAGTACAATCAGAGTCTACATATAAAGATCTAGAACTACACGGTCCACAAACAACATTTTCTCCTGAAGGTGATGTTCTTTCTGAAGCAACTTGGGTAGAAGGTGTTTTACATGGAGATAAAGTTCTTTATCGAAATGGATTAAAGGCTCAGGAAACTCCATATGTGTTTGGAAAAAAACATGGAGTTGAAACATTCTACAAAAATGGAGAGCTAACAGCTGAAATCCGTTGGAGAGATGGTATCAAACATGGATCTTCTCGATACTATACAGCAAATAACTCTTCAATAGAGTGGTATTTCAGAGATAAAAAAGTAACAAGAAATCAGTTTGAATCATTAGAACAAAAAGATAAAATCATAGCAGATTTTAAACACATGTTCTAATGCTTGATTTATCTTTTGAATTTACTGTTAAAGAGTCGAAAATCTTATCTATTAAGATTTTCGACTCTTCTAGTTACAATCTTTCTATAAACGGCCCTAATACACTTAAAAAGACAATAGAAGACTACTTATCTCTATATTTAAATGGAAAATCAGGATCTTTACCAATAGATAAGTCCTTTTCTCCATTTAGCTTAAAGGTCTATGATTTTATTTCTAAAAGTCTTCCTGGAAATATCTATACTTATAAAGAGGTTGCAAAAGCGATTGGATGCCCAAAGGGATATAGAGCGGTTGGCAATAGCCTAAACAAAAACCCTTTTCCCTTACTTATCCCCTGCCATCGAGTAGTATCTACTAAAGACTTAGGAGGATTTGCGTATGGAAAAAGGGTTAAAGAAAAGCTTTTAGCCTTTGAAAAAGACTTAAGCTTGATCCGAACCTAATTCTTCAACGAAATCATTAGTTTCTTCGATTTGATCGTTGTCGCTGCATGGTCCACAACCTGTATCACAACATGGTCCACAAGGATCACAAGTACCACAATCAGAACCACAGCTACCTTTTGGAGCTTGTTGTTGGTTCATTCTAGCTCTAGTGCTTGAACGACCGTTATTGTTCATTTGTTGTGATCTTCTGCTATCCATCATTTGAGTATCTGATCCTTGATCAGCACTGTTGTTATCTGCTTGTGGCTGGCAAGATGCTACTAAGAACATAAGACCTAGCATTGAAATGATTTTTCTTTTCATCGTTAACCTCTCGAAAGATTTGAATTTATGGGTTAATATTTAGTACCCCTTACTTCCTTTTTACTAGAAAAAAATTATTTTATAAAGAGAAAAAAAAATAATCCTTTTTGGAACACTTTTTGCAACAAAAAAAGTAAGAACACAAAAGGAGTCAACAATGCAAAAAAAGGAACTAGTACAACAAGTAGCTAAACTAGAGTCAATTAACGACCAATTAGCTTCTGAAATACGTGAATTAGATAGACTTGCAAGAAGTTTGGGATTTTCTGATGGAATCGAAACTTTAAAGGCTGCTGCAGTAGAGCTTATTGAAGAGCGTCAAATGGAGCAGTTTGATCAAGAAGACGAAGAAGAACCTCCTTTTCTAGACGAGTAATAGGATTATCGCTTTCAGCTAAAATTCTGTCAAAGAGTTCGGATTTTTCCTTCTTAAGAAGAAAAATCCTCTCTTCGATAGAGTTTTTTATATACAACCTTTTTGCTATCACCCTTTTTTTCTGTCCAATACGGTGCGCTCTAGCAATCGCTTGCTCTTCAACCTTATCATTCCACCAAGGATCTAATAGATAGACGTATGACGCCCCAGTTAGGTTTAATCCAACGCCACCTGCTTTTAAGCTCACTAAAAATATAGAATTTTTTTCCTCTGTTTCTTGAAAAGCTTTTACCCTCTTATTTCTCTCTTGGATTGAAGTCTTTCCATCTAAGTAATAGTAAGAATAACCTCTTTTTACTATCTCTTTTTCAACAATTTGCAATAACGAGGTAAACTGGCTATATACAATCACCTTATGGTGTCCTTCAAAGATCTGCTCTAATTCAGAAAATAACACCTTCAATTTACTACTATTTTCAATATCTTCTGATACTGAATCATCTACAAGAGCTGGGTGACAGTTAAGCTGACGTAATCGAAGCAGAATTGTAAGAATTTCTAAGGAAGATTTTTCCTCAAAATCATTATCTAGAAACTTCTCTTCTAGCTTCTTTTCTTCATCACTTTTCTCTATCCATATATCCTGTTCAATTTTTTCTGGTAGGTCTAACTCAACTTCATCTTTTAGCCTTCTTAAAATAAAGGGCTTAATCTCTTTTTCCATGCTTTGTGGATCTTTTTTCCACCGCTTGGCAACATTTGGCATCAAAAAAGTAAAAAGGGAAAAAATTTCCTCAATGCTATTTTCTAAAGGAGTTGCGCTTATACACAAACGAAAAGCAGATTTTAAATCAACCAAAGCTTTAAAGGTTAATGACTTTTGGTTTTTAATTGCGGTTGCTTCATCTAAGATAACAGCTTGAAAATATAAGTCTTTAAATAGGTCAATATCCGCTCTAAGTGTTTGATAAGAAGTTAAAACGATTGTATTTTTTAGATTAGAATCAAGCTTTCTTTCCTTCCCATGGTAAAGGAGAACATTTTTCCCTTTTAGGAATTTATTTACTTCATTTTTCCACTGATAGAGTAGAGAAGCTGGAGCACAAATTACAATTGGACTATGGTTTTCTAAACAGGATAAAAAAGCGAGCACTTGAACAGTTTTTCCAAGGCCCATTTCATCAGCTAATATACCCCCAAATCCCTTTTCATAAAGATAAGAGATAAAACCAAGTCCTTTTTCCTGGTAGGCATACAGATTTCCTTTAAAGTTAAGAGGTTGAAGCCCAGTGCATTTTTGAAAGGTTTCGAAGGTTTTATCTTTCTTTATCCAGGAATGATCTTCTTGGAGGTGACCTAATTGGTCCTTTTGTAAGATAATTTTATCACCTCTTATTGACCCTGACATCACCAAAGAAGAGATCTTTTTTTTCAAATTTGGGTCTAAAAGAGCTACTTTGGTTTCATCTACACTACAAAAAAGTTTATCTTGTAAGCTTGCTTGTACAAGTTCTGTGAAATTCTCATCTTCTATCCCAATTTCTATCTCTTTATCTACTGATGCAGTTAGATGTACCTTTTCTGGAATTACTACCTCATTTTTCCTATGATCTTCTACTTTCCAACCCATTTCGATTAGAAGCATAAGTGAATCATACAACCCATCTAAAGGAAGGTATAAACCTTCTGTTTTTTGTATCCAGCCTAGTTCTTTAAGATCTTCAAGTAGACTCTTTTCAAAAGTAAAGTCTCTTATTGGCTTTTCATCTAAAGTACCTATGTCAAACTGTCCATATCCTTGATAGTCGACTTCTAGTTTAGAAAAAAGAGCCCTTGGATCTTTAAAAACTAAAACAGGCGTTTTTCTAATCTTTTCAGAGCGTTTTATTTCAAATGGAATCTCATCTTCATCAAGTTCATCTAAAAGATCTTCTTTCTTATTTTTAGAAATAGCTTTTTCTTCTAAATAATCTTCAATCCATAAAAGCCCTTTTCTTATGGGATAGATATAAGATGAGCTAATAATAAAACCTTCTTCTAAAAAGGTTTCATCTATCTCAAGAGGTTTCTTGCTCTGAGTAAAAACCGATTGAACACTTGCGGTTTGATCTGGTTTTTCTTCTATTGTAAATAAGAGGTCAGCTTCAAATGGAAAATAAGAAAGAACCTTACCTTTATAAAAGCAGTTTTTTGATTCAGCTATTTTTTTCAATAAAGAAAAAGAATTCTTTAAAGGGACTACAATTTGATTACAACTTAAACAATCTATACTTTCAAAAGGATGATTTTTTCTATGAATTTGCAAAAGATCTTTCAAGAACGTATGCTCTTTAGATGAAAACAGAGGTTTTAGATCTGTAATGTATAGTTTTCTTCTAGAACTTTTCTTATCTTTAAGATCTACAATCAGATCCTTTTTAGGACTAAACTTAAGTTGGTAAACAATATCCATGAGTAAACACTTCGATCAATATACTAGTTTTTCCAAAGCAGAGAAAGAATGGGATAAAAAAGCTGATCAAGCTAAGAAATCAAACCCTTTAAAAGTACTAAAGAACAATCCAAAAATGCCTGGTATAACCAAAAGTACAGCTAGGTTTTTAAAAGTAAAAAGTCTTTATTACATGATCAAAGATGATCATGGAAGAACATTTCCTTTTATTAAAAAAAAGCCTTTTACTTATGCTTTTTCACTTCTTTTATCCTATCTTAAAAAAAAGCCCTTTATTCAAGAGGGAGATTTTTATCTGTATGGAATTAAAAGTATAGATGAATTTGAAAAAAAACTCTCTGATGAAAATACTTTTTTTCTATTAGGTTTTTCATATTGCCACAAACCCTTTGAGTGCCCTTCAGGAAGATTTACAGATCAATGTATTCATGATACTCAAAACCCAGTTTGTAAACAGTGTTTTATTGGGAAGTCTATACATGCTTGCCCTGAAAAAAACACCAAGGTAGTCATTATCCCAACAGTTCATTACATTGGTCAAAAAGTATTTGAAACTCTGGAAAAACAAAAAGACAAAGAAGTGATTTTTCTAATCACAGCTTGTGAAATGACCTTAAAAATGTTTGCTGATTTTGGAAATATGGTAAAAGTTAAAGGAATTGGTGTCAGATTAGACGGAAGGATCTGCAACACTATGAAAGCCTTTGAACTTTCTGAACGTGGTATAAAACCAGGACTTACAGTTGTATTAAAAGATACACAAAAAAAGTTTTTACACTTTTTAGCAACAAGAAGAGCAACCTTTTTTTAGCGCTTGCTTTTCTTCAAAACTTTGTCTTCTAAATGGCTTCGGGTATGCCTTATGATCAAAAGGTCTTACTCTACCCTTTTCACATTCAGCAGAACATAACCCTTTATGCTCATTAATACACTCTTCACATGCAATAAAAAGTTTATTACAATCCATATTTGCACAGTTAATGTATCTATCACAACTTTTTTGACAAAGCTCACAAGTAGAAATGGTTTCAGCATTATCATCACTAATCGGAGTAACTAAGCGGTCATCAAACACGAATAGCTTGCCTTTCCAGTGCTTATTCCCCTCTTTAAGCCCATAGTCAATAACACCACCATCTAACTGATTTACATCATCATATCCTGCCTGTTTCATTAGAGGAGAGAAAAACTCACAACGAATTCCTCCAGTACAGTACATTAAAACTTTTGTTTTCTTTGGATCATACTTTTCTTTTAACTTTTCAACATAATCTGGAAATTCTCTAAAAGTTTTTAATGGTGGAATAATAGCTTTTTCAAAGTGTCCTACCTTTCCTTCATAATCATTTCTTACATCTATAACCAAAAGATTTTCATCATCTTCTTCTAAAGTCTTTCTCCACTCAGCTGGGCTTATATGCTTTCCTACTTTTGAAAAATCTATTGGTAGGTCAACCGCTACAAGTTCTTTTCTATATTTTACCGTCATTCTGTCAAAAATATGTTCACTTAAGTCATGCGTTTTATATTGAATCCCTGTAAAAATTTCTTGACTTTTCATCCACTCTTTATACTTAGCAAGCCCATCTACAGTCGTACTAATCTGTCCATTTATCCCCTGTTCAGAAAGGTAAATCCTTCCTTTGATATCATGATCTTTAAAAAACTTTTTATGTTTTTTTACTTCTAAATGAGGATTTTCAATATTACAGATTTTATAGTAAGCAACTGCATAATGAGTTGTCATAGAGCACCTAATTGTTTTTTTAACTATTAACAATAACCCATTTTTCAATATTTGTCCTGGAAAAATCCACTTTAATAAAAAACTTTAAACTTGTTCAAAATAGGCAAAATGCCCTATGATTTTTCTTAAAAGCAATTTCAGGAGAAATAATGTCTCGTTATACAGGACCGAAAAACAGGATCGCTAGAAAATATGGTGTAAACATTTTTTCACGCAAGAGAAATCCTATGCTTCATAAACAACACCCTCCAGGGGTTCATGGAGCTAAAAGAAAAAAGAAATCTGACTACGGAATGCAGTTAGAAGAAAAGCAAAAGCTAAGAGCAGTATACGGAATGCTTCGTCAAAAGCAACTTGTTCGCGCTTATAAGCAAGCGTCTGCACGTCCTGGTAACACAGCTCACCTACTAATGCAAGACCTTGAGTGCCGTTTAGATGTTATGGTTTACCGCCTACGTTTAGCTAGCACGATCTTCTTAGCTCAACAGCTAGTAGCACACGGTCACGTACTAGTTAATGGTAAAAAAGTTGACAGACGTTCATTTTCAGTAAAACCAGGAATGGAAATCTCTTTATCGAAAAAAGCACAAGAGATGGTTGTTGTAAAAGCTTCTTTAGAAGATTCATCAAGAGAAGTTCCTGAGTATTTAACTCTAGATGCTAAAAAAGCATCTGGAAAGCTAGAGATCTTACCGGAACACGATCAGATTCCTCTACCAATTCAAATAAACGTTCCACTAGTTTGCGAGTTTCTAGCTCACACATGTTAAGACATAAAAAAAAGCCCTCAAATTGAGGGCTTTTTTCTTATCACAAGATAATTAAAAATTTATGAAGTCACCCTATTGTAGTAAGCGCTTGCACCTGCAACTACCGCATTTCCTACAAGCCTAGTCCCTATTCTTCCAGTTAAACCAGAATTCTTCTGTTGCATTTTATCTACGCCTCTTTGCACTCGTTTTTCAACAAATTCCTTACCAATCCCTTTCACGACACTTCTTCCATCAGCTTCTTTCCATAAAGATGTAAATAGATGATCTGCGATCATCGTACCATCAACATAGGAAGAAGTAGAATGAAACCTTCTGCCTTGCTCTTCTTCAAGTTCCTTATATAGTTCATCAACTAGCTTTTCATTTAATACATTTGCCCTCACAAACATTTTTGCAGCAAATGAGCTCAACTTTCCTCCAAGTCCATTTAAGCCACTTCTGTTCCAATATGTATCTAAATCACCTCTAATACCTTTAATATGCTTTTTAAAATCTTCTTTAGACACTTCTTTTTCAGAAATAAACTCTTTCATTGAAGCTTTAGCATTAATCAAAACAGATGAATATATACCTTTAACAACTTGTTTAGGATTAACTTTAAGCTCAGCATGAAGATTTAACAAACGCTTTAAAAACAGCTCTTCGCTTGTATCTTTTTGATTAGAAACATCCTGTACCATTTTCACAGCAACATTAACTAAAGAACAAGCCACATTATAAAACGCACCTACAACTGCACCTGCAATCTGACACACAGTTCCTACATCCTCAGCTACCTCTTGAGCTTCAATTTGAGAAGATTGTAAATTTTCAAGGTTTAGCTTAATACTTTTAATATTTTGATCTTGATAACCCTCTTCAAAAAATCTCTGAAAGTCATCTTTAGGTAAAGACATGAGTTTAACCGCATATCTATAGCTATAGTTTTGAACCACCTTAACAAAGTCTTTGAAATCTATCTTATAATCACCTTTAGCATGCTTAGCCTTGTAGCGATTGATAAGAATTGTAGGATCTTGCTTATACCAAAATCCAGCATCAGCGCTATTTACTAAAGTCACGTCCCTTTGCTCTGCCCACACATTCAAAGCTCCAAAATACAACCCTTGGTAAGCCATTTCCTTTCCGTAGCAACAGAAATACATAGCACTGGCTATAAAAAACGTGATCACCTTATCTTTTACCTTATTAGAGGTTAGAGACATCTGAGCTGATAAATACGTAGAGAAACTATAGTTTTTGCTAATCATTCCCTTTCGCAGTTTAAGCACCACATTTGCAGTGTTTTCCCACTGACCTTTTTGACTAATTGCTGCCATATCCCTTATATTAGACTGCATTAGTGTATTCATTATTTTTTCCATGTTTTTTGTTAATTAATACATTTATTATAAAATTTTTTTAATTATTTTTATATAAAAGCGATCTTATTAAAACTTATAAAAAGTCATATATCGCTTATTCTGTAATATTTACAAAATTTATAGTAATTTAATGAAAATTTAGAGATAGATAGAATCAAACAAGCTTGGAGGGCTTTATGTTCTATTTACCATGGATTTCATTGATCGCTGGGGTATTAATCCTATTTTTCCCAAAGGTATTAAACTACATCGTGGCTGTATACCTGATATTAGTGGGTATTTTAGGGTTAATTGCTTAAAAACCTTGTAGACTTACGCTAAAAAGGGCTACACTTTCCTTTAAAAGGGGAAATTATGCCTACAGAGACTCTACTTATAGGAGCGCATGTTTCTGCCGCTGGAGGGGCTTATAAAGCACCTTACAGAGGACAAGAGATAGGCGCTACAACTATCCAAATCTTTACCAGCAACCAAAAACAGTGGAAAGGGCGTATTATCACCCCTGAAGAGGTTGATTTATGGAATAAAGCTCTTGATGAGACTGGAATTCAAGAGGTTATGAGCCATAGCAGCTATCTAATCAATGTAGGCTCACCTAAAGATGAGTTAAGAGAAAAAAGCATAAATGCCTTTAGAGCTGAAATCGAGCGCTGTCATCTACTTAACATACCCTATTTAAACTTTCACCCAGGAGCTGCGACTGGAAGCAGCGTTGAAGAGTGTTTAGATAGAATCAGCCAAGCTTTACTAGAACTTGAGCCTACGATCAGCAAAGGAAATACAGCAATGGTACTAGAAGCTACTGCTGGACAGGGAACTTCTGTTGGTCATGATTTTAAACATCTTGGGTACATAATAGATAAAACTAAAGACAAATTACCTATGGGTGTTTGTATTGACACATGTCATATTTTTGCAGCTGGTTATGATATAAGAACCAAAGAAGCATGGGAAAAGACTTTAAAAGCTTTTGATGAACAAGTGGGACTACAATACCTTAAAGGTTTTCATCTAAATGATTCAAAGCATGATTTAGGTTCTAAAAAAGATCGGCATGACCATTTAGGAAAAGGGAAGATTGGAATGGAGTGTTTTGAGTTTTTAATGACTTGTCCAAAAACAAGACATTTACCAAAATATTTAGAGACTCCCCTAGGAGATCAATATTGGAAAGATGAAATTAAATTGTTAACTGAAATGGCAAAACAATATGTGTAGAAAAATTGCAGAATTACTAAAGGAAGATGAATCAAAAATACTAGACCAGACTGTTAATATCGCTGGGTGGGTAAAGTCCGTTCGTAATCAAAAAACATTTAGTTTTGTTGAAGTATATGATGGATCTATTTTTTCATCTCTTCAAGTTATATTAGACGAAAACACTCAAGACTATCAAAACATCAAAGCCGCACTTTCTACAGGTTGCTCTGTTGTAATTGAAGGAAAGGTTCAAAAAAGCCCTGCTAAAGGTCAAGCAATAGAAGTTGTTGGCCATTTAGTAAAAGTATTAGGTAAAGCTGATCCAGAGTCTTACCCTCTTCAGAAAAAAAGGCATTCCTTCGAGTTTTTAAGAACAATTGCACACTTAAGACCTAGAACAAATACGCAAGGGGCTGTTACTAGAGTTCGTTCTGCTTTATCTTTTGCAACTCATGAGTTTTTTATAAAAAATGGTTTTTTTCAAATTCATACTCCTATTATTACAGGCTCTGACTGTGAAGGATCTGGAGAGATGTTTCAAGTAACAACACTACCTCCAAAGGAAGAAGATCTAGGAAAGGATTTTTTTGGTAAAAAAACTTATCTTACAGTTTCTGGTCAGTTAAACAGTGAAGCTCTTGCTTGCGCATTAGGAGATGTTTATACATTTGGCCCAACATTTAGAGCAGAAAACTCTCACACATCAAGACACTTAGCAGAGTTTTGGATGGTTGAACCTGAGATGGCGTTTTGCGATTTAGAAAAAAATATGCAAGTTGCAGAAGATTATGTAAAACATACAATTGAACATGTGTTAACTCACTGTGAAAAAGATCTGCAATTTTTTGATAAATTTATTGAAAAAGGTCTTCTAGATCGTATTAAAGACCTACCATCAACTGAATTTAAAAGACTTCCTTATACAGAAGCAATTGAGATATTAAACTCATCAAATAAAAAGTTTGAATTTCCAGTTGAATGGGGAACTGACTTACAGTCAGAACATGAAAGATATTTAGCTGAAGAGCATTTTAAATGCCCTGTTTTCTTAATTGACTACCCAAAAGACATCAAAGCTTTTTACATGAGATTAAATGATGATAACAAGACAGTAAGAGCTATGGATCTTCTAGTACCAAAACTTGGAGAGCTTATTGGGGGATCTCAAAGAGAAGAAAGACTTGATTACCTAGAAAAGAGAATCGATGAACTTAAACTTGATACTGAAGACTATCAATGGTACTTAGATTTAAGAAGATTTGGAACTGTACCACACTCTGGCTTCGGTTTAGGATTTGAAAGACTTGTTCAATTTGTAACAGGAATAGAAAATATCAGAGACACGATTGCATTCCCTAGATATCCAGGTCATGCAGAGTTTTAATCGCATCTACTGAAAAACCTTTTCGGAAAAGATAGGCTTTTAACTTTTGTTTATCTTTTCCTCGATTTTTATAAACAAGCTTTTCAATAGCTTCTTTCTCACCTTCTTTTAAAAGCTCATCATAAATATCTGGATAACTTTCTAAATCAATGCCATCTTTTTTTAAGCGGCATTTTATTTCTCTAATACTTTTTTTTAATTTGTATCTATTGACTAGTTGCTTAACTACTCGTTTATCATCAACATATCCCAGCTTAACAAAGTTTTCTAAGAGCTTTTCCTGAGTTTTTTTTGATACAAGACGTTTAGAAAGTTTTGTCTTTAAAACTGTAGATAAATAATCTTGTTTTCCAAGTAAAAATAATAGATAGTTTTTAGCTAACTTATATTCTAATTGATCAAACCAAAAATCTAATTGATCCATTGAATCAAAGGACTTTGGTAATAAAAGATCTCTTTTAAAAAGCTTTGCTTCTACCCTTTTATATGGGAGGTCATCTACAAATAACTCAAAGAAAAGTCTATTTGTTTCCATTGTTAACACTGGCATTCAAAACTCCCTTATTCACAATTTTAATCAATCGTATCAGCTCTTGTTTATCTTGCCGATAGATATTTTTTGGAAAAAGAACTAAACTCCATATAATAAAATTAAAATTTTATTTTTCAATTTTGTCTTTAAGTTTTTGAGAGGATTGCAATTTGATGAAAATTATGTTAATTTCTAAGTAAAATAATAAGGTTACTTTATGACTGATTCTGTACCCCCTCCTTCTTCCTCTCCTTCTCAACCTCCTGAAGAAGGTCAGCAAGTAGATGGCACTCCTACTTACAAAGAGCAAACTCAGGACGCTGATTCTGGGGATCATATTGTAATGGGGATGCATATGAATGACGACGAGTGGAAACAATTCAACCAAAATCTAATGAAGTCATTTTCTGATCAAATCTCTCAAGATCAACAAGATTATGAAAGAACCCAAGATCAGATCAAAGAAATGGAGCAAGAAGACGAAGGTGGATAATCTAAAAATCCAAAATCAGATTGACACTGATAAGATTTATATTACCCAAGAAGACTCCCTAGATAGACTAGACAAACTTCTCGCTCTTAGATACCCAGATTTTTCACGCACCTATTTCCAAAACCTTATTGATAAAGGATCTGTTTTACTAAACGGGGAAAGGATCAAAAAGCGAATTGTTCCAAAGTATGGTGACGAAGTTTCCATTATTTTTGAACATCCACCAGAAATTTCATTAGAACCAGAAGACATTCCCCTAGATATTCTTTTTGAAGATGAGCATATTTTAGTTGTAAACAAGCAAGCAAATTTTGTGGTCCATCCAGGAGCAGGCAATCCAAATCACACATTTGTAAACGCACTTTTGCACCACTGTAAAAATTTAAGCGTAATTGATGATTCAATAAGACCTGGTATAGTTCACAGGTTAGATAAAGATACAACAGGTGTCTTAATAGCGGCAAAAACAAAACTTGCTCATACAAGGTTAATGCAAACATTTGCAAACAGAAGAAATATCACAAAGCTCTACCTTGCTATTTGTGTTGGCAATCCAAAAGACCAAACCGTTTCTTTATCTATTGGAAGAGATCCAAAAAACAGAAAAGAGATGGCTACGCTATCTGAAGGTGGTAAAGAAGCTATTACTCATGTAAAGACTCTTGGAGTTAACGATACATTAAGCTTTGTATTATTAAGGCCTGTAACAGGAAGAACTCATCAATTAAGAGTGCATTTAAAATCTTTAAACACTCCAATACTTGGAGATCAAGTTTATGGAATAAAAAAGGCAAATGAAAAGCACAAAGAGTCAAGACAATTGCTTCATGCATATAAACTTTGCCTCCCCCATCCAATTCATAAAACTCCCATGGAGTTTGTTGCAAATCTACCCCAAGATTTTCGCCAAAGATTAGAGAAATCTTTTCTAGAAGTTTCTGAAGATAAGAGCTTTTGTACTCTTTAGTTTCTTTTTTTAAATTTGACATGCTCATAATTTTTGAAGTATGGTAGTATCGGAACTGACGAAAATTTCTCTTTAGAGAGGAAAAGTTTTGGCAAAACCTAGTTGAACGAATTAGCTCTTATAGAGCAACACAACTATCAACTTAATAGAGGACCGAAGAATGAAAGAATTTGTTGAATACATTGTAAAGAACCTTGTAGATAACCCTGACAAAGTACGTATTAATGAGATTGGAGGAACTCATACTCTAATCATTGAGCTTGGAGTAGAAAAAGCAGATATAGGAAAGATCATTGGTAAGAAAGGAAAAACAATCAATGCTATCCGCACACTTTTAATGTCTGTAGCCTCAAGAAATGGAATTCGTGTCAACCTAGAAATCATCGAAGACCAAGAATCAAAAGACTAATCAATTAACAAGCCTTTAGCAAAAGCTAAAGGCTTGTCCAAGAATTTTTTTTTGCTGAAAATCTTAAATCTGTTATTTTGCTTTCATAATAAAATGAGAGTTATAAATGATAGCAAAATGGAAAACCCCATTTCTTACTTTTTTTACTTTTAGTTTTATCCTTTATGTCACGACATCATATCTAAATCAAAAGGTTGAAGAACCTTTTGAAAAATTTAGAATTCCTGGTAAAGACCGCTTTTTTGTCTTTATTATTTCAGCCCATAATGTGGAAAACACATTTGAACCAACTCTTTCGTCTATTTTAGAACAAAGCTACCAAAACTATCATATCTACTACATTGACGATGGTTCTACTGACAACACTTACGATGCAGTAAAGCTATACATCAATAAATACTACCCTCACGCCCCTGTAACGTTGATAAAAAACACCTATAGGAAAGGCAGCGCACAAAACGCATATGAGCAAATAACAAAATGTAAAAATCACAATGTAATTACCCTCTTAGATGATAACTGTAAACTTGCAAATGAACATGTATTAAAAGAGTTTAACGACCTTTATAGAGTAGATAAAGTTTGGCTTGCATATGGACAACATTATTGTACCACAACAAAAAAGGTAGGAGGTTGTAGAAAAGCCCCTTCTCTTTCCTTTTTCTCTTCTATGAGAAAAAGACACTGGGAAAGACCTTGTATGAAAACATTTTACGCTGGTTTATACCGTCAAGTTAAGTTAGAAGATTTTTTCTTTAAAGGTAAGTTTATCGATGATGAATTTGATGCAGCCTATATGTTTCCCATGATTGAAATGGCTGGAGAACATTCTGGATTTATTGATCAAGTTATTTGCAAGAGAAGCGAAAAACCATCTTCAAGTTCATCTGCAGAACACAAAAATAAGTATAAAGAATGGATTAGCAAAGCATCTCCCTACAAACAGTTAAAAAAACACCCTGGCATTGGTACAGCTAAGGAGAAGAAAAAAAGAGAAGCTGACCTTCTCATTTTTTCTTACGATAGACCTATGCAGCTTTATGCTCTGTTAGAATCAATCGACAGATATGTTGTTGGACTAAATTCTATTTCTGTAATTTATAGAGCAAGTACTAATGACTTTTTCAATGCATATGAAACATTAAGAAACGAACTAAAGAGCATTAGGTTTATTAAACAATCTATCTCTCCTGAATTAGACTTTAAACCCTTAGTTTTACATGCTATCTTTGAAAAAGGTTCAAGCTCATCTCCTTATATCATTTTTTCTTCAGATGATATTGTTGTTAAAGATTATATAGACGTTTCCAACTGTATTGACACATTAAAACAGTCTGGCGCCTATTGTTTTGCCCTAAGACTTGGGAAACGAATCAAATACCACTACCCTGAAGATACCACAATAGAAATTCCTAACCTTGTGAAAATCTCTGATGAAGCTTACGCATGGCAAATCAATGCCAAAAAAGGTGATTGGACTCATGTTAACTGTGTTGATATGAATCTTTATAGAAAAGTTGATCTACATAGACCTTTATATACAATTGATTATAAAGACCCTTTTGAACTAGAAAAAAATTGGGCTGAAAATACTAAACCATTTTTACGTGAAAAAAGACAACGTGTTGGCATTTGTTATAGTGATTCTAAAGTAGTTAACATCCCCTTAAATGGGACTTTTGCAAGAAATATGAATCTTTATACAAACAAAGAACTGTTAAAGCTTTTTGAAAAAGGTTTAAAAATCGATATCAATACTGTGTTTCAGACTAGTAATATCTCCTACCACCTAGAACATAGACCTGATTTTGCAAGTAGAGAAAAAGATTTATTACCTAAACTTTCAGATAAATTAAAAATCTAGCTGTTTAGATAGGTCTCTAAAGCATTCGCAGTAAAAAGTACAGTCGCCAATCTTGTCGCCTTATTAATTACATGTGGAATTGTCCCTTCAGGTAGCTGCTCATAAGTCCTTTTTCCAATCATTAGAGCATAATATCCTGAATAATATAAAAACATTCTCTCCAAAGGCTTATATGGATTATCCAATAGCTCTGCTTGAGCTAAAATATCATCCTTTTCAGAATGATTTCTTACTTGATCAATCATCATCCACGTAGCTTGAGAAAAATCTGGAATTCTACTTGAAAAACTATCAATTAGTGATGCCATTAAAAACCCTCTATTAAAAAAAAATCGATTATAAAAAATCGATTTTTCAAACAAAACACAAACAATAATTAAAAAATAGTATTTAAATTTTAATATTTAATTATAATGTTGGAAAAACTCTTTCAGATGAATAAGCCCATGCTGAAAGCAATGCACCTGATACAGACGCAGCAAGATTCGCTTTTTCCTTTCTGCTTAACTCTTTAGGTTCAGATCCTATTCCAATTGCTCTATAAACAATCCTTACAGCTTCAGCACTGTACAATGCAATTCCATTCCAATAAGCGGTTGATTCAGGATCAAATAGACCGCTTAAATAAGTATCATTTTCTTCCGTAGTAACCTGAGCATCAAGTGTTTTTGGTAGGTTTACTAGCGAGTCTTGAAAAACTTTACTATTTACTACCTGATCTTTTGTATTAGCAAGAGTACTTAAAGCATTTGTTCCTAGAGAATGAATAGCTTTAAGCGTTCCGTTAAACGAGTCTTTTAATACTTCTTTCGTATTAAAAACTAAATCTTCATAACCTGAACTTATTAAAGAATCTATAACAGTCATTATTATTACCTTTTAATTATTAAGTTAAAAAATATTAACATAAAATAAATTAAAAGTAAATCATTAAAAAATAGTTATTTATAAATAAAAATATTTTTAATTATATATATCATTAGCTTACTAGAGTTGGTAGATAAGGAGAGATCATAGCTTTGCGAGAGTTTAAAATTCCTGCCTTATAGTAGATAACTGCTAGAGAGTACTCAGAATCTATTGAGGTAGATTCTGCTTTGATAAAGCTTTCAGAAAAGAGCTGGCTGTATAGTTGAGCATTCTGACCAAAAAACTCTAGCTGTAAAGAATTGTTTTTAATTTGTGGGCACTCTTGAAAAGAGTTAAGAAATCTTTTTAAATGCTCTTGAGCAAGCCCTGTATTGGGGATCCACACCCAAAGCTCATCTTTATGATGATAATCAATCTTCTGGCCTTTATATACCTCTTCTGCGCTTACAATAGTACTTATCATCTGAATATGAAGATCAAGCTCAGGTCTATCTTGATTGACTTTTGATGCTTTTTCTATCCATGCCTTTCTAAGAGATTTACAATGCTTATGTAAAGATTTAAAATTATTTGAAAATAGTTTTGTTTGCCCTACTCTACAGCAACCATTTTGCTCTTTTGTATCAGCAAATAAATTATGAGACTTATCTTCTATACAAAGAGCAATGTTCTTTTCTACTTCCTCTTCTCTAAATGCATAGACCTTTTTATATAAAGAGTACATATCTTCGTTTTGTAAAATCTTGTTAGCTGCATTTTTTACGAAGTTATGATCTTTTTCTAAATCATCAAAATTGATAATTTCAACTTGCTTTTTAGCTAAAATAGATTTCATCCTGTTTAAAAGACAGGCAACAATTTCAATGTCTTTTAGAGTTACCTTCATAAGAAGGTCTGTATCATCTATGATACCATATAAAAAGTGTAAGTATTCGATGAATTCTCTATCAGGATGAATGAAGGTTTTTTGCTTTTTCTCAGATGCTCTTTTTAATCTTAAAAGCTTTGCCAACAGTCTTGTGTGAGATAAATCATCTTTAGACTTTACCTCTTGCATTTGTTTTGTAATTGTTTCTTTATCCATATTAGATAAAGAATGAGAGTCGTTGATAATAAATGCTTGGCCTGCAACCAAAGTATTACTGGATTGCGCATCTCCAATAAGAGCAAAAGGAGGAGAATAAGTAGCTAGATCTGTCTTATGGTGATCGATAACACTTATTACCTCTACATAAGAAGGAATCTGCATTTCATTGCGATTACAAAAATCTCTTAACGATACTGTCCCGAGTACTTTTTTTCTTAAATCTTCAGCCGTTACAATTCCTACAGGAGAAAATTTATCTGCATCTGGATATAATACAGAAAGATGTTGGTAAGCACCCATTTTAGATCTCATCTCTTCAACATCAGAACGCACTGTTACATAATTTGGATTTAACCCCAAAATATCTGTTTTAATATCTAAACCAATCCCAATTTTTTCCATATTCTTTCGAATAACAACTACGGCCTGATGAAATTGGGTAACAATTTGCTCTAAATAGCTAAAGATTTTTGGGCGATCTTCTATAAGATTTCCATCTTTATCAAACAGCTTTTGACTTTGTATCGACTCCAATATTTCATCTGAGCTTGGAAAAGAAACTACCGAAGATACTTTTTCAGATGTCCAAAATTGCTCAAATGTTGAATCTAACCCTTCTTTAAGATCAAATGTTTTAATTAGAAAGTCATTTAAGTATTGTTTTTGCTTTTCAGTATATTCTAAAGCAGGCTCACAATCTTTAAGCTTTAAGTGAAAAATTTGACCTATAAACTCAGGAACTTGTTTGATCGTAAGTGTTTTTTGAGCAAAAAGAGAAATTAACTTTACGTGCACAGTGTTTTCAAACCACCTTAACAGGTAGTTTAAAAGACCAATAATTTGTCTTATAAGCTCAACATCTAAACTTCTCCAGTCCCCTAAATAATACCCCTTATCATCAACTACTACTACTGCATTTTGAGCTCTTTGCGAATCAATATGAAAAGAAAAATCTTGAGGGCTTTTCTTTGTCATCCCCTTTTGAGTAAGTAAATCGTTTCCTGTTAAAGTTAGTGTTGATCTTGTTTTAGCAAGATGAGAAAAAACAGAAGATCCAAAAATATTATTAAAAATAAGATCTATCTCTATTTGAGAAGGAGGAGGCCCTCCTGGAACATTCCATACATGCAGTCCATCTCCTACTCTAGCGGCAAAAGCATCTACCCATCCCCAAAAAGAAGCGATCGTTGTATCAAGGTCTGGAGATTTATGAGCAGTAACAAAATGAGTCCCCTCATAAACTTTTCCCATTCCTATCGGAAAAAGTGATTGATAGTCGTCTCTATAAACAACTTTACCAACTATTTTTCCACGAATATAAAAATTTTCTTCAAAAGAAAGTCCTGAATACTGGTTTAACCACAATTCAAAACTATTTAAGGTGTAGTGATGCAAGATATCCTGACGATCTACTCTTTCAACAAACTCTAAAACACCAGGTAGTAAAAAAGCCGGATCTGGCTGTTTTTTTATAAGTTCTAATAATGATTTGTTAACAAAATCAGAACGGTTTCTATCTGATAGATTTTGAAATTCATCTTTAAAAAAAGATTGAAAAACCTCTTCAATACCTTGTAGAGGTTTTTTTTGAAATTGGTAATCGCCGATTTTAGTAGTTTCTGGCATACGCTAAAAAAAAATATCAGACTGAGCAGGACTCGAACCTGCGACCCTCCGCTTAGAAGGCGGATGCTCTATCCAGCTGAGCTATCAGTCCATTTTACTTCATAAGTTCTACACTATAGCATTCTCTTTTCTATATTTCAATACACAGAAATTATTGAAAGAGAAAAAGATTCTGAAGTATGCTAGATATTCATAAAATTTGGGTCAAAATATGCAAAAAATTGGGATCGTTGGAGCCTGTGGAAAAATGGGTAGAGAACTTGTCTCTATTTGTGAAAAAGATCCTAATATCCAAATAGTTAGAAAGATCACTCGTTCACATAGAGATCTTGATTTTCCACTAGATATGCTGATAGATTTTTCTTCTGTTACCTCTCTTTTAGACAATCTACTTCTAGCGGTAGAAAAAGGGTGTCCAATTGTAATTGGAACAACAGGTTTTAAAGAAAAAGATCATGATCTTGTGCAAAAATATGCAAAAAAAATCCCCATTTTTTATGCAGAAAACTTCTCATTGGGAATTGCTATTACCAAAAAATTAGTTCAGCAAGTGTATCAATTTTTTGGACAAGAACAGACAATAGACATCTCAGAAACTCATCATTTAGAAAAAAAAGACAAACCTTCTGGATCAGCAATAGCATTAAATAAGTTAGTCGATAACAAAGCTACGGTTATTAGCTATAGAAGGCCAAAAGTAGTAGGAAATCACACTATTGTATTTTCACTTGAAGAGCAAGAGATTGAGATTGCTCATAGAGCAAAAACACGTACTGTTTTTGCCAAAGGAGCTGTTGAATGTGCAAAATTTCTGCACAGAAAACCTGCAGGTCTTTACAATATGGATGATTATGTTAGAGAAATAAATGGAAAATGTTTACTTATGTCTGGGTGCTAATCTAAACAACCCGTACAAGACACTTAAAAAAGCTTTGAACCTAATAAGAAAAGTTGATGGTATTTCTGTAAAAAAGCGTTCCTCTATATATCTAACTTCTCCTGTTAGCCATGTTCCTCAAAAAGACTATTTAAACATCTGCATGTTAATTGAAACAATTCTATCTCCTGTTGAACTTGATAAAGCATGTAAAAACATTGAGCATCGATTAGGAACAGAGCCAAATAATGATTTTGGGCCAAGAATTCTTGGAATTGATATTTTGTTTTACGGGTCCACTAAAGTGCAAAAAGAGCACCTTACTATCCCCCATCCAAACTGGCAAAAGTGTCTATTTATGTTAATTCCTCTTTATGAAATTACAAGTACAGTAATTATCCCAGGAAAAGGAGCCAAACAGCTAAGTCCTATCATTGAGAATTTTTCTCTTTTAGAAACTCAAAAAATCACTGTCTATCACCCTACAAAGGAAGTACATGAACCCGATCAAACTGACTAATTTAGAAATTAAAGAAAACGGTCCTCTAACAATTATCTGCGGCCCTTGTGTTATTGAAAGTAAAGAGCACACTTTAACTTGTGCAAAATATTTAAAAGAACTGGTTTCTACTATTGATGACTTAGAACTTATCTTCAAAGCATCTTTTGACAAGGCAAATAGAAGTTCTATTACCTCTTTTAGAGGCCCTGGCATTACTGAAGGGTTAGATATACTTAATGAAGTTAAAGAAACATACAATCTTCCAGTGACATCAGACATCCACAGACCGGAACAAGCAGAAAAAGCTAAAGAGGTATTAGACATCCTTCAAATACCAGCATTTTTATGTAGGCAAACAGATCTTATTGTAACAGCCGCAAAAACAAACAAACCGGTAAACATTAAGAAAGGACAATTTTTAGCGCCTTGGGATATGAAAAATGTTGTGGATAAAATCAAACAATCTGGAAATGATCAAATCATCCTAACAGATAGAGGGACAACATTTGGATATAACAATTTAGTTTCTGATTTCAGAAGCATTCCAATAATGAAAGACTTAGGTCATTTTGTATGTTATGATGCATCTCACTCTGTACAGCTTCCAGGCGGACAATGTGATACTTCTGGAGGTCAGAGGGAGTTTATTCCTACGCTAGCTAAATCAGCAATTGCAGCCGGAGCTAATATGATATTTCTAGAAGCACACCCTGATCCAAAAAATGCTAAAAGTGATGCTAGCTCTGTTTTTCCTTTTGATCATTTAAAAAAGCTTTTAAAACAACTAGCAACTCTCCATAAAACAGTACAAAGCTTATGAAGAAAAGTATTTTATTTTTCTCAAGTTTATGGCTTTTTTGCTTTTTACTTGTTGCTATCCAAATTTTTTGGATAACAGAAGAAGATAAGATTAAATACCAAAAACAACAGGCGCAACTTACTGAAAAAAAAGCCAAGCAGTCTATCGTCCAAAATAGAATCAATATAAAAAAAGAGCTTTATTCGGATACATTTAGTGGGAAGATCTATGCAAAAACCTCAGCTTGGGTTTTTCAACCAAAGGATCATATTTTTAAAGAAGAGTTTAAAGATTTTACTGCGGAAATTCATCAAGACAACTTAACTAAAACAATCTGTTCTAAAAAAGGAAGCTTTGATTTCCATAGCTATAACTTAAACTTAACTGACTGCAAAACTTGCGCTCCTCTGCTTATGGAAGATGGAAATAAGATTATGATTACCTCATTTTCTAAAAATGCTTGTTTTCATTTAGACCCAAAACAGTTACAGTTTTCATTAGAAAAAACACATACAAATATCAAAAAATGATCCTGATTTTTCTTCTTATATTTTCCTTGTGTTTTGCAGAAGAAATAGATCTTTACTCTGATAAAACTCTCTTTGAAAACAATACATTTACCTTTTCACAAAACGTAAATGTTCTGTGGGAAAACAATACTTTTTCATCTAAGAAAGCTAAACTTGAATACCCCCTTTTAGAAATGAGTGAAGATCTTTGCTTTATTCTTGAAGATAGCAAAATTTACAGCGATAGAGCATTGATTAATTTAGAGAAAAAAACAGGAACACTTTTCTCAGAAAATCTTATTCATGTAAAAGAGGAAACTTTAGATTTATTTTGCAAAAAAGCCGAATTAGAAAAAGATAAAATCACTCTTACAAACCAAGTCCTTCTAAAATTTTCACAAGGAGAAATCACTTCTGATAAGATAGAGGTTTTTTCATTTGAAACATCAAAAAAAATAAAAGGTTGTTTTAAAGGTGTACTTGGAAAAAATCTAGAAACTACCTTTGACTACGATGGATTTCTTGTCTATGACAAAGAAACTCAAAACCTTTCCACAGAAGACAGTCCATTTTTTTTAGAAGATAAAAACTTTAATGTATTCGCAGACAAAGCCACTTTCTACTTAAAAAAAGGTAAGGGACTGGATAAAGTTATTTTAAATTCTATTGAAAAACCTGTAGAAATTCTCTCAGGAAAAATCAATGCTCTTGCAGATACAATCACATACTTACCAAAAGAAAAGACCTACATTCTCAAAAGCACAACAAACAATAGAGTTCTTATACTTAAAGACCAAGATCAACTCAGCGCAAAAGAGATTCATATTATAAAGCAAGATGGCACCCCTGAAATTAAGGCAAAAGGAGTTTGTCATTTTACCTTCTCCAAAGAAGAAACAAACAGATTTAAAAATTTAGTAACCCATAGAAGCCATGCAAAAACTATTAGAGATTAAAAACCTACAAAAATCCTATGGTGTTAAACCAGTCGTTGAAAACCTTTGTTTTTCTGTTGAAAAAGGACAAATTGTAGGACTTATAGGACCTAATGGAGCAGGTAAAACCACCTCATTTTACATGACAATGGGACTTGTTAAGCCAGATGAAGGTCAAGTGTTTTTTAACGATCAAGACATCACAAGTATGCCTATACACAAAAGAGCTAAACTTGGCATGGGATATTTAGCTCAAGAACCATCTGTGTTTCAAAAGCTTTCTGTAGAAAAAAACCTTTTATGCATCTTAGAAACCTCAAACTTATCAAAAAAAGAACAAACCAATCGTTTAGAAACTCTTTTAGATGAGCTTCATCTAAAAAGCTTAAGAAAAGAAATTGCTTCAACACTTTCAGGTGGGGAAAGAAGAAGACTTGAGATTACTAGAGCATTAATTACAAACCCTTCTCTTTTACTGCTAGATGAACCTTTTGCAAATATCGATCCATTGGCAATAGAAGATGTAAAAAATATGATTTTTCATCTTAAGAAAAAAGGTATCTCTATTTTAATTACAGATCACAACGTAAGAGAAATCTTTTCAATTGTAGATAAAGTCTATCTCATCTTAAACGGCAAAGTGATCTTTGAAGGACCAAAAGAAAAGCTTTTAGAAAACGAAGAAGCTAAATCAAAGTATTTAGGAGCAAATTTTTCTCTTTAGACCAACTATCAATTACTTTAAATGCTTTTCTTAAATCTAAATGAAAAAGACAATCTGCCATTTTACTTCCTCCGCAACCATCTAAAAGACATGGCCTGCAAGATAAGTTTTCCACAATCACTCTAGCATTTGGGTTTTGCCATGGCCCCCATTTTATTTCAGATGTTGGACCAAAAAACACCAACGTATTTTTTTTATAAACAGAACTTAAATGTAGTGCTAAAGAGTCTACACAGATTACTCCTCTTGATTTTTCTATAACCGCACCAAACTCTTTAAGACTTAATTTTCCTACAAGATTGATAACTAGTTTACTTGAAACTTTTTCTTGTAAAGCATGTGCGATCTTAACTTCTGCAGGATCATTCCCTCCACAAAGTAAAACTTTGTGCTCTTTACTTATTAGATACTCTAAAAGTTTAACCATTTTTTCTTCTGAAAGACATTTAAACTTCCATCTTGAAAAAGGGCAAAATACAATTGTGTCTTTAAATGAAACATCAACTTTTGCTTCAGAATGAAAAAAAAGGGTTCTTTCATCTCTATTAGGAAAAATCCCAATACCACGAAGAACATCTAACTCTCTTTCTACTTGGTGTCTTGGGGTTGGGCATTCTTTAACTATGTGGGTATACAAATTTTTTCCTAAAAAATTTTTTTTCTGTTTCATACCTACTGAATATTTAGGTCTACAAAACTTAGTTATGATAGCCCCCCTATCTCCTTCAGTTAAATTAATCACAAGATCATAGGAGTTTTTTTTAAGCTTTTTTAAAAGGGCATATTCCTTTTTCAATTTTTTTAATAAGGGAAGTTTTTTAACCACTCTATCGTAAAAATAAACTTTGTTAATAGCAGGGTGACCTTCAAGTATTTGCTTTCCTTCTTTGTATAAAACAGCATCAATAGCGGCATCTGGCAAGTAGTTTTTTAAATTTGTAAATAAAGGTGTTGATAGCAAAACATCACCCAAATGACGAAATTTGACTACTAAAACCTTTTTTACACACTGAAAATCTGGATAATTGCCATAAGTCATAAAAAATCTACTCCTTTTATCGAATTTTATTCTTCTTTGGGATAAAATCAGAGAAAGATTTTTACTTGGAGACAAAAAAAATGGAACAAACACTAACTTTTATCAAACCTGACTCAGTGGGAGCAAATGAAATTGGCGCGATTACAGAGATGTACGAAAACGGTGGACTAAAAATCATCGCAGCTAAAATGATTCATCTATCAAAAGAAAAAGCAGAAGAATTTTATGCTATCCACAAAGAAAGACCATTTTTTGGAGAACTTACTGATTTTATCTGCTCAGGACCAGTATTTGCTATGGTTTTAGAAGGACCAAATGCAGTAGCTGCTACTAGAAAAATCATGGGAGCTACAAATCCTGCAGAAGCAGACGAAGGAACTATTCGTGGAGAATTCGCAAAATCTATCGATCAAAATGCTGTTCATGGGTCTGATAGCCTAGAAAACGCTAAAAACGAAATCGCATTTTTCTTCTCTCCTGAAGAAATTTTTTCTACAGTTTCTTAAACTTATTTGCCTGTTAATTATTTTTTAATATTTAACAGGCTTTTTTTTTCTCTACCCAGAACACTCTCCCATCATATAAGAATTTAATTACAGCCTAATTTCCCACTCTTTGAAAAATAAAGCCTGAGTAACTTTTTTTTAAAACCTCGAATTTCAGGGATGCAATCCCATAAATTCGGGGTTTTTATAGGTTTTTCCTTGAATTTAAGGGATGCAAACCCTTATATTAAAGGAAATAAGGATGTATATGAATAAGTACTACGAAAGGCAAATCACTGCTAAAATACAAAAACTCATTTTACACTTTCCCTGTGTAGTAATTATTGGAGCTCGACAGGTAGGAAAAAGTACTTTGTTAAAAAAACTTTTTCCAGATTATAACTATGTTCTTTTTGATCCTGTGGAAGATGTTGAAAATGCAAGACAAGACCCTGATTTCTTTCTAAATAACAGACCAAGCCCTCTAATTCTTGATGAGATCCAGTATGCTCCAGAATTAGTAGCTGCTATTAAAAGACGTATTGATAAAGATAGAAAACCGGGTCAATTCATACTAACTGGTTCCCAGCAATGGGGAATCATGAATAACTTATCAGAAAGCTTAGCTGGTAGAGCTATGATTTTAGAATTAGAACCATTAGCGATAGGTGAAATTGCAAACAATCCCCCTGAGGAACCGTGGCTTGAGAGATACTTAGACAACCCAGTGCAATTTGTAACAACAAAAAATGAACGATTACAACTACCTTTAATTCCCTATGAACATATATGGAGGGGACTTTTTCCAGATGCAGTAAACTTACCAAAAGATATAGTTGTAGATTTTCATTCATCTTACCAAAAAACCTATGTTGAAAGGGATGTAAGACTTCTAGCTAACATTGGAGATCTTCAGCAATTTACTAGATTTGTTAGGTTAATTGCTGCTTTAACTGCCCAAGAAATAAACTACAATGAAGTCGGCAGAGAGCTTGGTATAGATGGATCAACAGCAAAAAGATGGTTAAAAATACTTAGAGAAACCTTTGAGTGGCATGAGATACCAGCATACTCTAAAAATGCAATCAAAAAAATTAGCTCAAAGCCTAAAGGTTATTTTGCTGATACTGGACAAGTGTGTTTTAGCCAAGCAATTGCTAAACCAAATAACTTAGCATCTCACCCTCTTTGGGGAGCTATTTTTGAGAATTTTGTAGTTAATGAAATCCGAAAGCAATGTAATTGGATGTCAAGCGCACCTAATATATTTCACTGGCGCTCGTACTCCGGAGCAGAATGTGATTTAATTCTAGAATATAATGGAAAATACTTTCCTATTGAAATAAAAACCAAGTCACACCCAACTAAAAACACAACCTCAGGAATAAAAGCATTTAAGAAATGTTATCCAAAACTTGATGTACCTATGAGTCTTGTCATCTGTTTTACAGAGCAAATCTTCCCAATAGAAGAAGGTATTTATGCTTTACCATGGAATATAAGATAACTTGGTAGTTATTCTTTTGAATCTACAATAAAAGTTACAGGCCCATCATTGATAAGTTCTACTTCCATCTTAGCTCCAAATATCCCTGTTTCCACCGGTAGGTGATTTTTAAGCTTTGAAACAAACTCATTATAAAGCTTTTCTGCACGGTCAGGAGTTTCAGAGTTTGTAAAAGAAGGCCTTCTTCCAGAAGTGCAATCCGCATAAAGAGTAAACTGTGATACAACTAGTATAGATAATTGATTATCTAATACAGATAAATTCATCTTATCATTTTCATCACGAAACATTCTTAAATTGATAAGGCGATTTACAAGATAGTCTATTGCAGATTCAGAATCATCTTTCTTCACTCCGAAAAAAACAAGCAATCCAGGTCCTATTTGCCCTGTTATTGCATCTTCGACTGTAACCTTTGCTCTTTTAACACGTTGTATTAAAAGGCGCACTAGGAAAGCCTTTTTCTTAAATCAGTTAGCTCTTGAGTGATCTCTTTTGGTAGATGCTCTTCAAACTTAGAAAAATAATCTTCAAGATCGTTAGCCTCATCAAGCCAAGCTTGTTTATCTATATAAAAAAGCTTTGAGATATCTGTAGGAGATAAAGAAAGACCTGCGGTATCAAAAGAATCTAACTTTGGAATGTATCCAATTGGTGTAGTTTCAGCATTATCAATATTATCTGTTCTTTCAAAGATCCATTTTAAAACGCGAATGTTATCACCAAACCCTGGCCAAACAAATTTCCCTTCATCATCTTTTAAAAACCAATTGGCATAAAATATCTTTGGAAGTTTATCTAGCTCCCCTTTTTTACCAATAGATAACCAGTGATTAAAGTAATCACCCATGTTGTAGCCACAAAAAGCTATCATAGCAAAAGGATCATGACGAAGTTTTCCTACCTCTCCTTTAATAGCTGCTGTTGTTTCCGAAGAAACAGATGCGCCTAAAAAAGTTCCATGTTGCCAGGAAAATGACTCATATATAAGAGGCACTGTAGAAGATCTTCTACCTCCAAAAATAATCGCTGAGATAGGCACTCCTTGAGGAGATTCCCATTCAGGATCAATAATAGGACACTGTGCTGCTGGTGCAGTAAATCTTGAATTTGGATGAGCTGCTTTCTTATCAGAAGATGGGTCATACTGGTTACCAAACCAATCAGTAAGCCCTTCTGGAGGGGTGTCTGTTAACCCTTCCCACCAAATATCATTATCTTTTGTTAAAGCAACGTTTGTATAAATACAGTTTTTATCTAAACAGGCTATCGCATTTGGATTTGTTTTTTCACTTGTTCCAGGAGCTACTCCAAAAAACCCAGCTTCAGGATTAATAGCATATAACCTTCCGTCAGAACCAAATCGCATCCATGCAATATCATCTCCAACACACTCAACTTTCCAACCCTCTAACTTTGGCATAAGCATAGCTAGATTTGTCTTTCCACAGGCACTTGGAAAAGCTGCTGCAATATACTTTTTTTCACCTTTTGGATTCGTAATTCCTAAAATAAGCATATGCTCTGCAAGCCAACCTTCATCTTTAGCCATTGCAGAAGCTATTCTTAAAGCGAAACACTTTTTTCCTAAAAGAGCATTTCCACCATATCCACTACCAAAAGACCAAATAGATCTTTCTTCAGGAAAATGAACAATCACTCTTTTTTCAGGATTACAAGGCCATAAAGCATCTTCTTGTCCTTCTGTTAAAGGCAATCCTACGGAATGAACCCCCTTAACAAAATCTCCATCTTTAAGAATCCCTAATACTTTCTCTCCAACTCTAGCCATAATACGCATATTTAAAACTACGTATGAAGAATCAGTGATCTCTACTCCTACCTTTGACAAAGGAGATGACAATGGTCCCATACAATAAGGAATGACATACATACACCTTCCTTTCATACACCCTGTAAAGAGCGTTTTTAAATGAGCATGCATTTCTTTTGGATCTTTCCAGTTATTTGTAGGACCAGCTTCTTCTTGAGTTTTTGAACAGATAAAAGTAGCTTCTTCTACTCTAGCTACATCTTCAGGATTGGATCGATAATAATAACTATTAGGTCTTTTTAGTTTGACCGCTGCACCCTTTTCTACAGCTTGAGCAGCCAACATCTCAGCTTCAACCTCTGATCCATCACAAAGATGAACACTATCAGGCTGACACAGTTCTATGGTTTCTTTTATCCAGCTAATTAAGTTTTGATTTGTCGTCCAGTTTTCAAATTCAATATTTTGTTCAATCAACTCCTATGCTCCTGCATACTTTTTTCTACGGAATTTTTCTAGATAGTCTAACGCTTTTCCAGTTCCAAGGCAAACAGCAAGTAATGGATTTGGAGCGACAAATACTGGAAGACCTGTTTCTTTAATTAAAGCTTTATCTAAACCTTTAATTAAAGCTCCTCCTCCAGCTAATACCATCCCTCTTTCAACTAAATCTGCTGCAAGTTCAGGAGGACATTTTTCTAAGGTAAGTTTTACATTTTCAATGATCTGCTGAATAGGCTCAGCTAAACACTCTCTTACCTCAACCGAGTTGATTCTTTTTGTAATTGGAAGACCTGCAACTTGATCTCGACCGCGAACTTCCATTTCAAGTTCATTATTTCCTAATGGATAAGCAGAACCAATCATCATTTTGATTTCCTCTGCTGTTTTAGGTCCAATCATTAAGTTATAAGTTCTTCTCATATAATTCATGATACAATCATCAAACTCATCACCAGCAATTCTTAAAGAGCGTGATTCAACAATTCCACCAAGAGAAATAATGGCAATTTCAGTAGTACCTCCACCAACATCAATGATCATGTTTGCAGAAGGCTCATGAACCGGCAAATCTACTCCAATCGCAGCTGCCATTGGCTCTTCAATTAAAACTACCTCTTGGGCTCCAGCATGTAGAGCAGAATCTTCAACAGCTCTTTTTTCTACTCCTGTAATTCCAGAAGGAACTGCGATTAATATTTTTGGGCGAAAAAGAGATCTTGAAGGAGTCACTCTTTTTAAAAGTGCTTTGATCATTCCTTCTGCAATCTCAAAATCTGCAATTACCCCATCTTTCATAGGTCTAACTGCATGAATTTTTCTTGGCGTTTTACCAAGCATAGCTTTCGCTTTATGACCTACTGCCAGTACTTCATTTGTATTAGAATCAACTGCCACAACCGATGGCTCTGCTAACACAATCCCTTTTCCTTTTACAAAAACAAGGGTGTTTGCGGTTCCTAAGTCAATTCCAATATCATGGGAAAACATCCCTGATAGTTGCGAGCATTTTGTAACAACTGTGGACTTAGCTTTTGCTAAGAGCTGTAGTATCTCTTTTTCTTTCATGAGTTCCTTTCTTCTTCTTTTCTTCTGTTCCTTCTTTTACATCATCAGTTTGTAAAAGTTCTAGAACATCTTCCCAAGTTAATTTAGCAATAGCTTCATCATCGCAGCTGATCACTTTCTTGACCAATCCTTTTTTACGCATTTGCATTTGAACGATCTTTTCTTCAATCGTTCCTTTAGTGATCAACTTATATGCTGAAACTGATTTTTTCTGTCCTAATCTATGCACCCTGTCTGTTGCTTGATTTTCAACTGCAGGATTCCACCATAGATCATAATGGATTACTGTATCTGCGCCAACTAAATTTAATCCTGTACCCCCAGCTTTTAACGAAACTAAGAAAATTGGGATATCTGGATTTTGATTAAATTCATTTACGATATCTAAGCGGTTTTTAGAAGATCCATCAAGATATGAAAATCGAGTTCCTGTTTTTTCAAACTCTTCTCTCATTATCTGTAACATCTTTGTATACTGACTAAAGATGACCGTCTTATGTCCTCCTTCAATCAATGATTGAAGAAGCTCTTTTAACATTTCATATTTAGCTGAATCGTCACTTTCTGCTTTTTCTTTTGCAAAAATCGCTGGATGACAACAAATTTGTTTTAGCCTTGTCAAAGTTGCAAGAACATGAATTTGTACTTTTTCAAATCCATCTCTTTCCACAAGCTTAACAAGTTCATCTCTAGCAGAAGCTGCATAAGAGTTATATAGCTCTTTTTGTGCTTTTGTAAGTTGACAGTGATAAGTAATTTCATCAACTGGCGGAAGATCATCTAATACATCTTGTTTCATTCTACGTAAAATAAACGGAGAAACTTTTTGTTTTAGATAACGAATGTTTTCTATTTGTTTATCACCCTGTGGTCTTATGTATTTTTCCATAAAGCGATCGTACGAACTTAAGAACCCTGGCATTAAAAAATCAAACAGTGACCAAAGCTCATTTAATGAGTTTTCAATAGGAGTACCTGTTAAGATTAACTTATGAGATCCTTTAATCATTTTTACAGATTTAGCATTACGCGTTCCTCTGTTTTTAATATGTTGCGCTTCATCTAAGATCACGTATGAAAACACTGTGTCAATGTAAAGCTCTACATCCTTTTGTAAAAGAGTATAAGATGTAATTATCACATGATAATCATTCATCTTATCTAAAAGCTTCTTCCTTTGTCCTGGTATTCCATCTACAACTAGAGCCTTTATTTTAGGGTTAAATTTCTTTAACTCTTCTTTCCAGTTATATAATAAAGATGTTGGACAAACGATTAGTGATAAAGCTTTTGGATCTTGATCAATCTTCAAAGATAAAGCAGATATAGCCTGTACTGTTTTACCAAGTCCCATATCATCGGCTAAAATACCATTTAAGAACATAGTTCTTAGTCTTTCTAACCATTGAATACCATCAACTTGATAGTTACGTAAGTTAGCTTTCACATTTTTAGAAATTGGTGATGGTTTAAATTCAGTTTCACCAAGCATTTGCTTTCTAATTGCTCTTAGCTTGTTAGACATAGTAAAGTTAACTGGCAAATCTTTAAAAAGCGGAGTGTCAATACTTACTAAATTCCAAAGAGGTTTTTGCTCTTTAAATTTTTGTAATTTGCTTATTCCAAGCTCATCAAATACTTGAGCCATTTTTGAAATCTTTTCTAAGTCTAAGACTAAAATTTTACAAAGTCTTTTAGTTTTCTTTTTCTCAAACTCAATAAATGGTCTTTTTGAAGCGATACAATCCCATAAAAGATCCATTTCAATCCCTTCTAATGGTCCTTTTACAGAAAGATCAATTTCGTAATATCCTACATTGCCAGTGTAGTCCAATCTTAGTGTAAATTCTGTATCATCATAAACAAAATGATCTAAAAGATTCTGAGGACAGACAAACTCTACTTTGTCTTGATTGCGAGGAATAACTTCTGTCATAAATTCTACAATCTTTTTCTCAGACTTTGTAATAAAAGCTTTGTGTTGCGGGTGATAAACAAAGTCTTGAAAAAGATCATCTATGATGTTTTTTTCTTCTACTAAATTTCTTGCAACAATCCCCTCTTCAGTTTCAAAAGTCTTAATATCTGTAAATGAAAGACCCTCTGGAACCGCTGGAACTTTATGATCTTGATAAGAAAATGATAAAGAAGCTTCTAACTCTCCATCTAAATATGAAAGATCACAACTTCCTTTAATTGCATCGACACAAGGCATCGTGACAAACTTATCAATCACTTGATCATTTCCAATTTCTGCAAAACGCTTTAGCTCTGGTAGAGCATTTTCTACAAACGTTCCAAAAAGAGGTTTTGGTATTGTCATGTTTCTTATTGGAATTAGATGTAATAGATGTTCTCTTCTAATCTGCTCAGGGAACCTATAATAAATCTCTTGATAAATCATTCCTGGATTAGAACACTCAAAAAGACAAACATCTTCTAAACTTAATACTTCAGAGTTCACCACAATAGTTGGGTTTAATAAAATCTTTTCTGCTGGAGGTTCTATATACTCAATTTTAAAACGAAGTTGCGCATGACCGTAAGAAAATCTAAGTGGAGTTTCAAGACCACCAAAATACAAACAAGGCATTACAGGATTTTCATCACAAAACTGAACAAAACCTTTTGGTGATTTTTCTTCTGAAATACTTTCAAATCTTTCTGCTAGTAATAGACCAAATGTTTCTTTGTCTATTGAAGCAACCCTTTGTGCTTTTTCCCCTGTTGTTTTATCCGCAAATCTTGCATGATCCATAATGGTTTTTAAAACTTTTTGCTCTCTTTGGTCAAAAGAGTCTTCAGAAAAAAGATATTTTTTTGAACCAAAGAAAATTGGTTCACTATATCTAACTGCTTTTAAAAACTTTTTAATATAAGGAATATGCAAAGGCTTAGATCTTATAGAAAGCCTTAAAGCTAGTTGAAACTCTACCTCTTTCGTCTTTTTCATTAGAGATTGAGGATTGAAAATCACAGCAAGCTCTGCTTGCACTACATCTTTTTTCTCTTGTGGTAAAAAGAAAGGAGCTGTTCCTAATATTTTGGATGAAGAAGTATACTCTTGTAATATTTCTTCCTGGAAAAGCTGTTCTTTTTTCTCTTCTTCTTTGCTTTTAGCTTCTTCAAAAGCATCTAAGATTTCTTGTTGTTCTTCATCGTCATCATATTCTTCTTCAATATCAACAGACTTTGAATAGTCAACTAAAATAGAGTCAATATTTTCTTCTAAGTAAAAGATAAGTGCTACAAGATGTTGGCAATCATATTGGTATGAACAGTCACAATTTGAATGAATCACTTGTGATTCAAAACGATCAATTTCGATTTCACTTTCGTAAGCATTATCATATTTACCTAAAACATTTGCACTAAAACGAATCGTATCACTATCTAACTTCAAAATCTTTGCAGCGATTACTTTTTTCTCATCATAGATCTGCTTTCCTTCTTTGATTACTTGTGAAGAAAAGTCCTGTTTTAACTTACGAAAATTTAGCATGAGGCTTATCTATTTTTTTGGTTATCTACTTGTAGTGTCTTCAATAAAGCCTTTGTACCTATTTTTTGAAAGTGCTGCAAGAAAAAATTCACAATTGAGATTTTTTTTTCACATTTCTGCTCGTGCATATCTCTAAAGGGTTATCTTCGATTTGAATTTTTGATTAAAATCAACTTTTGAATCTATTTTTTAGCCAAAAATAAATTTCAGAAAATTTTTTACATCCACTTTTCTTTTTATCCCTTGATCAAAAATTTGTGATTTCTTAAACTAGACTTTATTTTTGCGGGTGTAGCTCAGTGGTAGAGCATCACGTTGCCAACGTGAGGGTCGTGAGTTCAAGTCTCATCACCCGCTTATCTTTCATCTTTAACCCCCAGAGCATATCGTGGTAGAAAATATTATAGAAAACGAAAACGTTACAGTTAAAATCGATCGTGAGCCAAATTGCATCATAAAAATGGAAGTAACCGCCTCTCCTGATCTAGTAAAAAAAGCTAGAAAAAAGGCAGTAAAAACAATTGCAAAAGATGTAGATATACCAGGGTTTAGAAAAGGAAAAGCTCCAGCTGATATTTTAGAGAAAAAATATCCTGAGCATATTGATGAAAGATGGCAGAAAGTAATCGCAGATGATGCGTTTCTAGCAGCTCAAAAAGCAAAGCATACTCCTGTTTTAAACAACAACACTCAAATAATTTTTAACATGAAAAGTCATTCATTAAATGATGGTGCAGAAATGTCATTTTCATTTGAGACAGATCCTGTTATTCCAACTATCGAAGCTGAAAAATTCAAATTAAAAGAAGTGAAAAGAAAAAAAGTTGGGAAAAAAGAGCTAGACGAGTACTTAAAACAAGTACAACTTATGTATGCTGAATGGAATGAAGTTACTGATAGAGCTGTTAAAGAAAAAGATTATGTAATTTTAGATATCGAGTCTTTAGAAGATGAAGACAAGGGAGCTAAAATCTTTTCTGATACACGTTTTGAAGTCACTAAAAAGAACATGGCTGACTGGATGCGTGAGCTTGTTATTGGGCAAAAAACTGGCGCAGAATTAGAAGGTGTAAGCAAACCTGATACAGATGCTTCAGCTAAAGAGAAAAAAGAAGCAAGCGACAAAAAGGTAAAAGTTACGATCAAAAAAATTGAAGAGCCAAAAACAATGGAACTCAATGATGATTTTGCTCGTGGCTTAAATTTTCCTTCATTCGAAGAATTAAAAACTTATGCTGAAAAAATGCTTAACGATAAAGCAGACCAAGCTAAAGATGACCAAGAAAAACAGCAAGTAAATAAGTTTTTAATCGAAAATCATGACATAGATCTACCTAAATCATTAGTAGATGCTGAGTTTAACCATAGAAAAAAGCAAAGCTTAGACAATCCTGCATTCAAATCAAAATATGATGCAATGTCTACTGAAGAGAAGAAAGCTTTTGAAGATCAACTTCGTCAAGAATCAAAAGAATCTGTAGGTCTTTTCTTTATTTCACGAAAAGTGTGTGAAGATGCAAAAATTCCACTTGAGTATGAAGAAGTAGAAAAAGAAGCTAGAGCTTTAATGTTACAAGCTGGCATGGCAAAAGCAGAAATCCCACAAGAAGTTAAGGCGTTATCTCTATCTAGAATTCTACTAAGAAAAGCTCAAGAATACATTTTAGAGACAGCAAAGAACAAAAAAGCTTGACCCAAGTATGCCATCCGAACTATAAAGCGAGGATGATTTACTAACTAAATAAAGGGAACTATGGATCACAAAGAAATTGAAATGTCTCTAACTCCTTACGTCATTGAAGACACAGGTCGTGGCGAAAGATCAATGGATATCTATTCTAGACTTTTAAAAGATAGAATTATCTTTATCGGTCAACAAATAGATGACCAAGCAGCAAATGTTATTGTTGCTCAGCTTCTATTTTTAAGAATGGAAGACCCTAAAAAGCCAATTAACTTATACATTAACTCTGCTGGTGGATTAATCACCTCTTGTCTTGCGATCTACGATACAATGCAATACTTAGGTTGTGAGATTAACACTTACTGTATTGGTCAAGCTGTATCAATGTCTGCTCTGCTACTTTCTGCAGGAACAAAAGGAAAAAGATACGCTCTATCTCACAGTAGAATCATGTTACACCAACCATATGGTGGAGTTGGAGGTTCGGCAGAAGATATTTCAATTCAAGCAAAAGAAGTCATTGAGCTAAAGAAAATCACAACAAAAATCTTATCTGAAACAACAGGCCAAACAGAAGAAAAAATCCGCGAAGATTCTGAGAGGGATTTTTACATGAGCGCAGAGCAAGCGCTAGAGTATGGCATAGTTGATCAGATAGCAACCCCTAAAAAAGCTGATTAAATATGGAAAATAATAATGGCAAAGCCCCCTCTTGTTCTTTTTGTGGAAGACCTGAAGATTTAGTAGAAAAAATGATTTCTGGTCCTAATGCATTTATCTGTGATAAATGTGTTGCGCTTTGCCAAGACATTGTTAAAAAGAAACCTGTTTCTAAAGAGATCAATGTTTTAAAACCAAAAGAGATCAAAGAAAGGCTTGATGAATACATCATTGGCCAAGAAAAAGCTAAAAGGACTATTTCTGTTGGTGTATACAATCACTACAAAAGAGTCCTATCTCGTTCAGCTCAAAACAATGAAATCGAATATAGCAAGTCAAATGTTTTACTTATGGGGCCGACAGGCTCAGGTAAAACATTGATCGCAAGAACACTTGCAAACATCTTAGATGTTCCTTTTGCGATTACAGACGCAACAACATTAACAGAAGCTGGGTATGTTGGAGAAGATGTAGAAAACATCATCTTACGTCTTTTACAATCTTGTGATTATGATGTTGCAAAAGCAGAGCTTGGCATTATCTATATTGATGAAATTGATAAGCTAAGAAAAACTTCTGGAAACGTTTCAATTACAAGAGACGTATCTGGAGAAGGTGTGCAACAAGCTTTATTAAAGATTGTTGAAGGAACTGTTGCTAACGTTCCTCCAAAAGGAGGAAGAAAGCATCCAAATCAAGAGTATATCAAAGTAAATACGGAAAATATCTTATTTATCGCATCTGGTGCATTTGTACATCTTGATAAGATCATTGCTAAAAGGCTTGGAAAAAGCACGATTGGGTTTACACCACACCACAAAAAACACTCTGAGCAAGATACAAACTACCTACTTTCTCAAGTAGAACCAGAAGATTTAATCCAATTTGGGCTTATTCCGGAGTTTATTGGCCGATTTCACAGTATGGCAAACTTCAATGAGCTTACAACATCAGACCTTGTAAGGATCCTTACAGAGCCTAAAAACGCTGTTATTAAGCAGTATAAGGGCATGTTTGCAGAAGAAGGGGTAAAACTTACCTTTACTGACGATGCGCTTAAAGCGATCGCTAAACGTGCTAAAGAGACTGAAACAGGGGCTAGAGCTCTTTCTATGATCGTAGAAAACCTCCTAAGAGACCTTATGTTCGACATTCCATCTGACCAGACGGTTAAAGAGGTGATTATTGAAGATAAGACTGTAATGGGGAAAGAAGATCCTATTATCAAAAGGTCTGGGGAAAATTCTGCATAAAAAAACCCCTCTAAGCTCTCGCTTAGAAGGGTAGGTTTTTTTAGAAGAAAATTTAATCGAATTATCTTGCAGAACCTGCTGTTCTTGCATTCGAAGCTGCAGATAGAGTATTTCCTGCTGCAGAAATGTTTTGTTGGTTTTGATCCAGTAGTGTTTTGTTTGTTTGTTCTCCTTTTTCGATTCTCTGTGCAGCCGATTGTAAATGCTTCGATTCTTGTGAAAACGGAACTGAAATAAACTGTCCTACTGCTTTTAAAGCACCACTGATATTCTGCCATTTTTGTACGAAGTTTTGGATTTCTTCATTAGATTTTATATCTCTTCCATCCCTTACACGTACATCGTTATCAATTTCTCTATTTCCATTTTCATCATTTTCTGGTAATTGTGGGTTATCTGCGATATCTTCAACATCAACACCTCTAGCATTGTTATTACCAAGTTCTACCATTTCGATACCATTTTCTTGAGGTTGATTTGGTCCAATTTCGATACCATTAGGTACATTTTGAGCGTCATCAACGATGTCTAATCCTCTATTTTGGCCAATTCCTCCTCCATCTGGTCCAGCAGCTTCGAAACCTTTAGCTTCTTTGTACATTTTCGCTCCATAAGTGTTACCAGCTATACCTGTTAGATCTCCTGCTATGCTAGCTCCAGATTGAAGCATACTTGCTACTGCTTCTAAATCAGCAGAATCAATCATACAGTTAAAAGATGCTTCTGCCTCTGCTATCCCAGCTTGTGTAAACGCTTGATTTAACTCAATCCCCTGAGCCATTAGAGCAAACATTGCTAGAAATACTGCAGTAGAGCTCGATAGATTAGGATTGCTACTATAATCAGGAGTAGTTGACTGAGTTTGTTGCGCCGATACTGGCGGTGTTTGTGGGTTACCCATATTATTTACTCCTTTTATTAGTTTATATAATGTGATGAATTCATATTTTTACGAGCATCATAACCAGAATCTTTAATATTAGCCTGGTTTTCATAACTTTGCTTTAAGTTATCTGAAAGCTTTTGACTCGTTTTATTTGTATTTTGTGAACCAGCATTTAACTGTTGTAAGTCTTTAGTCATAACAGCTGATTTCATATCCATTCCCTGACCTGCGATATCTAAACAAGCCCCGAGTAAACCTGCTGCAATTGGTAATGCAGCTCCACCTGTACCTACAACAAGCGCTCCAACCGCTATTCCCGTTAAAACAGTACCTGTGATTTTTACCCAGTTAGATTTCATTTTAAAAGATCTTATATGATCGGATCTATTTAAGATCCTTCCTGCAAATTGAGCTTGTTTATCAGCTAATGCGCTACTTAGATTGATCTGAGTTAGCTGAGCTTGGTTAATCTGCTCATTTAGATCATTTAAAACTCCAACCAGCGCCCATTGAGCATTCGTTTGTTTTGTTGTATCTGTTGTGTCCTGGTAAATTGTAGGAGAATCAACAGCTTGTGTGTCTTGTGGTATTGCTTGTGCCATTGTTACCCCCTATTAAAACTTACTTGTAGTTGATTTTTGGAAGTTGATTAAGTTGTTAAAGTTATTCTGTGCAGATGTGATGTTATCAGAGTGCATTTTCTGAACTTGCGTATCCTGGTTTTGCTTAGTTTGCTCACCTTGGATTTTGGACATGATATACTGGTTTGCCGAAGTTAGCGTATCCATCTTACTAGTTACATCTTGCTCTGTAGCTGAAGAACCAATTAAACATCCTGCTCCTGCCGCACCAATTA
>Ga0180430_10000031_pt1 | contig 176246 bp, 258 predicted proteins | sample SS_ome_9_FD_132999 | JGI IMG/M metagenome (GOLD analysis project Ga0180430, IMG submission 132999) | Hypersaline lake sediment archaeal communities from the Salton Sea, California, USA - SS_1_S_2 metaG | ecosystem: Environmental > Aquatic > Non-marine Saline and Alkaline > Hypersaline >...
CCGCGAAAGCAATATCCTACATTGACCTGACACATCGAACCTTCTTAGTAACCAAAAGATTATAGTTTAGACTAGTCAAACCAGTCTCGAAATCCATCATATTACTCGTGCCCCCATCCATCCAGTATGTCCCTGTATCCATGCCAAACAACTCTCCGCAATCACTCCCAGTACATGATCCACACTCATACTGACCACCAACCGGAATATGTGTGCATTGTAATACACCCCACAAACGATGAAACAAGTGATACATCTCATTAGATTTAGGAACTCTCCACCCGGTAACACCACCCATATTCAAACCGGCACAATATGATTCTACCGCATTCCTATTCATCTCAATCGGAGAAGGAGGATCCTGCCAACACAAATCCGGCCAACTTTCTGGGTAGTCTTGATGATACCCGTCTATCCTATCCATGAACCGTCCCCCCGCACAGTCTAGGTCGTCTCCCGTGCCGCCATCACTATCCGTGTCCGTGTCCGTATCGGCATCAGAGTCTGCGTCACCACCTCCAGAGATGTCGCAACAAAAGTCAGTACCAGGACAAATCTGCTCAGGATGTTCAATGCCTTGCGATACGCACCAAGCTTGACTCGGTCCACAAAAGTACTCACAAGGAACGTCGGTGTCACTATCGGAATCGGAATCGGTATCCGCATCTGAATCAGAGTCGCTGTCGGAGTCACTATCGGTATCAACATCTAGATCCATCCCTCCGTCTTCTTCACCCCCTGCGTCCTCACAACCCGCTTCCACGTCCGTCTCCCACTCCGTAGAAGTGTCCCCACCATCGGTATACCCTGTCTCAGTGTCTTCCTCCGTGTCGCTATCCGTGTCCGTGTCGGTATCGGTGTCTGCATCCAGATCACCATCCGAATCACTATCACTATCAGTATCGCCGTCAATATCAGTGTCGCCATCTCCATCTCCATCTCCATCAGAGTCCGTGTCACTATCCGTGTCGGAATCGGTATCCGCGTCGGTGTCTAGATCAACACCGGCATCCTCCATGCCGCTCTCGTTAGACTGCCAGACGCCTCCATCTCCAACGTCAAAACTGCCACCATCTCTGCCGCATGCCGAAATCAAAATCGCAATTAAAAACAACCGCCTCATCGTCACCTCCTTGGACATGTTTGGAAAAATGTCCATCCTGTAACAATGATTAAGCTATTAAGTTAGTTTGTCAACTATCTTTAGAGAATTAGCGAGCGGCTGCTGGCTTCTTACCACTGGAACGCCGTCGCTTCTTGCTTGCTGTCCGATTTTCATTCCTGGCCGGATTCATGGCATTTGGTCGGTTCTTTTTCTTAGGAGGAGCCATCCGCCACCCCTTCCTTCCGATCATCGTGTATCTGTATCTATTCCGCAGACGCTCCCACACGAATTTACCCTTGCTCTTCGCGTAATAGAGCTGCATATAAATGCGCTTTTCAACGTTGAAATATTTGTAAACCGGACCTGGAACCTGGGATCGTTTGCTCTTGCTCTCCTGCCAAAAACGGACAAAGAGCGTCATTGTCGGCTCATCGTACCCAATAGAATGAACATTCGAACTACTAAAATCCGAGTCCATCACTGGAAGGGTTTTCATTATAGCCTGCTTCTGTTCAATTAACTCACGCATTGCTCCGAAAATGATCCTATCAAAAGCAACCAATAATCACAAGAAAAAGAACCATTCAATACGTCTGCTTATACTGGCCGAGGAGGGTCGGCCTAACCATACCCTCCTGGATGGGTGGGAATGTTGGGATTGCTATGCTGTCTCGATCTCTGGCTCCTCGTCCGCTACGACACCGATCTCGATGTCCGCCGGTGTGGCCGCCTCGATCTCCGAGACGTTGCCCTTCCAGGTAACCTTGCCCTTGCTCGGGATACGTGGGAGGCTGTTTTTAAACTCCGAAAAAATGGCTTTGATCTTGCCGTCGGGGTCGATCTCCTCGACCTTGGCCTTGCGAGCAGCCTTGGCCTCCTCTTTATCCTCGTCGCTCCCCGTCCAGTCGACGAGGTAGTCGCTGGCAACCTTCTCGATCAGCTTGGTAGCCGCGTCTCGCGTGATACCAGCGTGGTGGAGGACCATCGTCAGGAAGTCTGCATTGAGGATCGAAGCAGTCGGCGCGATTTCATGGGCCTCGCCGATCTTCATCGTCCCTGTTATATGGACCGTGGTGTCGATCTCATACTCGCCCGGGTTCAAAGCCTCGCGTGCTTCTTTGGCGACCTTGCTTCTCCCGCTGACGAGCTTCGTGATTGCGATTGTTGTTGCGTTTTTCATCTTGTAACCTCCCGCCAGGATCTTCCTGGCCATCTTGGTTTCCCCTGCTAACATCTACATCATGCTCACTGCCGAGGCGTTTGTCAACCTAATAACCCGACAATTCGTCGACTCATTCCAGGTCTGAATAGACTTGAGTTTTCGGGTGTTTACAGGCGAATCATGGACACCATGCGGAATGATTTAGATTTCTTTCTCCTCTTCCACCATTTGATCGCAACCTTAGACGTGCCAGTGATGACACCACCACGCTTCACGACCTTCCCAGCGATGATCAAATGCTTCTCGGCAATACGCCGATCAGCCTTTCCTATTGAGTAGCTCTTGAGAATGTTAGCGAGGCTCTTCGGAGGCAGAAGCTTGCCGGTGAAAAAGAAGAACATCTCCATTGTCGCCCGGTACGCATCAGCCTCGTAGTAAGCCCGGCTCGCATCGCTCGTGAGATACTTCATCGGCTGACTCGGATCGCGGTCGGCCTGGACAACATGCTGACACTCGTGAACACACGTTGCGATCTGATTAATCAGCTGCGCCTGGGATCCATCCCCGATCTCGAACGGAACGTATACGCATCTCCACCCGCCGACAATGACCGTCGTCGTGTAGCTTCTCAGAAAGTCATCCTTGGTCTGAACACCCATCAGGTCGAGCGCCCACCCAATGGCCCTCATCTCCTGAGCATCGCCCTTCTGCACGATCTTAAAATCGTATTTCTTGGCCATATACTTCCAAAAAGACTCGACATCTTTTCCTGTCACTTTCATCAGTTACCTCCATCCCCGGCATCCGGATCGCCAGCACACTCATCCGCCGGGAGGCACGAGTGAAGTCCGTCATCTGGATCGACGCAACACGTCCATTCTATCCCAATACCAAAATCCTCGATCTCTCCGCAGTCTGCTTCTATTTCCCAGTCTGTTTCCGTGTTGCAAATCTCGACACTATCACCATTGCATCTGGTTGCATCTGATTCACATCCATCATGACACCCTGAGATCGTCACAACCAACACGAAAATGAGACCAACCAAAACAAACACTTCTCTCATCACATTTTTCATTGCACAACCCATTTCTACGAACTCAAGTTCGCTTCTTTAATACCGACAAACCGCTCCTAGCCGGTGCAGCCTCTTCAATATAATCCCGAATGTCTTTTTCGTCCAGTTCGAGACCTGTCTGATCCCAGCCTGGACATTTATCTCTGGCAAATATCTCCACCCTCGGAATATCTCCAAACAGATCCACAATCCGATTCCGAACTTCTGGAGGTTTAGCCGAGTGCCGAATCATCGGAGACATGACAACCGAATGCACACTGGCCGACTTACGCTCCAGCTTACCCTTCAGTCCAAGCAAAACAAATTCACAATTACTACGCGAATAATGCCCCATCCCAGTAAACAAACCACCCGACTTGCTATTAGTCTTCACCCAAACAAAAACAACCCCCTTGTAGTCAAACCCCCAGTTCTGCAGCAGACGAATACCGTTCAGCATAAACGGGCCTGTTACCCACAAAAAATGAGCGCAATTTTCAGCGGCCAGATCCCCCACGCGCAACAACATCAAATCTCTCATGCTCAATGTTGCATAGTGATGATCGGCTCCCCTCTTGCCACCTTTGTCCGAGTAAGACCAAGGGCAATCACTCAATATCACGTTGAACTTTCCCAACTCAGATCCACCCTTTCTTCTCGGCCCACGAGGAATAGACAATCAAAGTCCCATCATGTCCTTTACCGTAAACCTCGGAATCGTCATGGATCGCAAACTTCGGAACCCATTCTGGTTCGTCAAAATCTGGAGCCTCAACCAGGATAGCCTTACCACTGTCACGGATAACCTCCGCACTCTCAATCTCGTGTATCATTCGAATAACCCTCCGGCATTGATCATTTCTTAATCTTTCTCACCGCGAATCGACTCGTCAACACACGGTACCTGTCCTCAAATTCAACGAGGATGCTGTTCATCTTCCCACGAGCAAGCACCCGACACTTCTGGCCCTTGCGATCTCCCAACTTGGCCCTCCAGAACCATACATACGGATACTCCATCAGACCGCTGTTTTTTTCGCTTTGATTTCTCTATCCGCCATAAAATTCTTCATATACCTCCTCGATGCTGCCTTGGCACCCATCGCTGTGGGAGATCTCACAAACAACCGAGCACTACTATCCGAATCGATAAACAACATACTAGAACGTTGAATATCCGGATATGGATCATCGTAGATCTCGCGCGGCAATTTTACCGTTCCATCCACAAGGTTACAAACGATACAGAACCAAGGGTCGAGCTTCTTGTTTTGCAGCTTCGAAAACGTGCCCATATCACACTCTGCCTCCACGTGACTTTTCCAACAAAAACTGCTGAATTGTCATTTCTAATTCCTGATTAGTATTAACCTTCCAGAGCCGTTGTTTCCCTTTCGCCGGAATCGGACTAGGGAATATTGACACGTCCGAAAGATGCCAGTGAGCCATGCCAGGAACTCCCCATCTGGGAAAATCGTCATGTTCCACTTTCTCTATTACAGCCGTTCCAACAATAGCCCCCTTCACCAGCCTTTTACATTGAGGCGACAATTCCCGATCATCATCCAGCAAGTACATCTCGCACACACCGCCCAGAGAGTTGTTCGTCGGAATAAATGACATGTAGTCCATGTATTCACCGAACATCCATCCCCAGCCTTCACGAGACGCCATGTTGCCAACGGACTTCAGCCCGGACCTCATCGCAGACATTCCTGGTCTACCCCCCACATGCGCGCCCGCATGTAACGCAATCCTCTCCCCAATAAAACCAGCAGGAGGAGTCCAGCTTCGATTCTCCACGGTCTTCCCCAAATACTGAATCGCCCATATCCACTCCGGCCAGATCGTAAGCGCTCTCATTCGGCACCTCTATCCACATGTTCTCCATCTTTCAAATTTTTCAGATTATTATCGTCCATCAGTTTGCTCTCACTCTGAGCGCCTCATTGACGCAACTCCCCGCCATCTTTTTCCAGGCGTCACGGTCCCGTTCCGAGCAGTCGAGTGCGTGCTCGATCTCCGGGCACGTCCTCGACATCTGGCATGAGTGCAGGTCTGCCTGACACTTGTCGGACACATCTCCAGCGGCGTACTCATACACACGCGCAGCATCCAGCTGGTCCCTCAACTCGTCCCTCTGACGAACCGCGAAGAACGCGAGCACCGACTCCACACAGAGCATTATCGAAACAACTAGCAACATCCACCACGGAACACATCTTTTCATTCATTCACTCCCAAGGGCAATCCACCTGTTTCACCCAGTCATTCCTCTGCAGATCCCATTGCAAACTTGCCGTCCCGAGGAAAGTAGGACTCCCTCCCGGAGCAACAGATGCCGGGTCCATATCCATGAATTCTTTATACATGCCTTCGCATCGCTGTAGGTATGTTGCCATAAATTCCGAGCAAAACAACTCACCTTTTTTGTGTAGCGGATTCACAATCCTTCTTCCAAATACACGCCACATGTAAAGCTTAGCCAAGAACCCAGCAACGCCATCCCAATCGTACTTATCTCCAACGAGATACCTGACACGAGACATGCCACTGGCCAGGTCCAACTTGAAGAAATCGTAGCACTCCACGTAGCTGTACTCGACTCGCTCAGCCGGGATCTTTACGACACCGCGTTCGTCAACCTGGACCGCCCACCAACCACCCCATTCACCCGAGGTATACGCTAGGAACGCGTGGTTTACATTGCTGCGAGTAATCTTCCGGATCGCCTTTCCGTACCACTTGTCAGAAGCTGACAAACATACAAGAACTTTGCTCATTCTATTCCTCCTGGTTGATCGCCTTCAGAAGAGCCTGATAAGCGATATTGAAGTTCTTGTGACGAGCTACTTGGCCTCCAATATAGTCGTCACAGATCTCCATTTTACCAGTTGGAATATGGGTAAGTCTAACGAAACAACTCTCGTCACAAAGATTACTCGAAGGGCGACACCATTCGATCTTCAGATCCTTATCTGGAATACGCTCAGACGAGATCATTCTCCAACCTCCTCTGCAACTCCGGAACCTCGACCCACCCGTGACCGCGCATGAACTCTCATCTCTCATTCCATTTCCGCCAGCAGGCCACGCATAGATGATTCGTCTCGCCACTAACTATCTTATCTATCAGTTCTTTGAGAGCGTCAGGATTAGACTCAAACCTGAACATTATTCCGTGGCTGATATGGCGTGTCACATGATCCCCGCAGTCTGGACACTTCCATCCTATCGAATATCCACCATCCCCTGCGCGACCTGTCTCGATCTCATTCAGCTTCTCCTTCGGACCGGTCCACCCAAAAGGCCACTCGTCATGGATTATTTCCTCCTCACGACCGGCCCTATCGCGAACATGCCTCTTAAATCGCGCAAGCCCTTTCCGAGACACCCGATCCGCCATGTCAGCCATGCTGGTTGGCATCGCAGATCGGCCCAATTCGCGCCTGCGATCTTCCTCGGAACGAACCTTCCACTCGATTTCCCGGATCCGGGCCATCGCACTTTTGCGCTCGTTCTCCGGAGTTTTAGGATGATCAGCGAGCGAACGAAGCGCCGACAATTTCTGACGTGTCGCTCGCCTCAAGGCTCCTCTTTCTCCAAATCAATACCGGCCACTTCAAGAACCGAATCAACAAAAATGCTCATCGCCGCATCAAATACATCTTCTGACAGTTTGTATTCGCCACGGCCAAGCCAGTAGTCAGACCCACGCTGGTCGAGAAAATCCACCCGTCGATCGATCATTGTCCGATTCGTAAATTTAGGCCAATTTTGTTCCAACATGAGAACTGTCTCTATCATTTCATCATCTATCCGACGCACGGCCCCATTCTCACCCTTGGCATAGATCGGAAACGTAACCTCATGCTGCTCCTCCTTACCATCTACCCCGATTACCCGAACCATCACCGGATCAGGCTCCAGATTCAACTCCAGCGCCTCTAGTGTGCCAGCCAGTTCGCCCTGCAACCTCTTGGCCCGATCCAAACAGCCTCGCCGATCTTCAGGGCTTAGATTCGCACACACGGCCTCTCCCAGAGCACCCTTCGCCGCATCAAGAACCCGGCTCAAACGCTCCAGATCTATTGTTTTGTCCTGGGGCTCTTCTTCGGTACCAGGCATCGGAACCACTTTTTCATCAACCATATCAATCTCCTGTCTGCGATGAAGCGAGGACGATTCCACTCTTCAGGCCGACCCATTTTACATCCACATCAACACCCGTGGAGATCGCCCTCGCAATACCCTCGGATTGAAAATGTGATATAGCCATATTCATCTGAAAACGATCCAGATCAGACGCCTTCTCCGGACTCATCATTTTGACCTCTTCGTACAATTTAATCGCTCGCGCGGAAACATTCTCTAAGATCTCCATGTAAGCCGCATCCGCATATTCGGTTTTGAATTTCATATTAATTCTTTTCTATTCCGTCCCTGGCTTGCAAACGCAGTCCATCGAGCCGTTGCCGACCATCTTGTTAATGAGCTTCAAACTCTCAATTTCTCGATCCATCTTCTCGATCATCCGATGGTACCGAGTGTTATTTTCCCGATCACGCTCTTCCCGTAAATTGTTCCCCTTGATCAAAAACGCACTATAAGCCCCGATAATGATCACCGCCGAAAACCAAATAAAGAACCACTTGATCCACGGCCCGAAATCGATCGCCAACCAATCACCCCGGACCCACCGCCACCGATTACTATTGTCTTTGTTTTTCATCTTGCTCCTCCTCGACATCAACATCGAGTATCATGCGAACATGCTACCGTTGTGCGCTGCGTTAGTCAACTTCATCTTCGTTCGGTCTAACCAAACGCAACCCCGGTCGCTCCTTCTCCTGCGAACTTGAGTTCGTGGCCAAGTCTGGAACCCAGCATTTCTCAAAGATCCTCCCGGCAATATCCAGAGCATCCCGGGACACTAACCGCAGCCTGTGGGCCAACTGAAAAAGAGCCTCCTCCGCTGTGTCCGACGTACACACTATCCGAAACGAATCCGACCCAGCCAGATCGCGCATGGTCACGCGAGCGAAATGATGCCCGTCGCTCTCGCGATCGAACTCCTCCAACTGGATCTCATGCTTCATTTCACATCTTGCCTATCGCTCACATTCACACTGATCCTCACTTCTCTTTTCGCAGCAACATTTTCACAAAACGCACGCTCATGCTCAACAGAAAATAACAAAAGCATGCCTCCAACACCCCCAGATCAAAACGAATCATCTGGCCAGCAAATACCATTCCAACACAAAACCACAGCCACTCTTTTACGTTCATCGCGAACCTTCCAAAATCCTGCGTATTTCTTTATCGTACTCTCGTTTTTCTCTCTGGGATTTCTTATCAATACGCCTGTGATCCAACATAATTGAAATCGGAAGCCATATTGCCGCGATGAGATACGCTGCCATAAAAGCCAAAGCGCAAAGTGTGTCGTCATTCATTTCGTCACATCTGCTTTCTCTCCAACATGAACCTCCGTCAATCCCCAACGCTCAACCCCTGCTCTTTCCGCCGAGTGATATTGGAACGCCCATTTGTCTCCGAAATGCTCAACCATCTTCTCTCTGGCACTTCTGTGTGTCCCATGAAACACCACATAGCATCTGTCCATCCTCCTGCCGTCGTGGATGTGATTGTAACCAAAAGTAAAAAACCAATCCCGCCCTGCATTCTCTTCGGTCTCTTCAACCTCTTTCAATATTTGGCAGTACCAGCAGTCATCCCCCGAACACCTGGACATGGTTCCGTTTCCCATATACTTCTCGCCCTTGAATTCTTCCATCGAATCTCCTACTGCTCGCCGAGGTCTTAATCTCGGACTCTTCAATAATGCAAACTTACCCAAAAGTTCCCCAAATGCAAAACCCACCAATTTCCGTCATACCAAGTGTAGTAGCATCCAAACTGAGGTATTCTCTGAAGGCCACAACAAAGCTCTCCGAGACTCAGAATCGACCAAATGTGCTCAATCTTCTCCATCGCTCAAATCCGTCTTGCGAGCCCACATTTGTATATAATTGCCGATCTCGTCCCGACTGGACGAATAAAACTCCCAGCCACACCCCCTGAGCAATGATTCGGCAGATGTCTTAAAATGCACACCAAGATCTTCGATAACATGAGTCGTGCCGTCATAGTATTCTTCAACCAATGCAATCGCTACCTTTCTCGCATCTAGAACAGTAAGACCACTATTCACGACCTTTATTCGCTCACTTTTCTTCGCCATTTCATCTCCATTCTATTCTATCGGCTTAGAGCCTCACAGTATTTACCCCACAACTCGTGGGACAATTCTTGTTCAGCCTCTGTCATCAGCAAGCTCGAATTCGAACCTTGAAAAATAGCCGCTTCATGGCCTTGATCCTCGCAGAATTTCAAAAACGCTGCAGCTTCGTCAATGTCGCTATCGATTAGTAACGTCATTTCAATCTCCTATTTTGGTATCCATCTAGTCGTTCTCCAGCCTGCTGACCTCCAGCCGAACGAGGAGTTGCCGCTTAGCTTCCGCCAGATCAGCCTCCAGGGCCGTGACCTCGCCGAGTGCCCTGACCAGCGCGCTACTCTTCTCGCGCCCGAGGGCACCGAGAGCCCCGCTTTCGAGAACGTCAACCAGATCAAAACTAACACTAACAAGGACTTCCCTGTCGCCTTCGTCTCGCCTGTCACAAACTTTAACCGTTGCCATCTTGAACCTCCTCCCGGCCATCGCAGCCGGTATCCTTGGGTTGTCAGTAACATAAACCAGCTTGCGGCGTTTGTCAACCCTGTTACGGACTTAAATGGGTGTGTTGACCCATATAGTATTCCTCTCTGCTTCTTTCCTGAATTTTAAGCGGAGGCAATATATGGCGTGCCATCCCGGCTCAAGTCAAGTCATCATTTTCATATTCGACATTACCCCCTGATTACGCATAGTTAGTGGTTGGATGTAATCGCGAACTTGAGTTCGTTCAAGATGGTCCGAGATGTTATTCTCTCGAATTAGCGGTTGATTCTCAGCTGCGTTGTCAGTTGCGACCACGCGTACAATTCGCGCATAGCAAATTTCTCCAGATCGGACCATGGCGTCCCCCGGACCTCAGTCGCCTCGTATGCAGCCCGAGCCTCTTCCTTCAGTTGCTCGGCCCACTCCTCGATCTCGGCTGCCGAGTACTTGCCCTGCTTCACATCGAGAATCTCCTGCGCGTAGGTCAGCGGGAACTTCAACTCGCCAGTCTCCATCAGTTCCTTGCCGCTCATCAGGAGGTGGATCAGGTTCGACGCGAACTTCGTGTCGTAGCCAAACCGCGTAAAAAGGACCACCCGGCTCGTCGCATTGTCCAGCCGGTGCCGGATCATCTTCTTGGCCTTCTTTACGGACACCCCGCGCTCAAAGGAGAGGTCGCCGCATCTGACGTGCTTGCCTTTGCCCTCCCAGGTAAACGGTGGATGCTTCCCCTCATTGGTGCCGATCTCGACAGGGTCGATCAGCATGACAATCTCGGCCATGACTCGATGTTCGTCCTCCTTGTCCAGGATCTCTAGCCCTCGCAGAAGGTCCTTATAGTTCGCGGGCTTGATCCGCATCTTGTGAAGCTGGGCATCAGCATAAGCAACGAATCGTCGGTACGCACCCTTGTGGACGATCTTGTCCTTCAGGGCCAGCATCCGGTCCGCAAACCCATGCTCGTCCCGGAACAGGATGTTCTCCTCATTCACAAAGATCGTGTGGATAAAGTTCGGGTTATTCTCCATCACGGTCTTCACGAACTTTCGATAGTCGTGGATCTTATAGTCGATCGCATCCTTCGTGTTGCGCCCGGTGTCGTCCTTGTCCACCTTCCCCAGATCGACCTCATCGCACCGCTGAAACCCGAAGATCGTCTCGTCCGGCGGCATAAAAATCCCAAAATAATCCTCGTCGCTGTCGGGAGTGCTCGTGCCAAAAAGGTGAGATCCCACCCGTATTTTCAGAATCGCGTTGTCCTGTGCCCATTTGCTGAAGTCCATGTCTCCTCCTATCTATTACTGACAGTTTATTTTTAATCATTTACCAACACACCCATCCGCATCCAACCCGCCATCATGATCCAGATATAATCTTGTCCCTGTGTACTGTATACTCCGGGTCATCATCGCCTGAAGCCAAGCCCAGATTGGCCTCGGCCCACTCCAGAGCTTTTTCCAGCCGCTTAATCCTAGTCTCCCTATTAGCCAACATGATCTTCATGCTGGCAATACGATGAATATCAGTCGGTAACAACAGACCATACTCACGCTTGGCTGCATCTGTAAGCCGAAGAAACCTCGATCGAACAACTGACTTGTCTGCAGGGATTACATACCCCTTCTTCTCAAAAGCCTTCACATAATCGTGTACCGCATTTGTCGACGAGATACCCAGGGCCTTCCCCATCTCCCGCCACGTAGGAGGAACCTCATGCTTTTGCATAAAATAGACAATAAAATCCATCATCAACCTCTGCCTGTCAGTCAACTGGCCTAACGCCTTCGATCCATTCATTTTAGTCCTCCAAAATTCGCACACTTGCTATGGCATCATAGTTACTGTCTTCTTCTAGAGTATCCCAGTATTTCCAACTATCCTCTGGACCGCCGGGAATGAGTTCTACTATCTCACCCCAGCCATCATTGTTTTTATCAATCTCCAACGGCAAACTGGCAGGCTCATACACCTCTCGCGCCTGTTCTACTCCCCAGCATTGACCAGTCCACCACTGTCCATTCGTGTTTTCGATTGCTACTTTCATTTTCTAACCTCTCTTCCGGCATCGCGCCGGACATCTTTAATTGCTGTCAGTATGTTAAGCTATCGCACAGGTTTGTCAACTTGTTTCCTCGATAAAAATAAAAGGTTGACTAACGGGGCTGTAGGCTTTAACGTACCCATCAGGCAAAACGATACTCGGGAAGATCCCGGGAGGAGATTTCATGAAAAACACTGACGAACAACAGGCCATCATCAACTCAACACCGTCCACTGGGGGATCGCTTCTAGTCACGGCCTTCGCCGGTACCGGGAAGACCTTCACCCTCCAGAAGTACGCGGAGGAGCGTCCTGCGGACAAGATTCTATACGCCGCGTTCAATAAAGCGATCCAACTGGAAGCCGAGCGGAAAATGCCGATGAACGTGACCAGCAGGACAACGCACTCACTGGCCTATCGCGCGTGCGCGCTACCCTATCAGAAGGCCGGGCTCCTGCGCGGATACATCCCGCTATGGGGAGTTGCCAAAATACTGGAGACCAACATCGTGATCGCAAACTTCGCGCTCTCCGTAGTCAATAACTTCATCGCATCGCCAGATCCGAAGATCACAAGCGCCCACATCGGGCAGGAGATCCACGATTACTACGAACAGGCTGATCACATGCCACCATTTGTAGAGATGGCGAGAATGATCTGGGACGACATGAAGAGCCTTGGCCAGCGAAGTCTCCCGATGACACACGACGGGTACCTGAAACTCTTCCAGCTCTCCGGCCCCGATCTACGCTTCGACTACATCCTGCTCGACGAGGCCCAGGACACCACGCCATGCGTCTGGGATATTATGACCAACCAGAGCTGCCGGAAAATAGTCGTGGGCGATGAACACCAAGCGATCTACTCCTGGCGAGGTGCCACTGATGCCTTGAAACTCGTCGAAGATGCCGAACACCTTTATCTCACCCAGAGCTTTCGATTCGGACCCGAGATCGCAGCACTGGCCACCACCATGCTGCAGCGATTCAGAGGAGAGAAAAACAAACTCCTTGGATTGGAGTCGATCCCTACAAAGATCCATACAGGAGGCCGCCCGGAGAAAAGAACCATGATCTGCCGGGGCAACATGCAAATATTCCGATCCTCCGCCACCGAGTGCCAATTTGGAGAGAAGAGTCTGGGTTTCGTAGGAGGAGACCACCGTAATTACCGCTTCCAGACCGTACTCGACGCTTACCACGTCTTCGATGATCAGCCCGAAATGGCCAAGGATGCACTCATCAAATCCTTCGAGACATTCGAAGATCTCCTGGAGTTTGCTGGCAAAACCAAGAACAATGAATTAGAAGGAGCCTGCCAACTGGTAGAAGAGTACGGTGCAAGGATCCCCATCATATTCCACGAAGTAAAGAATAGAGACGTTGGTGCTAAGTTTGGAGACCTAGCGTTTGCCACCGGCCACAAGGCCAAGGGGATGGAATTCCCGGTCGTCGAAATTGGATCAGACTTCAGCGCCCGGATCGAGGCCCACCAGAAGAACCCGAAAGAGGGCATCATGAATTCCCACGAGATGAACCTGCTATACGTAGCCATCACCAGGGCCACAGAGCACCTATACCTCTCACCCAGTATTGTGGACTTCATTCAGCACGGAACCATCAAAAAGGAGGGACAGCTATGAGTGCAGACAACTGGGCGCTTTGCCCACGGTGCAAAGAGAGGGACATCGAGAGACTCCGCACTGCGGTCGAGATGGTCAAGAAATCGTACGGCAAAGTCCCCGAGGAAGAGTACATGCAGATGAAGGAGGATCTCGCCAAGGCAGATCCGGGAAACGCCACCGACCCCACACTGCGCGAGGACTACGAAATCGGAATCGGGAAGGACGGAATGTTCTCGATAACCTTCCGGGCAAGCTGCAAATGCGGCTTCAGGTTCACGTTCTCGTTCAAGGAGAAGGTGTTAACATGAAAACTTGATATGATTCGCCTTTAGAGCGATCATGTCTTTAGATGCGGCGCAAGATGCGTCACTGTTGAAAGGATGCAAGATGTACAGAGTAAATGTAGAGTTGAACGGTTGCACGGATGTTGGAGGCAGCGACCTCCTGATGCATAACGACAATTTGACGTGGCGGGATGAAATGGATTTGTGGTTACAAGAACCCTTAAACAAGAATTCCAGCAGGGCCGGGGATGATCGTTCTCCAGCATGGCGCTGGCTCGGTTACTGCTACCACGACGGCGAAGTCGTAGGAATCCCAAGCGACAACCTGATGACCTGTATGCGGGGCGGAGCAACAATGATCAACGTCCCAGGCAAAGGCAAGAAGACATATAAAGCTCAGAGCCAGAGCGGACTCTTGGTTAACGAGATTCTGTGGCCAATCACAGTCAATGACGGCCAGATCATCAAATGGGAAGATATTGCTTCCTTGGCAAATGAAGAGGACTTTAATAAACACGTTGCCCGCGCCAACGAGCTAGGGATCGAATTGTTCGTCAAATCGGTGAGGATCGGGCAGTCCAAGAACATTCGAGTGCGCCCGAGGTTCAAAAACTGGAAAGCGAAAGGATCAATAACGGTCCTGGACGACACCATCACAATCGATCTATTGAAACGATTTCTGGAATGTTCTGGAATGTTATGCGGACTCTGCGATTGGAGACCGTCATCGCCGAGATCACCTGGACCGTTCGGAAAATTCGTCGCCACGGTTACGAAGGCTAAATAGGTAGACGCATGGATCTGGGTAAGGCTAGGCCAGGCTTGGCGTGGCATGGCAAGGCGAGGATCGTGGCAAGGCGAGGCATGGCGCGGCAAGGCGAGGCGCGGCGAGGAACGTGGCAAGGCGAGGCATGGCAAGGCGGGGCTGGGCAAGGCGAGGATCGTGGTAAGGCTAGGCGTGGCTTGGCAAGGCTGGGCATGGCGAGGAACAGGGTAAGGTGTGGCAAGGCAAGGCGGGGCAAGGCATGGCGAGGAACATGGCAAGGCAAGGCAAGGCGCGGCATGGATCGTGGTAAGGCAAGGCTAGGCGTGGCCGGGCAAGGCGAGGAACGTGGAAAACATCATGGAGTACAACAGTATCAACGGAGGAGTACAATGAACGAAAACAAGAAAGATGGCCTGTTTTTCGGAGGAGTCCCCACCGATGGAGACATCCGTCTCCTGGAAAATGAGTACGGAATTCCTGAAATCGGCAAGATTATACCCTACGAGGAGGTGGCTGCCGTCATCAAGTATGACAAGGATTCGTCACGGTTTAAAACAGTGACACAGCGCTGGCGAAAGAAGATCGAGCGCGACCACAACGTCATCATTGGCACCGAACGCGGGATCGGTTTTGTCGCACTCGACAACGCCTCTCGTGTTGATCTGGGATCCGACAAATTCAAATACGGCATGAAATCTGTTCGACGCGCGAACAAGGTCGTCTCTTCAACCGACCACTCAGATCTTACTGATGATCAAGTTCAAGTCGCCCACCACGTACGACACGTCACCGCCGCACTGGTCGGAGCGGCCAGAATGGAGTCGAAAAAACTTCGGGCTCAACTTCCCATGCCTGTCCAGCAGAACAGAAAGTAGAACAAATCCCCGAAGTAGTAGGAGGGGTCAGATTATAATTATCATGGATTTAATCGAAAAAGGAAAGATCGCACGATCAGAATCGAAGTCTTGCCTCCTTCGTCTTTTTGATCCCTATACGAACAGCCTCATCCGCATCGTCCAACACCTCAGCAAGAAGAGCGATATTGCGATGCAGCCTGTCGCGGTAGTCGAGTTGATCCTCGGTGGCAGACTGCCAGTCCCCTTTGATCCCGCACTCGATCTGAACTAACCTTGCAACATTCGCAATCTCACGATGGAACACAGATTTGTTCTTCGACCTCCGGTAGAGAGCCCCGCACATTAGATTATAACTGTCCCCGCTATCGTTCCTGTACCGAATCAAATGATCGTACAACCACTGGTAGACTTCGATCTTCAACTTCGGACTGATCGCCAAGGCCATGTCGATAAACAACATCGGATGAACCCAGGTGTGCTTCCCGCGTCCGCGACCGGCGATCTTGACTTCTCCAAACCTATCCTCCAACTCCCTGATAAACTCCTTCGTTCCTTCGAGCTGAAACCAATGAGACATCTTAAACGGAGACATCCCGTTCATGATGCGCCACTTATTCCCGGCACGAACCAAATCAGTCGCGCTGAACATCTCCGACTTGCTCTTTTGGGATATCTCCTCCCCGAAAAGCTGTCGCCTCATAATTACCTCTGTTTTCATGATATTAACTCCTTTTGAAATGGCGTCTTTTTTAGAACAATAAAGGAGCTTTTATAAAAGTCAACACAATAACGGCGCTAATCTCGCCATTTCCAAGATAGTGGGCCGGGAAGGATTCGAACCTCCGAAGGGACTAGCCCGCCGGATTTACAATCCGGTGCCTTTGAACCGCTTGGCGATACCGACCCATGGTGCGCGGGGCGGGATTCGAACCCGCCCTGTCTCTGAAGTGTTACCCCGGGGCCTGAACCCGGTGCCTTTACCAGCTTGGCTACCCGCGCATGGTGATCCCGACTGGAGTCGACCCAGTGTCTCCGGCTCTTCAAGCCAGCGCTAAACCCCTCAGCTACAAGACCATGGACGGATCGAAGCACATCTGCGCATTTTACATTGCCGTCGAACTGAATCGTCGGTTGCTGCCGTGTGAAATCCGATCCGTCTTGTGCGCGAGCTGGGAGTCGAACCCAGAACCACAGACCCCTCAAGCCTGCTCCTCTTCCAGTTGGGATACTCGCGCATATATTACGACTGAGTGGATTCGAACCACCAACTTTCGGTTCTTGAAACCGACGCCTCTTCCGTTGGGCCACAGTCGCTTGGTGCGCCCCCTCGGATTCGAACCGAGCCTGAACCGGGCTTAAACCGGATCCCTCTTCCACTGGGGTAGGGGCGCATATAGCAAGTGCGGAAGGATTCGAACCTTCAACCTTTGGATTTGGAATCCAACGCTCTGACCAAATTGGAGCCACGCACCCATAAGCGGAGGTAGAAAGATTCGAACTTTCAAGCCAGTTTCCCGACCACAGTTTAGCAAACTGCTGCGTTACCATTACGCTATACCTCCCTTGAGTCTCGGGCCGGGTTCGAACCGGCGTCCTTCTTGGGTTGCAACCAAGTGCCTCGCCTCTTGGCTACCGAGACGTTTGCGGAGAGAGGGAACCGATGGATTTATCCAGTTAAGGCTAATCACCATTTTGCTGAGAACCATCTCCATTCTATTGAACCCCTTTCTTTAACCATTTCCTTATAGCATTATCAGAAACCCCATACTTCCTCCCAGCCGCACAATATCCATTCTTATCAACAAACTTTTTAACTTCATCAAGTATCGGTCTTGGGACTTTCCGCTGCGCAACACTAGCAGCACGTCTTCTCTTTTCACTTTTCAAATCAGAACGATAACACTCTACAGAACAATACTTTTGCCCAGTTTTGTAAGGGAAAGCATTGCTACACATAATACACGAAACAATCTTTCTTTTTCTTTCTGATAAACGATCAGCAATAATCAAACCCTGTTCCCGCACATACCTCCTAACTGCAGCCTGATTCCTTGGACTGTTTTTACGTCCAAGTTTATCAAGAACCTCCCCAATAGAAGAACTGTTTTTAACAATCAATCTAAGAATGTCATCAGTATACATGTCAATCCATGACTCTCTTTTTCTTCTTCCTTTATGAACCAATGCTCTGTTTTTGAAATTTTTAACTCCATAATTACTAGTTTGAGAATGACAATTAGGACAAAGAAACCTCAAATTCCCTTTGATATTATTAAACGGATCCCCGTCAATGTGATCAACTTGAAGAGTGATCTCATTACCCATCCACTCCGATAATCCACAACATGCACAAACATATTCTACGCCTGATTCAATAAGAGCCCTTCGCAAAGCATACGCATGCTCTCGGGAACCGTCTTTTCTGGATAAAACATCAGAAGGACTACGCTTATTGACAGAAATCCTGCCTTTGTTCCAACCCCCTCTTCCAGAAGCAAAATGAGAAAAATCAACACCATGTCTAACTGCCATTCTCTTCGCATGGGCTTGAGAAGAACCATGAGTAGAACTTTCAAAAATCCTACAGACATCAGCCCATGTGGCCGATTCAGCCACAGCCTTTTCCAGTCTCTCTTTCGTATATTTCGATTCCAAAACAGCCTCCGTATGGTAATGCAAAATATTGCACCAAATACAATACCATACATAATGGTAAACGACCAAGGTGACGCTATGCCATTCAGCCACACCCCATAAGGGTTATGACCTAACTAAAATATGAGGATAAATATAGATGTAGGGACGAACACCACAACCGAGCGGTCGTAGTGGCAGGGATCGCGATCATCGGGACATTTTTTTTGATGGGCTGTTCCATTTGTCGTCTCCTGCAAACCAGTGTCGGCTATGTTCGCCAGAAAAGTCAAGAGGAAAGTTTAGTCGTCCTTCGATCCATCCTCTTCCTCCCAATACTTCGCCGGGTCCTTCCAGTCAGGATAACACTCCTTGAGCCACTTCTTACACGCCGCTATCTGCTCCTTGTCAATGGCTATCGATGCCTGGTAGTCTTCCTTGCCCTCGGCGCTCACGGGCGTGTCCACGGGATCCACAGAGAACACCGGGGTGCCGACGTCAAGAACCTGGTACTGAATCTTGGTCAAAAACGCGCCCGGCATCTTTTGAAAGTCATCAAAATTCTGCTCAACAGAAAACCGATTGCACAATACAATAAAAGCGCTACGGTCGTAGAACGCAGCTTTATAAAAAACCTTGGCCCTCTCACGCCCCTTGTCATCCACCAACCTATTCCACATCGAATGGTCTGTTGGCTTCTTCTTCCAACCTTCAGGCAATTCCACGGGCCGGAAGATGGGATCGTGCGGGTATGGCTCACCGAGCTTGATTCCCCAGCCCACCAAAACATCATCCATCTCCTTGCCAGCACCAGTGTTCACCGCCGCAGGAAGATCTGCGCTGTTCACAAAACTCTGTTGACCCCTGGCCTCTTGATTCTCGATAGCCCCAGATGGACTGTTTGTGATCAATCCCTCCAAAAAGACCATCTCACCGTCTTCTTTTCTTGTTTTCATTATTCATCCTCCTTCGGCCCGTTTTTGTTACCGACCGTCTTGTTTCCAGCGTGGTATTCTTCCGCCATAAGCAGCATCGGAGCCCACTTTAGATACTCTGCACGCGTTCGAGGATCGTCGAAAAACATTCGAAAGTCCCCCGGTTTGTACGCGCTCACATTCATCAACCTCGACTCCGGACAAGTGACAGACGAACGGATCCATGGGCTCCGCTCCTTGCCCCATCCAGAAGAATCGTAGCCCTGGCGCTCCCGGTACCAATGAAATGTCGCCTTGCGCGCCCGTGGCATGAACTTTACCACCTCGGCCAATTCTCCAGGTCCATCATTCCCGTACGGAGAGTACAAATCAACGTTGCTGTAATCGCCCCTGATTCGCCAGTCCCTTGACCGTCGATCGTTTTCCTTCTTAGCCTCCCTCCTCATCCAATATCGTTCCTGTCCGATCGTTACAGATCCCACCTGAAGCGACTCGTTTAGATGCATACGGTACTTCTCGAAGTCAGGCTTCTCTCCGGCAACCAGTGCCCGGTCCTGATCAAACACCAACCTGATCCCCGCACGGAACCCGTCGTCCGTCCAGACCCGCCAGGGAGGGTGCGGGTGCAAGATCTCCGAGCGATCCAGTATGCCCTGAAGGACCATCACCACCCGGTTATGATCTTCGACATCCTTCTGGATATTCGCCACCATGTCGTCATAATAAATATCTTCCGGTCTAAATAATCGATAATCGCTGCTCGTTTTAGATGGTCCAAAGCCGGGCCAAGACAAATCATTGTCTCGATCAAGCTTCTCATCTTCCGTCGCAGCATTCCATGCACGTTCATTATTTCTCCACTCCCGGATCTTGCGAGCGTCCTCGTCTCGAATAGCCTTATATTCATTGTCGGAGATGAACCCTCCTACCCTCCCAAAATCGTCAACTTTGACCCACATCTTCTGCCCGCTGGATATTAATTGCCTATCGCTATCAGGAAAGAGCTTTTCCCCAAATTCTATCAGGGTATTGACTCGCCAGATCTGATCACCATTCCGGATGTACAAGAAAGTCACGTTGTCCATCTTCTCCGACGCCATGATACTAATAAAGTCCGATATCGTTTTACCGCTTCGGTGCTTCCTCTTCCGGCGCACACGGAATGCCACCAAACACCGCTGGAACGGTAGCAGCCGATCAACCACCCCATCTTCCAGTAGCCAATTATCAAAGTCGTCGATGTCCCTAAAATCCATCCCGCCGTGCTTGTAATTGGCAAGACACTCCTCATCCATGTAGTGGCGACGCTGGACCAGTCTCACCGGCTCGCTCAGATCCGCTGGATCCCCATCGCGGATCTTTACAGCGTCCTCGCTAATCCCGGCGTACAAATCGACAGCGAGGATCCTCCGGTCCACACGATCGATCATTGCGTTCATTTCACTTCGCTGACCCCGCAAAGGAATCGACTCAGCCTTGAGCCACTCCTCCATGCTCTCGGCAGTCTTTTCTATTTCCTTGAACAACCCCGGGATCTTGTCATCTTTAGCCTTGACCAGGGACTCGCGATACTCCGGCATCGGCTCGCCAGTTCGAACAGACAGGGCCTCCGTATCGGATCCCTCGCCGATAGCCAACGACGGAGCCACACCGAGCCGAGACGTGAGCAATTGGAGCTCTTCCGTCAACTCGCCTATCCTCGCCCGACACGTATCCGCGTTCTTGCGAATGATAACCAGCGCATCTGGGACGTACTCACAGCAGCCCCAGAAATCGTCGAAATGGATCCGTATGTGCCCACCGCCTGTGCTCACAATTTTGACATAGTTAGATCCGACGTGAGTAACGCACCCTAGCCACCTATCGTCTTCCTCATCGGTAACCCAGTACCACTTACCTATCTCCGGATCATCATCCGACTTCTTCCGTGGCATCTTGTTCGACTCCGGTTTATGGACTGTAATATCATCACTCATGCACACAGCCTCCTTGGAACCTTGATATAGTTGTCCGCAGCGTACTGAGCTACCTCCAACCACCCCTCCACTTCCTCTTTGTTATCGGCGTAGACACACAGGATCTCGCGACCCCAAACCTTCCACTTGCCGAGGAGTCCACCGGCCTGTACATCCATATTATCCAGAAACAGTTGCGTTCTGTCGATCGTCAGAAACCCCACATCCGGATCGCCTTCTATCTTAACACCAATCTCCGTGACCCTCTTCTGGGCATTCCTGCGCTCGTTGGTATTGGTATTCGGATGGTCGATCAGATTCCGGAGTTTCCGGAGCAGAACCACCTCGGGCGTCGGAACAACCGGCTCGTCCTTGACCCGGTACGCACCGTGCCCGCTGTAAACGAAGCAATGTTTCCTGTACCGACGAGGGAGCATGTGAAAGTCAACCTCGAACATCGTCAGAGTCCTGGTCTCCATCAGATCGTCTTGCGAGGGAGACGCATCCGGATCGAACACCAGCATAGCATCTCTGTCTGGAGAAATATCTTGATTAAGGTGTGGCATCGGTAATTTTTTGAAGTGTATCATCCTCTTGCCGCCTTTTGAATAGCCATCCGGACATTGAACCGATCAGCATACATTTCCACCGAAATCTTATCTTCCAGCGAGACACTGTCGTCCGCCCACATTCGCTCGAATAAAAGTTTCACACAATTGTCGTCGATACTGTTCGGATCTTCGATGTCACAATCCTCTACGAATTCCATGACTAAACGGCGAACTAGGACCACAAAACCATTCCCCATCATCTCTTCTCCTTCTTGAGATGATCCCTGAGAACATCCCCAAGACTCGTCTTCACGACAGTCTTCTTTACTCTCCTGCGAAGACGCTCCCGCTTGTCGTCTTTCTCAAACTCGCGGTCCAGAATCTTTTGAAACTCGTCATCCTCAGATACTTTTTTTAACATTCTCTTCACCTCCTGCCGAGATCGTCCCGGCCATCATGGTGTACTATAAAGCTTTGTGCGCGTTTGTCAACTAGGAAATTCGGGCGACGTAACGGGCGTACTTGTAACCCTCGGTGCTGATGAGATAGTGCTTGTCGCTCGGATCCACGACGACGAAGGACATGCTGGGGGGCTCGCGGTCGAAGTTCGCAGCGGCAGGAGCTTTCGGCCACTCGGCATAGACCTCCTGCCATGGGACACGTTTCAGCTTGGAGACCATATTCTTGTCCATCTTTTCGAGTTTATTCGGATCGATCTTCGGGGCGTGGCCCCATCTCGTGACCTTGCTTCCCATCTTGTCGAGGATGCTGTCCGGCAACTGTCCACGAATAAGCGCCTCATCCATTTTTCTCTCGATTAACTTCTTCATAATAACCCCCTACGACGTGACCATCTGAACGATCACTGGATTGGTCGGATCCGTCGTCCCAGGGGTACCGGGGGCCGTCACAACCGCAAACGAAAGCGCCGCAAAGTCAAGCCCATCCGGACAGACAATCTGTCTCCGCTGATTGACGGGAACCTTGAAAATAAAGTCCGGGTCCGACGTGCCAACTGTCGGAGCCGCGTCGTCGTATATCTTCAGATACGCCACGTCCGCCGGGTTGCCACGATTGTCAATGTCCAACATGTAAAGGGTTCCGGCTGCCCCCGTGACGTTCGTCTCAGGCGTCGCGTTGGCTTCCGTGTCCTTGATTAATTTAGTCCCGACTGGCGAGACCTGTGTCGATACTGAAAGTGTCATACCTTACCTCCAAGACCCATGGCACCATCGCCACGTTTCTTCTCTATGAATTCCTTCACATCTTTTTCCCTGTATCGGGATCAATCCCGCTCAGAACCATCCTCTGTGTCTCCAGGATCATCAGCATATCGTCCGCTGCTTCGGAGATCGTTCTGAAAAGTACTGCCACCTCTTCTCCGTCTCCATCCGGCATATCGAACAAATTCTTGTTCTTCTTGAATCGGCTGTACTTGTCGTCCGCCCATGATCCTACATCATCAACCTTGTCCATCAGCTTCTGGAGCCGCTTGGCCTCTTTAGGATCCGGATCAGAAAAAGCGTCCGGGCCAACTTTGCGTTTTTCTTCCAATTTTTTCTAGATAATTTTCTTCATAGTACCCTCCTATTTCAGCAGCCCCTCGAACTGATCGAGCAAGATGCCAGCTTCGTTAAGATGATCAATCGCCGTAAGCAGGTTGCCATCCAATTCCTGAAGATCCATAGAGTCCATCCCCCACTTCACACGTCCCGCACGGTCGACCTGACCCTGCACAAACTTGGCGTCCGATGCAGCTCTCTTCACGCGCTCCGAGAGCTTGGAGACCGTCTTGGCAAACGACCCGGCGCGAGCCTCCGCCAGACCCTCTTTTTTCTCGATAATTTTCTTCATTATTTACTCCTCTGATCAACGTTTTCCGCCCAGTCACGAAGCGTCTGATTCGCATCTTTGAGCGTCTTGATCGCAGAATTGATCTTGGTCTCCAATGCAGACGCTTCCTTGTCTGGAACCTTCCATTTAGATCGCGCTCGCAAGCTCATGTTCGAGATCACCGAGGAAGCCTCACTGGCAGCCTCCTTAAGACGATCAGCTGTTTTCTCGATATCCTTACCAAGATTCGTGGTAGACATGGAAACACGATGTCCTGCTTTGCGAGACTTCTTCTCTATCAGTTCTTTCATTATTTCCTCTTCATTTCTGCCTGAACGGTAACCGTCAATGGAACCCACACCTCGGTCCTTCCGCTCGGCCACTTGCGCCGCGTAGGATCGATCATCGTGCCACTCGTACGAATACCAGCAATTTTCACGTTTGGTTTAGTCCATGATTTACGCTCGCTCCATCCAACGACTCGCCACACCCAGTTGTCAGGATCTCCAAACCACTTGTGCAACTGCTGCCCCAGAGTCTTGGTCGCGCCTTTTACGCTCGTTCCAAACGCGTCTTTCATGGCCTTGACGTTCTTGGAGTCTGTCCCTGCGATGTTAAAGTAGTGGTTAGAGGATGCCGCATCAATAGTCGCCCCTGCACCTCCACCCTTGCCGGGCTTTAACTCCAGATCAAACTTAAAAATCGTCCCACTCTTCGTGTCCTTCTTTTTGAGACGTTTGATGTTGATATCGCCATCAAATCCAGCTTTGATCGCGGGCTTACCACCAGTCGATTTGTCACCGTTAGGAAGAATGCCCTTTGACAAAAAATTCTTCGCCTGATCGTATTCCTTACCCTCCATCAACGGTTCCACGCCGATGAACTGACCGAGTTTTTCCATGAGTTTTTTCATAACAGACTCCTAATTCATACCAACATAATAGCCGAGTTTCGTCCACCCTGTCTTGCCATAGACATCCTTGACCATCTGAATCGCAGCAACCGTTGATGCCTCTCGGACCGGCGTGTCATCAGCTCCAACAGTATCATACTTCCTATGAACCGGAGATATGATTTTAGTGTAAAGCTTCCCAGCAATGGGTCCGGCGACTTTCGTGTCGTACTCCGGAATCTTCGCCAGTTTTGAACGAATGGCTTTCTTGAATTTCGCCATGGCCGAATTGAGTTCCGACACTGCCTTGGAGACAAGAACTTCCTCTTGCTTATCCTCCGGCTCGTACAACCCCCAGAATTTCCAATCCGCCTTCGGAATCCAGCCCTTCTGGGACTCTTCTAATTTTCTGTCGATTAGTTTACGCATCACGACATTCCATGTTTTTTGAGAAGCGTAGCGACGGATTTCCCAGTCGCGTCCGTCTCCCTGGTAATCACCATCCGGACAAACGCCTTGTTGTTTTTTGAATCGAATGTCATCGACGCCTCGTCTTCACCGGCATCGATATACACCTCGTCGGTGGCCCGATGAACCCGACGGAACCGCTCTGCCTTTAACTCCTGCCGGACACGCTCCGCCGTCTTCTCATCATCGGCCCACCTGTCCTCGCGGCTTATCTTTTCGATTAAATCTCTCATGAAATCCTCCATGTTTTCAAGAGCTTACAACCCTGAAAGGTGTTTGTCAACTATCTCTCCCGCTCCTGCCAGGCCCTGGAAATCTTGCGTGAAATCTCCCGAACTTCATCGGCAGCATCACCCAACCCCTCCTTCTCCAGGAGATGAATAGTCCACCCCAGTAGCGAACCTGGATCGTATTTATTCAGTTTAGGCTGAGATTTCTCTACCAACAATTCGCCGGTCGCACTCTCAATGACAATATCCCCGCTCCACCGATGGCCGTTCTCGCATTCATTCCCGTGCCCTCGCCGGAACTGATCCAAGCTGTGAGGAAGAACTCTGGATGAGCAACGACACCCAGACACTTTGGCCCCTCCACAAACAGGACATCCGACTTTCTCGACCTTCGAATTTTCGATGCTCACTAAATCAGACATCTTCTCAGAAAGTAGTCTTATGGTGTTCATAATTTCCTCGTCGCCACAAGTGCCAACTTGCGCGCGTTCTTGGCTTTCTTTAGATCCTTGGCCGACTGGGAGTGTATTGCAACACGGAACGACTCAGCGGCCTTCTCGTGACTCTCAGCGGCCTCTAGTGCCATCTCAGCATCGACACCGTTTTTGTTCTTGGCCTGTTTCCGGAGGTAGATCGCGTCCTGCTCGTGCCAGCCCATCATCTGCTCGGCCTCGCGAAGCTTCTTGCTCGACACGCCCTCACAGAACACGGCCAAATTCTCGGCCAGAATCTCCAATTCATTCTCAGGACCCACACTCTCACGTATTGCGCTCCGCAACCGATCTACATGCGGACCCTTGAGCCGACCAAGGACGTAAAACGCGAAGTTCTCGGCGAATTCTTCCTCAGCATTCCGCGACGCGTAGTCAGTAGAAAATTCTGCCTTCTTAAAATTTCGTGCCCACTGCCTACGCTGCGCGCCGCTCATAAACCTAGCCCAATACCTGTGCGCCATCTCGTGCAGGAGGTCCTTCGCTCCCACACCGGCGTACATAAAATCCTTGGGTTTGGAGTAGATATGAATCTTATCAGCCCCTGGTAAATAGGCTGCTGACGCCTGCCATGTCTTTCCTGTCTGACCACCAAGCCACGATTTCGCTGCATCCTTGCCGATCTTGCGCTGCCCCTTGGAACGGCCTTTCACAACGATTACACCGTACCACAACTTTCCAAACCCCTTCTTATTTAAGAGTTTCTGAGTCCGGATTGCCTCCTTAACATACTGATGCAGTTGCTTCGGACTGCGCTGAACGTCCTGGCCACCTTTTTTCGCATTCGCTGGATTCATCTCTATCGGAAGCGTATCCAGAACTAAAGTAACCTTTCCGATCTTCGCCTCTGGAAGCGCCTCGTAAAAACCAGAAAGTTTCACACCATCCTTGTTTAGACTATCCTGCGCCTTCTTCATAGGAAGGAGTATTTCTTTCTCTATCTTCTTGAGTTGGTTGAAAATCTCATCAAGAAGTACGCGATCAACACGCTTTACTTTATCCCTGGTCCGTTGGAACAACGCGCGCCAGAAAGACTGCCCATCCTCCGCAGTTATTTTTTCGAAATCATTGCACCCCTTGGACATATAATCTGCAATTCCCCAGATCATGTTTTCGACATCGTCTATCTTATAAATCAAACGCGCCTGGAAATTTCGCAAATCGTACGCTTGGACAGTCCCATCCGTATTCATCATGGCGTATTGGCCACCGTACTCTTTGTGATCCTTTGTCTTTTTTCCAGATCCTTTATATGGCCAAAAACCCTGAACATATAGCAAATTGTCACGGAGCCTCCGGATCCGGGTGATCCCCTCGGCCAGAAATTTGTACGCATCACAAATGTGCTTCCGATCGTAATAATCCATGTCTGGGAGGGCCTTCTTCTCGCCCTTTTTCCACTGCAACCACCATTTCCGAACGCCTTTGATCCACTCCTGAGTTATCTTTTCCTCGATCAGCACTCCCATCGTGCCGGGCTCAGCGGCCTCCGCCTTGGAAATCCAACAATCGAAATCCGGGCTCTTGCATACGTTTTTGTAAATGGTGGTCACCAAAGAGTAGAACTTATCGGGATCGCTCTTTTCGAGCCCCGCACCATATTCCTTTGCAACGATACCCTTCGCCTTTTTCCAGGCTTTTTCTCCGTCCGGCGTTCTTACAAAATTAGCTGGCATTTCTCTTTTTTCTTACCCTTTCAAGAGCCCTTTTATTACAGCTTTTAATATCACGCCGAGAGCACTTCCAACAACAGAAAAGAAATCCTTAGCCCTGGATTTCTCGTCAGCTTCCATGTTTTGCAGCAGCGCCAGAGCGTCACTACGAGCCTTCAAGGAGGCAAATGACAGGTCCGGCGACTTCCCGTTGCTCAAATCATCAACGGCCTTCTGGACGCGCTCCACGCCCTCCCAGCCGTACTTCTCGACGGCATCGCCCAGCATATCCACCACGGCGCGCTTCCAGGGTTCGTCCATCTGGCTCTGGAGCTTGTCCATTGCCTCTTCGGCCTTCTTCATTCCGACAACACCCGCGCTCCTAACCATATTCTTTAACAGTTTATCCCACTCCATGGATTACCTCCCCTTTTTGAACTTCTTCTCGAACGGGGCCTTGCCGGGACACCGGACAAGCACCGTTTCGCTATCGATTTTTTTCACATCACAACGTGGATACCGCTGCTTGGCGTAATTCACCATCGGATTGCACCCGCTCAGCATCACCACTAGGACCATCGCCAATAAACGCATCATCACTCTCCCGCGTCGACTCCTGCATCCCCACCGTAGTCAAGTTCGTCCGGGATCGGTTGAGGCTCGCTAATACCTTTTTCCGCCTTCGGACAGAGCGACGAAACATCAGGAATCTCCGGTGGCTCCTTCGGCGGGCGCTTCTCATGGAGTCCACCAAGGTATTCCATAAAAAGAAGATGATACTTCATCCGGTACTGCACTACGAGAATCGTCTCGGCGAGATTCTGGCACTCCTCAGATGTAAAGCCCCGGACGCCGAGCACCTCGTCGCAGACACAGTACTCATCGATCATTGCCATGCCACGCTCCACCTGTTCAGTGGCAGCCGCCTCCATGAAGTTGACCTCCGCAGAGTAAACCTCTGAATCCCGGACAGACCCGGAACAGCTTAACAAGACTATAGCAACTAGAATCGTCGCAATCAAAATACCCAGTTCGCGGAAGCACTGATCGTACATCCTCATCGGACACCTCCCTCCCGCGAACTTGAGTTCGTCGCGGGTTATGAAATCGTGCCCGGGGCTGTACCGCTCCCGGGCTCCACGTCGGTCACCTCGACCTCCGTGTTGGCGACTAAATAATCAATAATCGCCGCCGCCTCCAGATTGATCGCTTTCGCATCATCCTTCAGTGGATATTTCTTTCCCCATGCCTCTTTCCGGGCATCTGCAATTTTCCCGGCGAGACCTGTTCCTTTCATCGCATCTCCAGCTTCAAGCGCCATCAGATTTCTCAACTTTCGCACTCTTGAGGGCTTCCTCTAACAACTTCAGGGCCGTGCTCATCGCCTGCGCTGCAGACCCACCATGGGCAGCAGCGAGCACCTCAAACGCGTCCCAGGTTGCCCTCGGCATCATCACCATAATCAACTCATCGGGATTGGGATCCTCGTCCCCTTCACCCGACAGAGGCCGTATTTCTCGCTCAGGAAATTCCACTTCTTCACGATCCTTGTAGCCGTCGCCCGGCTTCGGATCCTTCGACTTAGAACCCTGACGTTCGATTACACGCCCCTTTTCAGCTTTCATCCCCATCCGTCTAGTCCGTTCTTACTACGATTACCACCAGGAGCAGGAGGATCGGCCTCGGTACTATCCCAAATGCTTCCAGGGTATTGAAATTTAGGATCCTGATTAAAACCAGCCTGAATAATAACATTATTGATCGGATCCTGCACGACCTGCTTAAAAGTCAGCGACACCGACGCCCGTCGCGGAGTGCCATCTGGGAAGGCCAGGATGTAGTTTACATCGCAAGCAGTCATCACCGCATAAATCACATCGCTCGCATCGGTGTCTGAAATCCGCGATCCAGGAACTGATAAAATCGCAATAGGAGGCGGGAATACCGACCGGTAACCCTCAACATCCTTATAGCTTGGATAGCAAAACGCGCGCAGGTATTTAATTTCTGCCGCGACATCCACGTTGTATGGGCGATTATCCTTTAAATACTCAGAGTTCGGTGTATTGAGCTGGAAAGGATCAAGGATCGTCTCAAACGTATTCCGATCACTGACCGGCTTCATGAACCGATGGAAGTGAACTTCGAATGTGATCGTGCGACCACCATTACTGGCCCACTGCGCGAGCGAGTGCGACGCACCAGGGATGTCTTTAAAATTCCACCCGATCTCAATCGTGTCAGCGATCGACTCCGGCCAAAACTGAAAAGTTCTTTCCGGGAGCATCACTGTCTGATCTGTTGGGCTCACTCCGGCGATGGACATGGCTTTGTAATCCATGCCCTCTGGGCCGTACAGCATAGCCTCAGTTAACGCTCCTATAACTCCAAATGCCATCAGCTACCCCTATTCATATTCCATATGGCCTGAGATTAACGATACCACAAACGCAGCGAATTCGTCAGGTTGCATATCTCGTACACCCTGCTCAACGATACTCATGTTAACTTCGCTGAATTTTCTCGGCGGCTGTGCGATACCCTCTGTTGCCTTAATATCTCTCGCTGCAGCCCTGGCCGCAATAATCCTCATCGGCAATGGAACCGGAGCGTCCTCCGTCTTGGTAACAGGGGCAGTCGGAACCGGCCCAACAACCTCACCATCACCCAACTCGTCGAGCTGCGTGGCAATTCCATCACGGATCGTTGTGATCGATATGATCATCGAATCCAACTCTGCACTTGCCGTCGGATCTTCGTCCTCATACGCATCGCCCTCTTCCGTCTTGAAATTCTCGAACAAAATAATACTGGCGTCGAGTCTACTTTTAAGACCCTTTGCGATCAACTTCGAAATCGACTTCCGCCGAGTGAACGAGTGCAGCAGGGAAGGAAGCACTTCCACCTCTGACAACACCTGCTGCTTGCTCGTCTGCCCCGTGATTTTTTTGTACTTAATACTCATCTCAGTACCCCATGATATTCGGCACTCGGAACAACCAACCACGCCCGGCACCCGTCGCTGTGTTTTGCTCAGGAGCGAACCAGATATTCTCACCATCAAATGCCGGATCAGCATAGATGTCATTCACCCCGGACCACGCAATATCAGGAACAATGCCTGCATGAAAATCGCGAACTATCGTCTCAAGAGGTTGGCCTCCAGCTGGAGACACTGGCCAGTTTTGATTGGCACGCTGAACACCCAGTTTGGCAATAACATAGGTTTCATCCACTTCATCCCAGATCGGTGCCCAAATATTCTTCCCGTCAAAACAGGCACCTCCGATGTACGAATTTGGATAAGCAGTCGGCAGGAAATTCTTAACTTGCAGAGTCGCGCCCAACGCCACAGAGCGCTGCATTGCGACCCCAATCTCGCCAGCATTGTCACCTTGCCCAACAGCCCACACATTGTACCCGTCATAGTAAAGGCCCCTCGCGTGTGTGTACAACGCGGCATAATAGTACATTCCCCAGTTTGGAGTATTTACTGTCTGAAAGTCGCTAATGTTCAACTGGTAGATGTACTTAGCATTCAGCTGAGCACCTGTGTTTTCGTAAGTGGAAAAATAAACATTCTGACCATCAGACACCATCGGACCCATCGCATAAGTAGGATTCAAGAGAGCGGGACCGCTGCCAGTAGTGCAGTCGCCACAGCCGAAACTCATAATAGCCCCATCGGCCTTGCGTATCTTGCGTAGGCCAGCAGTCGCAGGAGTTCCGCCAAACAGATTCTGACCACTTGCGTTCGCTGCCAAATAGCTATCGTCGATGCATATCAAACGGTTCCTTTTGTCGTACCACGGAGCCGCGCTAAATGACGGACCCACCTGTGCTCCTGCTGCGGGCCACGACGAATCAAGTGTCGTGCCAAACCCAAATTTATAAACACGACTATCGCTGAGATTGCCTGCATCCGTGACTCTGATATAGACATCCTCACCATCGACGGCAATATCATCATATACCCACGCGCTTGTTGGAGCAGGAAGAGATGCTATATAATCGTACTCCGTCAATGTCCTCGTCACAGGATCGTACCATCCAACCCTGTCCAGAGTTATCGGCGTCAACGAACTACGCATGAGCATGACAAGAGTCGTCGAATCACCAAGACGCCAAGGAATGATCTTGTCAATGGCATAAGGGTTCAGCAACGAGTCAGCAATATAGTGAGAATTCAGATAAGCATACGAAACTGCGTCATTGCGGGATAAGACATGCAAATGCTGTGTGAGATCTTCGTCGCGCATATTTTCGGACGCGGTTCCACGCACCCGACGATGCAGCGAATTAAGCACTGCCTGGGCATTCAAATCTTCGTCAATATCTTCCGCCAAGGGCCACAACGGTGGCGCTTCTTTGTGCTGAGATATTACCTCGATAGAGTGCGGCTGAACGTTCACCGGAGAAGCCTGAACCGGAGCCTGATCCGTGGTTGAAAAAGTTGTCTTCTTATAACCAGTTACCAAGAAATCCTGTGCTGCCTGATCTTCAGTGAAAAAAGAAATCTCCAAGACCGGGTTGTTGTAAAAACCCTCAGAGTCAGCGTCTGTAGATGGTCTCATAGCTGTCGCACCACCCGTTAGCCATAACCTAAAAACGCGCAGACCACCTTGATCCTCCTCGAAATAGGCTGGCTCCCACTCGTGTTTATTAGGGTGCAAAAGACCGTCGTAATCGGAGGCGAGTTTGAAGTATTTACTCGCATCACTAGAGTCCCCACCTTTTCCGACATACCAATCTCCGGTTAAAGTAACCTTAACCGGATTCGATCCAAGGGGGTCTATGTTAATCAGTTCGCTGGCAGGCTCCGCGACATACTTATTTGCTACATCATCCATCGTAGCAAACGGATTCGATGTATCCGGGCTGTTCGCCGCGTCCATCCCCTCTTTCTGATCGTTTGAAGGAATTCTCCACGCGCTAATAGAGTCCAAGTAACCCCACCGACTATCACCCCAGACAAGCCCAGCGCCCGTCTGATCCTGTGTCGGAGCGGGAAGCCTTCTCCCGCTGAAAACGTCAGCTATCACCAGTGGATTTGTGATATCAAACGAGATGATCGAGGATCCAGGTGTCACTGGAATGCGACCGATTTTGATCACGTTCATGTCATAGTTCGAGGAGGCAACGTTGTACGGATCCTCATCCGAAACATCGTAAGTCACCACCGTCGTAGACCCTATCTGGTACTGCGCCGTGATATATGGATACAAATAGGTCACGCCAGCCGGTATGGGGATCAATGAAGTTCCGCTCAAATCTATCTGAACGTCACTGACCTCCCGAATCGAAAGAGCATACGCATCGTAGTTGGGAGCGCCGTCATTGTACTCCGCGTAAATAGCAAAAGAGTCAACGTCGATACCGAGTCCAAGTGGATCAACTCCGAGCCAAAAACTGGCATCAGGAACAGTCGACTGCCTCGGGATAAACCCACGGTAGCACCCACGCGGAATAGCAGTTGCCTTCTCATTCACGCCTTCGGTGACATAACGCTCCCGGTACCGGAGCTTGACCTTTTCCACACTGACAGAAAAATTTTCAACCGTCATTTTCTACCTCAAATACTTCGAAACGGTGAAGGTGAATCGCACGTCTCCATACGAAATCCCACCCGTGTCCAGCGCCTCGATTTTGACGGGGCTGTTGTTTCCAATAAGGGCTGTCACATCCAGCCCGTCTACTACGTTATACCACACATCAGGATCGCTCACGTTCGTCGTGTCCATCACATCCCAAACAGGCAGCAGATTCACTACTCTAGTCCAAACCACAGTTCCATCATTTGTCGTATTCCCAATTACAGTATCCCAAGTTGGCTCAGCACCGCCACTCGTTCCCGTAGTAGTACACTCATATCTGTCACCAGCAGAAGAATAAACATAATCACCAAGTTCATATGCAGTATCCGACTCCCAAGGAGGAGAAATCGCAGCCTCATTAAAGAGCTTCATGTGCTGTTGCTGACCGAGGCTCATATCGCCTCGCTGATCCACCTTCATTAGAATCTTGGACGGCATCGTGTACAATTTACCATCCACAGTCGCATCGGGAATCGGGCCAATAACCTCAATCACAGTATCACTGCCATCATAAGTCACTCCGACAGCCGAATACTGACCATCGTTCCCGGTCGACCCACGGATCGTGAACACATCTCCAGCAACCACCTCAGATCGATGATCTCCATTGATAGTAAATGTGTCGCTTCCGATGTCGACCCCAGAAATATCCGCAAGATCATCGGACAGAAATTCCCCGACCAGATTCTCGTCGATCGTGTTGCCGCCGGAAACATTCTCCAGGACCCACTCCTTCGTGATAGCCCAATCCACCACCCTTGCGTGAATAGGAACAATTGAGGACCGAAATTTAGTCGCTCCCCCCACTCTCGGCGGGGCAATTTTATTCCTCATCCTGCTGATAGCCGCATCCAGCATCTCGTCCGTATCGTAAAAGTCGTAAGCTTCTGCCGTCGGCTCGATCTCCACGCGCATCTTATAGGATCTGCAGAAGCAACAGTTTCCCATATCAACCTCCGGGTAGTATCGGACCGCGACATCGGTCCACCCCATATCCCCATCGGCCACCGCACTGGATATTACCTCGTTTACAACGACTTCAGTATCCGAACCGGCCAAAGTAACAGTAGCCACTGTGTAGATCTGATCATTCCCAGTCGACCGCATCACCGCAACGGAATCCCCGGGCGAAATAGTCGCAGTATGATCTCCGGAGATAGTAAACTCCTTGCCCGGCTGATCCACCGCGATAATGTCAGCATGACCCACAGTCGGTCCCGGGTATGGGTTCCCACTGGAATCCTTGCCGACCCCGACAATAATAGTCCACTCCCCAACGTCTTCATCGGTCGTCGGTCCGGCAGCCGTCAAAGTCCATGGAGTATAAACATCGTCAATCCAAAAAACACTATCGTCCAGCACCGGAGGAACTCCCTCCGCCTTGTCGTACTCGGTCAGACCGAATGGACCCTTGATCCAGTTAAATGCGTACTCCTGACACCGCATCATCCTGACCACCACCCGATACCCAGCCACGAAACCGTAGGAGGCGGCCTCTGTGTCCGTCAGGAGCGTCGCAGAAACCACCCCGGCAGGATCCCTTGGGGTCGCCGAGGAAGGGTGCGGTGGGGGCGCTACAAAAGCGTAGAAGCCCTGCGTAACATCGAGTCCATATGCCAGGGCGATCGAGTATCCGTCCGTCGATGTGTCCTCGTACATCACCGCATTGTCCATCAAGGTCGCCCACATTGACGTATCCGGATCCCATAGCTCTTGATCTCCGGAGATGTCATCGAACCGAATATAGCGCGGATCCACGTCCGTGTAGAGTTCTCCGTGGTAAACGAACTGATGATAAGATGAGAGAGAACCCCACAAACCCGAATCACAAACAGCCCACATCGCCCGAGCGTACACCGTGAACAAACTGATTTCACCACGTATACGGTAAGAATCCTGTGTCGATTTCAGCCCATGATACTTCGTAATATTTGCGATCGTAGACCGCTGCACAGCCTCGGGATCGTTCTTATCATTGTCAAACCCAAAATCCCGGGCCAAATAGTCGATAATTCTCGGCGGGTAGAATGGCAGATAGTACCCACGCACATTCCACTTCGCACGGATATCACTATCCGAAATCGAAACATCTCCAGCCGCCGTCAGATCAATAGCAATCTGCCCGGTCTGATAGTTGATCGTCCCGTAGGAAGTTGTCGTGTCGATCTGTCCAGGTGTCCCGCTCTCCGGATACAAATTACCCGTCTCAGTGGCGACCCCGTCAGGCACATCGTAGAGGTCGAAATCCACGCCTCCAACCGACAGATCAAGTCGCACACGGAATTTAGCATCAGCAGTCAGCCATGGTGACCCGCCAGTCGTATTAAACTCAATCCTCACCGGAGTGTATGGAAACTCAGCATCCGGAGTCGCCGACGCATCACCTTCGCCAATATTCGTCCAGTCCGTCCTCCAGACAACTCCATCCGTAAAGTAGTCGAAGAAGATTCGGAGATCCCCCCCCGCTACCCACACCTCATTCGCCTGGGAATTATCTGAATCGTATGGTGTCTCGGGCCAATCAAAACTGCGTGTTCTAACGCGCGCAACCTTATAAGGAACTTGATCCCAGGTCGCTTCCCACCATCGAGCAACCTTCGAGATCGGAGCATACGGCCACCATCCCCACCACTCCTCCAGCTCATCCTCGTCGGAAGTGGGGATATCATCCTCGTCATGGTTCGGCATGTCTCCATAGACCTTCTCGCCGACCAGCCTGACAACCTGACCCCAGAAAGGATCCTCATAGTTGAACGCCTCAGTGAAGTAGAACCACTCCTCTTCACCCGCGCGTGCGCGAACCTCGTAAGGCTCACGCTGCCGAGGGAGCGCACCGATTTGCTGCAGGAACGATTCGCACTCGTCCCCCCATGCCTTCATCTGACTCTCCAGATGGCCTTCAACGTCCAGCTGTCGATGCTGGCCTGGAATCTTCTCCCAGAAAACCTTCCGGCCCCAGTATCCCTGGCCAAAAAATCCGTAGCTGCTTGGATCACTCGGTCCTGGCACCCTTTGCCTCCTCGTTAAACACTAATTGTCTCCCTGAATATTTCATATCAGGAAACCCTATCAATATCTTCTTCCCACTGAAGCCAAACACCGGCAACTCCAACATCCTGTGCATAGTCATCATCACCATGACTGACATCTCTATTAATCTTCAGGAATAATCCATCTCCTGCGTTCACGGCCATGTCATCTGACCAGTCAGTAATGAACCTGTCGTACTGATCCGTTACACCAGCGGCATACAAATCTGCTAAAGACGAAACCACCGGAGTCGGTGTTAAAGTACCTCCAAGAGTTCCGCCCTGAGCTATTTCGAAATTAGCCAGTTCAAAAGCAACACCCTCACCAGAAGCCGGTCCAGTAGCCTCAGAAATCCAACCGACCACCCTGTAAGCAAACGTATCATCGACAACATTGCCCGGCATCTCCATCATGATGTTTACATCCTCATCAGCTGCGTCATCGAATTTTCGTATCCGTACTGACCCAGGTGAATCTGTCAGAGTCTCCGCAGCAGCTGGTGGTGTACCTCCGTCAATAAAATCCTCTATAGGTACAAACATCTGTTTCTTTACACGTTTAGGGCCATTGAAAAAACATTGCGCACCCGTGGTTACATCTGTCCACAGACCTTGACCGTTTTCCGCGAACCAACCCGTAGCTCCATCAGAACGCAATTTTATCAGGCCGAAATATTCCGATGTTCTCACATTGTTTACCGTAGAGCCGATGGCTCCTGGAAACGATATGGCCTGCCCAGAGTGCGCCTTGATGTCCATACTAGCAATGTTGATTATGACTATCCAATCACCCATTTTAGTGAGCGTTGCGTCAGGGGCCGTAAACACATATGGAGGGCTGCCTCCGGGATACGCCAGGAAATACGAGTACAGATCATCTACGGTCAGAACTCGATCTGCTGTGACCTGGGTCATGCCCTCAACTAAAGCTGCATTTTTCAAAGACCCAAATTCAAAACCTAATGGACCGTCTGTTTTTATGTCTTTCATTTTAATCTCTCTACGGTGCTGGGGTGTACAGCTCGTCTACAGTTAAAGCGCACAGCCAATCCACGTTCTTACCTATATCCCCTGTAGCTAAGACCCTAATCTCATCCGGTGTCGGCGTCGTGTTTATATCGAAATCTATATCCCAATCCGCTTCGGCGTATCCTGATTCATTGGTCTGAGTAACTGTTTCTACGTTTAATGAACCGGTCACTATGGCTCCATCAATAACCCCAAACTCACCCTTCCATGCTCGCATAGCTGTATTCTCGGAAGCCGCCGTGATACGGAAACTAATCTGCAACGCTTTACTGGTAGGAAGCGGCAAACCCGTACCTGAACTGGCATACGAATAAAGGTTCATGGCTGTCTCGGTGTCATCAGTAGTGCGTAGAGTCAACTCGATGTCCACCACCTGTGCTCGACCAATACCTGCACTAGAACCATGGCGCGTTCCCTTTACTGAAGCACCATACCATCCTTCATTGCCTTCACCGTATCGACCGAGAATCCTTTGAAAATCATCGTTGCCATCACCGTTTAGCCCGTCAAGGATCGAGTAAACCCCAGCAGTAATTGCATTAGGATATTCATCGCTGTGACGGATTCTGCCACCAGACGAAAGGTCGGCATGCAACCCTGCGCCCATACTTCTCCACCAGTCAACTCCCTGAATGCCATTAGTCCAGTCGTTGGCAGTTGAAGAGAAACCAATGTCGATCAACTTTTGCAATGTTGCATCATCACCCATCAACGCCTGAGCATCTCTCGCAGCCTGAGCAGATCCCATAACAACAGTGGAACCTGGGAACCAAGTCACTCCCTGCATACCAAGAAGTCCCTGATGAATACCTATGCTATCTGGTGCGCCATCGATCATTCCACCGTATCCAGACGATCCGTCAGTAGGGTCATCATCGGGGTCGCTGTCTGCCAACGCAGTATTAGACAACGAGGTCAGCATAACCTCACCACACAACGTCATTCCAGTTAGTTTGGAATCAACTGCAAAAAGTCTGAGTGCATTGCGCTGTGCAGCAGTAGGCGTTGCAGCTTCTTTCTGTCCTCCCCAACGATGACCTGAAGTGTTTTGAGAAACCCTGGTTAGATACGTATCAACATCACCTGTAGGCACACCAGTGTTTCCAGAAGGTACAGTTTGGAGATCGCCCTCGGCTAATATATTTTCTAAGAACAGATATTTTGTTTCAACGGCTCCAGCTGCGGGAGTTGTATTTTGAATGTACAGATCTCCAATACTGCCGAAAGTCCCTACGCCCTTAATTATAAGCTCTGGCGGATGTGTTGTAGGGCTCGTAGTAGCCGCCCAATCAGCAAACCTCAAGTCCCAGGTGATGACACCGGTAATCGATGCACCATTTCGTAGCTCAATTTCAATTTTCTGAAACGTCTGTCTAATTGTCAGAGCATCACTGAACGTCCCGCCTGTAACCACGATTCGTGGGTTCCAAACAAACGCTGTAGCATTCAACGGCGTCATAGCCGCCCAATCATCAAACACCTTGTCCAACGTAGCGTATGGGAATTCTTTCGAGCCATCGCCTTGTGTATCGTCACCATGAAAACCGTCGACATATATCGTGTTGTTGACCCCAGCTTCGTAATCCTGTCGCCGTGGAATATGATACCAACCTCCCACACCATACCAAGCAGCCGCTCCCGTAGTCACACCAGACTTCATAAACGAATGCCTCGTATACGCATCACCATAAAACGGATACGGTGTCCTAGCTACATTCTCGGAACCTACTCGCAACACTGACGAAACCGAATAAGCCCGATTGCACTTGATAAATGTTGGGCTCTGTGACGGATAACCAGACACACCACCAATAGCATTCTGAATCAACCCACCGTAACTGCCTGAACCATCGGACGGGTCCATATCTGAATCAATGTCATTCAGAGTTGTGTTAGATACATGTGTTATATCGACTTCACCACATAAGGTAGACATTCCGTAATAAAACAAACCGTTAACAATTCTCAACTTCAACTGATTACGGCCTGCACCGTACACATCATATGTAGAACCGCGTACCCCTCCAACTCTGCCAACGAACGTTCCACCAATACTATAGAGGGTCGTAGCTCCTGTCTCCACGGAAGCGTCATCGGTTGGCAGATTAAGAAGGTTTCCAGTAACCGCCACGTTATCTAAAATCACTGTCTGATTCGACGTTGGTCCCGCCGCCGCACTTGGATTAGCATTGACTATGTGCAAGTTTGTTATCGCCCCAAGACCTGCATCACCACTGACAACTAAAGTAGCATTCGTTCCGCCGCCAAAGGCTTTGTCCGTATCCAACTCCCAAGTAAAAGTTCCCGTGATAAGCACCTTGCCATTTAACTTCAGTATCGTGTTCCACCGCATGGGGAGCGTCCCAGCAACATATGAACCTGGAGCAAAAATGTACCTTATAGGCGTGTTGTATTCACCGACCGTCGTGGGGTCTCCCTGTTGGGCTCTGGCATATGTATAAGACGCATAGGGCAACCCTGGAGAGCCATTGTTCGGCGCTGCATCTAAACCGTTCGTAACGTCAATATAAACATCCTGAAGACCGGCAGGCATACCACCGCCATCATTCGCAGCCCACTTCATTCCGCCAGATTTCGTACTATCAGCTACTAAAACAAAATCATTGGTCGGCCCAGTATCTAGCTTCAAATTCGCTTCATCAATAACGTTATCTGCAACTGTAGCTGGGAAAGAACCTGTGCCACTTCCAGTGACTTCACCGGTCAACTCAATAGTCTGATCTCCTGTATTGCTGCCTGACAGCGAAACACCAGAATCTTTAATAATCTTTCCAGTAGATCCATCGAATTTTGCAACATTATCATCTGTCGCACTACCTGGACCAACAACATCTCCTGATCCGCCAGTAGCCGATATCTCCAACGTCTCGTTGCTGCCTGGATCTACTTCCGTAAGGGAAATTCCAGAACCCGCAACTAGCTTGCCGTTCAAATATCCAGCTGTAGTATCGTCTAGAGAAACTTTCACAGTATCCCCGATACTTCCGCCACCGGTAGGAGCAAATAGCCTCTGAGGTCCACTAGCAGTAGTCAGCTCAACACCCGTGTACCAAATAATATTATAGGAGTCGTCCACGTACCCGACTGGAATCACCTCCGGCGCGGTGTCCATACCCTGCGGATATACCTCCCAGCTAATATTCTGTGGCCCAACAGCCCCAGGAGTGAATGTCAACCCCAACACAGAATCCGCATCCAACGAGATCTGCTCCTGCGCGAGCCGGATCTCCGTGAGGTGTGTACGCGAAACAAAGACAGCGGGACCGCTCATCGACATAATATAGTTGCCAGGAGTCGGCTCCGTAATTTCAACGTTCGGCAACTCTTTCATAATAAGCTTCGCGTTGCTCATCGATGCGAAGACAGTGGCTTCAATATTCCGGATCAAATCCGAAAATATTTCCTGCCACTTCTGCCAGTCAGCATTCCACGCCGGGATAGGCCAATTAAATCGTTCGGTTTCGTTGCTCGCCATCTCGTTACCCCTGATATAGCGTGTTCCCGTCCTTGTCAGTGATTAAGAGAGATCCGTACTTAATCACCTGATTTGGAGCGGGGAACAAATTGCCCTCACCATCAATGACAGAAGGTGTCAGTGAGGGACCAGTAATTTCTACATTCGCGCGGACAATCCCATTGGATGTATCCATCACGTTCTCGTACAAATCGGACAAATACAGCGGCTGATTAAAATCTCGACCCTTAAGCATGCCGACGATCGTTGCCACCACATCCGAGACAACCTCGGCCTCGATGTACGCGTCCTTATTGACTTCCAACAAAACCTCTACCGCAGCAGGAACCAGGATTGCACTGCCGTCGATCACCTCAACGTACTGCGTGACTTCTTTAATCTGCGTCAGATAGGTCTGTAGACCAGTCATCAGCCCCACTGAAGGAGCCGAGTAGTTGCCGTCCACATCCAGGCTCAAGATCGGAACCTGGACATAATTGCTCATACAATCCGCATCGAACAGAGCTCCAATTCGGTCCTGCATCAATACCAATTCAGGAAGGATTAGATCCTCCAGGGTCTGCGCCTGCCCAACCATCGTACTGATCTGATCCTGTAGCCCGCCAGATCCCTCGACAATCGTGTCGATGGAAGTAATGTCAGCAGACATATCGCTAATAATCGACGGGATTGAAAAGTCCGGTGGAGTAGCCACTTCAGTGATTGAGACATAGGCCGGGTTCAGAAAGTTATTGATCGCCGTTGCCAAGGCAATATTCGCTGACCCAGCAGACGTCTGAGACTCCAAAGAGTTATCGCTCGCCAGCCCAACAGACCGCAGCGTCACATTAATCCTCCGGATAACCTCATCCTCCTCGACGGTAGGCAATCCAAGCGTCTCCACATAAACGATCAGGTCATTCAGCTCTGTGTCAGCATCCGCGCAACTCGAAACAGAAAGGGCAGAGTTTGCCTCGGAATTTGCCGAAGAAGACTTCGCCGACGTGGCCTGAGTAATCGCCGTGCCAATCTCGGATTCCAAATTCGTCCGAACCGTCTCCAGATTAGTAACATCATCCTGCAGCCCAGTAATGAGCGGAGACAGCGAAGCAGCGTCATCGCTCAGCGTCTGCTCAAGGGCGAGCATCCCAGTAAAAGGACCGCCCCCGTTCAAATACTGATCCAGGTGCTGCTCAACCTGATCAACATACCCGTTGAAGATAATATCATCGTAGGATGTGCGTGGGTTGAACGCATACGACTTCGCAACCGATCCGTAAGTTGGGTCGGTGTAACTATTCGACAGAGCCTCGTAATCCTGCTCGGTAATCGCCGCACCGCGTGCTGCAAACGCAAACGGAGCCAGCCTCTTGGCCCGCTCTGGATCCTCTGGATCGGTTCCGCCGTTCGCCCCCGTCGGATTGGTCATTGTGAAATCCACGGCGCTCCCGCCGATTGTCAACGTGTCGAGTGAGGATGTGATCGTGTTTGTTTTAACGTTCCCCTTCTCTCCGTCGATGATCACGAACCGGATCTTGACCTCCGCTCCCAAGGGGGGAATGTTTCCAGCAATCCCATCTCCAAACTGAGCAATTGGCGGGTCGTCGTTGTAGCCCACCTCGTAGTGGTTGGTCTTCTCAAACTCCAAGAATGGATACTCGGTCCACAAGAGACCATCCACCCAGGAGTCCACGGTCCCGTTCCCCAGGAATCGATCCGTGCCAATATTAGTCATCCGGTACTGCTGGTTTTTAGATCCATCTGATGTGTAGGTCAGGAGACGCGTCTCGCCCTGCCGCACCGCAATATTTATCGTCGCACCCGGCGCGAGCGCCACCGGCTGGTTGTACTCGGCGTAGGACTCGTAAATCAAACCGTCAGGCCCCTGGAAGCGCCACCGTGCTGGCATCGTAAAGGGTCCAGTAGTTCCGTCTGGGAAGGTCAGAACAAGGACTGTGGAGGCAGCAGCTGCCGCTCCCATCTTGTATCCAATCTGCTTGACCAATCTCGCCACTGCAGCCCGCGTCCGCGCTGTCTCCAGGAAACAATCACTCGCTGTCCGATCCAGGTACCACTGCAGCTGAGCCGTTGCATACGCCATTAGCTCAACAAACATAATCGCCTGGGTTGTCGTCGCATAATCGTTGTAGACGCTCTGGTACTCAACCTTGAGACGACGAAGCAGCGAGTCAAAAATGCTCGGGTAGTCCCTGGCCGCGTACTTAACCTCGTTCAGAGGAACGAGATCTTGAACCAGAGGATTATAGGGATCCGTTGCCATTTACCTCTCCTTACGCCGCATTCTGCATGATCGACCCGACAGGAATTGGGACCTGCATCTGCGCCGATTGGTTCGCTATTCGATACCAGATGTCCAAGAGAATCGTAGACTGCGTGCCATCCTCATTCTTGTCGATCGTCGGTAATACACGCAGCACTTGAGCCTCCGGTACCCACTGTTCAATCGCACTCGTCACGACAGCAGAAATTCTCGCCATCGTGATTGGCGTCAAATTTTCAAAGACATAGGAATGAATGTTCACTCCGAAGTCCGGATTCATAACTCTCTCATTTTTCCCAGTTAAGAGCAATGACGTGATGTGGTAAAACACAACCTTCTTCGGATCGGCCATCGCCGGAAATCCCGTCGCCCCTAATTGAAATGGAAACGCAAGACTCAGCGTAATCTGAGCATCCGAAACTGGGGGTGGTTGGTTTGCATTAGTCATTACTATATCCTATCACCACGAACTCAAGTTCGCAGCCATTATCCTAAATCCAATGGACATGACGGTGGTTCCGGCATCTCCGGCAATCCCGGAACCGGAGGAATCCCAAAAGGAGCCGATGGAATCGGGAGTGCCAATGATACTGTCGGAGGCTTCAAAACAATCCCTGGCAAGCTCGGAGTATCTGGCATCTCCGGCAGGCTTGGAAACGGTGGGATCCCAAATGGAATTGATGGCTTTGGAATCGCCAGTTTCAAAACAGGAACCTTGATCCCAGGGATATCGGGGTCCGGCATCTCCGGCAGAGCAGGATATGGAGGGATCCCAAATGGAGCCGATGGGATTGGAATCGCCAACGCCAAACTCGGCGGAATCGGTATTTTGCATTTGCTCGCCATGTATCATCCTATGAAAACCGTATCCGACAATTCGTTGTACATCATCGGTGGTGGAGTCGGCCCAACAACAGTCGCGCCAATCGGGGATGGCATAGTATGCTGATGAACAAGACTCCAGTTCATGAACTTCATCCCGCGCACAGCAGGTTCCGTAGCATTCTTCCCGAGCTTCACCGATCCTGCATTCGCAACAAACTCTTTAGAACAATCAGCGATCACGTTGTCTCCAGTGATCGTGTGATTTTTTCCATCAATACCGTAGGCACCTCCGCTTTTCGTCGCTAATGTAATCTTGTCGTCTCCCAGCATTAGTAACGACGTAACTTCACCATCTTCATTGGCGGTCATCAGAGACGTCTCGGGCTTCTCCCCATTCATATAAAGAATAGACCCGAGTATGTTCGTCAGCATGGTATGGCCTTCCTTCGTGAAAGAAAGGAACATCGGGCTTTCTGCACCCTCGCCATCGCCACGACCAATTGTCAGATGTAAATCTTCCGGATCGTCGCTCATCCTTAAATAGTGGCCAGTCTTAGTACGGATCCCCTTGTATAGTGCGTCCGCGTTGGCAAAGGTATCCGAGACATTCTTCGTCGTCATGAAACCACCGATGTAAACCGGAAACTCGGGGTTCCCGTATCGGAACATAATCCAAACATTCGTCCCCACGTCTGGTGGATGAAAAACACCAGTTGAATTTCCCGTCTCGGGATCGGTCCCGAGCCCAGGCATAGAAGGCATCATCCAGTAGTCATTAGAGACGTCATCTTCTTTCACCAATTTAATGGCCGGGCACATCGCTCGCACACGCCCGCGTTGCTCCGGGTCAGCATTGTCAATCACAACACCGTCATACAATCCGTAATAGCGCCCAGCAAACCACTCCAGCCCACGCGTCATATCGGACAACATCTCCTTCATCCAACCCACCGGGTCCGTGATCATCTGGAGCGCATTTCTGGTTTTTCCTGCTGTCATTAGCTTGGCATCTGTCCTTCTGATGTTTCCTTTTGTTCACCGGCCTTGATCATGCTTCCCTCCCGACGAGCAACAAGAGACATCTCCCAAGATCCTGCGGAGTAGGAATGTGTCAGTTTGTCAATTGCGTACACATCGTCGTAAATTAATCCAGCGCCCTTGAGCCTACAAAGGTTCCCAGTTCGCTCATCAGGCAGACCAATGCATGTGATCGTTCCATTCTGAGCCGCGTTACCCTGACGCTGCCGACTCTGCACCTGAGCCTTTGCCATATCCTCTGCGCCTGCAGCAACAGGCATACTAGTATACGAACCGAGAGACCCATCTGGACGCGACTCGTTATTCTTTATCCCGTCAACATCCACATCCTCCGGAGCATTGTCTGTAATAGATCCTTTGATAGCAACTGGCTGATCCTCCGGCGAAACTGCGATACTCTTTATCTCCCCGGTTGATTCGTCGGTATAACTCATGTCCACACCGTGAGCTGCTGGATCCGGTTTTGATGCGAGCCACGTTGTGTCAGACACGCCCTCCGGGCTCCACGCGAAGCATGGGTACACGTCGTTCGCCTCGTCAATCTGGCCTCGGATCATGTAGGTCCGAATTAGTTCATCCTGATCCGTACCTTTAGACGCTTCCGCAGCTGTGTATACAAACAGATTGCGCGCATTATCCTTCGCACCAACTTTTGGACCAAGCCAAAAAACAAGATTGAACTCATTACAAATCTTCTTGACAATTTCCCAGTACGACAAGCACAGAAGGCTGCTCGAAAAGTCGAATGTCTTCTTTCGGATCGCTTTCCCGCGTCTATCTCCGATTACTTTGTACGCGTTTAGCACCCCAGACGAACCATTGGAAATAACAGGCACAACCCCCATCCCCTCCGCGCACCCTTTGAGGATCTTGATCGGATCCCACCCGGCAGCTTTCAACACGTCCGGTGAAACAGGATACTCTCCGCTCTCAGAAACGCCCTGTACAGAAATCTGCCCGGTCACTCCGTTCGAGTCTATAGAGAGGCCATCGCCGCCAGTTTTGAGAAAACCGTTTACCCAGTTCGTCCACACGTTCGCACCGGCATACCCAATACGAGCCTTCACCACATTGTTCTGTTTGAAAGGGCTAGGGACTTGCATCATGCCTATTCCGTACTCGTATGGAATATCAAATCCGATCGTAAACACAGTAACACGTGGCCCACGCTCGTAGTTTATTGTCACCGAAGTCAGAAACGGATAATCTGGAGTGGTCCACTTCCATTCTTGTTTGCTCTCGGGATCGGTGATAATAACCTGCGCCACTGGGTCAGTGAAAATCATCTGCCTTCGCCTCTCAGAGTCAGTCCTTGTGTAAGCAGCTTGCTCTCCACCCAGTCCCGGTTCGGAATCTTCAATTTCATTCCCTTGTAGAGCTGCGCGTCGGGGAGGTCGAGATGGTTGCGAGCCGCAATCACATACATCATCAGCGGATCTTTGTATTCCTTGTTGGCAATTTGCTGAAGCGTGGTCCAACTCTCATCGACAACATACTCACTCTCGTTATCCTCTACACCAGTCCAATCCGGCATAATAAACGGACCCCTGAACCTCACCAACGAGTCCCGCTCCACGTCGAAAATTAGATGTTCCTTCATAAACTGCATCGGAGATCCAGCATCAGACTTCAGAAGGTTTTCCCTTGGCTGTGGATCAGTTGATCTCGGCATGTATATCTCCTAACTCGGCAGCACAACACTCATGCCACCAGAACTGTTAACTTTGCTATTTTTAACCAAATCAGACTGAGCAATCGCGTCCGTATCCTTCTGGATCCTCGCCAGCAGAACCCGTGTCTTGTGGCCATCCGATGCGATGGCAGCAATCACACCACCGAGACCAGGAATATTCAGCGCCGCTTCAAACGTTTCTTTGGCGCTCAGGCTCTGCTCGCCCTCTACCTTCACGGTTCCGAGATCCAATTTCCCACCGAAATCCCTGGCCATGGATTTAGCAATCCCCGACAACATCGACTTCTTCTCGGCCAGCTCGTTTACCTTCTTCCCATACTCTTCCATGGTGAGGAGAATTGAATCGTTAAGAACCTGAGAAACCGCATCTTTAACTATGGAAGCACCGTCTACAATACCATCCGAGAGAAGCATCATCATCCCCAACCCGCCATTGTAGAGAGGGTTTCCAGCCTGCGCTGAAAGTGGACCTTCCTCTGGGGGAGAATTCGCCTCTACTACTCTCCGCACACCATTAAGAGCATCTTCAGCTGATTGCTTCACAACTGGTGCAGCCTCGTCTATACCTTCAGCTACTCCGGTGAAAAGTTCTTTCCCACTCTCAACCGCATAACCCATATTCTCAGCCTCAAACAATGCCGAATCTATAAGAGCCTTATCTCCAGAGGCTAGTTCTCCAGTCATGCGACGCATATCTTGCGTATTCTGAATAATGGAATCTTTAATTATCTGCATTTGCTTATCAGCATTTGCTACAGCTTTTTCACTCGTTGTTTCCTCTCCCATTAAAGTTTTCGTGAAAAAATCACCAACTGAGGTTGTCGTAAACCTCGAAGCTTCTTCTTTTTGCCTTGACAGTTTATTGAACACCTTTTGTTTCTCTTCCAAGGTCCCTGTCCTAGCAACACGCTCTCCCTCGTTGGTACCCGAGAGGCCCATCATTGTGCTCCATTGCCTGTCTGCCTCTCCCTCCAATTCCTTACTAATGGCTGTGCCTATTGCTATACCCAAACCTCCGGCAGCAGCTACCAGCATCCCACCCGGCCCCATAGCCTCTGCCAGATTACTAACTAATGAACCAGTGACATCAAAACCGGCCTTGAGCGCACCGCTAATCGCAGTGCTGAGCAGGGATCCTCCTCCCATAAACAAAGCAGCTAATCCACCTGCAGCCGCAACACCACCAATACCAAATTCCTCCCAAACAGCAGAAAAAACATCCTTCAATGCGTCTAGTATCTGACTCCCTACTCCACCTTCCTTGGTAAATGCTTTGATGCCACCTATGATGGCTGGCAAGATCTTATCATTCCACCATGAAGGCCAATTAGTACCAACCCAGTTCGCCAGCGTAGCCCATGCTTCTTTAGCTGCAGGTAAAACTTCGTTCTTCCAGACAGGGACAATATATTTCGTCCATATTGGCTTGATCGTTTCCCAGATGGCTTTCCGCTGTCCGCTGTCCAGCATGAAAAATCCAACGATCCCACCGGCTGCAATCCCAAGAGGACCAAACATCCCCATCGTCTCCATTAATGGAGCCATAGCACCACCGACGTCTTTGATCTTGTCGAAAACGAAATCAAATTTAACGCCCATTTTAGACGCTTCTTTAGCATTAAGACCGAGTTGCTCTCCAAAGGCCAAAAACACCCCGCGAGTACCCATTTGATCAAAAATAGAAACCGCATTCATCAACGGTCCCCATGTCTCATCAGATCCCAGCGATTTAAGTTCTTTCCCAACTTCGCGATACGCCTTCATCTGATTTCCGACCAACCCCCTGACGTTGGCCCTGGCAATCGATCTAACCTGTGTCTCGAAACCCTCTTTTGCAAGATCAAACGCTTCCTGCAGCGTTCTTCCACTAGAATAGGCCTGATTCCCGTATTTCTTGAGAGCATCCTTCCCCTTGACAGACATATTGGACATTTTTTCAAGGGCCGACGTCCCAGTATCCGTATTGCTGGCCAACCACCCAAGACCAGCCGCGCTGCTCCCCATTGCCTTGTTCAACTCACCAAGCGCGTACTGAACCTGCGGCGTCTTGTCTCCGCCCATCTTAGAAAATATGTTATTGATCTTTTGAACCCCGCCAACAACATCCTTGGACCCATCCATAATAATGTCTTTGGCCTCGTCGCTCGTAACGCCGAGTTGAGTCAGGAATTTAAACAGCGGGGAATCGGCCAGCGCGCCCTCTCCACCATACGCGTACAATTTCTCGATCCTTACCGCCTGCTCAGCAAACATTTTGGCAGTATCCTGGCCGAGAGCCGTCGCTTGTTCCTCCGTCTCTCCCATCTCTTTGAAGGCACCCGCGAGTTTATAGGTCGACTCCATGAGACTCTGAACCTCACCAGACGTTCTGGCCATCGACGGCGGAAGTTGCTCGAAAATCGCATCCAAAGCATCCAGTTGAGTCTTGGCACCCTTGATTGCCGATGTCCCAACCTTTGCAGCCTTGCCAATGGCCATTATATTATTGACCATATCCCCGGCCTGCTTGTCGGAGGCACCCCACGAGGCAACCATGTCACCCATGATCCCGGCGTAGTCCTGCATGGTCACGCCGGTTGTCTGCGTAACCTTGACCCAATCCTTTTCCGACAGACCCATCGCATCGATCGCCGCCTTCGCAGGAGCGCCAGCGTCGTGAATGGCCTTGAACGTCTCAGCCACAGCATCCGCGCTAGTGTTGAGACCGATCGCCATCCCAACGGCCCTGCTGGTCATTTTCTTGGCTTCCTTGCCAGTCAGACTCATTGACGCGATGATCGGTTTGGCCGACTGCGCATAGCTCACAGCCATCGATTCAAGCCCGTTAGAAAGATTGCCTGTCTCACCCGTCAACTCGCGAACATTACTAGCTATCGAAGCAACATTAAACTGCTTGACTTTCTCCCCTATTTTCCCCCAAACCTTGCCAGATTTGCCACCTTTTTTGTTCTGCTCATCAAGGAGATTGTTTACCTTGTCCAGGTTCTTCGTGGCGGAACTCATCGCAGCACTGAGACCCACGTCTCTCGCGCCAAACCCGAAAGCTGCTCCTAGAAAATTAGCCATCGATCATCTCTGCGAACTTGAGTTCGTCACCGAACCCGACGATGCCGACTACGATTAGCCTGCTGCTTCGCATGCTCAGCCTTACGCTGTTCCAACTGCTGTTTTTTCTCGACAAACCGCTTCCTCCTACTCCACGGGAGAGACATCGTGCTGTCGTAATCGCCGCCCTGCAGCTCTTCGAGATAAAACACCTCGGATTCCAGGACTCCTACGTGTCCGAGGGGAAGAAAAAACCCGCCTGCCCCACGTCCATGTCGGCCTTCCACTCGTGGCTACATGCGGGACATTCGAACTCAACCTCGGTGTCCACGGAACCCTCGTGAATCTCGAAAAGTTTTCTAATGTCGTTACGATCACGGATCGGCAACGACTTCAGAAGGGCCAGGGCTCTTTTATAGCCCTTCCCATCGCGCTGAACCTCAACGAGAGTCAGCACATCATCGACCATCACTTCGACGGCGTCAACGCGAGCCAGCATGGCAAGCGTCAAGACGTCCTCCTTGCGTTTTGTTTTCTTCGATAACCATTCCTCGTCGGCAGCACTCATGATGTGCCACTTGACCAACCTGTCCGCACCAATGCGATCCTCTCGATTGCGAGTCCTCTGATCACCCATCTTGACGATGTCTATGTCGGCAAGGTTTAACGAAAACCTACTCTGCTCCTTACACCCCGGAAAAGGACACTCGATCTTTACGTCATAAAAATCACCGAGTGACACACGACGAATAGCGATAAGCGCTGCCAATCGATCTGGAGCCAGCATCTGATTCACCGCGTGGTTGATCTCCCGCTTCCCAGTCATCGATCCGAACCGCTTTGTACAGTTTGCTATAATCTGATTCAGGCGTGGAACGATCGGCCCTTTCCCTGCGAGAATATCCTCCTCGTATCCTGTCATCTCGCCAACTGTCATCGTGTCATGAAGACTTTCCTCTCCGTCAATGTGGCCGCACGGAAGATCCACTGTAAGTACACCTGGACCCTCGTCCATAAAATGCGCCTTTGTAGGCTCCGACTCGATCTTCTCGCCACCAGCTACGAAGGCCAATGCATCGCCTCCCTCAACCTGCTCGTTCTTCTCGCTCATCTTTCACCTCTTCTGCCTCCTGCATCCGGAGAATTTCTATCATCTCTCGGCGCTTCTTGGCATTGCAATCTGTCACCAGTCCACGGATCACCTCGCTCATTGACTTGCCCTCTCGGGCGCAGTGCTGGGCGAACTCATCATATACATTTTTCCTTATATCAACATTCAGTCTCATTTGAGTAAATCCTACTTGAAAAAGAATTCTTGCACAAGTCAAAAAAAACAGCATAAAAGTTGACTAACGCAGGCACAGGGCTTAATGATACCAGCAGGCAACGAGATACCAGGCAAGATGCCTGAGAGGAGACAGTCAGATGAAACGAACATTCCCAAAAATACAAATCGTCCTCGACAACCCCGACGACACCTACATCGACTCGGATCTGGAATCGATAATTTTGGACGAAGAAGAAGTCCTCTACTACCCGGCCCCAAACGAGCCTGGATCTGTTTTCGATCCAATATGGGATGAAGGATAGTATTTTACAGACCCCAGTTGACAAACACTCTAACAGGGGTTGTCAGTAGAGATGCAAGATGCCGGGCAAGATGCCCGAGAAGGAGAAACACGATGAAAATGATCGCTAGAGATCAGGAGTATTTTACAAAAAAATTCGGTGCTGCAATGGACTTCATCTCAGATGCTGAATTGAGGATGAAATGTTGCGTCCTCGCAACGAAGGATCGAGACAAATTTGAAAACAGACGGCTCGGAGAACTCCTCCACACTCCTGCATGTTCCGAAAAATGGTTCCGCAATCAAATAGCATCCAACATGAGTATCCCCCCTGGAGAACTGGACGCTCTAGCCGCCGACCTCGCCCCTCCCGAGATTGGAGAATTTATCCATATTTTTAACGGGGACATCGACGGATGCGTATACGCCATCGAGAAACTAAAGGATGGCCCCATCGGTTCTATCCGCGTCACCCTGGAGACAGAACCCGATCAGCCCTGCGAAGACATGAAAACCTACTCTGTTTTACACGATCAGTACTGTATAGTCTAAACAACCCCACACAACATCGAAATGCCCTCTCCGTCGCCCGACAGCACCCACGCACGAGTGATCCATCCCAGCAAAAAACAGCGCCTCCTGTGGCCTCTGTGGAGATGTTTCCAAAATAGAAATAGCTGGCCTGCCCGGACTTGAACCGGGGCATCTCACGATGTAGGAAACCGTGGCTCTAATCCATCTGAGCTACAGGCCAATAGTTGCAGGAATGGGACTCGAACCCACGACAGACCAAGGTTATGAGCCTTGCGTTCTTCCAACTGAACTACCCTGCAATGGCCGAGGCGGAGGGAATCGAACCCACGTTTGCAGCTCCTAGCTACGCTTGCCCGGTTAGAAGCCGGGTGCGGCTACGCCCCGTTGGTCTAGGTGGAGGGATTCGAACCCCCGATCTCTGCGACCCAAACGCAGCGCCATACCAGACTTGGCAACACCTAGATGTTTGTCGAGGAGACTGGAATCGAACCAGCTTGGTCTCGGTCCCGAACCGAGCGGGTCATCCAATGCCCTACTCCTCGTTTTTAATAGGGGCAGAGGGATTTGAACCCCCGCGCTCGGGGTGTAGGCCCGAAGCTCTTCCATCTGAGCTATGCCCCCGTGTTGGCCCGCTCGGGTTCGAACCGAGTCCGCCCCGTTATGAGCGGGGTGCGCTTCCAGTTGCGCCACAGGCCAGTCAGCGAGGGCAGTAGGATTCGAACCTACAATCTCCGAGTTCGTAGCCCGGTGCCTTGATCCATTTGGCCATGCCCTCATCTGCTGATCCGGCAGGAATCGAACCTGCACTTCACCGTCCGGAGCGGCGCGTCGTGTCCATTTGACTACGGATCATCTCGTGGATCCACGGGGAGTCGAACCCCGATTTCTGCCTTGCAAGGGCAGAGTCTTCCCATTGGACGATGGACCCATCTTCAAAAGAGGCGACGGGACTTGAACCCGCAATCTTCAGATCCAAAATCTGACGGCTTGATCCGATTTGCCTACGCCTCTGGAGCCTCCGACCGGGATCGAACCGGTGTCTCCGCGTTGGTAACGCAGCGCACTGGCCGCTGTGCTACGGAGGCAAAGGATCGGGAGAGAATTGAACTCTCGACAACAGAATTAAAAGTTCTGCGTTCTACCACTGAACTACCGATCCAGATAGCCTACGGAGGGAATCGAACCCCCGACATCCAGATTACAAATCTGGCGTTCTTCCATCTGAACTACGTAGGCATCAGAGCCCCTGGCGAGGCTCGAACTCGCTTCTCCGTGTTGGAAGCCCGATACATCACCACTTATGCTTCAGGGGCATTCGAGGGCCGGGTGAGATTCGAACTCACGAGTGGATTTCTCCGGCGGGTTAACAGCCCGCTGCCTTCGACCACTAGGCTACCGACCCATTTGACCCGACCGGGGCTCGAACCCGGACTCTCCAAATTGAAAGTCTGGTGGCTTGCCAATTCGCCTACCGGGCCATCCGAAGGAAACGACACCTTTTGGGGTTATGTTGGAAAATTACGCGAAAGAAGGAATCCGCAAAGGAGCCGTCCCCGGATCTAGAAATGGGGAATTCAAATTGTCAAAGAGCGAAGTCGATCCTTGGGGTTTTTGCCCCTGGGACGCCTGTTTGTTCTTTGCAATTTGGTTCAGACGTCCCATGGTCTTATGGCCTCCCCGCTTCCACGGCGACCGGGCGTGGATTAGCCCGACGACCACCAGCAGGCTGGCGCGTCTTTATCGCTGTGGTTGTAGTTCTTGCCGTTTCCATGTTCGCCTCTCCTCGTCGGAGTGTTAATATGCGGGGATCATAACTCTCCCCGATCCCAATTGCAAGCTTTTCTACATTCATTACAATTAGTTCTTTTCCCAGTCCTAGTACGGCCATCTTTTCTCGCCCCAAAAAGATCCAATGGACGGAATCTTTGACAGACATAACACCACGACATTCCCTCTGGAATATCACGCTTCAAATATCCATTCATTCTTCTTCCTGCTTTATTGCACTTTCGATGCGAAAAAGAAATATTACCCAAATCCCAGAACAAGCCAACATCAACATCGAGCCAATCCCTTTTATGATCAACACTAAGGTCCTGATAAGTTTCAATCTTCTCCCCACAGCGATAACAAACATCTTCACCAAGACGCTGAAGAAGCCGAAGCATCAACATCTTCTTCAGTCGACCAGATGCCGTACCCATCGGCATTCCGAGCTGATCTGCCTTCTTTTGATTGGAATACCCACTCATACAACGGGACCGAAGAGAATCGAACTCTCACCAGCTGGCTCGACAGGCCAGTGTCATACCATTAGACCACAATCCCAAACGACAACCATATTAATCACCGCATCACAGTTTGTCAACTACTTTCTGCGAACTCAAGTTCGCTCGCAGATCTCCAGCAGTCGATCGGCGAGCACCACGAGGCGTGCATCCTCGGTGAATCTTTTCGATCGCGTCTTGGCCACGATCTTAAACTTCCCGGACGGGATCTTCTTGGAGGAGACATGGACGATCAGCTCATCACCGGAACCCTGGACGTCCCGCGCCAGCGGCATCAGGATCTGAGGGTCGAGCCCATACCCAGGAAGTGGCACCGGAGCAAGCGCCACATCCCTCGGACTGAAAACCTTGGACACGATCACCCATGCGGAGTCCCCGGCGCGTCCACCGATGCCAGATCTGAATGCCTTCGCCAGCTCGTAGTCGCTGGTCCACGAACTGTACTTCCGCACATCAAGGGCACCCCCCCGGATCAAGTCCCGAGCCTGGTCCCCGTGTATTCCGCGATAGAGCTTGATGCGCGTCCCGTATTTTTTCTTGACCGCCTGCTGGACCTTCTCAGAGAACGACTCCCAGTCCCTGTGCTTCGAGGCATTGATCCCGCTGCTGGATCCCTTCCAGTTTTTCACCTGAAAATCGAGCAGCTTGTGAAACTGCTGAGAGGACCTGGACGAGATGTCGTCGGCTGCATCCCGAACGTCTCCGCCCCAGTCGAGACCGAATATCGGGTGGTCGAACACAGCGAGGTGCTTCTTCGCTACTGCGTCCACCTTGGTCGTGGCGACCCCGACGGTCCCGGGAGACCCAGCATGCGTCCCTGTTCCAACTCCGGTCTGGTTCACAGCGTTCTCCATCGCCAACTCGAACTCAGCCTCGACCGACGATCGACTCTTGCCCCTCACGATGATGTCGAGACTGATCCCGCTGGATACCGAGAAGTAGAGCGCGTAGTACATGGATCCCCGCTTGACCAGGAAAAACTCCTGCTTGTCGAATCCGTCGAGCCTCACGAAGCGGAGTATCTTGGGCGTCTCGGCACTCGACTTCTCGATCAGGTTTCTCATCACCAGCACTCACAGTTGGTCGCGGTGCAGTCACAAGCCGACGTGGTCGATGTGTACTGGATATTCGAATAGCATCCGCAGGTTCGCGAGATACATCCGCAGGTCCTCGCAGTTGTCGTCTGCTGTATAATCTGTGGTGGTTTCGGGGGCTCGATCGGAAGTGGTTTTTTCGCACCATAGGGTCGATCACGAGAGATAACTTTCGTCCTGACTTTTTGATTCGTCCGTTTTTTTAACGTGTTCGACTTCTTAAGCGGAGACTGATCCAGGGACTGCACATTACGGAGATCATCCAGGACTTTGTAACGAGGACGCAATCTTTTACCCTTAAGGCAGGACGTAGATGGTCTTGAATCCCCACTTCTTGGCGTGGGTCTTCGCTTTCTTTACAGCCTCTTTCCACGTGCCGGAAAAATTCACCATCTGATCCACAGGAGGATCCTTTTGGTCCATACCAAAAAACCAACCAGACGGATCCTTTGTCGGATTCCATTTGCCATGGGATCTCTCCCACTCTTTTGTGTTTACCTTCACAGCCTCATCCAGCTGCTCGCGCCCTCGCTCCTTCATTCTCTCAACCAAATTCCTCATCACTTATACTCCTCGTATTGACCAACACATTATTTGATCGTCCCATCCTTCATTGATAAATGGTAGACTGAGAGACACAACAAGATGCAGCTATTTCCTCCTGAGACCAGCCAGAATCATACTTAGACTGGAGCCAATCCTTGTCGTGATAAAGCCTGCCCATAACTACCCGATTCCGCCTCCTCAGACCGTTGCAATAGCCTTCTTAGTATCTCTTTTTGCCTGACCAGGAAGGGATCCGGCGAGGGATGCGTCATGCTGCGCCAGTGTCATCACCAGGGCATTCTTGACCGCGTTCGCCAGGTCGTCCTCAATGAACGCCCTCTTGGCGACGTACTTCTCGGAACCCTTCATCAATTTCTGAAACTGCGGAGCCTGGACCATCGCCTTCACCATGCGGTTAATCAGGGATTCTCCAATCGCCTCGGCCAACGCCTCCATGTCTACAGCCTCGTCCGCCGGACCTGCTGCACCACCACTCTTAAGGCTCTTGAGAACAGCTGTCAACATCTGCTTGGCGGAGATGAGCGACGCGTGGTCGACAGTACCACCCTGGCCAATGATGAACGCAGTGATAATCGGCGTAATGAAAGAATAAAGAACCCCTTCGCTCCAATTGTTGGGATCGAGGCCGAGCTTCATCAACTCCTTGTTCCACTTCGCCTCGTTCGTCACCATCTTGGCAGCCTTTAAAATCTTATTTATTCCTACTGCCTTCGCCCCCTCCTCGATATCCTCGGGCTCCGGATTGGATTCCTCCGCCTTCTTGGATTCTTCAAGTTGAGCCTTCTCATCCACGCTCAAACAATCCTCTTTTACGAACGCTTCGATCCCTTCTATTAGCCCCTTAAAATTTCTCATAACACTCACCTTTCGTCGCTCAGCTTAGTCGTTCAATACTCTTGATTGGGACCTTGCCCTGACCCACAATCTGATAATCTCGCACGCGCCCAGCCTTGAGCGTCTGAACGAGGTACTTACTATCTACCACAATCTTCCAGAGATCGCGACCTTCTGTGCTGCCTAAATCACTGCCGAACCCCTGTGCCCGATCTGCATTGTTCGTCACGAAAATACCAGACGGAACATTTTTTGTTCCATCGTAAATACCACGATCCTTCTTTGGCCTCGCCGTGAACACCTTCGTCGGCTTCCCAGACTTGTTCGCGCTCCCCGGGTTCCTGATCTCGTTCACCAGCTTGAAGTAGGCGATCTCCAGTTCTTCATCGTGGAAAAAATCTGCGTCTCCAGCTTCCAGCACGTCATCGACCTCGCGTGGGCCGAAGTAGCTAAACCCAGGAGCACCGCGCCCAGGCTTGCTGCCCTTGAACAGCTTCACATATGCATGCTTCACAGGCTCGAACATGTTGTCTTTGCTGTAGTCCGGATAGATCTGAATCCCAACGTCGAGATCTAGCTTGGAGAGGATGCGCCCGAGACCACTCCCGAGCTTGTGCATGTTCTTCATAGATTTCGGAAACAGCGTCCTGGCCTCCTTGTCAGGATCGAAATCGGCCTTCCCGTTCCGACGCACCGCCCAGTCGTATAAATCCTGCATCTCGTCCTTCAGTGCTTCCTCGTACTTGTCCATATCGATGATGACACGACCAGAAGATTCCAACAGAACGAACCCAAGTTCGTCAGTGAGCCTACGTAATATCATTTCACCCTATATCCAGCCTTCTTCAGTGTGTGAATTGCTTTGAAAATATCCTCATCAGACTTCATCTGGCCTCTTTTGAGAATAACCATGTCATATGAAGAAAATGGAGATTCTGAGACAAAACCACCCAATCTTTCCATCAACTCTCGCATGATCATCCACCCCTCTTCTTTGCCAACTTGGCCGTGGCCATCGCCAGAGACTGCTCGGCGGCCTTGAACGCCTTCGGGTCGTCGTCCTTGAGCGCCTTCTGCATCTTCTTCAGCGCGCCACCCAGCTTCCGACCACCTTTGTTCCGGCTGGCCTTCAGCATCATTGCCTCGACACTGTCCAGTGTTTTTTTGTTATCCGGGATCTTGGTCTTGCCAGTCTTCTTGTTTTTTTTTGTGCCCCCAGAACCACCAGACGCCCTTCCAGTGCCTTTTTTGGCTTTCTTGGGCTTGACATCCCTGGCCGACGCCTTAGCGCCACCACCGCCTCCTAGTGCCCCGGAAATCTTGCTCATGATCGCGCCAAGGATGCCCTTCTTCTTTTTCTTGGGAGTTGCCGATCCACCACTTTTATTGGTTGACTTCGACTCTTTCTTCTTGCCACCGGGAATCTTGGGAGTCGAGCCCGAACCGTCGCTCGGGAAGAAATACCGCTTCCCGCGAATAGTCCTCCACACGCCGATCTTACCAGTGGAATTAATCTTCCAGAAACCATCACCAACTGCGGTTGTGTAAGCCTCACCAAGCTGCCCTACGTAGAGCATTCCGACCTGACCGTAGTTGTCGTTATCAACCTTTTTCTTCTTGCGGGGCCTGATCTCGTCGACCTTGTACATTCGCGCCTTGCCGTATGGCCACGGACGAGTTCCACCTCCAGTCACCGCAAACGGCTGAGGAGTTCCAGCAATATTGCCAGACGTAGTCGTCATGTTACCTCCCAGCTCTCACGCCCATCCCGACTGCAAGATTTGTGGCGTCCCGCTTGATCTGATTGAGCTTAACCATGAGATCATCGATCTCACTAGCTTCACCTTTGTTGGCCTTGCCCCACTTCGAAGTCGGAATCGCCTTGAGTGCCTTAACTGCCGATCCAGTGCCCGAAATAACTGTCTTCAACGCACTGTAGACTTTCTTGTCGTCGAAACTGGCCTCTTCCAAATTATCACCTTTTACGTACTTCATCTTTTCGAGCAAATCACGCATATCATCTCCTGCTATGGTTTCGTCGGGGCAGGGCCAATGCCCCGCTTGATTTCCCTGAATCCGTTTTCATTATTGTCACAAAAATAATCGATCAGAGACTTTGAACCATGAATTCTCATCACAGCCCACCCCTTCTGCCAGTGTTTACCTGCGTCCGATTTCTTTACATTCCTAACGTGCAGACCAGCACCCTGGGCAAAACGCTGGGTGTTCACGTAATTAGCCGTCTTACCAAATGCCCAAGCGAGACCAGCATATTCTTCCTCTATGCGCTCGATAATCCTACGCATCCGCAACTACCTCCGGACGCAAAACAACACAGGCTCCATTTCTCGTCTTCACCGTCTCGACAGACTCTACACCTCTGGCACCATCAAATCGACGCGCAACTTGACCTCCGACCGACATGGCATGGCGTCCCTCCATGATCATCAACAAGGAAACACCAGACTTTGTCTTGGCCTCAAACACGGTCTTGGAAACTTCACGACCTTTGATCGCCCGCTCCCCAGCCGTTTTCATCGACCGGAACAGGCGCTCTTCGGCAACAGTCAAGTCGTTCTGACGATGCTTTTGTGGTACGCCAGAAATGAAATCGTGGAGTTTGGTCGTAAGTTTTTCCATCAACCTTCCTTCCATTTCCAATACGCTGATTCGCTTCCAAAGAAACGCTCTGTGTCGCTACCGCCAAATTCGGGATCAAATTCCTCATAATCCGGCATCTGTTTCTTTAACTCCTTCATCACTGTCTTGATAAGGGGCCACAAGTTCTTGCTCGGATCAAACGGCTTCTTTTTACGCTCCCATTGAGCCTCGATGTTGATTCCATCCTTTGGAGGCTCCGGAGACATCATCACACCGTCATCCCTGGCCTCTGGATCGAAACGGTCAACCATCACACTGCAAACCACACCCTCACCATCCCCATATGGGTAGCACGAGATAGCGAAGTCCGCGCTGGCAAGATCGACCGTCGTGTTCATCGGCTTGCCTCGTTGACCAGCCTCGTAGTCAGGCTCGATCATGCCGTCCCCGATGCCAATCGGATACCCATACTTGGCCTCCAACTGACTCTCCATTATCGCCTCGCCAAACTTGTCAAGAACCTGCTTGTCTAACGCCAGTGCTTCTGTGATATCCCACGGCCTCGGAAGCATGCGAGGAATCTCAGAAACTCTCGCCCTCATGGCAGCGCCGATCTGCTTGGCCAACATTTTGTCAGCATCGCTCGCGCGCTTGCGAGTACGACGTTTCCGAACCTTCTTCGCCCTGCCCTCCGAGATAAATCGGCCCAAATTATCAATAAGATGTTTCATTGTTTCACGCCAACTTCCATGGGTTTTGTCCGCACACATAAAATGCTCATCTTATTTTTCCAAATGACGAGCGTCTTCGTTTTTCTCGACCAGACCACCGTAGAGCGCATTGATGCCCATTGCAATGTGTTCCGGATGGATATCGAACACTTTAGACTTGTCCTCGATCTCCACCGGTTTGCTAATACCCACCGACATCGATCCGCGCTTCCAGAACTCCCACTTGTCACCCTTGCGAGAAACAACAATATCAATCTGCCAATTATCCCCGGCCAGCCGAACTCCACCGATCGACCCTCCACCACCCATTGGCGGCATATGGGTGATCTCCACCTTGAGACCCTTCTGATTCTGTCGCAGGTACTTTTTAGTCACCACAGCTACGTTGCCCAGAAAGGCCTTCTCCGCAGCCTTGATCTTGTCGTTAATAGAGACGGTAGCTTCGGCAAGCGCCTGAGCCTCCTCGTCCAACTGCTGATCGTCCTGAGAGTACGACTCCACCAAAGGTGTCATCCCGGCTAGATAGCGCATCTCACTCATGAATTTATCTTTTGACATCACACACTCTCCCAGGGCATACCCTTGCTATACTGTCGGGATCATCTCTCCGAATAGGTAGACGTTTGCCAGCGAACCAGCGGTTCCTGTCGTGTCAGCTTTTGTCACTTTGACGAAAACTTCAGCATTGCCACCCATCGCCGCCTTCTTGACCGCGCTCAGATCGACAACCAACTTGTCGTTCAAGGTCGTCACCGCGATGACAGTCGCCGCCAGGATCTCGGTTCCGCCAGTGGTAATCCCGATAGTGATCTCGCCGTCGCCAGCCAATGTTCCGCCAACGCCAGTGCAGTGAACAACAGCTGTAACTGGGACAAACTGCTTCGTCGCCACACCACCGATTTCCTTCGACTGCTCGTCGTTCAGCGTCACGATGTCTAAGTCCTCGACCAACACGCGAACTTTCTCGCCGCCGTTATCCAACACGTCGGCAAGGGAGTCTCCCTCGGAAACGGTGTCGTTCGGGATCTGTGATGCGAAAGGGATCGCCCCTTTGCTACGAATGTCATTTCCGGACGGTGCATTTGTTCTGTTTCTGGACATCTTTTCCTCCTTTGCGGGTATTATACCCGATTTATAAAATCATTTAAAACATATCGCCCGTCACTGTGAGAGGCGAAGTCTCGATGCGCCACAATGCCCGGCCCAGGACGGCCTTTAGGTTTCATTGTGAGACCCTCGATCTGTCTCTTCTTCTTGTTCAAACCCTTAGTCGGAAACCGGAACGGAATACCAGTGAGTTTGCATATCCATGGCACCAGCAACCGAATCGCTGCCATCTGACGATCAGTAGGCAACACGTACCTGCGATCCTTCTTGTCCGGACACCACGTCCACCAGAGCGCTTTAATAAACTTCGACCAGATAGACTCGTCACGCACATACTTAGGAGCATATGGATTCACAATCTCCACACCGATACTCGTGTCGTTAATCTGGTTGGCATGAACCATCCGATCCAAAACCAAATCTCCGTGGCAACTCAAGTGGCCATCAGGATCCAGGATCAACTGAACTCCGTAGCCCTTCTTGAGCAGCGTACGTTTACACCCCTTGGCCGTATTCCCGCACGTCTCGTGCAAAACAAAGTGGATCAAATCCGCAGATCTCTGCCGATGCTTAAAATGTGGCTCGCCATCATCCTCATAATTGGAAGCTGTCAACCCAGCATCAATAAACCCTTTTGGAAGCGTAACCCGCTCTCCATTCACAATAATAGCATTCGAATACCCATGCTCGTTTGGCTTTCCATACGGAGGTGGATCTAAATCTGGACTCGGCTTTTTCGGTGTCTCCACCGATGTATCATCCTCGCTCTTTTTAATTGCCTTCAGCGTCACAGGCCCGAGCTTTCCGTCCACCTCAAGATTCTTCGACATTTGAAAACAAGCCGTCGCCCAGATAAATGTTTTAGAATCAGAGAGACACCACGGCCACGGGAGATCCTTTAGTTCGTAGAGGCTTCCTAATTTTCCTGCATTGTGATGTATCGCAGATGTGACCTGTTTCTTCGTAAGCATCATCCCACCATCAATCCGGCACGAGACGCACGATCTCGCACACGGCTCTTTTTGATTTTCTTAAACATCCTGTTCATCGATTTCACTTTGCTCGTGCCATCAGCCGTCCATCCAATCGGGTCAAGCGCCGTCCTGAGCCTGTTTACATTCGCATGCTCTGGATCGTCCACGGCACCTCGAAGGGTTACCTCCTGTCGGTACCAGAACCCGAATGAATGCCGAGTCCACTCGATCGTGAATTTGATATTCTCTCCGTTTGCCGGAACCGTTACATAGACCCGAATAAGACCCACATTACGCCTCCTGCGACTCAGCAAATCACCCACCAACATCATCGTGTACTCAGACTGCCCACGAGGACGTGGAGATACCAGCTCCCTCTTGATCCGCCCCATTCTCAGGAGTAGATCGCGCACCATGTCCAACCCCGCCTCGGCGGCTTGCGCCTGGGGTGACTCGGCTGCCGTCTCCGGCTTATTAGGAACTGCACCTGTCATCTTTAGCCTTCAAATTTTTCATTTCTTACCTCCAAGAAGTTCTCCTAGATCTGGCAACCTATCCCTCACAGGGACCTCTTGCTGCTGCTGAATCAGGTCATCCAGTGATTTCTTCTTGCCCTCACGCGGGAGCGCGTGCGCCACAGGTGGTTTCGTAGCGACCGATCCTTCGCCGTCAGACGCACCCACAGGCTCCATAGCGCCCTCTCCGTCCGTGTCGGCGTCTCCGTCGGCAGCTGCAGGAAACAGCTCCTCCGGGGGCAACAGGCCCGCGCTGGAGCCATCCACTCCAACACCAGAGCTTCCACCACCGCCAAACCCCCGCATGGCCTCCATCACGTCCAGGGCTTCGTCCTCGATAGAACCATCCAAGGCGTAGGCTGTGCTTCCGCCGCCAATCATATCCAGCTTCGTCTGGAGCCGGGTCAGCTCGATCAACATCTTCTGATTGATCTCAGCCTGTCGCTTCCGAGCCTCGGTGTTGTCCTCCGCATCCTTCGCAAGAAGGGGATACGCACTCTCGATCGCCGTCAGGGCCTTCTCGTCAGTATCGTCGATAAATCGCTCCCACAGACCAGGCGTACTGGCGAGGGTGATCAGCAAGATCATAACCGGGTGAAACCCAGCCTTCTTCATAGCAGTCACCTTGTCCATAACGCTTGTCCTGTCGTCGCCCATCGATTCCTCCTACGGCATATGAATCGTCCAGACCTTGCCGCTGGACTCATGGCCCACATTTGCTTCCGGATACTTCTTCTGAACCTCGTCCGCGAATCGATCGAACAGCTTCAAGCCGTCCATCTCTGCATCCACGTCGGTGTGAATCGTGATGGACTTGCCCTTCTTCACGACCTTGCCGAACTGATCCCTGCCGATAATCTTGCTGAGCACCCTGGTCAACCAGCTTATCTTGACACCACCACCGAGGACCCCATCGGCAATCTTGATCTTCTTCTCTATCAACTGTCTCATTCGTTTAACTCCTCGTGCCTCACCAGTCGTTCACTATACTTCTGTGGCCTGTTTTCGCGCCCAATTCCTGTCAGAAGAAAACTCCTTAACTACTGGTTTGATTTTCTTGTAAATGTCTTTGCCTGCCATGTCAGAAAGCCAGTTAGACACACCTATGATGCTACCACTGACCGTCTGTTTTCCCGGACTGCCATTTTCAAATTCTACCTCGACATCAACAACCACGTAGGTGTTGCGGCTCTTCTCCAGTTTTCTAATCTGGTTTCTAAGACCCTTATCGAAGTCTTTTGCCGAAAACACCTCAGCCAGACATCTTGATTTTAAACGCTCTATTAAAAGTCTCATCCGTTTAGCTCCTTTGGCTTGTCATCGTCATCCATCTCAGACGTGTCATCCCAGTCAGGACCATCGTCATCGTCGTCGTCATGCACATGAGACTGCCCGTTGCCGTTTCTAGCCCCAAGAGCGCCACTCACAGCCGCTGCAACGTCCGCGCCCCTACCCACAGCCCTCTCGGCTGCCTTAGCGGCACCCTGAGCCCCGTGATCACTGATGCCTTGACCAAGAATATACGTCGCCAGAATACCAAGCGCAGAGTACATAGCCTGATCACTCACAATCTTACCCAGCACATCGTTTACGATCATTCCAATCGCAGCCAATACACCCACTATCAATTTCTTCGATTTCAGACTATTAAAATCCATGTCAATCTCCTACTTTTTAAAGTGTTTTATAATCCTCGACGCCGCACTCTTTGCACTCAAGCCAGTAGAGTATCGAGGAGCACCTTTACCAGCCAAAGAAACCACCCACCCATCATCGTCTATCCCGACCCTGATCACGGGCTTGTCTCTCCATCCCTCATACGTCAACATCCAGGCTGGATCATCCTGGCCAGGTCGATCTATCCGCTTGAATACAATCTCGTAATCAGGGAGTTTATTGTCAACCATACTCTTGATTGTATTAATTTCACGGACATGTTTGGGCACATCCACCAGGCGACGCATCTTTTGTTCAATTAGTTTCCTCATAACACAACTCCTTCTCCAGCACTCATCACGACACCACAGCCCACTGAAGCCCGCGCTGCTTCGCTATTCGTTCTGCCGATTCAATCGCATCTTCCTTGTCATCAAAAGACGCCAACTTTTCCCAGTTTCCACTTGCGAGAGGACCAATAATGACATCCCAAACCCCATCGATCAACTCGACTTCAATACGCTGCACTATCGCAGCATCGCTCAAAACAGCTCGCAATTTTCGAATTGCTGAACTCTCAATATTTTTGATAATTGCTTCGGATCGCCGGAGAAGCTTCGGATCTGCCGTTTTTTTAAACCTCTCGATGTTGCCAACAAGCGTATCAAGAGAATCTTTGATGTCACGAATCTCGTTCCTCACTTGCCTCAGAATCGAATTTCCAAGCCCTGTCTTTTCCAACTTGCGTTTCTTTGATTCTATGATATCACGCACAATAAATCCTCCCGCGAACTTGAGTTCGCTCAGTCGTAAACACCAAGACGATCTCCCCATGAAGGAGTCCCTCTGAACAATATCTCATTCGCTACATCCTGTGGGGAATCGCTGAATATCTTCATTCCGCTTAGACCACTCGGAGCCTTGACAGCTCCTGACTTCTTGTCGTCTCCACGATTAGCCTTCACCGTCAGCGACGGGCTGAGTTTATGTTCCATATTGATATAGATAGCAAATTCACCACCCGCGTACGGGAGCGATGTGTCACCCTCGAACTTGACCCACAGTGATGCTCCTTGAACCTTCGCGCCGTACGTGGAGTACCCGCGCTCAGTGAGATGCTCGACCAGGATGAACCCGACCATCTGCAGAAATTCAGAAACGACCCCCTGCCATCCCTGTTGAAACTTTGCGCGCCTGTTGGTCGAGAAATCCGATCCCTCATCAATATTTTTCCTAAAGGCATCCTCACCCAGCACCTTCTCCGGCCTCACACCAGCGTACTCCAAGACCTCCGTCAGAATTTGATTCTTGCTCTTTATCCGCATATCAAACTCCTTTCTTGACGTCCTGCTCGTACCCCTTCACCAGCGAGCGCATTCCACCCTCGCCATACTCTCCGTCAACCAGAAACTGCATCTTCTCCTGGAAGTGCGGAATGTCGCCCATAAAATCTACCGGCGGGATCTTTGCAAGCTCCTTGAGTGCCGAATCAATAAAATCTACGGCCTTCTTGAACGCAACAGCGCGCTTCTTTAAGTTCGCCTTGGTCTTCGGAGCTAGTTCCTTCCTAGTCCGAGGATACTTGTAAGCAGCAGCCTCTTCAATATCACTCTTCTCTCCGAGCGATTCACCCTTGTGTGCGCTACGCACCCGCAAAGAAAGCCCCCCTTTGTAATCGTCGAGCATGCCACGCAACTTGCGAAAACCTGCTTTCTCAATTGAGTCAAGCGCCATGCCAGCTCTAGTAATCGTCGTCTTGTCAATCTTGGAATCGAGTTTCTTAACATATCCGACGAACATATCGAGAAAAGACTTGATATCCTTTACCTCATCCTTGGCAGCCATGTACACACCACGAGGCTCCCCCTCGGCAATATCATCCTCTCCGAGCACCTTCTTTGGATCGATTCCCGCGTTCCCAATCATCTCGGACAGTAATTGTTTTTTCGTTTTCGTGATCATGATCCTACTCCCAACCGTAGTCGTCTTTGCAGACCTTGAATGCCTTCTCAAACGCCTTCTTAGCGGTTGGCCCAGAACCGTGCGCGACAACCCTGTTGGCATGTTTGTCAGAGCTTTCTCTGACGCCGAACTCGTATTTCTCCGGCTGTCCGTATCCGCCCATGTGGAAGATACGAATCTCCCCCTGGCTCTTGCGTTTCTCTTCGTCTAGACCATCCGCGTCCTCATCCTCGTCCTCTCCAAGCACACTCTTGGCCGCCGTGGTCAAAGCATCAGACACCGCCGACAGATACTTCTTAGCCGTGTCGTCGTCCTTCGCGGCGACGGCAAGACCCTTAAGAAGCTGGACCATCTTGAACTGCGCGTCGGCGTCTTTGTAGTCCGTGTCACGCAGGGCCTTGATGATACCCTCCGTCTTGTTTTCCTCGTCGAGCAACTGACAAAGCATCTCCAAGGATGCCGCCGCATCTGTCACAACAGCCTCAGACTCGTCCAGATGTTTACCATCGATAATATTACCCAGATCTTCGATTATTTTCTTTTTCATGATAATCTCCTAAAGGGGCGACAAGAGAGTCAACTCCGTCACTGCCCATGGTTGAATTTCCAGTTCCGCAATACTAACTTCTCCGCCGCGAGCATCAAAATCCGTACCGGCCTTATAGCGCGTCGGAATGCAATCCCATAACAACCACGCCTTGCCTGGCCAGAATGCCGCAGCTTCCCAAGCACCAACGCCAATTTCATCGTCCGTATGACCAATGCTTGTGAAATGGATCAGCAGAAGATTCCGGTTCGTCATGTCGAACCCACGAATCGCTCGCAACATCCACTGCCACATCGTATCGTCGTATCCGAGAACTCCTCGGGAGAGAGTAATCGGTGCAACAGCGCCACCAGAATACGCATGGCGCTTGTACATTGAATTGAGTTGCTTGATCTCGTCTACGTCTGCTGTGTACTCAGGCGTAGTAATCGCGCTGAACCCGAGGATGGGCGCTCCGAGAACGAGGTAAGGAAACGTCGCACTCGGAACCACGTCCAGAAGCCAAAAACGATGGTTCTGCATGAAGTCTGCAAGACGATTCCGAGCCATTCAACGCTCTCCTCCCTCAGACTAAGCGGGCTTCGGGAGCACGTCAAACGACTCCATTGCGAAATCAACCTCTGCCAGCGACACCTCTCCAGACATCGAATCAAAATCCCCTGCTGGCTTCGCACGGGTCGGGACACAGTTGCTACACTCGATCCGTCGGAACGAATCTGACGGATCGCCCTGCGTTGCGGCTCCCATCTCTGTCCGCTGGTAATGGTAGATTGTTACATCACACCGGTACTCGTCCCCATCGACCGAATCTCGGACCCAGTCGTAAAACGTAGTGTCAGACTTAGCCACGCCTCGCATCAGCGTGCAGTCTGAAACGGTCGGCGGTCCTGGGTACTTCTGCGTCCACTGGAAAGTACCCTCTCGGTACTCAACCGGCTCGACGCTAAGCTCTGGGATCGTCACACTCTGAAACCCAGCCTGACCGCCACCACTGAACTCGCCGGGACGGTTAAACTCCAGGGGATTGGCAGGTGCGCCTGCGCGATTCGCAACCACATGGAACCGGAATCCCTGCATCAGATCATCGACTGCTGCTCGTGCCATTTTTTCTCTCCTTCAGCCCTACGACCGCTGCATGGTCGGAGGGAGATTTTCTCTTCCAATTATTCCTGTCTGGCTCGCTGTGGGTTGACCCCATCCTTGGCGAAGACAGAACATAACTCGTCCAACGGAACCCCAGTCATAAGTCGCCAGGGCATTCACCGCATTAAAATCTGCTGGAGTAGTCAACGTAATACTGACCGCCCCAGTCGCATAATCAATCGTCCCCGATCCACCACCACCACCAGCACCGACAAGAACACCGTCGGATGCCGGATCGGTAAACGTAACAGACCCTGCAACGATTGACACCGTTCCAGGAACCACATTGCCGTTAACCAACTGAAGAGCATATGTCGGAGTAACCCCGTCTCCTGTTACTCCGGTATTCTCTCCAGAAACTGCTGTATCGTCCATCGCCTGGCTGGCCTTCACACGGACTTTAAAGGACGGAGGAACCAGGAAGCCACCATTTGTCTGCATGTAGCTTCCACTCGCCGCCCCTGTCTCCGTGTGAATAAGATACTCGATCCCATCGTCGTCTACGATGTAGATCGAGACGTCAGGTGCCGACGCACAAACCATGTCCCAGAATACCTGCTCAACGCGCATCCCAACAACATCCGGAGAATCCAATTCACCGCCCACTGTTCCAAGAAGCCTCTTTTGGACACGACCACGGAATAAAGCCTCTTCCGTCGGGGTGCCATCAGGAGCAATCCCAGTGAACTGCCCAGGACCTAAAACCTCCTGAATAACCATTGTCGGTATGACTTGCGTTGTCATTAATTCACCTGCTTCTCAAGTTCCTCTTGAAGCCTAGCAACCGTTAACTGAGCGCTTTTTGTTGAAACCGAAACACAATAAACTCAGCGGGCTTATTGGGTGCGATTCCAATATCGCAGAAGACAAGCCCCTGATCCACAGTGTTCTGTGGGTTGTTGGTGCGGTCGCAAATGATAAAGAATGCGTCCTCCGGGCTAGTTCCAGCAAAATAACCAGCCTGGTACAAACCAAGCAAGAAACTCGTCAATTGAGTCCGGATAGCAGCCCACAGTGGAGGACCATTGTTTTTGAAAACGTGGCTATGCGTCGCGTTGAAGACAGACTTCTCGACGAACATAAACAGTCTTCGCATTTGGATGTAAGGCCACTCGCCACCAGCAATATCCAAAGAACGAGCACCCCATACACAACGTCCAGTGTGTGGCCATTGAACCAGTGCGTTAATCTTCTCTGGGTAGATCGTCCCGACCTGTGTCGGTGTAAGATCCAACTCCAGGCCAACGCTCCAGTCGATTCGTCCGTCCTCAGTACCAGCCGGGGCTTTACCCACGTTTTTGCTAACGTCAGTCCGGGCGTAAACACCCGCAACGTGCCCACCACATGGAATATCAGTCGCCACCTCCGTCACCGGATCGATGATCTTGATGTGCGGATAGTAAAGAGCAGCATAAGATGTGTATTTCTGAAGTTGGAATTTCTTCCAATTGACCGCCTCCTGCGGAGTCAGACCAGAAGGAACAGTCAGAATCACAAACTTGTCTTTTGTCAGTTCGGCGTAGGTGATCAGCGCATCGGCAACCACTGTATCAGTCTGGAAGTCGGATGCAACCAACTGCATCAGTTCATCCACCTTGCCAAATGCCCACAGACCCCGCTGGTCGGCAGCCAGAGAGGCTCCAATCACATCACCCGAGGTAATGGACGATCCATCGGATCCGCCCGTCATCTGACCCAGCACGCCGTCGTTAGGGGGCACCAAGGCAGTAGCCTGTGTGTAATAAGTTGCAGTCTGAGCAGTCGCACCACCAGGGCCAGACGCCGGGGCTCCGTCAATTGCCCAGGTCAGCGTAAACTCGCCTGTGTCGTAGTCCACTTCATTGGTGCCATTTGCGTCCAGACTGAACTTCTGCGGATATCCAGTAGCCTGCGTACTGTTCAGTGAGAGATTTCCGTCGCCGTCATCCACGATCGATACTGCCTCTGCATAATCAAACGCCATATAGATGACCGCTCCTGCCACGAAATCAGGAGTCCCTGTACAGGCTGCGAGATTCAAAACGTCATCGGTCGGACCCACGAGGTCAGCTATCTGGCCAGTGGTATAATCGATAGTTCCGATTTGAACAGCCGGACCAGCCCCGTCTGGGTGCATCAGCTTGCCAGTTCCATCGTCTGTAACAACCTGCAGGCCGTTCACCGAGTCAATAAGGTAAATACTGACGCTGCTCGGAGTAATAGCCGCCGGAGTCGTCGTGCTACCAGGAGACACTATCGGAGCAATGGCAGCCGCCGGATTCGGACCTGTTCCAATCTGGAGAGCTGGCCGAATTTCATACGTGTCCGCCGCAGTCCAGGTGTTCGCTGTGCCACCGAGCAACGTTCCCACGACTGTCGTCGCAGTATTGTCGGTAATCAATGCCCGGCTGCCGTCTGTGGTGTTGTAGATGACCATTCCGATCAGAGCGTCTTCAACAAAACCAGCCCCAGTGTCGGTCATGAATGCAGCACCAGCCGAGGTAGTGTCCGCGCCACTCGCGTACAGTGTCCCCTCAGCGAAAGTGAAACTTGCCGCGAATGTCGTTGGGAAGCACGAATTTGCCAACTCGTAACTCCACCCCTTCCAGAGACCATCGTAGGCGTCTGGCGTGGCTACAGAAGATCCATCCGAATGAACCATTGTTGCCGAGAAGTCCTCAGCAGAAACCGAAGTCCCGGCCAGGGCTGGAGGGTCCATCTCATTGCCGTACTCGACGACTTCTATGAAATCAGATCCTCCAAAGTCCGCGTTCATGACCGTTGCCACGTAGCTCTTATGACTTGAATCATTGAAAACGAGGTCGGTAAATTGCTCAATTCCTACCCAGGACGGAACGCCGGTCTCACCAGCGTCCGTGTCTTCCTCGATCAAAACCGTGAACCGTGTGTACCTGGCCTCTGCGTCCACGAGATAGTCGCTCGCGCCGGGAGTAATCCGAACTCGGTAGTAATTACCCGAGTCGCCAGGCCATTTCATCCGAAACTGGAAAATAGAATAATCGTAGATCGACTCGATGTCGTCGGCCCCGCCAGCATAGTCAGCTGGGTTCGCCAGCGTGATCGTGACCTCGCCAGTGTTGTAGTCGACAAATCCCGTTCCACCAGCTCCCGTTCCACCTGTTGCCGAGAGCACTCCGTCACCAGCTGCATCAGTGAAAATGTTATTGGTAGCTCCAGTAAACTCAAGGCTTACGGTTCCAGGAATCACCGGTGGGTTCGTTAACTGCAGGGCATACATGCCGCTGGCTTCCACCGTGTTTCCAAGGTCGTCCGGGCTGCTACTCGGGATCGAGTAAGCATAGTTCCAGAGGCCATCCTCTGCGTCTGACGCTGCAACTCGTACAACATACAAACGCTGCCCCCCGTTCTGAAAGAATGCAAACGCCATAGTCGGCGTCAGACCCTTTGAAGTGAACGTTCCGAATTTAGATGCGAACTCTGGATAGCTCGTCACCAGGATCGGATCATCGACAGGTCCCTTTTCAGTGAATCCGATCAGCCCAAGATTGGACGTCGAAACGCCAGCGATCGGGCCAGGGCCACCAGGAATCTCTTTAATGTACACACCGGGATACGTGTATTCTGACATTGTTCGTCTCCGTGTTGTCGAGCCGCCTTACTTTTTCTTGCGGCGTTTTTTCTTGTTTGATTTAAACGCACCATCGCCCTTGCTATTATCATCAGGGCTTCCGTCAACAATCGGCAACACGTCAACAACGTCAGCACTAGAACTTAGATCACTGGACTCGTCAACCGAGCCCTGTGCTGAAACCTTATCGGACTTATCGGGAGTCTCTTCGGCAGTATTCTGCTCATCTATCTGATCTTTATTGGCAGCAACCACCTCACCATCTGTCATCTCTGGCTGGCCCTTCGGCTTTCTCGGAGCCTGCGTCTTGTCAGTCGTCACACCCTTCTCTGCAATCTTTTGAGCCATCGCAGACTTGGGAGTCACAGCCTTTATATCCTCGGGCGTAACAGGCTTGAGAGTCGCAACCATCGATGCGCCAGGTTGCTTACCAGTACGTCGAAGAAGCCCCTTATTCTTGAGCGCCTGAACTTCACGGAGGTTTGGCTCTAAAATTTCGACCCGAGAATGGGGACGGACCGCAATGGAAACCCCCTTCTTCACCGGCACTGTTTTAGCGACATTTCCTGAGTAATAAAACCACGGCATAATGCCTCCTCACCTCACAACGAGGCCATCATTGACCTCTTGGATTTGACTTGGGGTATATCGAGCATAGGTCACATGCGGTTCAATCATTGCAGGGAAAACACGATCATCGTGAAGGTCAATCTCTGCTCTCACTGTGAATGACACTGTATATCCCACTGTTCTCTCCGCAATATCTGCCAGCTCCGAGGTATTGGAAATCGAAACCTCTCCTGCATCATATTCTCGCACATCACCCTTGCTGTCAACCACTTTGAAAATGAACCATGGCGGAATAAATCTTCGAAGGACGTAGTGCAGCATCAAAATGGCTTCCTGCTTGCGCCGCGCCATCACCATGCAATCATACGTTATGTCAAATTGCGTGGCCCTCCACTGATTATCATATTTTGTGTATCCAACAGTACCGTCCGGCAACTCCACCTTCTGGGCATCCTTGGATGGAGCCCTCGCCACCCAGGTATACCAGGGATGACGATCGAAAGCCGGAGTCAGATCGTTCTGACGAAACTGAAAACACGGGAGCATGAACGGTTGGTACACGTCCTCTGGATCCTGAAACTGACAAGGAACTTTATTGTTAATATCCGAGAATCCAGAATTTAAATGCGGAACATCGCAAGCGTAAATAGAACGAGTCTCACCATCCACATCGTAATGTTCAATATCGGCTTCGAGGGTCTTCATACAACCCTCGTCCCAATCGCGCAGATTAAGTGTTCCAATTACGGACATTAACCACCATCTGCGAACTCAAGTTCGTAGCTACTCTTCGTCGTCAGTGGAAACGTCACTATCTCCACTTTCTTCACCCTCGCCACCTTGAGTTTCGCTCTCGCCCTCTCCATCATCACAGCCTTCGCATCCGCCGATCTCAATATCGCCGTCTTCCGCAGCCTTGTTAATAACGTCAAGCGCGTCATCAATTGTTGCATCCCTTCGATCAAGAGCGCGTTTCATCAACTCGTTCTCGACCCCCTGTAGCGTTCCCTTTAAATCTACTAGTTTTTCATCTGGCATCGTAATCCACCTTCAACTACCCCTTTGGGGAAAATGGAGCGAGAGTTTCTGCAAACCGCGCCCCTTTGTTCAACTCAGTTGCTGTAACACTCTCAACATTGTTTGGCAAATCAAACACACTCTCGCGCCCAGTTATCATGTATTTCAAATATCGCTTCATTAAATCTGGCATCGCACTTTTGATCTCCCGCAGAGCCGGTCTCCAATGAGCCACGGATTGTTCTCCGTCATAACCAAACTCTGAACGAAGAATATTGTACCCCACATCTTCATGAACTACAACACCCACTGCACCAGGAGTCTTGTCAATGCTCACCCCGCTCACACCAGAACGACGCAAGTCGCTCTCAATCTGTCCACGGTTTACATAAATTCGATCGGAGAGAGCCTTTAGCTCGTCCTCACGGGCGTTTCGTGAAATAACCCGAGCATGGATGCGCTCCACAGGAACAGGGACCATGTGAGCGGGCCAGGGGCCGTACAACATCAGCGTGTTTACCCACTTCGGCGATTGATCCGTTGCCTGAAAATAAAGAGCCTTCCCGTCCATGTCGCCTTTTTCAAGGACGACAGTCTTGTTGTCGAAGAAGATCGCCACGGCGTCCATGTCGCCCTCGGTTCCAGAAAGAAGCCCGATCCGAAGATGCTCAGCATATGGAAACTGCTTGCTACCCATTTTTATATCAGGTGCTCTCCGTGCCACCACATTGCGTACAAATGACGCCATAGACAGCAAAAACAAAATGCGTCCGCGTTCGATCCTTTTTGGAACTTTTCGGGTGAGAGTGTTCATCGTATCGACAAACTCGTGCATCCCATAGATCCCCGGGACCGTAGATTCAACTGCCATCTTAGGCTTCTTGTACCGGTACCGCTTCGGCAAACTTGCCTCCTACTGAAAAAGCTGTGTCACTTTGAAAGTCGTTGTATTCCCATGTCCGGCCCAACCAGGAATCTCTATATACGCCTGCAACCGGTATTCGCCCACTTGGTCAAAGTCGTTAATATCCACATAGTATCGAATCTTCGTTGTGTCATACACACTGCCGATCCATCGAACCTGCGTCCCGTCCGGCTTCGTAACATCAAGCGCCACGAGCGTGGCCTGCGTAATGTCGCTACAGACATCCACAATAATCGCGGTCCCCACATCTCCGACGTAGTAAATATCAGGCCCACTGCACGAATTATTACAAGTCATTGCATCACCTCCAAATCGATCTTCGAGACGACTGTTGCCGCCATGGAAATCTTAGACACAACGGAAACCTCATCATCAAACATAGACGTCATTACAAGATCCATATCCACCCGGGAGGTCCTTTCAATATCGCTGGTCAAAGCCGATATCTTCGATATTAAACACAGTCTGTCTTCTTCCATTTCGACACCCTCAATAAGTTCTTTGTGACCCTCGAAACGAGCCGCATCACCTCGCGAAACTGCTCTACCAATTTACTAACGCCGTACCCTCGCGTAATAATCAGATGATCCTTCCCAAACCCCCTGGTAACAATCCTATGCATGCTACGGCTCCCTCCGCTCAAACACGTTCTCATCGGACGGAAGCCCAGACTGATCGTACAAATTAAAGACCAGCAGCGGTGTCACGCCATCATCGTCGTAAAAGGTCATCTGATTACTCTCTATCTTCCAACGCCCCGTCTCAACTTTCTTGACTATCTCCAGGTCAGACTGCACCAGCAACAACGTCGACTGCTTGGCGATATCTGTCAATTCACGCACGATTACATCTTCAGGAAGTCTTGCTGTCACACCATCAACATCTACTACGGCGTACTCCGCGACGTAATTCTCCACTGGAAGCGATGCAGGAGCCCAATCGTATCGCCACTTATTTCCTCCCACATTGACCAGCGCGACAGGTGCAAGAACCTCCGTCTCAGATCCTCCGTCTATATAGTAGACCCTCACGGTTCCGCTGGTCATATCCAGCTTCTCAGAACCATCTGGATTTACCGCGTAAAGAATCAGCGGAACTTCGGTCGAATCTGGTTCGAAAAGAATCATGCCAGTTCTAAGCCTTCATGGTGTTATTATTCAACATCAGGATCGTCGTAGATTTCCGCAAAATATCTGCCTCTAGCCAGCTTGCCGGGATTCCCGTCTTCATCTTTGTAAGGTACATTGTTCGCTATTCTTACAACCATTTTGTTCAACTTTGGATTACCTAACAAGTCCACTCCAGCACTGGTCCAAAGAGCAGGAGGATCTGCGAATGCAATATTGTACTGCATATATGGACCCACTGATGCCGCCTTGTAATCGATCCGTTGCTTTGCGTGTGATCTGGAAATCCAATCACTCATCGTCACGTAAGACCTAGACACCACCGGGTTGGGGTTTCCAGTCATGAAAAACTCAATAACGAGTTCCCCTCCATCGTGTATTTTTATCAACTCAGCAAAGTCCAGTTGGATTTCGTTCAATCGCACTACTTTATCGTGATAAGGACTGCTCTCATTCGTGGGATCTAATGTCCACCTACTGTCGTCTGTGGCTGGCCAACCCTCCGTGTTTGAAAAATCGTGCATACCTATCGTGTCGAATTTGCATTCCACTGGCAACCCATTCTCTTGTGTTCCTATTCCCATGACTTAGCCTCCCAATCAAACTCGATTGTAGTTAATCCATTTATCAATGACGCATTCTTCGAATTGCTCGAAGTTCCTACGGCAGTGACCCTGAAGTCGAAATTTCGTTCTGTTACTTGTACCAGTTCAAACTTTGCCACACCGTCGAACCGGACATTTGAAACTGAGATTTTAGGTTCTCCCTTGAACCTAACATCAAACCTTACACGACGCCTGTGTTTCTCCCACCTAGAACCTCTCCTGCCAATCAGTTCAAAAAATTCACTGCCTGTATCTAGTTGGAAATCGACTACGCCCAAACATTGCGAAACTAAAGCGTCTAATATCGTCTTGTCGTCGTCGCTCAAAGGATCTTCAAACCAGACCTTAAGCCAATGCTCTTCAGAATGATACGAAATATCCGATACTTCAGTCTGTTCCATCTTAGATATTGATATCGAATGTAACAACATCTCCTGATTGGGAGCAGACTCTAAATCCTCATATGAGTATTCCAAAATGCCTCCTAATAGCTATTCGTACAGACCAAAGTTGCGGAATAAATATTTCCAGTCAGACTAACATGCTTAACCATCAACTCCATGTAATCCCCAACCTCCAGATCAATACCTGACAGCGGTAAGGTAATAGCTTGATCCTCATTACCGTAATTGCCCGTCCGTATTCGAGTGCCTGGAATCTCTGTAGTGCCGTTTTTCCTCCACCATGCCTCCACATTCCACGTATACCCGCCTGTGGAATCAATGTTTATCATCCCTACAAAATGGTAATGATCCTTGTACTCAACTTCCACTCTGCTTGGATTGGGAGTGACAGCCCAACTCACAATATCTGGATTGTCGTCATAGTCTTGGTTGTCCCAAGGAATTGCAGCACCAGCTCCACTGAAATTAGTAGCTGCCCACGTTGCCGCTCTCCTCAATTGGAAATGGTTCTCCAGCGTTGATATACGTACCCATACAGACCCTAACGACCCGTTGGCACACCCGAGCATGATGGACCCACCAGTATTCTTTATCGTTGCATTCGCCAACCCATCCAGACTCTTGCCATCGAAATCAACATGAACATGGTACCCGTCTCCACCAAAATTGCCGATATACAAACGCCTTAACAACCCATCTGCATAGGGCAATCCAGCGGGATCTGGAAGTGTAATGGTCACGTCCTCCGTTGTGAATGTGCCTGTAAGGGAATCCCCCTCAAACCACAACACCTTCCCATCGTCGGTCCCGTCTGTGTATGGGGAAATCAAAGCAGTCGTAGTAGACAGCCGACACCGAACTCCTCTGAATGGATAACCAGCAACTCCTGGAGTTACCAGTGCCCACACTGACCCGTTGTAAACGACCAATGCTCCAGCCGTCACAGCAACAGACCCAGATGTGATAGTGCCTGAGTCAGTGACGACATACGAATCGTTTGCAGTTGGTGTCAGTCCGTTGATCGTAGCGACCGTCGCGTTCCCAACTAATCCTGTGAGCGAGATACTGGTATTGCAAAAAATACACGAACCATGAGCAAACAAATCTGCCCATGACGGTTCCCAGTCTTCGCATATCAGTTCGTTGTACCTAAGAATCGGAAGTGGCTCATCCTCCCACTCGCTCGTATTGTCATTGAAAAACAGCTTCGCACCACCAGCAGGAGCATTCGCATCGACGTCTCCAACGTCCTTCAGATTGTCTACCGTACTTCCACCAGTTCCACTACGGTCAATGTACTCAATGAGAAGCCGCTGGGTATACGCAAGCGTTTCCTCGTCTGGCTCGGTAGGTACTGTATCGTAAACAGTAAGACGTATTTTGTCTCCTTCACTGAATTGGAACAATCCAACGCCCGTAATCGACGTAGACAACTCGTTCGACGTATCCTCTCGAACATACCCACCCATTTTATCCGGCTGGGCTACAAAGCCGCTGCCCGTGTCTATCTGGATATTAAGAACTGGATTTCCCCTGATTCCACCACTAGCACTCTGACAACCAACGGTCATCATCGCTGTGATCTTGTACCAGCCATCTTCTTGAATCTCTACTTCGCCTGGATTTACTGTTGTGCTGTGAACATAATAGTCGTCTTTTATCGACTCGTAATTCAGAGGGATGGCCTGTGCTACATTAGTGACAGTCAATCCTCCTTCGGTATCCACACCCTGAAAAAGCTTGGAAATATTACCTCCAGAGCTTGGAGTCTCCATTGTCAGACCACCAGCCCCGTCTGACGTAGGAACCTGTCCAGACGTTCCATCTGTCCCAAAATCCTCTACTAAATTTTCGTCAGAACCATCTTTCTCGTGTAGCTCATGATGTGTCCCCTCAACCATGCCTCCATAGTCGTTAAAAACAGGAACACGACCGGCAGTTGCACCTTCTACATAGTTGTCAAAATTGAACGTAGTGTTAGGAGTATCCCAATCATCTGCCCAAACCCCACCACCATGAACCACAACCCAGGTGTTATCTCCAACGAACATAATAGAGATTCTAGACATACCCTGTTCTGTTTCCAACTCAGTCACACCATCAGAGTTGGGAAGGACTAACCCGTCTGATTCGTTATCAAACTCTATCCTCACCCTTTGGATCGGAGTATCCGGTGTTGACGCTACGGAACAAAACCACCCTATCTCTGGAGTGTCTGGCATCGTAAATACAACAGGATCATCAACCCCTCCTCCAGTCCCTACAAAGAAATATCCAATCTGATCCTCTGTCACTAATATGGAGGCATCAGACGGGTACGGAACTTTAGGAGATTCGATACCACCTCCAACCTGTATCCATGTCGGAGTAGTTGCTGTTAGCATCCATATGGAATTGTCGTCTAGTTGCCGTGCGAACTTCCCCACATCTCCAGCAACAAAACCAGAAGCACCCGTCCTAGCAGCTGCATTTGCATAGCTCCAATTGTACGGAATATGGATTGCGCCTACTGTTGATTCACTATGTTTCATTTACCTCACCCATTCACCAAAACATTGCCTTGGTTATCGTCGGACAACATTGCTCCAGTATTGTCGTCTACTAGAATACTATCGGCATTTAAACCAACACCATACCCTATCGGTGAAAATTTAAGTCCTGTAATGTTTACAGCCGGTCCCCCGCATTCGGGACACACTGTCGGACAAACAGCTGCAATGACGTCATACCACGTATCGCAATTGTCACACCAAATCCGGTAGTCGTGCATTGTCAGCGCAACATGATCAGAAATGACCGTAGCCAGAGTAGTCTGCTCAGAAGGACTCAAGTCGTTAAAGAAAGTTACTGTGAGATTGTCTACAGGCTTATCGTAATAAGTAATCCCATCCAACTCAGGAACAATATCCGAAGACTGGATCTCCGTCACCAACTGAGGGATAGCAACAGGTGTTTTCGAATATGGCCCGTAACTGCTCATCCAACTCTCCAGAATTCAATACGTGTGTTTCTCAACTTAGATGTCTCAGTGTTCTTTTCGGACTTCCAATCTATATCAATAAAATGATCTCCCTCGCTCAACGTTACAAAATAAAAACCTGTTACCGTATTCCAGTCTGCGGGATCTTTAGGCTCTATGCTCAACTCCACCACTGTCGTAGTGTCGTCTGCCTCCAGCCTGATACTAATAGACCTAGCTGTAGAACTGTATTGCCATTCGGTCTGAAAACCAACACGGTAAGTCCCCTCTGGAAGACCTCCTAGGTCAAGTCGTAATTTCTGTTGGTATGTTGTCGAAGTCGTTGACGACGTAGTGGCATCTGAATCGTATGCCAACTGCGTGCCGAAAGGTTTGACCCCTTCTGCTGCTATTCCTATTGACGCTCTCTGAACGCCTCTCCAATCAACATAATCCTTTCCAGCAATACTCACTATCCTTGCATTCACGCTATTTGTATAAGAATCGTCACACTCGAACAGAACAGACCCAAGAGGCGTCGTTTCTGCAAACGGAAACCCGTCTCCGATAATTTCGTCCAACTCCGAAGCAGCTCCAAACTGGGCGCTAAAATAAGCGATGTAGCTATTTCGGCCTTGTATTGCTATCACCGGGTAATCGATATCATTGGTAGCAAACAAGTGCATCAACATGTAGTTCTCGTCTGGAACTTCAGTTTGTTGCCAGGTACTTCCTGTCCACTCGTTGAACGCTGGTCTGTTTCCCCCTCCACCTCCATAAATACGTAGAGGGAAATTCGTCGGGGTATACCGCAACCAGTCTGCACCGCTTCCACTGAAATAAAAAACGGGTATTTGAGCAGGAGCAGCGTCAACCGCTATGGAATGTCTTAAATCCTCATCCCGAATGACGCCTGTCGCATAACCCAACTGAGCATGAGTATCAGAACTCCCATCTTCATCTGCAAGTATTCCAGTAAGATCTAACCCACTGATCCAAGACGTACCCATAGATAGATGAAAATGTATGTGTGTCTCGCCATCCATCGTGATACCATGCCGCTCGTCACCAATGTATATGGCTTCAGCCATCGACACCGACCAGTAAATAACCGCAACATAAGCATAAGAATAGATGATAGCAGGATCGAATATCGTGGTTTCTACCAAAACGTCCCCATCGAAATAGATGTAATGAAAACCCTCGACGTTCGAAATCACCACCGTCTTCGCAGACGTTATTTCATACATCACACCGGACAAAAAATAGATAAAATCAGAGCTTACAGGTTCAATAGTGAAAGTACGTGACGCATCTACAAAAGAGATCGTGGATAAAGTGCGATCTGGAAAACCTGTTGGCTCTCCGGTGGATTGACTATATGCCCTCTTCAGTCTCTCAAGAGAAACTTCATCCTCGATCACTTTGTCAATGAAAGTCAGATTGTCGGAGGCGTCACGACTAACAATAACATCTTCATCATTTGATGAATCATTCTGAAACGTGACGCCCCTGACATCTGGATAATCTTCGTTGGGATCGGCCTCGGTTGGAAAGGCATCGTCCTGTGTCCCACCTGTTGCGGGACTTTCTAGCTTCATTGGACGAATACGATCAACGGCCATTTCCTATCCCAATCCACCTCGGCCTAGCTTGCGCGACGACCAAAGTCCATGATGTTGACATCGAGTTCTGTAGCTGAAGCTGCGAAACCTACACGGATAAATCGACCCGGCCTCGGTACGGAGCCGTGAACCACCAGAGCACCTGCCGCACCCAGGTAATACGCTGTCCTCTGCGTCAGCCCTGTCAGGCCAGAACAGAGTCCGCACTTGACAACCTCTGCATCGGAACCGGCACCGGCACCCACTCTGGCAACACCAATAATCTGCGAGGTGTAGTCCGCACTATTGTCTCCGTGCTCGATCTCGTCAGCCGTGTCACTCCAGCAAACTGCCCTGCTAGTCGTGACAGCCGTCTTGCAAGTGTGCGTGTCCTCTACCTTCGGAGCCTCAGTTGAAGGCTGCGAAGCATGTGTATGCAGAGAGTCAGCGTTGGATGCCGAACCAGCAGTTAATGTGTCCAGATTAGGAGCCGTGACCTGCCCCGTGCCAGCGTCATCGTAGTGAGTTGCGACATCATTGATCTTGAAGTCTTCGGGCAGACCCACAACCTTCAGACCGTCCGCATCAACATCCAACGTGTCTGGAGTATCGTCGATCTCGATCTCGATACCAGAAGCACCCAGCACAAGACCGTGAGCGCCGTCCACCTTCGCTTGGAGCGTCTTATCTGGAGTAGTCCCCGCCAATTCCAGTCCCGGATTGGACGCCGACAACTCTACAGCCACGTAATCCGACGCCTCGGTAATACCATCACCGAAGTTAACTCCGATGGTATTGCCAGCCTTGTACAGACCGGGGCCAGCCGTAATGTTTCCAGCTCCCGTGAACTGGACCCACACACCGGAGGGAACGGTTCCGTCAAATACGAATCCGTCGTTCTCCCAGTACGCGCCCTCTCCATTTACCAGAACACCGTTGCCGTCCACTGCATCGCCAGTATCAGCACCTGTCAAGGTCGTACCGTCGAAGTCCATGATCTTGCCGTCGTCAGTAGCATCTGTATATGGAGAAACCAGAGCCGTTGCTGTTGACAAGATGACTCGGGTCGTGTCAGGAGGAAAGCCTCCAACTGCGTCTACGACCAGCACCCAATTGGTTCCATCGAACTCTACGATGTCACCAACTGTGACTGCAACCGAACCGGCAGTAAGAGTACCCGAGTCAGTCACAACATAAGCATCTGCCGCTGCGGGTGTCAGCGCGTTAATCGCCGCAACCGCGAGGTTTCCAACCAGACCATTGACTGCCACAGGCTCCTTCCATCGGATTCCAGCCGCAATGTTGTCAACGTAGTTCTTGTTGACAGCATCCGTGCCAGCACTCGGTATATCTGGAACACCAGTGATCTTGTTGCTCCCCATTGCCAAGTTGCCAGCGCCGATGGTGACTCCGTACATCGTGAAGGTGTCAGACGTTAAATCCTGCTCCTCTGGATAGGAATAGTTGTCGTCCATGTAAAGTGCTCTGCGTTCAGTCATTGTTCTCTCCTCTTCTCAGGATGCTACTCTTCGGGCGTAGGCTCGTCGGGCAGCGGGTTATACACCAGATATCCATCTGGCTCGATAGAATAGTCCTTCAGGGCAATACCAAGCCCACTCTCCAAATCTGAAATGAACTGATTGTGCTCCTGTTTTATTTTCTGCAAACTGTCATTCGTAGACCGTATACGTGCCTTGATCGCAGCCATCTGATTCCTGTACTCAGCGGTTATAGCATCACCCTTCAGCCGAAGGTTCTCTGCAACCACCTGCTGCATCTGACCACGCGCCTCAAACAGATCCAGACTCTTCATCTGAACCTCTGTCAGAGAGATCTCTTTTGGAGCCACGCTCTCTTTTGGACCCGCACTCTCTTTCAAGGCTTTCACAATCTTTTTCTTCGTTGTCTTTTTCGTCTTCGCTTTCGACATAATCATCTCCTTTTTCAGCTTACAGCTTTCTCAACACCATCCACGATTCCCCTGTCAAGCGTAACACGTTAGACGCCGTTGGGAATCCCATTTTTTGAACCCATACATTAGAACCAACCGACGGGACAGGAGCCGGATTAACCAGCCCCCCATCATCGCCAACATAATAATCATCATCCACTTGTAACCCGCTAAATATATCAGAAACATCTCCAACTACTCTCATTATACCAGTAGTAGGTGTCTGCTTACTAATCAAAATTCCAATCCCAGGCATAAAAATCCTGTCGGTTGGCTGCGCCTTTGTCACCCTCCACCGTCCAGCTAACGTCTGCACATCTCTGATGCACATTATATTGCCAACAGCATCCGTCACCAAGCACGCGACACGAACGTCGGAACTGAATGGGCTGGTGCCGAATTTCCCGATGAGCGACATCAGTCAACTCCATCAGTTCTGTTCGCCGAACAGCGGGATTCGTTTCTCCTCGAATGTCCTCACCACCCGGGGGTTACTCAACTGGTCACGCAAGATATCCATGCAAGTCTTGTCTGCATGCTTACGATTTTTGCACACGCCTACCATCCCCTTACCGTGGATCGCGACGCAGGCATCCGGCTCACCTCCACAGATGTAACAAAAACTATCAAGATGCCCCTTCATTGGCCCCTCATACTCAGGGAATGCCATCCCCTGCATCGGTCCACCGCATGGCCTCGCGGACTGGCATCTATACGAACTTGAGTTCGCATCGTCATGTCCTCTTGCATTCCAGTACTTCAGACACCACGCACAAACTGCACTTATTCCGTTTTTTTTGATCTCCAACTCAACCTTCATCTTATCCAGCATATCACACCTTCCTGTCCGGGGTATACTGGGTACGCTTCCGCAATTCGAGCCGGTACCCAACAAACTCTGGTGAATCAAGAATGTACCCACTTCGACCAGCTTTTACAACATCCCACCACTCACCGAACAAATAGAGCACATCACCCTCCTTCGGTTCGCGGCCTGCACACATTAAATCCTCCCAGGCACATTCCCAGTGATTTCTGGAAATCGCAATAATCGAATCATACTCGTAAACGAACCCCTCAGTCCTTACCGATGGAGTCCGGTTGTCGGATTCCTGATATTCAATCGAGCAAGGGAACACAACGGGCTCCTCACCGGCGTCAACGTCTGGGCAGAAGTTCCATGCCTCGTCGGACACGGACGGCGCTCCACGGGCCGAGGAGCCCCCGTACAGAGGATCATTCGTGGGCTCGCCATACAGCGCATCCACATTCTTACCTCTGTTTAGAGAATAATACTCGCAGGGGGGTCCGACCAGCTCGATTCTTTCCTCTTCGAGTGATCTCAGATATGTTGCATCTTCATCAAAATATACCCGGGCCATTGACTCTCCGCTCTCTTGCCAAATATCAGCCTATTACGGAAGCAAATATACTACGCCCGCCCCTGCCTTCTTTCCCGCTTTAAGAGCGGCTTTCTTGGCGTCCTTAAGCGAACCATTGAACTTGAAAATCTCGTCGTTTGTCGGATACTTCTCATCGAATCCGAACATCCACATGGCAGATCCACCACCGCGAGGCTTCGCTCCGTGGTTATTTACATACGGGGAGATATCCACCTTAGCCTCGGTCATGTTTTCATCGTCCTTCGGATCTCCCATAGGACCTTTGCCATCCCCGCGAGCAAACCCCTTACCCTTTCCTTTGGATTTCTTCTTTTTACCAGGAGTCTTGCAAGCCTCGCCAAACTCATCCTCTACGATCTTCGCCATCTCATTGATGTGTTTGACAGCCTCCAGCATCGCATTCAACTCGTCATCGGTGATGCGCTCATTATTGATGCGCCTGCTCATCACATTCGCCAGCTTGAGACCAATTTCCTTCTTGCCCTCCCAGCAGCGAATGCCCTTGCCATTGTGTCTGGTAGATCGCGCGCCTGGTTTTTTTGTCGAATAAAACCGGACAACGGTGTCTTCAGATTTGACCTTTACTTTGGGAACCCCAGACATATTGACGATAACGTCAGCAATATTTTCGGCCAGCGCATGAAAAGCCTCTTTGCTACTCTCTTCAACGCTGTCGTAATAGGCCAGCATCGCAGCCTGAAGAACCTCTGGCTTCATCACCAGGACATGGGACGCGAAGTGAACGGACGCCTGATTCTCGATCATCTTGATCTTGATTTCGCCAGGCTCCAATAACCCCAAGTTCACCACGAAATCGTACAACTGCTGCGCGTCCATGATGCTCTCAAAATTAAAAGCTATCTCTGAGTCCGATTCCTTGCCCTGCCAAGGGTAGAGCGTGCGCTTGTCGACCATTCGAACCAGTGGTTCCAGGGTAACAGACTGACCCAGGTTACCCTCGACAAGCCCTCTGACCCTAGATTCAAGCTTTGCGGGGTCGTTCCTTGGATCAAACCCCATGGCCTTCCGATCCTCTGGAGTGAGGATCCCATCGACCTTAAGGGACAATTTCTTGAGTTCTTCCAAATCTAACATTACTATTTCTCCTTGCGAACTCGTGTTCGCTACTCCGCAAAGAACCCCACCGGGGCCTGTAATTGACGAGCCTTCTCTTCCATGTCAGCTTCGAGGGCTTCGGCATTCGCCCAGAGGGTGTCGCCATCCATCGAAAACTCACCAGTCGCCCCCGGCTTCCCGGCGTACTTCATCCGAATCATTCCAAGGGTCTTCATCGCTTGCGAAAGCGCATAATTACGGAAGACTCGCATTTCGTAGTTCGTGATGTATTCCATCTGTACCGTCGTTGATATGTACGTTATCAACACCTTCGCCCCGGCGTCTGGCTTCGGTGATATAATAACAGACCGTTTCGCCCGGTCCCAGTCCCAGTCTTTATCCGACGATGATATCTGCTTCGACATCTCTCGATACTGCATATACTGCACCAGCGTAGAGTACCCCGAATTCTCGTTACCACCATAGATCCATGTATACGGATTGATCTCCACACCTGCCCAACTGAACAGGTTCGAAAAACTCTGCGATGACAACTCAAAAACGACGTCCACAACAGAATCAATATCTGAAGCAATCAAAGTCTCGTGATACTCGGTGGTTCCTGTAAGCGTGAACAATACGGATTTGCACTGCCCCACCCACATTTGCCACCATTCCTTGGAGTCTCGGACCGCGTCGTCCAACTGCTCATCTGTCAATTCAACATTCACCACCCCTTTGCCGAGGCGACGACATATCCATTCCTTGACCTGGGCCTCAGTGAATCTCAACGCCTACTCCTTCTTTTCTGATGGCTTCTTGCCCGTTAGAACCTCAAAGGCTGCGTCATTTATCTTCTGCACGATCGAAAAGACCTCCCGCTCAGAAACACCATTCCTTTTCAACCCCTTTAGCGTCACATCAGAAATATCACTGAGGACACCATTGAGCTGCGTCTCGTCCATGTCCTTGGTCGAGATGATAGCTTTCTTGATGTCGTCTGGAAGGTTGTCAGTTTCAATCGAGGACTCTGGATCGGCAACGGCCTTCTTCTTGCCTTTGTCGTCGTCCTTCTTTTTTTCGGGATCGTCCTTGTCCTTGTCGTCGTCACCACCGTCCTTATCCTTCTCGCCGTCCTTATCCTTATAGTCAGCGTCGGATGCGTTGGGATCGAGTGGCTTCGCGCCTGTGTCCGCAGGGGTAGGATCCCCTGCCTCCCCCATCGCGATCAGTTTCTGCTGCACACGAGCATCCAAAGATGTGTCGTGCAACTGATCCTGGACCACAGTGGGTGGATCCACTTCCAATGAAGCAAACAGGTAAAGATCCGATTTGTAGAACTTGGTATCGCCTGTAGACTCGCGCACAATTAAACCGAACGGCGTAACCGAAAACACAGTCCCACGAGCATGGGCCACTCCCATTTTCGTGCGAATTTCGACCGCCTCTCCGTCTCCAAACTTCCCAGCCGGAATCGTATCATCCAGCCGTCTTTCGTGATCCAGACCCATTGACTCCTCCTAGCGGTGCTTGTCCTCGATGTGATCAATAATCCCCTTCTCGGTTTTGAGGATCTTCTCTTCACCTTCGCGTTTACACACGAGACATTCGAAGCGACCGTCGTCCGTCTCTTCGTAATCGAAATCGCCGTTCCCATTGGGAGAGATAGTTACCTCGTCATCCTCAGTCCCAAGCTCTCCGTCTTCACCTGGATCGATCTCCGCCGTCATCGCCCCTACGTCAACCGTGATGGGCTTGTCGTCCCCTTTGGGCTCGTCATCGACATCCATCTCGGGCTCGTCGACTGGATCCTCAGACTTCGGCGCTACAAGGGCCTCCTCTTTGATCTCACGGAATTTGTCAGTATTGACCTCTACGATAAAACCGGCATCGACCGCTGCGCTCATATCCACATTGACATCAACATCGGAAATCTTGCCAGGAATGAACGGAACATATCGTTGCATCATCACGTCCGGCTGATTGCCAGGCTTCGGAATGACTTCGATCCCGAGATGAGTACATGGTTTTTTCTGCTGCCGGGTCAACATGAATTGCTTATTCGGCATGATAATTTCTCCTTCAAAAAAAAGGGGCCGCGCCGGTTGAGTTACCGACCCGGCCCCTGGATTCACACGTCTATCTGACGTCCTACCTCAACCCCCTACAGAGTTGTGGTTACAACCGGCAGACCAGATACTGTGATCGTGCCATAGTACTCTGGACGTAGCATCCGAGTTGCATACCGAGTCCTCACGCCCTTGCGGAACGTGAAATCATTTGGATCGAGGAAGGTCGGGGTGACCTGCAGCGGCACGTAGGGTGCGTAAACGTACCCAGCGTCGATGAAGGAATTACCCTTGAGACCGACCAGGATCTGGTTGGCAGGCATGTACGGATCTTGGTAAACTGCATACTTGCGCAGCAGCGTTCCGATCCGGGCAATACCGTAGTTGGCAGTAACAGGACCGTAGCTCGCAGCCTGTACATTCTGCTCGATGCTGGCAAAGTCTCCATGCGTCGAGAGCTGATCAAGCAACCCACCAATGCCCGGGGGTACAACAATAAAGTTGGCCGGGGCACGTCCTGATGTCCTGTGGATCTCTGCCGAGAGCGCACTGATCTGCGTGATCAACTGACGGATGCTCTCAATCTCACCCGGGATACCTGGAGCATAAGTGTACGGAATCGAATGCGCCGCCCCATTGACGAGGTCAGTAATGATCTCGCGGTCCACTTCCAGCATAACCTCATTGGAGAATGTGCTTACCAACTCAGCCTCTGCGTCCATCCCGTGCAATGCACGAAGATCATCCACAGCCTCTACTGTCCAGCGAGCCTTCAGTTTGCGACTCTCAGCCTGCACAGTGTGAAGAGCGATATCCAAGCTGATGCTGGGAATCTCCGCTCCATCGGTGTAGCCAACCAATTCCCAATTCACAAAGTACTGGAAATAGATGACTGTGTTGTTGGTGAAGTTGGAAGCCGATCCACCGGATCCGAGAGGAGTAACCGCCCACTGACCGTTGGTCACATCAAACGTACCACAGACCTGAGTTCCCGATGGGTTCAGATCGTCGATGAGGTTACCAGCATCGTTCATCGTTGCTTCGACCTCTGTCGGAGCATTTGCATTGTCCGCATCGTTGCAGCGGAAGAATGCCTTCACGTAGAACGTGCGCTGTCCAGCAGTTCCGTTTGCACGGATTGGCGACCAGTCGGTCACTGCACAATTGGTCGAACCCTGGTTCAGGGTCGCCGTGGCAGTTCCAGTGTCTGTACAGACAGCATCGTAGTCGTTGAACTCAGAGCTGTAGTACTTCGCAAAGTTCTGGTTAAGATTGTCCCCAGCTTCCAACTCGCCACCATAAGCCATGTCGGTCGGGTTGTTGGCGATCGCAGCCTGTGGCAGTTTGGTGCCTTTGCGTCCGTCATACTTTTTCTCGTAGTAGAAAACGCCTCCAATGGGGGACGTCATCGGCTGAACCGATACCAGCTGGTTGGCGATCAAGTTCGGGAAAACCCGACGCAGGATCGGGAACACATATTTCGTGAACGCGCCAGCGTTTGTGCTCAGGGTGTCCTCATGGAAAGACTTGATGTGCTCCATCTCGTTTTCCAGAAGAATCGCCGTCGCTTTTTTGGTGTATCCGTTGTCGTGTTGAACCGGAATACCCTCCAGAAGATCGCCCCATTTGCCAACGCATGCGCCAGCGTAGCTGTTATCGTGGATGGTTTTCGGTCCGGCTTGCTCCAGGATTGCCCTGGCTTCTGTGCTTTCGATGCCCATTTCTTTTCTCCTCGTTCGTGGTTGTGACAGCCTAATCCAGATTTCCTAGACCGGCCAAGCGCTTCATGTAGGACATATCGTTCCCTAGATCATCGCTCCTACGACGCATGGAAACTTTACTTTCGTCCTCATTCAGCTGTTCCTGCTCCTGCCGCTCACCCATGCCACGCTGTAGTTTTCTGCGCGCATCCATGAGTTGCTGCTCAGAGACATCTCGGACTCCCTTCTCCGTCACCAACTTGTCAACCACGGCCTCCGAGGATACATCCTCTAATAGACCAAGCAACTGTCTACCATTTGCCAACCCAACAACCTTGTCGTGCTTATAGACCTCAATCTTGAGCGTGCGCTTTGCCTCTTCGGCTTCCTCCAGCGCCTTTGCCCGAGACTCCTCAGCCTCTTGCACGCGGCTCTCAGCATCTGAACGCTGAGCATCTGCCTCCATACCTACTTCTACAGCTTTCTTCAGTTTCGCATTCAACGATTCTACCCTCTCCGTGAGGAGGGACAATTTCTCTATCATTACTGCGTTTTCTGCCAGCAGTTCGGCATCTTCTTTTGTAACCATTCCCTCGTCGGTCCTCTCGGGCAGGTCCGCGAGGATCGTAGCGAGTTTCTCTTTGGCATCGTCCAGGTCTACAAATTTATGCTTCGCGACCAATTTACGAATAGACTCTGCCATCGGATGCCCACCAATTTCGCGCTCTATGTACTCCATGCACTCAGCACGGACAGCACGCTCTTCATTCTTCTCTGCCGACTCCATAGCCTCGGCAACTTCGATATCTTTGGCTTTCGCTGCATCCGCCAATGCTCGCTCGTCCTCAGTCGCCTGGAACGGAGCTACCATCTCCCAAATAGCCGAGAGAATCGCTTTCGATCCTCCAATGTCCGGATCGGATGCATACTCCTCGCGCAACTCGCTAGAGATGTCTTCCTTGGCCTCCAAGAGCCCCTCAGCGAGCTGTTTCTGGAACGCCTCGGACATCTCATCTCGCACACGCTGTTCGGCCTCAGCAACCGCCTCGTCGACGCCCTTGTTGACCTTGATCTTCGCCTTGGAAATCGCATCCTCTTGCAGGGATGAAGCTACCTCGGGAAACTCGTCAAGAAACATCTGCGCGATGTCAGGCTGGTTCTCGTCAACATCCTCAGTAAAAATACCAGGAACCGCCGACTTTACCGCTGGATCGGCCACGAAGTCCCAGGTCTTTAGAACGAAATCATCCTGAACAACCTCTCCCTCTGTCTTGGGATCATGGGACGGCTTGGTAGATCCAAAGCCACGAGATGAAATGCCTATCTGCACGTTTGCTTCGATCAACGCCTTCAGAGTCTTTCCCTCTGGAGTGTTCAGGATCTCAGCCTCTCCGACAACGACACCATCCTTTATCTTAAGACCAGTAATAACGTGTGACACACGCTTCAGACTCGTCTTGCCATCTGTTGGATGATCCAATTCACCCAAGACCCTCCGTGAAGATATATCCTCGGACAGGCGTTTAATCTCGCGAAGCATCAGTGTCTCTGGATAAATACGGCCATTCTGTGTGGGAACACCAACACGACCAAATTCACCGCGAGCTATTACTTTGCCGCCAGCCGCCTCGGTAAGGGTAAGCTGTACTGGACTCGATTCGATTAAAAGATTCGGCATTGTATCATCCTTTTTTGCCAGTCTTGCTTCTCCAACGCCGGATGCGTGTTCTAGCAAGCGGGTTCCTGTCGAGCTTACGCTTGGCTTCCGGGGAGACTCGTCGATCTGTCTTTTTCCCATCACCGCGAGCAGCTTTCTTGAGCGACTCAAACCCTACCAGCTCCTTTCGCCCCGACGGAGTTCCCGTGCGACGTCGCCACACGGCTTCACCGAGACGGCTTGTCAGTTTCCCAACGTGTCCTCACCACCGATTCGATCCAAAGATTTATGGATCAGAGTGAGCACAGGTTTGATCTCCGATATGAACTCGTCCACTTCCATCACATCTTCGTCGATCCTACCGGCATCCCAGGACGCCAAGACAGGCTCGTAAGCCTCTGTGAAAACGCGGGTCACGGCCTCGTCGTTGAACTCCTCGGAAAGGAGATCGAACACATTGCCGATCATCTCAATCAACTCATCGCGCAGAGTCTCGGATGCTTCCTGGCTGTCCTCCATGAGACCCATCAGCTCGGCTGCGAACGGAGACTCGACTCCCTCTCGCCTGGCCGCCACACGAGCAGATTTGCGCTCAGATTTCTTGCCAGCGCCACCCTTCGCCCACTTTTTCTTTTTGCGACTTTCCTTGGCCACTTTACCTGCTCCGCCCATCGCCTTCACGGTGGGCTCACATCCTGGTTTCCCCTTCTTGGCGCGAGTACCCTCGGGACACTGCCTGGATTTCTTTTTCGTAGTCTTGCCAGCCACGTGACGCCTGACAACCTTGGCGGCCCTCTCGGCAATCAGGAAGTCGACGACCTCCTCGGCCCGCTCCTTCAGCTCATCAGAAGCATCCTCTGGGAGTTCCTTGGACTTTAGTGCCTCCAGGATCTCATCGATGTCCTCAGACTTGAGACCCTCAAAAGGAATCTCCATAATAGCATCGAAAAGCTCGATGTTGACCCCGACAGCCTCCAAGGGATCGATGCTTTCATCCTGATCGTCGCCCTCTTGGTCATCGTCCTCGGCCTTCTTGTACCCACACTTTGTACACTTGCCGTCCTTCATGTCGGCCTTGCACTTCGGGCACATCTTGTCCTCTTCCTCAACAGAATCATTGGTGCCCTCGGTCAGCGGGATGCCGCCGAGTAGTGCTTGCTCCTGCATGTTGAATCCTGGAATACCAAGGCCCTGCAGATCCTCATCGAGAGAGGTGTTGATGGTACGCTTTCCCATTGTTCTACTCCTCATTGTTGGTGGGCTGTGACCTTATTTTCATGTAGGTGGTCACGACAGCCATTGTTTTTGCTCGCTCAGCAAGCCTGTCATGTGCTTCTGCCATGCGCCCGACATCTTCGGTTCGCATCAACTTTTCGGCCTTGCCGAGCAAGCCACCAATGACCTGCGCTTCAACTTTCAACGATCCACAGATAGCACTAAAAAACTCATCTTGATCCTGATCAAACACCATCTTGGCACATTCGTCAACCATCTCCGTTACCAAGTTAGCAACGAGAGTTAACCCTTCGCGCAACTCCCCTTCAAATTCCGGGAGCTTAGATGATGCTATTTTTTTAAATTTTGTAGACGGGAATGGAGCCTCGATCTCGCGAATTTTTCCATACAAGGTCGTGCGAATTTGCTCCGCGTTAGCCTCGTACATTCCAAACCAATCCGCATTGACAATAGCCTCGTCAATCTGATCCAGCACTTCTGATACCCAGTAATGTTCGTCTTTGGTCAGAAGCTGAGACACTTCGCGAACTTGAGTTCGCGACAATCCTTTTCCCTTTGCAACCCCTTCAGACAATACTCGCAACCGATCAGCAACGAAACGCGGGATGTCCTCATCCTCGATGACTGGAATATCCTTCGTAGGCTTCGCCTTGATGCCCTTCACGTCGTCACCCTCGATTTCATAAGTAACCTTTAAAATCTGACCATCGGAATCCATTGCATAGGCATGCTTGGCGTGGGATGCGATAACACGCACTGGGGAATCCCCGAAATGCTCGGTGATAGAATTCTGAATAATCAGAGATCGGTGCTCCAGGCTGTTTTTGAACTTTTTATCGATCGCTGAACCCTGAATATACGGCATCATTAACCCCTATCCCGAGATTGCCCTTTTCCGAATAGTCTTCTCAATTTCGACCATCCTTCGATCGAGCTTCTCAAATCTTTTTAACACTTCTGGAAACGTTTGACCAGCCTCTTGTAATACCTTCTTCAGGCCAATCAACTCACTACCCATCTTTGATTCTTGTGATAAACCAGCAGCACCTTTCCCCTCGGGCATGTCCTGAAGCTGCGGATACATACGCATTATATCTGCCTGCGTCGACGCTTCCTTCTTCATTTCACCGTCGACCTCATCCTCTTTGTCCTTAGAAATAAGACTCGCGTCATCATCTGTGAAGTGGAAGACATGCTGCAGGATCCATGGTTTGCTCGCCCACTCTGCCATCGAGGACGCGAGGGCCGCCTGTGCATTCATCACTTCAATTTGCTGCATTTCGAAGATCGCACTCGGAACGGTCATTTTAAGCTTCCACTCAATGGAGTCCGGATCAATGTTCAACGCCGCCATGTGGATCCGCAGAACCTTCCGCATCCCCATTATAAACTCACGCTGAACCCTCATGCACGCTCTCGCGAACCGTACATCCGCAGCCGACAGAGTCTTATCCGTCTCGCCACGATCATCACCAATCCCCAGATATCCCCTGGGAACTTTGACTGCCGTGACGAGTTTACCCTGGAAGTACTCGACGTCATCCATCATCTGAACATCTGGCCCAGCAATGGTCTCGATCCTCGTAGATTCCTTGCCACCCCGCGTAGGGATCCAGAAATCCTCATGTGGGCTGTTGCATACGACGACGCCAGCAGCAACACCGAAGTTATGACACCCATCAACAGTCAACGTGTAGGTATCTTCACGCTCCTTCAAGCGCTCGACAGAGACAACCTTGTGGTTAAAGGAACAAACACTCTCCTTAAATTCTGAAAAATCCTTGTAACCATGCGACCGATATGCCTTCAGAAGTAAATGGCGATGCGCTTTTTCAATCTTTCGAGGACTACCATCATTCAGCAATCTAAGTGCTTCCTTGTCCGAGCTTACAAACCCAGCAACAGCGTCCGCACTCGAACCCGGATTCTGACGCACAAATCTCTCTATTACATCTATGAATTCGCGAGAATACGATATTGTCCTAAATTCAGAATACGCTTCTCTCGCATCATCAGTCCAGTACGCCTTCATCGCATCACTGCGAATCGCATTGTCCTGGGCGTGTTTCGGAGATCTGTTGTACTCCCGGATATGCCTCGCGCTATCCCTCCTCCGGTTCGTCTCGCTAATCATAGCAGACTTGCGATCCCTGTACCCAGGATCTTCGTGTAGCTTTTTCAAAGTTCGTGAAGCCGCGTCCTTGAGTCGCTGATCAAGGGCAGGATCATGTTTACGAGCCTCCGCAAGAGCCGCTCCTCCCATCTGACCAAGACGACAATGGTGCTCTGAATGCTCCTTGCGGGTCATGCTCTTCAGGAACCGAGGATCGTTGTTCAACTTACCCTGGTCGTGATGGATCAGTTTCCCCTTCTCGTAGATGCCACATGCACGAGCCACCATGCGGTGCGTGTAAACATACTTCTTGGTCGCCGGATCGTAGACCTTTTCATACCCATCCAGACTGTCACCCTTGTCGAAAGAGGAAGCCGTTCGACGAAGCGGCATCAGCGAATCACCACATGCCAGATCCTCAGCATCCCGAACCTCGCCGCTCCTAAGAACGCATTTATGATCGGGCGTAACACGGAAAGATTCACCATTATCCAATGTAACCCGGACCAACTCTGCATTTTTTCTGGTCTTGCCAGCCCAGACAACCTTGCCCGGAACAATCTTGTTACCATTCTTTCGGTCAACACCATAGACCCACTGATCATCGCCAGATTTAAACGCTTCGGCCATCTCCACAACGGTCTTCTGCGTTCCATCCAGCATCGGAATCTCAGTATCCGCCGCGACGCAAAGAGGATTGTATCGAAAGTCCAATTTGCCAGTCGATGGATCGACCAGCTTAACCTTCTTGTATCCTCTCTTGACTTTCTTGACGAGCGCCATCGCTTCCTTCGGTGGGAGGTCTCCAGTGTCTACATAGAATGCAAACCGGCCAGGTGCCCTAGTCAACTTCTGGACGAGCGCAGTGTCCTCCATCAGCATGAGCCGCTTCCAGATCCAACGCGCCGAATCGAGTACGCTGTACCCATACTGCGCTCTCATCATCTTGGATCGGAGACGCCAATGAACAACCTGCCACGGATGAAAGAACGTAACTTTGGCCTTGCCTGGCTCGTCTTCCTTTTCCGTCGGAAGCTGCCCCTTCTTCATATGTTCAACGACAACGCCATACTCGAAATTAAAAGCCCCGCTCGCGTCCTGCACGAAACCAACGAGAGATCCCTTCTCGTCAACAATGCGTCGCATCGTCGGAACCGGCAACCAGTTCAAACCTACGACACCCTTCTCGTTGACTAATATCTCGGCGAAACAATTGCCGTACTTACTCAACGTCCGAACAGCAACCCAGATGTCTTCCTCGATGCGACACCTCCGATGCATACAGTCGTCAACAATATCACGGATCACTCTGTCGCGGGATATCCCCCAGATGGTCTTGCCATGAACACTGTCAGGAATCGTGGAGTCGTCGGAGTAGTAGTCCAGGGCCGCCGAATTGTGAACCACAACACCGTTGCAGACAAAGTTCGCATACCCCGGAACCGTCAAGTCGTACACCGGTTCGCCTCCTTCGATAGGCTCCACCGACATCACACGATGATTTGCAGAGGCGCTCAGAAGATCATGTTCAACAGCTGCACGCTTTGCCTTGCTCCAGGAAACACCAAGAATCCTGGCCGCCCCAGCAATGTTTCCACCAGACTCAAGAGCAGCCTCAACATCTTCTCGGCCTAGATCGATACGATTCGGCTGTGCAAGACCGATCTTCTTCCGCCACTCCTCATCCTTGGGTTTCCCTCTATTGGAATCTGATATCTTGCGACGAGCCTCATCGCTCATCACAGATCCTCTCCGATATGTGTTTCCACGCATTCGGAGGGCCATAGCTGCCCGACGTCCCTCGGTCCACTCTGGGAAATATTCACTATTATCCAGGTCTGCGATATGACGATGAGCGTGTTCCGACAAACTCACACCCTCCAGATTCTCCGGAGCATTATTGAGTTGATTCCCGTCCTTGTGATGGACGTGAGGAGCACCAACATCCCCATTGATCAACTCCGCCACCAGACGATGAACCCACGTCCACCTCTGCTGCCTATCCTTGCGACCACCCTCGATCTTGGAATCGGCATGAGGCTGATGCACCTGCCAGTACGGTTGACTCTCAGCCGAGTTCAAACTCCGCATCCTGACAGCCCCTGGCATCAACCGATCCCCACGCGACAGATTCCCAGCCTCAACCCAGAATCCATCTTTCCCCATGAAAAGATGATCGGCTGTGCAACGAATCGCCCTCCCATCATCAAGAATCACACGAACCATTGGCTTGTTGTGCCCAGGCTTCCCCGTCATCCTCGCGTCGCACGCCTTTGCAGGAACCAGAGACTTCAGATCCTGATCATAGGCCAAGACATGGAAGTTTTCCTGCGTCTCAACCAATTCATGAATCTGCACCCACCCTCGTTCGACAGTAAAAATGAGCGAATCCCCAGCGAGACATGTCTCCACATAGTCATCCATGTTCTCGTAGTCGGCGTAGCGCCGCATAAGGTCAGAGTCAACAGCGAGTTCTTGATGGAGCGCGGTGTATCCCTCATTGCCCGACACACCCCACGAGGATCCTGCTTCCGAAGGTGCCGCCCCTATCGACACACCACGCGCCTCATCAGCAATCTGCTGATCCTTGTCGCGTTTAGCGAATATGCTTATCCAGTCACGCCATCCCATGCATTAATCTCCAAACAGGATAGGCAAAAAATCCGAATCATCCACCGCTTCTTCTGCCATTGCTTTCGCATCTTCAAGGCCAACTTGAGAAACTGGAATCATTGGACTCACCCATGCATGCTCATGCCTACCCTTCTTATGACTATCAGTTCCGAGACCGATTGGCAAGCGCGCTGTTCCCTGAGACAAACCGTAAACAACTCCAGCCACAGCATCACTAACATCTTTGGATCCAGCCTGCGGGTGATCGATTTTCCCCCTCAACCTGTCATATTCTAGGGCCTTCATCTCATCAATAAATGGCTCATACCTGTGATATCGAATGCGATCCTCGTAAATAGCGCTCTTCAGTTCATCGTAGGGATCTGTCTTCTCATCCATGGAAATAAGCTCGCAATGAATCCCTCGCCGCTTAACTTGTTGGTGCATCTCCACATACTGATATTTATCTGTGCTGAACCCCATAAAAGAATACCCATGGGCCTGCAATTCATATACGAGCCTTCGCAAATCTGGCATATAGATCTGTTCGCCAGGTGGAGGGTTAATTCTCAAGAGCACATCAATGTGATAAAACGGTTCGTAATCGGTGAAACGAACCCCATCACCATCCCGACGAACAACCTCCACCCACCGATCAATATGCCCCACCGAGAAACCGGTACAGTCTCCGGAGAGAGATGTATCAATATGACACCATCTAAGCTTGTTTGGATTAATCCGTGGAATGTGCCCCGTCTCAATAAACCCCCCTGGAATACGCCGCTCGAACTCCTTGCACATCTCTCCCCATTTGAACTTGCCAGGGCCACCGGCTGTCCACTCACCCATTGAAAACGCATGTCTCACACGATCATCAGCACAACTATCCACAGCTTCCACTCGCTGAATGTATGCCGAGATCGCCTGCGTCGAAATGCCACCAATATCACGAAGAGCGTTCTCGATGTCCGTCTCGAAGTCATTGAGATATTCAATCGGGATATCAATCAGCCACGCATCATTGTCCCTTAGATAGTCATCAGTAACATCATCATATTCGTCCTCCTCCAGTATCCGAGCCTTCATCGAGGACGAAGAACAGACGACCCAGAACTTCTCTCCGCAGAAATCCGTCTCAGGTTTGGCCGTCCATGGGGTGTGGTCGCGCACGAAAACATTCGGATCATTCACGCTCTCTTTTATCTTGCGCTCAGTAAAGCTCTCCAACGTGGCCGCAGACGAAGCGAGAATAACCATTCCAGGAAAGTCCCCACCGGCCTTCTGGAATCTGGATTTGATCCGGCGCAGAAGATTCCGGTAAACTTTTTCAACAGGATCGAAGTGGGCCGCCGTCTTGCGCTGACCAATCGTCGTGGTGATCTGCTGAGAACGACGTACAGGTGGAAAGTTGGTCTCGTCCAGCCCAACTGCGAACACGTTAGACCCGAGTATTCTTTCCGATCCGTATGACCCAATGATCACCTTTATATTATTGGGGAAAACAGTGCTCTCTTTGGATATCTTAGGAGCGAACTTCTCCATAAAATAGATCGACTCGCGGACCTTGTCATCTACGGCAGTCTTCATCACCTCCCGGGCCAGAATCAAGTTCTTGGAGATAAGAGGAATCACCATATCGGTACCGGACGACAGACCGAATGTCTTCTGTGGATTCACGAGGCACGATAACTCGTACAGCACCCTACACAGAGCAATAGACAGCACGAAGGTGTTGTGAACAATGATTCCGTGAGCTGCAAAGTTTTGTGTCCCTGGCACCTCGATATCGTACACCGGCTCTAGAACTTCACTTTGGTCATAGCGCTCAACGCGATCCCAGAACACATTTCCCCACCACGAACACCAATCAGGGAGATCATATTTCTCGGCAAACCGCACAAAAACACCGTGCCCCATCTGCGATTTCATGGCAGGACGTGGCCACCATGCTGCACGGGGGAACGGCCCTATTTCATTCCTTAGTCGCTTCATCACTGTTCTGTTCATCGGTGTGATGTCCACATTGGAATTCGGCTTCACGAACTCAAGTTCACGAACGGCATCCCTGCACGCATCCTCCTTCCCTAATACCTCTCCGATCGATTCCACGAACCTCAGCACGTTATCACTTCCCAGGATCGACAAAGACCATGCCTCTGATGTCCGACTCTCACCGTCGTGCGAGTACGTCATCATCCGAGGCCGCACCCTTGAATGAATACCAAATCGCAACATCAACTGCTGAATGTCGAAGATGAATTTTTCGCTGGCAAGGGCAATCCCCACCTCCCAGTCACCGCCCTCCCTGCGACAAACCCAGCCATCACACGCCCATACCCTATTAAAAAACAACGCAAGTTGCCGATCATCAAGTCCATAAAATCCAGCAGGCACCCTCTTTTCAGTCGCCTTCTTGTGCAAACCATACTTCTCACGCATCCAAAGCGTAGAGAGCGGTCTAACCGTCCACGCACTTCCGGCGTTCTCAACGAAAGAACACCCTCTCCGCCCAGATCCACCGAACGCCAACCTCGCCGTCACGCTTTCAAACTCACAATGAATTTCAAAATTCTCGTTAGTGAAAGCCATACTATTTGTCGTGGTTCCTCCATCGGTCAGCATGTACGCAACCCACATCACCTCATCGTCTGACACGACAGGAGGCGATGATGGTGCTGGCATCTCACGCGCAGTGGCAACCAGATCGCCGGGACGCAGATCGCCAACAGCGACGTACCCATCCGGCGTCAACACAGGATGATCAGGAGAGAGGCCCAGCCTCTTTCCGCTCGCCAATGTCAGATCACCACACTTCTTTAATCCGCTCTGCACCACGACACATCCGCGCTCACCCGTTACTCGACCATCAAATGAAGCACAAGCGGACCCTCCAGTGGCCAGTGTCGCATCTTTTACATTGACCCTACTGCCTCTCACGGGATCGTAGATCTCCGTATCCCCACGGAGACACTTACCAACTCCGATCCCGCCTGTCAGCACCACCTCTCGGTACGGGAAGTCAAAAAGATCGATCAAATCCTTCCTCAACTCCGGATACAGCGTCGAGCACGACTCGCCCAGATAATAAGGATCTTCCAGGAACTGTTCCATGGATACCGGTCGCGTATGGTACCGGTGTTCGATCATTGTCTCGGTGACCAATATCTGCTCTTCTGGGTCGTCGTCGAGCATCCCAAACAGCAAGTCTTGTTCTTGATGAGTCAATGTAGAGATGATATCACCAGCCCGATTTTCGATTTCATCTGGGGTAAGCACAGACTTCTTGCGCCCGTGTTTGTTGGTGATAATCACCCTATTTCTTCTTTCTGGTGTTGTTGCTCGTTAGGCGACTCTTCACATTTCCTCGAACACTCGGCTTCCTTGGTCCAGGTGGAAGATTTGGCTTCGGAGCCCTGCGAATCGGCTCCATCTCCACCTCTTTCTCCTTTGGTGGAGGTGCTGGAGCTTCAGCCTCTTCCAGATCGTCATCTTCTTCTTTTCCGTCATCGTCATCGTCGTCCGTATCCAAAGCCTCCACGCGCTCGTCCATCCCCTCATCAGGCTTGCTAAAGTCCTCGCGTACATCACTCCAGTCCGGATCCTGTGGGGCTTCCTCCTCATGGTCTGCCCCGTTGTCACCGTCAAACTCGTCGGGCACGTCGTCGGCGTCTGTGGCCTCGTACTCAACGTCCACGATTTGTGACTCATCATCTTCAAGATTCATGTGATCCCCTAACTGCATTGGAGTTCCGTCTTGATTGCGAAGATTCCCGGCCCGTTTGATAGCCCCAAGAGCAGCCAGTACGCGCCCGCGAGACACGGGATCCTTGAACGCATCCGACGCCCCAGCCCCGTATTTGTTTTTGATGTATTCGACACGCTCCGCCGAAACCGTGATCGTGCCCAAGTCCCGCGATCCCACCAATCCCAGGTCCATCTTGATGCTGTGGATCCTGGTAATGATCGACTCCATCCGTTTGTCAATTTTGTCGACCTGCGGGTTGATATTTCCGGTCATCCGCTCCTCGGCATGGAGCACGTCGAATCGATACTGCTGGGCGTTATACTGATCCTCCAGCCGCTCCAACTCCTTCATCTTATTGGCGAACTTCTTCTCTGCGGTGGCGAACACACGAGGGAGCGTGGAATGGATCATTCCACCCTCTCGCATAGACTGCCTGAATCTCTTTAACATTTCGATCAGAGATGAACGTTTGACGTCGCGGTACTCGTTCATCCTGCTCTGGATAAAATTCGCTACCGCAGATGGAGGATACCCTGCATACAGCATCTCTTCGACCTGAACATAGCATTTTAGACTACGTATTCTCTTGAATTTGTCGATCGATCTGCTCGCTGTCTCAGCCTTTACGCAGCTTCCCATCAAACACACCTAGCAACTTCCTGCGATTGCCTTTCCCAGGCAACGCCTTCAACCGTGTACCGTTTATCCTATCCGCTTTCGGAGTTTTTTTCCACCTCCCATTTTTTTCCACCTTTAATTTGTCCACCAGGATGTTGATCCGGTTTGCAGCACGCTCCTCCGCTTCCTTCTGATCCTCTAGACTCTCAGGTTCATCACCCATAAGCCCAACGAACTGCCCTGTCTTTACCCCAAGCACATCCAACATCAACTCGTCGTACCCAACGCTGGCCACGCAGTAGTAGCTCGGAACATCCTGAAGAGCATCGTCCACTCCGATCCGAGAAATCCGTGTCTCACATTGAGAATTTCCAGTGACTGACACCTTGCCGTTCCTCCTCATCACCAGCGTTCCAAGTTCATTATTCAGACACCACACTCGCTTGCCGGGACTAACAGACTCATCCCGCCTAAATGAATTCTCCCGCATCGGACTGTCCTGAAGATATGCATCCTGCCTATCGCTAATGTAAATATCATAGACAATATTGCCAGCAGACGTCCTATCCTTTCTTGTTGAAATGTTTGCACAAAAACCTCTCCGAACACAAAGAGACTGCAGTCTCTCAAACATCACGATATTCGTGTTCGTTATTCTCCTGACAGACGAATCCCATTTCTTCTTTGCTCCGTCTCCAAGCCAAAGACCATGAATAAAACACTCCAACTGTTCTCTGGTGCAACCTTCAAGAAGCGGACTCATATTCTTGTCGAGATAACGACGCAGGTCGCACCAACCCTTCAAAGGCTTATCGCGATCCAACCTGCTACGCCTCGACCCAGTCGGGATTCCATACCAAAGCATCCCTCGGATACGATTAACCCACCACTGAACCCCTGCCCCGTTGAGAATTTCAACGATATCCTTATTCCATGGTTGATGCTCAGCCTGGTAAATCGTGACCTGCCTACCGTTGAAGTTCCCATCGCTCACAAAAAGACCTATCAGTCTCAACTCATCATCTGACAGGTCAACACCAGGGGCATCCTGTATACCGCACACTGGAACATACCGCCTCTTCACACCTGATAATTTTTCAGCCGTCCCAACACCCCACTCAGATCTCACCGTTCCTTCCGTCGTCCTTCTGTTGCTTCTGTACACCATTCTGTGGTCACCAGTAACAAGCAGGTCGAGAGTTACAGAATTTATCCGGTACATTTCCTCGTCGTCACCAAGTGAGCGATCCACCTTACCCAAAGCAGGAATCCATCTTATTCTCCCACTATCAACCTCAAACCCAGCCACCAGATCACCAACGGCGACATCATCAACGCCTCTGAACCCGTCTTTTGTCAAAACCTCTGTTTTCTCATCAAAGCAATGAATAGCAGGTGACCAGTCCAGTTCCCCAAACACGCACATTGTTGCTCTATGCTGAAGGCCATCCAGCCCAGCCGCAGATCTCAAGCTCAGCAGCCCGAGGTCTGTTTTCCCATCCATGAACCGACGTAGATTCACATCCTTCTGCGCCGTCGTCTGCCTGCCAGTAAAAATGGCAGGTTTGAATTCCTTCAGTCTCTCCTGAAAAATATCGTGAACATCATGATGCCAAGCATACACCAAAGGACGCTCTCCACCCTCAATTAGGCTCGCCACAAACTCAGCAACGTACTTGGCCTTCGCCACACCAGTCGCCTTGCGAGACTCGCGCTCAATCATACGAGCCATCTGCCCTTTCACATGAAACCGCGCTGTGTCGTATCCTTTTGCCTGCTGCTTAGCCGCACCAATCAGCTTGTCATACATGGCCTCGTCATGATGCAAATCCTCGATCTTCCTCGCTATCTTGGGCAGATCAATCGCCACCTCATCATCAGAAGCTCGGCGACGCAAAAGTAGTCCCTCGCGAGACAAGTGACCGTTCAATGCCTTCGGGTCAGATACTATCTTCTCGCCGTACCCCGTACACCACTCTCTCGTGAATGCCTCGTGGGATCCCAGAGAGTGAAAATCGATCGCGTTCATGACAGACCATATCTCTTGCCCATACCCGTACACAGGTGTACCAGATAGCCCCCACACATTCTCTGCTGCCTGGGATGCAAGCGATGCAGCCGAATACTTCGCTGTCCCAGTGTGCCTTAATTCCTGGACCTCATCAAAGATCACCGTTTTAAACCCACGCGCCAGGATTGTCTTTCTCCACCAAGAGATTAACCCGTAATGAATGATCGCAAACGGGGCGTCCGGGATCTTGTACGGCGTCTGCGTCTTGAGGATCGGGGCCAGCTTCTCGCCGCGCTTCGTCGCCAACTCAAACGGACCCATGTCGCGCTGCCCCTTCAGCCCAGGGAGATCGAACAGCGTGCCCACCATCCGCTGCCACTGCTTCTGGACGTGGGTTTGGCAGACGATCAGGACAGGATACTTGTTTGCCGTCGCTGCCGAGGCCAACCCGCTCCACGTCTTACCAAGCCCCATCCCATCCCCGAGAACACAGCGACGATTGGACGTCAAAAAAGTAACAGCCGACTCCTGAAATGGATACAAATCTCCAAGAAAGTCCGCTGGAGGAGTTGTTCGACGACGATCCGCCCCTGACACCCTTTTGTTAATCTGGTCTATCGCGCTCTGCCGAGCATCGTCCAGAACGGATCGACACTGGTCAATATTCACAGGGAAACGCATCAGGAGCCAGTTAAGATCGGCAATCTCCCGGCGCGTAGAATGAAATTCCAAATACCCGCCGCCGCCCCTCGTTACCCGCGCGCCTGGGAATATCCTCTTCGCATACTCCAGCAGAAGAGCCTCTCCGCTCAGCCGGAACATGTTCAGTTTATCAATAAACACCAGCTTGCCGTAGATGTGCCCATCCATGCTCGGCTCTTTGAGGTAATCAGGGACCATCATATCCGGAACCTCCGATACAGATGACAGGATAATAACATGAATTAATCTCCGGCATTTTCGGCCTCTCGATTTTTAAATCAAGGGGTAGCAAAAACGAAGTCCTGTCAAACGAATCCACCCCAAACACCTCGGCCATCCCACCGTACATCTTGATAATCAAGGGGCAAAGCCTGAGAGTATTCACGTACGCCCTCACCTTCGAAACGTACTCGGCCCTGCTCTTTGCCGCTTTTTCTGCCATTTCCATCAGATCCTCAAGATTCAAAACACTCTCATCCCAGGATCGCACATCGGAATACGTATTCCTTTCACCCGTTTTGTTGTTCATATCGTCAGTCCCCAATTCTTCGCCAGCGCCACGTATTTAATAGGCTTCCCGTGCGCCTCTTCTATATGGTAATGCAGCCCCCGCTCGCTCACCAGGACAACCGTCTCAACCATCTCACTAGATGCGTAACGGGCCACCTGAGAAGCCACAGACTTCGCATTAGGCTTCCCTTTCTTCACCTCGACGGCCACAGCGCCCTCCACGAGCAAGTCCACCCTGCAACGCGGGGCAATGGTCACCTCGCGTTCATAGGCCAACCCTGCGCCCTCCAGGGCCTTTATAATCGCCACCACAACCTCAGACTCCAACCGGACCACTGGGATACGGATGCTTCGAGTGGCAACCAAGACTCGATCAACGAGAGAGAGTTCGGGTTCGTGGGTCATCAGCCCTCCTGGAACGAACTTGAGTTCGCGCTATTTCTTCAACGATGACAATTTACTATGATCGACCGCCACGAAATTACGCATCGGTCCAAGCCTTAGATTCATTCCACAATGAGGACACGGATCCCCAACTGCACCAATGTCCTTCTGGGGATCCAGTTTGCAGTTCGCGCACACCACCTCAAACACCGCAGCAATGGCACCAAACCCTGTCCTCTCATCTATCCCGAAGAGACCATTCAGCACCCCGAGAAAGCCAACTTTGTAAACTTTCCTGCCGCCAACTTCTACCGGCTCGTCATCCTCCCACACGTCGTGGACGGCCCCTGGGATTTGATCCATACTAACCTGGATCTCCTCATCTTTGGCCAATTCATCATTACAAGGAACCTTTGCTGCTCGCAACGCAGCCATCGCCTCCGGATCAGCCTTGACCGCCCGATTGAGAACATTCAATGCGTCAGCGATACTGATGTTCTTTCTAATAGTCACTCCGCCACCTTACAGAAGATTTGCACCCAGTCATGACCATTGGAGCATTCGGAAGATTAACATGGTCTTCATCTTGCTTCACCAAGGGCCTGTCCAAGATTTCATCGATCCACCCCATCATCTCGTCGGACATACCTGTGCCGATCTGTTTCATCAGCGCCGCCTTGAGATTGTCACGCTGGTAGATCACCTCGGCGAGCTTGATACCTGTCGACTCTTGGATCGCCATTTTGTGTGTCACAAATTGAGACCGAACCAGCCGCAATTCCTCCCGGACCTCATCCAGTTTTTCGCGAAGCAATTTATTGTCTTCGTTTTTAGACGACGCCTCTGTTGCCAATCTAACAAACTCGTCACGATTGATATGAACGCGCTCCCCCCCATCAAAACGGGCATCCATCAACACGGCAACCAACGTGGACATCCCTATCTGCTTGCGCTTGAAATCATGCCGCTCATCAGACAACTGTGTCTCCAGTTCTCTGATATGCAACCCGAGCTTATCATTTTCGTTCTGCAAATCTCTCTTCTCCAGCAATACACGCCGAACATCCTGTCCCACCACGTCCTCTTTTGACTTTTTTTCTTCGTCTGACATCACAATCTCCTTTGTTCCTTTATTTTCTGCAGGCACTCCCACGCATGCTTATTCCATCTTGCATCGATCAACGCATTGTGCGCGCCATCTGGATCCTTGGGCAACTCAGAACGCTCCACATTCATCCAGAACATCTCCTGTTTAATGTCGAGCGTGTACCAGGGCATCCCTTTGGGCAGATCGATCATCATCCCGAAGATCCAGCACAGGAGGACGTGATCGTAGTCGGCGTAATAGCCCCACAGCTCGACCGGATCTTCTTTGCTAGGCTTCAAGAAGTCTAACAAAGCACTTCGGATCTCGGGCATGCGCTTCCAGGCTGGATTGTACCCACATGCGATGTCGCCCTTGTCTGGCAATTTGCAAATGACGTTTTTACGCACCCACTCGTTCGCCCTGCTCATGTCAGCGTCTAGATTGATCGCGTAGAACTCGCTATTATCCTCGCCAACCACACCGATCGATATCATCTCCAGAAAACCGGGCTCCTCCATAAACTCAAAATCGTAAAAAAACCGTCTACTCATCGTACTCCTCCCATTTCGCAATCACGGGCTGAACCTCAATATTCTCCCGCTCTTCTTTATCGGTCACGCCGCCCCAGAAACTCTCCCCAGATGAGCAATACACGTCGCTGTTGTTCCCCATGGCCCATCTAATCTCCGGCCCAGGAACATTCGTCGAACCAACCGCTTCAAACTGTCTATACTCCGTTTTGAAGCACAGACTGTCGCCGTGTAAGAAGAACCCAGGCGGACACTCCCGAATCGAGCAAGGCCAACCATCCGGCTCAAGAATCAACCGTCTCATCTGTTGCCTTCCGCGAACTTGAGTTCGCAACCTTGAGTTTGCATACCGGACACCTTTCATCCATCCTTGAATACCGATCCCCGCATGATCGGCACGTCTCTATCGCCTCATCCTGTCGATGCAGCAAATCCAACAATGCCTCTCGCGCTTTGGCTCGCGGAACAACTTCAACATCCCACCCTGGAGTCAGGAACAGAACCGTCACGTTCTTCCCGGTGGACTTATTGACCTCACGGATCCCCTTTCGGAGCCTATTCCACAGCGCCTTCTGCCACTGGTAGCTCGGCTCTTCCACCCGGATGACGATCAGATCGCCGTCTCCCAGGTTGTGGGACTCGGAGTTCTCCTCCAGCCATGCCCGGATCTCAGATTCCTGCCCCATGCTCCATCTCCTTGATTTGGTGTGCCGTATTGATGAGTATTTTCATCAGTTGTGGGCTCATCCCAAAACGCACCTTATTCTTCCGGAGGCTTTCGAAAATATCCCCGTCGCCACGTTTTACTGCCGCCATCCAGTCGCAAATCATCTCAACTATCGCAAACAAACCCATGTCTTCCAGGTCGTCTCCGTGCTCGGGATGATGATCGTTGTTCGCGTAGTGGTGTTCCAGCGCCGGTCCCATGTCCTGCAACACAACCTTGTACTCAGGAGATCCGTACGTCAGTAGCCGCAACAATGGCGTCACCCTGATAAATGTCTCACGCTCCGGATCCTCCATTTTTGAAGCATCGTGAACCATAGCTCTCCGTAAAAGCTCCTGCGCGAACATCATCATTATCTTAGACACCTCCTGCTGGTGCTTGCGTGTCTCGGCCTCGAAGAATAGTTCCTCTTTGCTCATATCTTCATTCGATTTCGTCATAAAATTCTCCCACGTTAATAGCCTGCGGAACAAAATCGAGAGATCCCTCTTCAATAACATCCACGCAAGTCTCGTTGATTCTAGGACGATATGTCCTGACGAACAGAAATCCATCCTTCTCCATCGCCCACACGGGAACATTGAATTTGTCCCACTCTGGAAGGAACCCGCTATCCTTCGGCCAGCACAAGATCCACATCTGGTTGTGCTTGTCGGTCCATTCCTTCGCTAGAGGCATATGACCAGCACGATTAAAACCAGTCGGAAGCCCTATAGCAAAACTGCCAATCTGCGGCGACATAGTACCAACGACATGATTCCTACAACCTGCAGCCTCGCCCCATTCAATCGGCTTATAATGCCCACACGTCGTGTCCATTCCTGAAGCACATCCAGGGCACACGAATTTCTTAATCATCTCAACATCATTCATCCGTCAACTCCTCAGCAGCAACAAAAACGACTCAGTCTTCATATCGAATGGTCACAGTTAACACTTTGTCGTCTTTCTTCTTCTTGACCTTCTCCGCCCAGGCCATAATCGTCCCTGTCCTGGTGTCGGAATCAAACACGCGCACCTTGTCATAACGAACCTCGCGGCAGTTCCATCCGTAGAGCGCAGTGGCGATGATTTTCTTAGGTTCCATTTCAGCCCTCCACCGGATTTACGTCGAGCACGATGAGGTGCATGTACTGCACGTCGCTGACCTGCCTGGAGTAACGATGGTACGCCTTTATCTGCTCGCGCTCCCTGCACGTCACATCGACCGTGACGCAGACGTACGGCTTGCCCGTCTCGGGATCCCATTCGATCTCCGCCTTGGGATCACCAATCACCTCGAATGCCTTCCTAGCAGCCTCTACGTGCGCATCGACAGCATCTTTCCACTTCGAAGCCCCAGCTATCACCCGTCGATTGTGCCGCATCTCACGCTTCAACTGCTCGTTCCTGCTCTCCATCGCTTCCCTCAACTCTTCAACACCGATCATATCATCCTCCTTACACACCTCAGTCAGGTGGTTATTTAGCAATTCTTTTTTTCTTCCTCGTCCAATAACTTCTCTACGTACCGCCATACTCTCATCATCAAGTCAACAACCGGAGGCTCGATAAACATCATCGCAAAACTCTCGTCCTGGGGCCTCAGATCACTGACCGCATCAATGGCAAGCCTCCGCTTCCTCTTCTTCCAACATTTGAGACCCTCGTCCATCTCCCACCCGTGAGCCTGAAGTGCTCGAAATTTACACTCGAAGAAAACTCGCGATCTGACCATAACAGCATTGAGATCTCCATCACGCCAATGTCCATCTGTATAGATACTTAAGGCCATCTTCTTGGCTCGGACAGTGGCCACCTCATCTAACGCAACGGCCTTCTCTCTCCCTTCGAGTTCCACCTCTCCAGGAGTTCCAGCAGTGTCACTTGTCTCCACCCTGGCCCCTTCGTCCTCGCAGCTTCCAGGATCTGATTCACAGTCGGATTCGCCCCCACTCTGCTCCGAAACTCCGTCACACCTTTCCGTGCAAACCCCTCGATCAATGTCATCTGCTCCTGGCCTATAGTCTTCATTCTCAACCTCCGCTTGGTAAAGCAAGTCGTTAATCATCATGATAAAATTGGACACATCAGCGCATTCCTCGCGAACCGATCTGATATTCTCCAACTGGACATGCGCCAAAATGCGACCCTGACCATCGATCACCTTCGGAAGCACAAGAGACAATTCACGAACCTCATCGTAAACCCTCGCCAGGAGCGACCCAGGAAGATCTCTGGCCCACCCGCGCTCTCCGCGCAGTTTGTCGTGTTTTCTCAGCTTAGCTTCCTGCAACAAAGCCAGCCGAATCACCGGCTCCCGAATATCGCCAACAGTCAACTTCTTCATTTACTCACCTTCTTCTCAGCGCGTCGGATTCGCGCTTTGATCCGCTTCTCTTCAGCTGCCAAATCCTTCACGCGATGTTGAATATCGTCCAGAGCCTCTCGGCGGTAGCGAAACTGGCGCTCTTTGTTAGCGTACTGAAGGAGCACCTCGACAGGATCAAGTATTTCCTCGCAGTCCCGGCACTCTACACGCCGCAGCTTTGGATCCACCCGCACCCGGGTATGCCTGCACTCATTGATCATACGCGGCTTAATGTCGAGTCGCGCCGAGCCGAAGTTGCCAACGACAACCTCCGCCAGCTTATCTTCATCGCTCATGTGTACCCCTCAAACAAAACGGGCCGTAGAGACTTCTTCAAATAAAGAGGATGCTTTGGATGGCCAGCAGCAGTAATTCCGAAACAATACATCTCCATATCCTTCGCAGCCAACAACATTGCAACTTGGCGACCACGATCAAGATGGCCACCATGAGATCCCCAGCATAATACAATCAGATCACTCTGCTTTGCAACATCAATGATCGCGTTGTCATTGTCCGGACCAACCGGATCAGGCTCTGCCTTCATCACCTTCGGGTCAGTAGCCCGGAACGAGAAAATGTTCAGCATCACCATCCTGCCATACCCCCACGCCTTCGCATAGTTGACACAACGTCTAACAGTGGGGTCGTTCTTCTTTTCGTCAGCGGTCGACGGGTTGAGACCCACAAATACCGCGCAGCCCTTGGTGCTATCCCACTCGCGCCACAGCCTATAACGGTGCCGACGATCAATGCTGAAATCGGCACCTTCCCCCGCAACGTCGAGCAGGTCTAGCTGTCTATCAATGGAGTTTCTTCTCACACTCATGTCCTGGCCCCGGACCATGGTATCCGTACCGATGACAAGTCCCGATACTGTTCACTGGCAATTCTGCGGCCTCCCACACGGGAGCTTTTCCAGATCGAACTCACCCGTCATGACACGTACCGGGCAAATCGCCTCGCAGCTGTCTTGGCTTGTCCGAGTTTCTCTATCTTGATCTTGCCAGCCTTTACGAACGGGGTCTTGTCAGTCTTGAGGTACCGCTCCGCAAACATCATATCACCAATCCCAAACCCACAAGCTGCTCTGTGGCTCCAACCGTACCACTTCTGCTCTTCCTCATTAAATCCAATTGAACAACAATTGTTCACTGCCCCTTTTGGGTCGGCTAGTTGTACCTGCCTGATGCCGTGCTTGATGCACAGATAGCGAGCCATCTTTGCGTCCCCCATGTATTGCCCATTGAAGTCAGAGTAACAGCAGACCATATCCAGCTTGCCGTCGCCCCCATACGCAGAAGTGTCGCGCAACTCCCGGCAGTAGAAATACCCCGGATAGTGCCTGCAAAACAACGTCTCTATAACATTCGGCAAATGTTTAATTTCCTCTTTCTTAATCGTCATTTTCTGCCTCCATCGAATCATATGTCGCATCAAAGATATCCGGCTTGCACGGATATCTCTCACCTTGGACCCCGGTAATAATCCAGTCTCCAGGACAAACAATGTGTCCACCCTCCAGCGTATCAACCCATCCGTGACGACGCATAATCTCTCCGCACTTCTCACATTTTTTATCACCATCGCATTCCGGCCTACGATAGCGCCTTACAACCTTCCCCTCGGGTATGAACCCTTCCTTATCGTTCACATAGATAGGCTCAGAATCGTCCTCCGGATGATCTCCGTTCTTGAACCACTGCGTAGCATCAATTACAACCGGCTTCTTTCTAAACTTTGACATCTTTCGACACTCCCTTTTCATTAATAATCGACATTACCTGATTGCCCTTCTTCTTGATACTAAGCGACACGGCAAACAACTCTTCGGCAATCCACTTGATCGCCTGATCTCGCGTCTCACACAACCAAAGAGCATTGACTACGTGCACATTGCCATCCGACTTGAATGCCACTTGAGCCCTCTGGGCATCCCCTTCTTTCGTGGCAATAAAACGAAGGAAAACCACCTCCTTCGGACGATAGTCAGCCTCCCAGATCAGAGAGGGACTATCTGAACCAACATGCATTACCCACATCCGATCCCCAAACTCCATCGCTTTCAATTTCTCTTCACACATCATGAGCCTGCCTTTCCGCGAACTTAAGTTCGCTCTTCATTGCTGATTTCAACAATTTTCTGGACTATCTCGTTCGACCGCCCCTCACGCCTCTTGTTCTCCATGACTCCGTGCTCCTCTAATCTTGGGCTTAAATAACGACCTACGTAAGAGATTGATACTAGTAACAACTGCATCTTTAGGCCAACCCCTGTCACGGATGATATCCTCAATATCAGGAACAGGTCCTATTTGGGTATGTATCGAATTCCCTATTTCACTACCATTGCGCCATGCAATAAAATACGTGTACCACATCTAAACGCCTTCCTTTCTCATACACAGTCATCAATCCTCCTTCACAAAATCAGCATCATCTAAGGATCCTGCAAATACGTTACGTCCACGAAGATTCAACGGTGCCCCATTATCCGATGGCATAAACCATGATTCGCGTGGAACTGTGCCCTTCTGAACGTAGAAGCCGAACCTGTCCGAAAGCTGCATTCCACATGACTTACATTCCCAATGAACGATACTAGCTGGCGTAGGCAACAATTTTCCCATACGGTTTCCCGTACAGTTCTCCATGCACGTAATTTCGGAGCCGACCCTATTCATCGAGGCACCGCACTTGCACTTTCTGGTGTCTATCTCAACCATCTTTCGCCATCGGAACCTCGATGCCGCGCTTCACGCACTCACGCCTACTCTCACTATCGAACATAAGCTGCTCCCCTCTCCGCGTGACAATGATCGGCTCGCCCTCCGGGAACTGGTCGCCTAAGTTGCGGAGGATCTCCCCGACAATCTTCACGCCTCCCAGCCAGTAGACGTCCGTGTCCGGATCGTAGTTGAGGCCCCCGTCCCGAACCTCCATTATGCGCTCACGCGCAGCCTCATCGACCATCTCCCCGTACAGTGCGTCGAACTTGGTTCTCTTTGCCACAGTGTCCTCCTACCTGCGCCACCCGGCGCGATGGGCTGTGACGATTATCTCGCACAGCTCTCTTGCCGCGTCCCCGGTGAGCGCGGTGATGTTCTCTTCGCTCGAATGAAAGACGTCCTCGTGTGCGCCCTCGTCGGACACCGCGAAAAACCAGTCGCCAATCAGCGTCGCCCCGCACGACTCACACTCTCCATCGGGACCTTCATTCTCATGGCCGCACTCGTCGCAGGGGTGGTGCCCCATGCTCTCAACGTGAGCCAGGTACTTGTCTTCGGTAGTGAACGAGCAGTCGTCGTTCAAGTCCCCGTTCCATTTAAAATCAGTCGCCATCCAGCCCTCCTAGTCGTCTGCTATTGCCTTATCGACATCCCATCTCAGTAACCAGCATCTGCTCATCATGAAATCGGCTGCGTCCACTCGCTCACGACCATAGAGTTCACTAATAGAATCGCCAATGATCTCACAAGCCTCTGCGAGAGTGTCCCTGGTGATATCTCTATCGCACGTCGGGCGCTCTGGACAAACGGGACACTGGACTTTTTCCGGCACCTGTGAACACTCTGGAAACACCCTATCCCCTCCGACTACCGTCAACCCGACTCCAATGGTCAGCGTCAGGATAACACCTAACGATATCAACAATGAAGTCGCTGTAAGAACAACCCCCAGCGATATAACCACCATTGCCCTTGCTCCTTCAGCCTTCTTGTTTTCCTGTTCTCGTTCTTGCTCTTCATTCATCTAGTCCTCCTTTATTATTGCAGACATTTCCAGTTTTATTCGTGACTTCTTCTCCCGGTACACCACCTCGATCAGATCGCGGTGAATCACCTCGTCTCCGTCCAATTTTGAGGACGCATGCGCGTAGTACTTTAGCTGTCCCAGCTTCTGCCGGTCGGACAGGATTGCCAGCGCCCCACGGATCGACGCCGTGTTCCAGTTGTGAACCTTCTCTGAAACCACCGGAGCCTCATCCGACCCTATCTTAAAATTAGATCCGACCATGTCATCCTTCCTTTACAACTCTAGACTGACGATGCTTCCGCCACTTCTCGAACGCCTCCAGAAGACCAACATCACTGGGTCGCAGATCAAAAAGACCATTCGTTTCATCGAACTCGATTTCGGAACCAGTAATCTTCCGTGCCGTGCTTCTTCGTAAACCCACGATGGTACATCAGTCCACACCCAGGGCAATGATATGTGTTGTACGCAGCAACTAGCCGGTTGGGGATCTTCGTAAAGCCGCGCAGGGTGTACTCGCACGATACATCCCCGTCGATCCACTCCATCTTGCCGCCGCACTTACACTTCACCCCGAAATCCCGCGCAGGATGATGTCATTTTTCGTGATCTTGCGGACCCTGAACCTGCCGCCATTCACCTCGACGATCTGATTGACACGAAATAGTGCCACGCCCTTGCGGACCGCCGTCCCGTTCCCATGGACCACGCCTTCGACTTCACCCTTTTTCAGCTTATCGTAGATCTCCTGGTTGATCATCTCCATACGACCCGTCTCCGGATTCTGCATTTATCTCCTCCTTATGTATCCATCCCCAGACCTTTTTGGCCCAGCGTTTTCCCTTCCAACGGCGGACATGAAACCCGCTCACGGACCCCGGCTGAAACTCCACCCGATCAATGGTGCTGAAATAATGACAGTGCGAGTTCTCCTCGATCGTCTTCCGCATTGAAATCATAAACCCAGCCGTCCCCTCCACCAGCAATGGTGGACCTACCCAGTAGCATTCTTTGCCCCTTAGACGGTACGACAGCGCCCTCACATGCCTCGCGTAAGTCTTCGGCGGAGTTCGGCACGAGTTCATCCCCAGGGACACCACAACGGCATCCACGCGGCTCTCCGCGAGGTACATCTCGAAGTCGGCATCCTTGGCCCAGGAACTTGCACGACCACCAATAGTTGCCTTGGTCGTGACGTGCGCCCCGGCATCCTCGAATCTCTTCCGAAGCCCCATCTCCAGACCCGATCCCTCTCCAACGAGAGAATCGCCCAGGATTAGGATGTCCTCGTTTTTCCACCGGGAAACGTCTCCTGCCAACGCAATGCTGACCGCCAGCATTATCGCCACGCACATTACCATACTCAACCGCGTCATCTCAACACCTCTCTCTCAGTACCTAGCGTTTTGCCGTCGAATCATATCGGCCCACGGCTCGTCGTAGAGCACCTTCTCGATCTCGGCGAGACGCTCCTCGATCGACAGCGCAGCCAACCCGGCAAGATGCATTCTTTTTTCCTTGTCCGCCTTCTCGGCTCGGCACTGGCCACACACCGATGGAGGCGGATAACCAGATCCCACTGGCTCATACTTTGTCTTCCCACACTCCAAGCAGGTTATTTGCACAATCATTGCCATCTCAATCCTCCTCTTGCGAACTTGAGTTCGCGTTCACTATCGAAGTGGTGGCCCCAAGACAAAAGAAGGTTACTTACGAACCGGCTTGTCGAGCTTCTTTCGGCCAACTCCTCCACACTCCTCACAAGGCACACCCTTTTCAAAACCACGCGTCTCGCACTTCGTACAGTCCTCGTGCGTAGCCATGATCCCGTGACGCAACATATAGGCCGCAAGATCACCGGCCATCTCTTCTATCACGGCCTCCTGCTTGAGAATCTTATCCGTCAGACCGACTTGCTCCGCATCTAGCCGTTGGCTATTCTCGACCTCCTCCTGGATCCGGTTCCCGAACTCGTGCTTGGCATCCATCCAATCAGCGACGTGAGCCTCAGCCTTGCGCTCTGCAAAGTCCAGCCTCTTCTCCAAATCATAAATCCTGTCCCGGCGCTCCTCGGCAATCTGCAGGGCATCATCACGGCGCTTCCGGACGATCTCAAGTTCGTTAAGCACCTCAAAATACCTCTTCACGAAACCATCCAAATGCTCGGCAGACTTCAAATCAACACGCACTCCTTCGGAGGTCTGGTTGTCTCCAAAGCAGTACACGTTAAAAAACTCTTCAATAAAACCAAGGTTTCCTGTAGCTACTTCATCCCGTAACTGCCTAAGATGTCCAAGAAGTTCATCGAGAACAAACCTGTTCTCGCTGCTCAATCTCATGTTCCTAATCGAATTCTCAATATTGATACGCATGTTCATGTTTCCTCCTACAAGTACTTCTTCAGCATCTCCACAACTATCTTGGAAACATTGAGGACGTACTTTTTGTCATTCTTTTCTAGGGCCTGGAGCGCGTCCCGATGATCCTTGAGAAAGTCCCCCCGAGCATCATCAATGAAGAACCTGATATACTCCCCCAACTGTGACGGTTTATCAATCTCCCCCTCCTTGGAAAATATGCCCTGCAGCCTCTCATCGGTCAGGTAGGACTCGAACTCATCACGGACAACCTGGACCTCGGGAGCAATTTCCACCGGAGGTTTCTTTGCCTTGGCTTGCTGTTTTTCCTTAAAGTCCTCGCCCTTCTTCTTGATCATAAAGACCGACCCCTGCTCGGTGGAGAACATCTTGTGCAGTGGCTTAATCACCACGCCTTCGCACAGGTTCTTCCCAGCCTGAACATCACTTGGCCCCTCCCGAGAATCAAAAGCAATGTCAAACTCCATCGCCTCCTCCAAACCATCGACCGTCGCCATGATTGGAACAAGAAACTTCTCCAACCCCAGAATTTTCATGATCTCGATCATGTCGCCTGATGGCTGCATCTCCTCGTCCTTGCAGAGATCATAAAACAGGATCCTTTTCTCGGGACCGTAATCAACACCCTTCTGGACACCAGCACCGAACAACTCCCCGTACAAATGGTAGGTCGCATCGTCGAAGACCGCCTTGTCACTCCAGGTCCTAATCAAATTCTTGTAATCATCTCTTCCCAGGATGCCACGGGACGGGATTACGCTGCTCCTAATCCCCTCCCATTTATAGATGGAGTCTTTAATTGCTTCTGTTTCTTTTGACATTATTCTACCTCTCCTTTTTTTTAACCCTTCTCAAAACAATGTCCTTCTTTTTTATCCTGTGGACGCGAAACAGGCTCCCTTTTAATTCAATCTCTTCTCCAACTCGAAAAGTCACTGTCCCTGCTGGAATTTTTGACACGTCACTGAAAAAAGCACCTCTTGCATATTGCCCTTCTTGCAGCTTTTCGATTTGGTTGTACAAATCTTCTGATATTCCTTCGAAATTTTTCGTTTTATGATTCTGCATTTTCTCTCTCCTTATTCCGTCTTATTGTATAAAACTTCCCACCAAGACACATATCAATACCTGTCTTAGCTTTGTATTCTATTTCTTGTCTATGACACCAACTGCAAAAAATCGAAGTGGCCACAAAACCTACCAAAATACCAATTACAAAACATTCAACCATCATACACTCTCCAACTTCTCTTCATACCAAGGTCCCTAAACCTCACCGCATTCACTACATCGCGGCCAACCGTCATAACCCGCATGAACGTCGTCCCCAGACTGAACGGTGTCTGTCGAAAAGCACCTGGGACACTGCTTATAGGTATCTATCGCCTCTTTGTGCGGCATCTTGTCTATCTTCTTTTCCAGGCACATGTGTTCCCTGTTAGCGTCCTCCTTGTTGTCAAAGAATTTGGTACCCGCTTTCAATCTACTTTTATACCAAAACAGATTCCCTTCCTTAACAAAGAAATCCTCACACGCCTCCTCAAATGTCCTAGCAACTTGTTTGCCGTGGAGTCTTGCTGAGCCTGACTTGCCACAACCGGCAAAGTTATAGCTTTCCTGCCAAATCTCGAAAGTTGGCCACTCCTCGGCGCTTAACGCTTTTTGCTCCTGTAGAGCGGCACGCAGATCAGCCTTCAGTTTTTCGACTTTAGTATTAACTCCTCGAAGTCGAGGAGATTCTTTGATTTCTTTTCTACCTGTTCTACTTACCATCAACATCACCCATCTGCACGATCCACGAAAGATTTTGAATTGCATCGTCGACAATCGTTCACAAACCTCCGCATCCAATAATGCGACAATCGTTTCGCCTTCTTGGGATCATTCGTATAGCCCCAGTCAACACCCCCCTCACCCGGAATCTCAGAAACATAATGAATACTATTATCCCCCAAGAACCTGCTGCAAATATAACTATCCACTCTTGTTTTCATCGCTTCCTCCATTTAAGAATGATGTCGCAGGACTCCTCGGGGGTTCCCACATCCCGCACATTCAGTGGCCACAACTCCCGACACTCGCTCGATGTACCGTCGCCGTTGTCCAGCCACACCTCCGTGTCATCACCCATCCCATTCACCTCGGGCAGATCCTTGACCCACTTTTTGAGCTGGCGAACTGTAATACAACCGTCAACCTTCAGAAATTCAGGCAACATTCACTCCCTCTTTATTGTCGCTTTCCTTTTCCTTGTCACTATCCAGAGCAAGCTGCGCGATACACACTTGCATCATGGCGCATGGCTCGCAAACTGTTACTGTCACCGGTTCCATCAGCGGCATCGTCATCTCCTCATCTGTACCCATGACGCTGGCAATCGCACTACTGCCAAGCAGTGCAGCCAGCCCGTCTTGACGTTGGATCACGTCGGATTTTAATCCGTGACGTTCTATGCGTACTGTCCAGAACATCGGCAGTCCCGTATGTCCAATTCTCTTCTTACATACTCCACACTGTGCATGTTTCCGTAGTTCTTTTTCTTTCATTTTCCCCTCCCCGTGGTTTTCAATGTTGCATTTGTGATTACTTGCTACAGTCCTCTGTTAGCCCTGCCACACACTGCTATTCCCCTCGCCCAAAGATCGCCTTGATCTCTCGCCTCCGTCTCCGCATACGGCGACCACATGCTTTCCGGTCCAAGCACTCGCACGGCTTCCCGTGATGTATGACAGCCTCAATGTTCAGCAAAACTTCTGGATATTTACTACCACACCGAGCACACTTCTTTCCTGCATGCACCTCGGACTTGCAAAGATTTTCATTGGACCCCATCAGATGTCCACATTCGCCAGAAGGCACATCAGCGTATCCTTCACGTGAACTTCGGCAACATTGCCTGCATACGTGGCGACCTTATCCCGCAGGTCCTGCATGGCCTCTCGGTATCGCTCGATAGTCTTTAGCAACTTGTCGTTTTCTTTTTCCAGTTCCAAGAACGCATCTGCCAACGGCTCGAAATCATCATAGGCATCACCAATATTATCCCACAACTGCGCATACTTACTGGTACAGTCAAACTGATCACGGACCACGTCATCATCCCAATCGTCTTCGATTTCCTCTGGATAGTCCTCGCGCAGACCTTGGACATAATCCGCATCTACTAACTTCGGATACCAAAATTCTTTTTTATACTTTGACATTACTTACCTTTCGCAATTGCAAGATCGGCTCGCAGGTTATTGACCGCGTTCTCTACATGCATAACCGCATGCACATAGCTCTTGTCCTCCCATTCAAACAAATCAGCCAGTACCCTCACTAATTCGTTCCTCTGCTTCTCGATCTCCCCCCAGGACTCAGCAACCTCTCTCAAGTGATCCGCAACATACTGTGAACCCTTCCCTCGCATGAAAGCCTGCAGCCCAGCCACATCCATACAGCGCCGTAACCGCTCCACCTCTGCCTCCAGCCCCGCCACCTCACGCTTTGTAGCGTGGATCTCGTAGTCCATACAGACCGTCGCCGAGCGCCCCTTGCAGAACGGGTTCTTGTCAGTATTTTCATGCTTACACGTTGCACACAGGAACTTTTCAGCCCTCTCTCGGTCCTCGTCCTCCTCAACAGCAGCGACAAACTCATCCTTAGAGACCTGCTTTGGACCGTCCCCCGTTTCCACGATATGCATCAGAGGCTTGTCGGTAGAGACCCCCTTCATCATGCACGACTCACACTGGAGCGGATCCCCTTCGTTACCGTAGAAGTCGAACGACGGAATACACCTGGTAACAATGCCACAATCGGCACACTTACACATCTGGTGCCGCAGATCTCCTGTCCTGTGTGTAAAAATCTTCTCCTCGCTCATCATCTGCCTCCGTAAATCAGCTCACAAACCTTCGCGCACTTCGCCACACCGCACCAGCATCTAATCCTCCGCGTCAAAAACCCTCCGACCTAATGGCACCCATCAAATCCTCGATACGGATCCTCTTCTCATTCAAATAGGCCAGCGCACTCACCTTCGCTGATTCGTAAGTCTTGAAGATATGAATATAATCCATGTAGATCCGCTCCTGAGCATCCATTGACGCCTTCGCCTGCATCGGAACCGTAACCAAAAGATCGGCGTTCCATGAGCGCGCCATCGACTCGTACTCCTTCACCCGATCCTCAATCTCCTTCCGGATCTTTTCAAGATGCTCTTCGACGCACTCACTGTCGGGCACACTGATCTGCGAGGACGGCACAAAGACAGGCCCCTGCGGAACCCTCGACACCAGCCGGTACTTGCAAATTACCACCGTCGGCTCGGGCCATCCTCTCACCCTGCGATTCACCACAAACACAATATCGCCAACCTTCAACTCTTCTTTCCAACTCATTCTGCAACCTCCAACACCAACAACATTGCTCCATCTTAGAGCCGTTCATCAACACGATCTTTTTTTTCAGCCCAAACATCCCCTTCTGGCAGACCCAATTAACAAAAACACTGGTTTCAGCCACCTGGGTTTTGTTGTGGTGGCGGAAGTCCCAGGAGGTCTCTTCCTCTTTGCACGAGGTACGCCCTGACAGACTGAGGCATTGTTCCGTCGGGATAGACCAAGTGATTCTGCTTAATGGTAAGAAGTACTCCACTCTCTAGATTTCTTGGTACGCGCGCAGCTTCCATCCAAAGGCCCGGCGCGAACCAGATCATATCCCAGGGGTCCTTCTCGTCCCCCGCATCCACCAGGATCTCCCGGGGCACAGAGGGCCACGCAGAGACCGCCCGCGCCACCACAGGATCGGTCAACAGATTGACCTGCATCAGGCTCCCTCCGTGCTCGCTCTTGAGCACAGCCACAGCCTCCTTGAAGGCAGCCTCAGCCCGGTCCCTAATCTCCTTGAGATACTCGGGATCTACTTCAATATCTTCTTCTTCCACCGTGTTGTTTTCCGCAACTTTAGGATCTTCCATTATGCCCTCCACCACCATCTTGATGGCGTTCGTCAACAGGCTCTATTTCTCGGGTTTCCTCGTCTTCGGCTTGCCGGTGTCCTTGTCCTGATCTAATGCAAGATCCACCCACTGAGCACTGTCCCCCTCGCGGATCGGGCTCACGCTTGTCAGATCAAAATACCTCTGGCAAATAACGTCACAGTATCTGGGATCCATCTCAGATCCAAAACCGCGCCTCCCTGTGCGCTCTGCCGCAATGATCGTCGTGCCACTACCCATAAATGAATCCAGCACAATATCGTCCCGCAAGGAGCTGTTTTTGATCGCCCGCTCGACCAACTCGATGGGCTTCATGGTATTATGGGACATGCCAATCGCTGTCTGAAACGTATGACATCCTTCAACAACCAAGTTGCACACAACACCATTATATGGAGATTTCTCGACGCTCATGATACGCCGCGTGAAACACTCCACACCATCGTATTCGAAGAAATGATACGCTGGACACTTGCTCCGCTGAGGCGAAACAAAAACAACATAGCAAGGCAGCGTCTCTTTAAAAATCCTATCACCAATTCCAGCCCCAGGAGGAGCATTGTGAATATTTGTCGTCGTCCTGAAACCGAGAGACTCTGCCAACATAGCCACCTGAGCCGCAAGGAAAGGAGACACTGTCTTGCACACACGGTAGTGCCGTATATTGCTCCCGTCTCCAGCCATATACCCATCCAACATCGCAGATCGAGTCTCCTCCGACCACTGGTCAAAGCGAGGGAACATCTTATTTGCTGCCCCACGCCCGCACATTTTCTCAAGACGATCCCCCCAATCACTGTCGAAGAAAACAACATTCATCCCATTGCCGTGATTGTCATACACGGAGGCCTTCGCCTTAAATGCCAACTCCAATAACTTCACCAGATGACCCTCTTTGACATGCAACGAAAAACGAGGAAACTGCTTCTTCCCGTTCCCAGCCTTTAGGAATGATCCTTCTGCAGCAAATAATCCTATGGCCCAAGCTTCATCAACAGAAGGGCTACGCCCAACACCGCACTCTAGTTTCGGCGTCAAAACATAGTCTCCAGCCAGAAGATCCGAAGCCTCAACAAATCTCGGATCATCATACTGCCCACTCCCTACACGCCTACGAATCAGGAATGGGTGATTATGTGTTGCCGAAACCGACAAGGAAGACCCAGAAACCGAGATATGAAAAATATCCTCTTTATACTCGTGCACCGTCACATTCTTTACAGAATGAAACTTGCCATCGTGACCAAACACAGAATCACCAATGCCAACGTCAGATATCGGCTGATATCCCTTGTCTGTTACAATCATGCTATCCGGAGAGAGACACGGATGTAAATCGTTCTTTCTCGGCTTGTCGTAATTCCAAACGTCCGCCTGATCCCGATCCCCACACCAGTGTCGATCCGTAGCTCCCTCTCTCCATCCGTACAAGATCGGCTCGTACTGCCGCTGATAGTCCGAGCGACCTATCGTAAATGTATTCTTGGCCCAGATGATGAACGTGGACCAGTGTCCACCGGCCTCTCGGAACGTTCCCTGCAAAGTATCCAGCTCCGACGAAGACATGCAAATATAGATCGCGCCTTCACAGACCGGCAACATCGCCTGCATAGTCTTCAGCAAGAACGGACGGAATTCCTCACCGAGATCGTCATTCTCGATCTCCCGATGATTCCCGCGCAGTTTATCCTTCATTGTCTTGCCATAGGCCACGTTATACGGAGGATCCGTGAAAATCATCTTGGCAGCCTCTCCATCCATAACCTTGTCAATCACCGCGCGGTCCGTCGAGTCTCCACAAATCAACCTGTGAGGCCCCATCTTCCAAACGTCTCCCAGGCTCGTGATAGCAGGGACTGTGTCCGGGTCCGGAGGATCTGGCGGCTCTGCGCCCCCCTCACCCTGGCCGTCCTTGTACTCGGAGATTAACCATTCGACCTCCTCGCGCTCGAACCCGATCCCAGCAATGGCCTCGTCACCCTCTTTCAACATGGCTTGCAAGTGAACCGCCAAAGCATCGTCGTCCCACTCCGACACAATCTCACCTAAGCGGTTGTCAGAGATATTGAACCCGGCAGCCGTCACGTTGTCATCATCGGCCCAGATCACCGGAATATGCATCAGACCAATGTCCTGACAAGCATACAAACGCTGATGCCCCGCCTCAATAATCCCGGTCCTTTTGTTAACCAAAATAGGCCAACGAACTCCAAACCTCTGAATCCCGGCAACCAGCGTCTCCAACGACACAGTCTTCCGGGGATTCGACGGATCAGGCTTCACTTCGCCAATCGGCTTAAGCAACGGAATCAAATCCGGAAGCACTTCAATGTCACGCTTTGCACCCTTCAAATAAAAACGCTCTCCGCGCTTATCATACGGTTCACCCATTATGTTCTCCTGTTATTAGAGGGGGGAAGGAACTCAAAAAAAACACAACATAAATCAACATTCAACAATCTCCAGCTTGGAAGACGTTACGCTTCCACCGCGCATTTGTCAACAAGAATCAAAAAATGAAGATGCGAACTCAAGTTCGTCGCTCATCACTCCTTCTTAGGGATATTCATCTTCTCACGAATCGCAGACAGATCGTCTTTCTGGTCATCAATCTTGTCGCCGAGCTTCTTGACGTTCTCTTTTAATTCCCCCTGGACTTCCTTGATGGTGTCGAGCTTCGTCTCGTGGACACTTTGATCAGTATGCATCTCCTGTTGCTGATCACCAATCCTCTGAATCCCGTCCGAATTCCTTGAAACGCGAACGTTCATATTTTGAAAACTGAAAAACAGCGCTCCAGAAGCAAAAACAATAGGAATAAACCAAACGATTAGCTTGGCCCATGTGTCACGAGACAACCCGAGGGGACCTTTGTCATTCTTTGGAGGGAGATAGTTGCACGACGTGCAGTGTTCGGAGTTATGGTTTGATTCGTAATGCCCGACATCAGAAGGGGAAAGAGCAACGGATTCTGGGGAACCTTTCACGTCGACCTCCTTATCAATAAGAGTATCCACAATTAGATACGAAGTCCACATAAAATATGTATCAGGGAATGATGTTAAGCGCAATCAAAAAAACAGAACAGGTCGCGAACTACTCCTCGGGCTCGTCACCATCGTATTCGGCATTTTCGGATGTGCCATCGCCTTTGTCCCGACTCTCCAACTCCTCGATCAGACCGGCACCGTACGCTACACTGTCGTCTTCCTCAACGTATGCGATGAGCCGAACACCGAGGTTCTTCTCCATCTTGCGGAACACGTCTTGGATCGACTCGATTCCGGCATTCGTTCCCAAATACTCCGTGCAAATAAGATCGAGGTTGTTGCCTGGCTTCTCGCTTCCCGAGATTTCCCCAGCCTTTTCCAATGCCCGGCTGACGTTCTTGTGTTGCTCGGGGAAGAGTTTGAAATTCATTGGTTTCGGCTTCTCCTCGCCGCCCTCATCTCCTTCTCCGTCTCCACCTCCGCCACCCTCACCCTTGGCATCTTTGAGCATCTTGTCGATCTCGACAACAGATTTCCCGGCGACCTTATTGCGCCATTCAGATGCGTTCTCGACAGTCACAATGTGCATGAGCATACGAGCTTTCGTCCACCCAAGACCCCGCATCCACTGCTGAATATTGGCTGGCATTTTCTTGAACCACTCCTGCAACTGCACAAGAAACTGAGCCTTTCGGATATGAATCTGCAGTTCTTTCTCGACATATTCGCGAAAGGAATCAAAGCCCCAGTCCCGATACATATCCTCGTCGTAAGCGGTCTCCAGCACGACAGCCAGATCCCAATTCTTGTCTTCGGTCTCAGCAAGTAACCGCAGAATTTTGTCTCTGATCTCCTTGTTACCGTACTTGCTTTCCTCGTTTTCACCCTCACCAACTACAGCCAGATCCAAACCATCCTTGGTTTCGTCAACCTTAGCTTTCTTTACTTTCTTCTTTGCCACCATTGTCTATCTCCTTGTTTTGCAACCGTAAACATTCAGCAATCACATATGCATCTGCAATATTGTCATCGCTTACCTTGAAACCGCGCTCACACACGGCTTTGATTATTTCTTTCTTGCCCTTCCTCCCTTTGGAGAAGCGGCCCTTTCCAAGCACTCTCTTCCTGGCAGAAGAGGCCACGATCATAGTAGGAATGAGACCCAGAGCAAGCCACAACTGCGATTTGACAGTACCCTGAATCTCTCCGAGGTCGTTCTGTTTTCCACTCGCACCGAAAGCATACTGCTCAATGGCTATTTCGATGACATCTGCCACACGAACATGCCGTGTCTCCACCGACCGACACATTTTAACGATACCATTGGCAATATAGACCAGCCTTTCGATTTTTTTCTTGACAGATGCATCCCTCGGAAGCTCCCAGCCCCAGAGCCCATGGTCTACAACCTTACCATCCTGGTTAACCACCACCGCAGCAGCTGCCCTGACCGACAAGTCAAGCCCAATGAAAAATCGCTCTTTGCACACCATGATCATCAATACGTCCCGCAAGACAACCGGATACCCTTCGCCAGCACATGCGGCATCCCGCCAGGATCTATGGTCACTCTCTCTAGCAACCGGTGCCAAACAAAAACTTGTTCATAAATGTCGTCACTCGGGATCACGCCAACAAAGGCATACCTCGGATCGTTTCTATTGATACGGTCGAGCAGGTTCCGGCGTGCCCTCTCGCGAGAAAACAATTTCCTGTCCTTGCTCGTGCATACCGAGAAGTATGCGTTGACATATTTTCCGTACAAATCCTCACGCACCACCTTGTAGGCCACAGCGATCACAAAGTTACCAACCTCCTCGTAAAAAAGGTTGTATCCCTTGCTCAGGATCGCATCAAACACTGACTTCCTTTCTGCCTTGCGGGCATCACGAGCAACCTGCACCTCCATGTCACGTTCAATCTTGCGCCGGTAATGGATCAAGGAAAGGATCATCGCCCCTTCCTGCTTATCCTCCGGAACATTGTGGAGCCACAATGGAACTTCGAAAGGAATCTCCAACTCGTCAGCCTTCTCTCTCCCCGCCGCTATAACGGCATCTCTAATTGTTTGATTCGTCATCGTCTCTATCCTTATGTCGAGACGCCGAGATCGCAACCAAATCGTGCCCACCTCGCATCTCAGTACAAATCGCCAGCGCGTCTTCCAGGAGCACCGGCTTGTAATTCCACACGTCGACACCAACATCGACGATATTATCGAGAGATCGATACATCCCGTGAAGATGCCCATGAAGTACCGGCTTGTCCTTCGGCCACACAGTCGCGTCCGCAGGATCGTGTGTCACGAGTATCCCTCCCGGCAAGACGAGCGAAGTCGCAGCCAAAACGAAACCGCGATTCAAATACCACTTCGGCTTGAATCGATCATGGTTTCCAAACACAAGCACCTTAACACCTGGCATTTTCGAGATGATCTTCTCCACGTAATTGTCCCGCATGGGGCCAAACAATGTAAGATCCCCAGCAATAATAAACAGATCGTTCTCGCCAACACAATCGTTCATATTGCGAATCAGACCCTCATCCATCTTGGCCAAGTTCGCCCACGGACGATTACCCTTCTTCCACACAGTCTCGTGGCCAAAGTGCAAATCAGCCGTGAGCCAGATCTTATCGAACCCCATCTCTGTATAGTCAAGCGTTGGCAACATCATAGCATCCCCCATATCAACCTGCCTTTTTCTTTCGCTTTCTGACACCAAAACAAAGATCACGCCCGTCGCAGAACTTTGGTTTTCCCTTCGATTTCATCTGGCATTCCGTAAGCCGAGGCATCTCCTCTGCCGCAGCCCGCATAACAAGACGCACGCTTTCCATTGCCTCGGACTCAAGATCCTTAAAGGCCACCGTGTTCTCATCACAAACCAACGCAGTCTGATCATCACGGATCCTGTCAATAGCCGCGACCGCCAAGATGCAAGACCGAAACCTGTCCTGGATCTCCTCGATGATCGACTCGTCACGATTGACGAGATGTTCGATCATCCCAGATGCCAAACTGCGATCTCCTTTAAAAATGTAAATAATCCTAGCCTTCTGGATCCCAGTCGCCCACATCCCAATGTGAGCCTGCTCGATATGCTGAGACCTCGGCCTCCCTCCGAACTTCGGATTCAGGTCATCCTTAGCATCCAACTTCTCCGTCTTGATCTCAACAACCTCCAAGCCTTCATCAGGCCAATCGAAAATAGCGTCGATCTTCACAACCGCCCTGTAACCAGGAATCCTCAATTTCGGCTCGTCGTACTCCCACCCATCACCGGCTGGTCTCGGACCCCATCCACGCTCCAGAGATACACCATCAGGGACCTTGTTCTCAAAACCAACTACTTCCCTCTTAAATTTAGAGGTGTCATCTTCGTCGATCTGCACCCAGCGCTTCCAACGACCAAGCATGACACCATCCGGGAAGGACGCCAGAGCCTTTTGCTGCATCAGATCGTGATAAGCATGCCCCTGGTCGAAGTTCCAGAGTGTCTCAGATCGAAACATCACCTTCGGAGCATCAGCCTTCTCCTGTTGAGACGCCATCAGCGCAAACATTCTCGGACACACTTTGTGAACACCCGAGGCTCCGATCCACCATTCTTTCCAGATCGGATCGTTCTTGTCGAGGGTGACATTCGCAGCCCCTCTCTCCTCGATCCAATGCTCCTTGAGGGCCTCCACAACTTTGGTCGAGGCAATACTAATCGGTGGCAGCTCTCTTTGCTGCCTCATATGCTGACCCAACATTCAACCTCCTCCGGCAATCTATGCCGACATCAACTCTACATTTTTTCAACCGGACTTCTGCATCCCAGCCTTTTTGTCAATTTCATTAACCCGGAAAGTAATATGACATACGGATTCGTCATCACTGATTCCTCCGTAAAACTGCGAGAGATGCCCGAACCACACCTCACCATTGGCAAATCCATCCGTAATAGGTAGCCTTTTGTCCTTGCGAAACTGTGCCACCGTACCCGGACGCACACTGACTACTGTTGCCTTCCCAAAGGGGATCGGCTTGCCATCATCCGGGGTCCATGGAAGAAACTTCGAGGTGAAAACCAACTCTCCATTCGCAGAATGCGGACATGTGCCTTTGGGATATCTTCTAACAATCCCAGCACATTTTCCTTCCATGATTAAGCGAGTTTCGGTACGTGTGCAACTAAACATCTATCAACTCCTTCATCTGCGAACTTGAGTTCGCAGCAGCGGGATCGTAATCCCCAACAAAAAACCAGCTTAACTCTTTCCGCTCAGCCTGTCCAGACCTAGAAACCTCGATCCAACCTTACTCAGCAAACGCACAAACGCCAAATCATTCTCCAGCGCATCAAGCCTAGCATCAGCCCCAATGTTAGTACGCGACACACTGGGCGCACCAAAAGGAGGAGCATCTTCGTGTTCTCTTACCCCAGGATTGGCCTCACATGCCCGCATTCGCTCCAACTCGGCCAAGCGTCCCCGCATACGCTCTAGCTCGGCCTCTGCGGCCTGCATCAGCGGAGCCTGCGACTGAAGGCGAACCAGCGCCCCTGTAGTGCGTTCCACTACATTCTCCCAGTTCAGATCGTCCCCGTATGCGGCTTGCATCTTGGACAGCGCCTTGGAAGCCCTTACAACAACGTCCGAGCCTGAAAGGCTTTTCTGTCTGGACTGGATCAGTTCAGTTTGAATCCTGTCCACATTCGTATTAGCAACTCCAATCTGAGTCTTCAAATCTGTGTTTTCTAATTGGAGCTTCTGGGATCTCTCTATAAGGAGAGTCAATTCTGCAAGAACAAGTGCCTGGTTAATTGCCCCATCCTCCGGACAAGTCCCAAGCACCAGCTTCGTTACATCCGAGACAAACGCCTCCAGCCCAGACTGATCACAGCACTTATCATCCGAGCAATCATTACGATCGCATGAGTGATCCACACCAGATTCACTTCCACATTCAACTTTGTTCTTCATTATTCAACCCTTCCACAATCTTTTCCAGCAATGAGCAGATAACCTCTGCCTGTGTCTTGTTTTTCATATCCACCGAATCAACGTAATTGGCAACTGAAGCAAAAATGTTGTCAATATCATTCTGAAGTTCCTTTATCTTGCCACCCTGCACGTACCACCCAGCCCAGAACCCTAACAATACTGACAAAATAAAGAAAACAACCACTACGATAGCAACTACTCCCATGGTACCTCCTGCACACGCGCCCACTCGGGCCACGTTTCCATATCCTTGCCCTTACCTTTTTCTCCGTTCGACTTGGCCCAGCCAGATCCGAACTGCTTCATGAACACTTTCACACCCGCCATTTGGCACTGTTCAATGATGTCAAGAGCCCAATGCGGATACATCATCCGCGCCCCAGGTCCAGACTCTCCACCAATAATGACCCAATTCAAACTATCCGAATCCAGCCACTGCCAGCGCCCCGGCATCACCCCTCCAAAGCCAATGTCCAACTCCTCCAAGAGGGGCTCGCAGCTGAGAAAACGAACCTGCGACGGACAGTCCAACAGCACGGGCACCCGCGCCATGGCCACCTCGTTGTTCTCCACCGTTGCCCCGTGATAGATGTGCCCGTAGTCCTGCGGGTAGCCCTGGCGACCCTTCAAGAAGTCCCGCATCCGCTCCGGACGCTTCGTGAGAACCTGAAAGATGTGCCTCGGGTTATTCTCCATCTCGACGTACACGTCCTCGATGAAGCTCGTCGGGATCGCCCGGTGGAACAGGTCCCCCATCGAGCAAACGAACACCTTCCTCGGCCTCGTCCACCTCGACGGCTGGTCGAGCCGATCCGGATGCGTCGTGGGCTTGAACCCGTTCTTGTAGCCCTCCTGCCCCATCGCCTTCAGCCGCCTGGACATCTTCTCGGCGTAGCAGTTGTCGCACCCGGGGCTGACCTTCGTGCAACCGGTCACCGGGTTCCATGTCGCATCCGTCCACTCAATATTGCTCTTGTCACCCATCTACATGCCTCATCATTGTCCTCATAAAAATCGTAGAATACGCATCTTCAAGAATCAGCCTCAATTCATCCTTAGTATTAGCTCTTCCAATCTCCATCTTCTCACCACGTTCAATAAGACTGAGCACGTACAGATCGCCATCCATAACAACCTCCACACCTAATCCCATCTTGTCTTCAATTTCGAACAAGGCCCACCATAACTTAGATAGTCGTTCAACGTGGGGGCCGAAATTAGGTGTCTTGTCACCCATTATGACAGCCAGAAATCGGGACAGCATCAACACACCTTTTCTCAGAGCACGGATGGATCTCTCTATCACCGCTCCACGGATGAGGATCACTCATGGCTATGAACTCAGCCTCCGCTCCGTTCTTTCCTTTCCAGTAAACAGGCTTAGTCTTATCTGAGTCCTCAAACATACGGAAAACATCGCCTTTTTTCACGTCACAGATCCCTTTGACACTAATCCATCCGTCACCATTCTTTACCTCAACAATACGTTTTTCACTCATCTCTGCTCCTCGATTCCTTTAGCCTCAGCACCCACGGATCGCACTCCATCTTATTCTCTGGATCAAAACCTATTTGATACTCCTACACGGCGGTGGCTCAGGAGGCTCGGGTGGATCTAGCAACTTTGATCTGCCTTCTACGTCATATCCGTTATTCGGGGCTCCACACTCTGAGCATCTGTCTCTGTTCAGATTGAACTTCTCGCAATACGGACACTTCCACGGATTGTTTTCTTCCCGCGTATCAACGTAGAAAACAACCCTACTCGGCCTATGAGCCTGTAGAGGTTTCGGTCGCGGAACCATTGGTGGTCCATTTATACCCATATCGACTCCCATCTCATCATCTTAGATGCCAGATTCCACGCCACGACTGAGAACAGCTCTTCGCTGCCATTCAGCCGCTACTTTCAAAAACACCATGTACTCCTCAATTTGACTAGTAGTGTACCCGTATCCAACTGCAAGGTTTTCAAAATTTTTCAACCATTCTTCCGTGTCGTGTAAAATGCTATTTACTATAATCTGTGTCGAACTCACGACGCAGAGCGGCCCATTCGACGCAATGATGCACAAAGGACGAATCTTCCAATGATCATCAATTACCTCGGACTCGCCGCATACCACTACTTTTCCTGAAACACGTGCCTGCCCGGAAACACGTGCCTGCCCACATATCCGAACTGCCCCAGAGATCCTCGCCTGGTCGCACACCCAAGACATGCCTGAAACCCAGACTGAGCCAGAAATACTAGCTTCGCCAGAAACACGCGCCAAGTTGTACACACTCACGTCATCAGAAATCCAAGCAGAACCTTCCTGGGACAAATTGTGCTCAGACTCAATCCAACCACCAAGATCACCAGCCTTTACACCAACGGATGGAATATCAATCAACGCCTGAATTCGGTGCAATGTACGAGACTTCATATCACCAACAATAATTTTATACTCTTCAGTGAGAGTATACTTTCTATTTTCCATCAGAATCTTCCTCCTTAGCCATTCGACAGCGAGGATCTACCAATTGATCTTCGCTCACAACACTTACCGTCTTTAATTCAAAATCTTCGATCACGCGAATCCCATCTTCTCGCATGTGCGACTTTTTGATCGTTCCACTTGGCGCGAACATCGGCTGAACAGGAATAATGTCTTCAGTCTTCACCGGCATCTTCACCTCATCACACTTGGCAATTTCTTCTGGCGTCATCGGGCGACTTTCAAAAAAATCTTCTACGAAATTATGATGCCTGATCAGTGGCCTAATCAAACTCCTCGCAAACGCACGCTTCTTTGGAGAAAGATGCTGTAACGATTCGCGCAATTCTTTCCACTTCTTACGACGAATCTTGCGCTTTACCTTGTCACGCATTCTCTGATTAGAGGTTCTACGTCTCATCTCTGGCCTCCTTGCTATCAAACTCATCCAGTAAGTCGTCGTCCATTGATTTTCCGTATAGCTTTATGAAACTCCTCACCTCATCTCTCGTGGCCATCCCAGGCTTTCCCCTGCGAGCGTTTATTGCCTTTCGATATCTATCAGGGACTTCAACGGTGTAACTAATCCTAATCTTCATCGCTTGCCTCTTCCAACACTTTTATGACTCGTTTCATTTGCGCTCCCCTAACTTCTTCCCAGGCTGCTTCCCAGGCTGCTCCCCAGGCTGCTCTCCTGGCTGCTTCCCAGGCTACTTCCCAGGCTGCTTTCCTGGCTGCTACCCTGGCTATTTCCAACTCTCTATCGGTGATCTTGCCAGCTACCCAGTCTCGTTTAGCCTGTATAGCCACTAGACTGCGAGGATCAGGATTCTTCACAGAAGCCAGTGCATCGTCGGCAAAATCGCAGGCAAGCAAATGAAGCTTTTTCTCAGGGATTATTTCGTTGCGTAGCAGTACCCAAAGCCGATCTTTTGCCGGTATATCCAAGGCGGCGATTTCAAGCGGTGCTAGACTCTTACGCCCTGCCCATAATTTCTCTACTATTTTTCGGGTGTATTCTGCACATGGTTTCCATTTCATTATTTGTTTAACTGTAATTTCTTTTAGCGTGGACCTATTCATCAACACTCCCTATCCCTACCATCGGGCGATTCTTTATGCTCTGTCTGCTAGTAGCTTTAAGTCTCTCTACCTCGGCCTCCAACTCCTTCACGCGAACCCTCTCCTGTTCCAAGAGCCTGTCCATTCCCCGGTAGTGTTTACCGGCACAAAGCCAACACATCCATTCGTCCTTATAAATATCTGGTTTGAAGGCATTCTTAGCCAACCTTGCCTGGCCACAACGACAACACGTCACAGGATCATCACTCCAACCACCTGAACGCTCAGTCTTGGCGTTCAGTTCAGTCTCTAACCGCTCCACCTCGGCCTTGAGATCGTCGCGTTCACAGACCAGTTCCACCTTTTCTATGAGCAATTCGTTGCGTTCTTCTTCTAGCAGTTGATGCTCATGCGGATTGTCTTCACCCCAAACAAATTCTTTGCAAAACGCCCTAAGTCTCTCCACCTCAGCCTTTAGTTGCTCATCATCACACTCAAGACTTGTTTCAGATCCCAATGCCCTAATGTTTTTGACACCCCATCCGGGCACATCCGCATCCATTTCCCACCCTATATATGGTTTCATCTTTGGTGGTAAAAAATGATTCAAATGAAAACGCTTCTTTTCGCCATCTGGCAAGTAAACGGAAGCACAACAACCTTCTTCGTAATCTTCGGCTATCATGCACCTGAGCATGATTTCTTTACCTTTTTTTATTCTTGCATCAGGACTGTATTGCCTATGTCTTTCTTCTGCCTTCATCTCTCAGTTCCCCTTGTAATGTGGACATGTATTTAAGTGACTCGACTCAGGAACGACTATCCCGTCAGGATCCACTAATGTTACAAATCCGCACTCGGGACAGTATTTGCCCTCAATATCGACATGTTCTGGAGGCTCGATTCGTACCGGATCTATGGTGCGTGGGTTTCCTCCTAGAACCTTGTCAACTAAAGCAGTAACACTTTCGACCCCGTTCCCCTCCAACACAATATGAATATCAACTCTGTTATTATCGTCGCTCATCAATCCTCCTCAATCCGGCCCACTGGCTAATTATTCTTCTCCACGTTTATAATCGCGCATCGCCTGCGCCATATCCTTCAGCGCCTCGGAAAGCGCCATACATCCTGCTGGACTCGTAGCCACAATTGGAGGTGTCTGCCCGTTCCCCTTGCGATCGTCCACGACAACCACGCTCCGCCCCAGTTCGTTAACGCGCAGGACCAGGGTTAAAGGGCCACCTGTGCCGACTGGAATTGTAGTAATCGTTCCCATTTCAGTCCTCCTCTATCTCATCGGAACAGATCGGTCTCTCGGCCTTAACGGACCTGTACGCTATGCTACTCTCCACAAAGCACACCTGATCGCAAGCGGAACAATCCTGAAGACCGGCCAGCAAATGATGAGGGATCCCGACCTTCTCTCCACACCACGGACAGACCGGATGAAAGCGCCACGCGTTCTTCTTCGGTGCCCCCTTGATTTCCGTAACCTGCAACCCGACTATCGGCGCAACGTGATCGCCCATGCCGCTCATCTCAATTCCATCGATCACGAATATCGTGTTTTCGTGAGACACATGCATCCCGGCGGTGAACGGTACCGGGTACTTGCGCGTATCCACAGCGATCACGGTCCCGCGACCATTGATCTGGTCAATACTCTCAACATCGTGTAAATTAATCATTGACTTAACGCTCCACCTTATATACCACGTCAACTTTTTTTGATAATTGCATCCCGGCATCTAGGCATTCCACAGACGCCCTGTCATCATCAAGACTTGTGAGATCACACCCACTCTTGCCCCCCGATAACAACCTGTCGGCTAAATCAATCTCCTGCTGGGGAGACATGACAAGCAAAGTTCTCCCGTTTATCAATTCAGCATCTCTTTCAAGACGGGCCTTCAGCTCCTCTTTATTGACATATTCTCTCCGTCGAATAACGGCCTCAAACTCCGCATGACGCCTATCTGATTCCTTCTTAATCTCCCGATCAACCTCCTCCGCTGTCCCCATAATAACAACAGAACTAAAACAACGAAACTGACCCTCGTTGCTCCACTGCTTCGCCTCCTCTTCGCTCGAAACAGCATATCCGACAGGCTCCGGAGATGATCTCATTGTCAGATCCTGGTCCTCCATCAAAACATAAACTTCATTCATCTCATAACCCCGCTTTCTTGATCCGCTCACATAAGGCTACAAGCTCATTTTGCAGTTTGAACAATTCCCTAGAGTGCTCGGCAAGCTCTTTAGAATATTCAGACAATTCTGTCTTGAGATCATCCCGTTCCGCCTCCGCTTTATCAGCCCTGGCAGTCTCTGCGTCGATATCCCTTGCATCGTTAATCGCCAAAAGAAGCAGCATTTGCTCCGCCACGGGCTCAAGCTCGTCTGCCCACTCTTCCAGTTCTTTTATATCCCTTTCAAGCATCTCCCACCTCTCGTCACCCCGCCTTCATGTTGAGGATCGGCTTCACCCGCTCAATAATCTTCGCCGTCGGGCCAATGGCCGCCTCTATCACCTCAGAGGGCTTGTACGCTCCCGGAGATTCGTCCAGAGGAAGCACCGAGGAGTAGATGCCCTCCATCTGCTTCTTGGCGTCAGAAAGCGCCAGGGTTCGCTTAGCCTCGGACCTGGAGAACAACCGTCCGGCCCCATGGGGAGCTGATCGATTCCACTCATGGTTTCCGAGCCCCTCGCAGATCAACGTGCCGTCCCGCATATTGAAAGGCAGGATCACCTGTTCACCCTCGTGCGCGCGTATGGCCCCTTTCCGAATTACCAAATCCTTGAAGTCAATATAATTGTGGACCGTCTCGATCCGGGCCTGTCTATTGTCACTCTTAACGCCAAGAATATCGAGGCATTCGCGCATGATGCAGTCACGGTTACGCTCTGCATACGCCTGCGCGAAAACCATATCCCAAAGGTACCCGTAAAAATCATCGCCCTCTAAGAAATCAAGAGTGGATCCCTTCACATTGTGCAAGCCCAGACTCTCGCGAAGATCCTTGATCGCCTTCGGGATCGCTGACCGTGGCTTCGTCGTTTCTCGGATCTTGGCAATCTTAGCCTCGTAGTCCGGTGTCATTTTTGTCTTGCGGTTCTCGGTCGCTTTCTTTTGCCAATACCGACAGATCTTCTCGCCCAGCTGCCGCGACCCGCAGTGAACAATCAGCCAGTAATCATCCCCGCCATCGACACGTCCCAGCTCAATGAAGTGATTACCTCCGCCGAGGGTTCCCTGGCTGGCCTGCGCCCGAGTAAAATCCATCCCTACTCGCTTACACATCTGCTCGAACCAAAAAGCGTTCATCTCGGGAGGGTTCGGCACATCAACAGACTCGTCCCTCGCCACCAACCCTCGCCGAAGACTATGAACCGCCCCATCGACCAAACTCCAAAACACCTCCCGTGGCCCACGAACAAGGAAACCATGAGTCCGCGAATCCTCATGAACATTAAACCCCATCGGAACACGCTCCCGAATCTCATTGTCCAGATGCGCCATTTCAAATTGACCACTGTGGCGAAATCGTGTGCCCAACATTCCGCACCCGATATCAACGCCAACAACAGAAGCAACAACTAGGTTCTGCAATGGCATTGTAAATCCAATGACAGAACCTTTACCAGCATGGGTATCAGGCATTATTGCAATATGATCACCCGTATCACGAAGATCAAAAGCAGGATGATTTGTCATGGCAGTAATCTGCGAAACGCACCCCGGATCAACCTGATCTGCAAAAACCTTCGCAGATGAATATTTTCCATCTATCTCAAACATCATCTTCCTCTCCATCCGCCATCTTAGCGACGATCACACAAGGGACATTACCATGCTACGCAGGGTTTATCAACCTACCTGCTCAAAGTTTACGGTCACCATTTCCCCCTCCCAAACGAGACCGACACGCGATAAGTCGAGAGAGTCCTGTTCGAAGTGGAACGGTGGAATATCTCCACTGACCCACCCAGTGCTGCACGCCTCTAACCACGCATTTTGCATGATCTGTGGGAGTCTCCCGTGGAGAAAGGCCGTTGTGATTAAATCGTACCGGAAGCCAGCGTCGTTCAGCTTCTGCTCGAACAGATGGAACATCTTCCACAACTCGCCAGGATGTAAGAGCCACTGATCGAGGAGCGCCGCAGGGACCGACATGACCCCACGCACTCTCGTTTTTCCGTCCAGTATTTCATCCATCGTCGGCATCGACTACCCCTTTCCTTAAGGCCCGCATATGCGCGAGCCTCTTCGAGAATTGCATCTTTCTTTCATCCGGCCAATCCGCGCTCACAGTCCGAAGATGCTGATGCACTGAATTAAACAGAACTGCATACACATCCACGTTTGCGATCTCGGCAAACGCTACAATATTCTCAAACACATCACGCGGTATCATTAAATACGGCTGGTCATTAACATAGGCCATCCAACCTCCAGCGAACTCAAGTTCGCAGTTATTTATTGGTCAAACGCTCAAAAACCCTCAAGGGAATCGCAATCCAGTTCCGATCACACATGGGATCGTTGTACCCGCCCTGGATCTCGATCGCCAGCGCAGGCTCCTTCTGGACCGCATTCGCCTCGCGCGTAATTTTTCTCAGCCATTCCCACTTGATCGGAAGACTTGCATGGATTGTTTTCTTGCATTCGATCAGGAATCCGATCGAATCCTCCTCACAGACGGCCTCTACGCCTCTTACATCCCCCTTGGAAAAGACAGAAGATCCAGACCCGGCAACCTTCTTACCGCCCAGCCTGCGCGCTACACGAGCCTCCTGATCATCCGGAGTTCCGTCGTCCTTCGGTAGAAACCTGTTCGGTTTGTGTCTCGCCATCATTGCTCCAAACATCCGCCTCATACGGATCATCATTGTCGCCACACTTCTCAACTGCAACCAGCAGATCACTCTTGCGGATATATGTCCTGGGACCGTTGTTCTGCTGAATAATCACCCCATCCTCTGGGGCCAAAAAAGAAACAAAAGATTGCCCTTCCAGTTTCCTAACAATCGAGTCCCCCTTCTTTACACCCTTAATACATGTATTCATCATCCATCCTTTTCAATATCCACGAGCGATACCGTGACCGAAGAAGGAAATTCGCTACTGGGATTTAGCGCCTTTAAAACCACCATCCTGCGAGACGGAAATCTCTCGATTATATACTTATCTGTCGTTCCGATATTCTTCACGACAACCTTGTCATCGACCGAAAAATCACCAACACGCTTCCTTCTGCCTTTCGTCATTACTCCTCCGCGTCTATGCCCTCCAGCATATACTTCATAAGAACCTTCTTCATTTTATCGAACACCTCTGGATTCTCAATTCTCGCGAGCGCCGAACCCTTTTTCTGGAACTCCTCGTCACCTACAAACCATGTTTTTTTACTACCATCCTTCTTCTCACGAAAGAGGCCGTACTTCATGGCCTGATCAAGCACGTATTTTAATTCCTCTACCATCCCCTGTCGAGCCCCGACAACACGCATAACGTAACTACCGGTAGCCTGCGAAGCCGCAGTCTTGTTCTTGATAATCTTAAAGTTCATCTGAACTTCCTTGCCAACCTCCAGTTGAAAGTTTTTCTTAAGATCTGAGTCAAACGTCTCCTTCTCCCAATTCGACGGCCACATCGAAACGATCACTGAGGATCCAAACTTCTGCCCCATCCCAGCTGGCATGATGCTCCCTGGGCCAAACTTCGCCATCGACATACGCTCCTGGTTGATCCATATTTGTGTAACAAGCTTTCCAAAATCACGTTTCACATCAATAACTGACGCCGTAACCTTTCTCACGAATTTATTAATCAGCTTGGCCTGCGCCGCTCTCTGCTCGTCCTCCGTGCTTGCCTCCACCTCGATGCTCGGTGTCATCGCCGCTACCGAATCCAAGATAAAGAGATCAATCGCTCCAGTTCTCATCATTTCGTCGTAGAGGTCGATTCCCTCCTCTGCCGTCGAAGGGTCAACGACAAGCAGAAGCCGCGTATCCACTCCAACGCGCTTAGCCCATGCAAGATCTAGGGTACCCTCGTGATCGAAGAACGCAACTCGAAACTCCTCGTAACTGTTTTCCTCGTACCGCTTGATGCGCTCCTTGAACGCAGTGGTCTTTTTATTCTTGGTCTTTCCGGTTTTCTCGTCGGTGACCTCGACCTCGATCTGCTTATGAGTCCCTTTCTCCCGGTTGGAGAAATCCTCCGGATACGGTACCGGCTTGAAGATTCCATTTTTATAACAGTCGCATGTTCCATGCGCCTCGTATTCAATCTCTCCTGTGTCCTCGTCAAAGCCGGTCTCCACAACCGTAATGTCATCGACGAACCGAAGGCAATTCGCACACAGCTTCTGAGCTATGGCACCAACGCGAAGCGCCTGCGTAGTCTTCCCAGAATTATGAACAACCAGACCATTAGCCACGTAATTATTATAGGGATATGCACACTTGAGATCATAGGTTTCAAACTCACCCACTCTCTCGATTTTAGTAATTTCAGACTCGGCAACAACAAAACTCAAATTAGCCAGTCGATCCACTATGTGCAACGCCCCATGCTCGGACGGATCAATCAACCTAAGATTGTCAATACCATTATTATTGAAATCCTCATCCTCATGATGAACATGAATATGATCAGGAAGAACAACCAATCCATCGATCTCTGTTTTGGATTTTGTATTTAAGAAATCACGATATTTCTCAAAAGACATGCCATTCAAAAACGCCTCATATACCATCCTGGACTTCTGGATACGACGGTATGGATAATCCTTGCCCATCTTGGAACAATGAACAATCTTCACGGGAGCAATCGGGTGATACTTGACACATACACCATTCCTCGTTGTCGCTTTTTTTCTACCAACTTTTCTTGTATTATTATGCACAAAAACTTTCGAACCAACCTTTAATTCACCCAATGGACTAAACCCATCTGGCGTCATATATTTGTGATCCATTGTGCTTATCAAAAATTCCCCTGTTGACACCTCAACTCGATAGCACATTTTAACACCTGTCCTGACCACATCCAACACCTTGTTTCTCACAATACAACCATCGTGGTTCACGGACTTCACATAAAAATCAACATCCCCCCTCAGTGCAACCTTGCCGCGCATGTCCGATGCATCCACAAGTTCACCACTGAACCTCTCGTATAACCTCCGAATCGTGCCCCCTTTTTTGTTTACTACCTCCCCATCCATGGAAACAACATCATATCTCAAAAAACTATCTCCAGAGATGCACGACTCAGCACCACGAAAAATAGTCAACCTGCCAACAGGGACACCACCACCAAGAGCTACGTCAAAATTCAAGCTACCGGTCAGAAGACGATCCATGTCATGAGGCTTCATATTAGCAGCCAACCCAATGGTTCGACCGAGCTTGTTGTTGACGGATTTTTTGAACGCTTTCAGTATCTTACCACGCATTACAACTCCTCCGTTTTGGGGAAAACCATCTTACCTCCATGGGCTGTGTTTTAGCAAGAAAATGATAAATAGAATTGGTCATAAATGATTGTCAGACCTTTACACAAACCGACAAGTATGGCGCTGTCTTTGCCGCTTCGGACAAGACCATCTGGCCTGCCATAGCAGTCGAGCCTGGCGACCCGACCGTCAAAAACTTGTAGCCCTGCATCTGATCGTCGACGGTTCCGAGCAAGAACTTATCCTCGCGCAACTTTCCGACCAGCCGTTTGGTCCTGTCCTCGGCCACGCGCATCGACGCCTGCAACGCCGCACGAATACCGTCAAGGCTCTTTTCTTCGATCTCCAAAGGCCCCCTACCCGGCTGCGACTCTCCGGCGTACCGAATCGCAAACGATCCGTAGCACACTCGAACCAGCGGGTTCCACAGGGCCTTCCAGAATTCGACCGTAGGAGCCATCTCGACACCAACAAGCTTCCCGTTGACCAGAATTACCGCACCGATCTGATTAGGCACCAGTTCAAACTCAGCAACGAACTCGTCAAGCTGCTTTGAATAATTATTCAGAAACAGGACAAGGTTCGAGGATCCGTGTGAGAGACCATACCCATGGATAAACTCACCTATGGCACCCCACAGCTTGTTGTACTGCTTCTGCTTCCGCATGGCGAGAGCACTCGCACGCAACTGCGCCGGAAGAATGAGCATATCGTGATCACCGTGAGAGATCAGACCTCCCTGGCTCTGCTGGATACACATCGCTGTGTCGATTCGCTTGGACGAGTTCCCATCCACAAATCCACCACTCCCCAGCGCGTGATCCTGCGCGGCCTGCTTAACAACCCAACCAGCCCCTGTCGGGATGATCGTCGGATTCTCACCAGGATGACGCAAATCTACGGTACCATAATCGGATGTTCCGACACTTATTCCGCTGGGAGGATCGAAACTATCGTCCTGTACTCCACCCTCGTCAACCAGCGGAATCACCTCCATGTTTCCTACGCTCTGAGAACGCCCATGTCCGACTCCGAACAGGATGTCTTCCATCGATACGCTTTGACGTGTCGTCATGACTCACCTCCAATCAGGGCTAGACTCTCGATGGTCGAGCCCTTCAAAGCATTCCTGACCAGGGTGTTAATGCCTGTCTCTGGATCCGTCTCCAACAGCCCGCGCAACATAGTCGTTGCGAGCGCCGCCGGGGTCCTCACCGGCATCGTAGTTGCACCCTCGATCTTATCACATAATTGCCGCACTGCGCCTCCCTCGGCAGCGAACACCGGGTTCATATGAAACACTGGTGTCTTGATCCCGACACCACGAGCCGCCACCAGAACATCCTGGAAGCGCCCTGCAGGCGCGTTCTCGTACCCGTCCGACAGGACGTAAACCACCTCGGGCTCTCGCCCCAGAACGGCCAGGAGACCCTCAGCAAGCGAAGTGTCTCCTTGCGGCCTAACGATCCGATGATCCTCTCCAAGAACCCCTCCGCAGTACACAACCTCGCACTGAGACGCCGTCTTCTCCAGCATATCCCGCAGCGCCAGAGTGGCAGCCAACGGACGCAGATGCTGAGTCCTGTCCCCAGCCATAGATGCCGAACCGTCAACCACAATACCTACTCGATCATATTTGACCGGCAGAGCAGCCGCAGCAGCCTCCGCCTTCGTATCCAACGCATCGAACACCTTCTTGTCCGCTCCGTTTTCGAAAGCATATATGTATAAATCCACCGGATCGTACCGGGTGGGATCCATCTTAACTTCGACACCAGCAGCCTTGGCCCGCTTCTGAACCGTCCTACGCTCACCAGTTGTCATCGTGCCAGACGCAGCCTTCACCTTCAGAATATCCTCCGGCTTCACGCCCGGGTGGTACATGCTCCGAATACCCTCCAACACCTCGGTCGGCAACTTCTCACCAGCCTTTATATCTATCTTCGCGTCCACGAATGCCTGGAACAACCGGATTGAAAGATCGACCCGCTTCCCGCTCAGAAAGGCCAAACACTCAACTACATACGGTTCCTTGTTCAATCCACGAAACTTGAACACGTGATCCTTGAAAATCGCTTTTTCCTTCGCCGTCCAGCGACGCCGATCCTTCTGAGCAATCGAACCGATGATACTGAACCGACGCTGCCCCCACGCATGCGCGAGTGCCCGTGCCATTTTGCCCCGGTACTTGAGCGTCCAAAGATCGAGCCGCTTCGCACCAATCAGCGAGGACAGAATAAGCTTCCGCGTCCTGGCATTGTTCGCCTTCGTGACGCCAAATTCATCTCCCTGTCCACGAAACGCATCGAACAAACGAAACATCCTCGGTGCCGGAAGGTGATCGACCAAATGGACTAGTACTTCCCTCTCCAACTTCGGATTCAGAAAAACATCCGCATCTGGAGTACGCGGATTCGAAAGCAGCCTCCCAATTCCAATCTGACGGGCGTGGTCGGCCACCCCTGGCAGCAACAACATCGCCAAGTAAATGTCCCGGCTCATCACGAACAACTCGCCGTGGACCGCCATCTCGGCAGCCTTCTGTTCTTCTTTCGTGTTGTAATGGGTCGCCCGGCCAAACGAAGTAGTCGCCGTGTCCAGAAAATTACACACTTTCTGGCTCGCCTCGACCGGCTGAATTTCATTCCCGCTTTTCCACAATGTGACGCTATTCATAACGCACCTCCAGCTCTGAAACTGTCATCAGATGTTGTGGGGATTGATAAATCCGAGGGAGCGTGGAAGTCGATCTATGTTTTAATGTAACTGAAACGACTTCTCAGTCCTCGAACGTTTAATCAGAAAAAAAGCGCCGAGAGAGTGGGTGAGGCATTGTGGTTGACAAAACAAGATTTGAACTTGCTACTGTCGGATTTAATGTCCGATGCTCTACCAAATGAGCTATTCGCCTGAAATGTCTCTCTAGTCCTCAGCGCCTGGGGAATCTAACTCCGCCCACAGCATTTGTCAACATGTTTTTTTGTTTTTTCTCCTAATCAACTGAGCGCACGCTCTCCGCTCATCATCCAGCCTTCCAACTCTTCGACATCTTCAACAGGGCTTTAGCATCAGCCTTCCCCTCCGGGGTGAGCCTGTGCATGTGTTTGTCCAGAAAGTCTTTCAATATCGAATTCGGTTTCTTCTTTCGGACAAGGCTAAACTTCAGTTTTGCCACCCGATTCTGATTCACCGGCATCTCCATCAATTTATCAGTAACCCTCTGTGGAGCTTGGATCGCGCCAGACCGAAAAACAACCTGGCCACTAACCATCGAAGGCTTGAATTTCTTCGCGATCCGCATGGGCACTTTGTCCATGTACCCAGCGTCCTTGGCAACCACATCCTTGACCTTCAACTTATCCCAACTCTCCAAAATCTTGGACGCCGTGTACACCACATCGAAATCCCTCGGAACCTTCCGATCCCGGTCCAACTCGATAAATTCCGGCTTGAAGTTGTACGCATACTGCAGCCCATCCACCACCGACACAAAGTGGCCTCCGACGTAGACCTCACCCCTGGGTCGATCCAAAACATCTCCGTATTCGGTCGAGTGCAAAACGTCAATTTCAGGATCCAACTGCTTCTCCCTGTAGACTATGAAATCATTACGAGGAACCTGAAACTCAATCTCGAATCCATGCAAAGTATGATCCATATCATAGACCCTGTACCCGAAACACTCGCCGAGATACGGATCGTCGTAGAACATACCGGCCAGCTTTGTGGACCCGTACCGAATAATAACATTGCAATCGTTCCGCAACAGAACCATGGAGGCCATCTTGAGACCCTCACCATGCTTCCCGACGGCACTCGCATCTCCGCGCTTCCCGGATTCTCCGATCTTCATAAACCCGTGATCGTCAGGCAAATAGTCGTTTATCATCTTGACGCTGCACAGTTTTGGATCCCCATCGACATCATTAACCCTCTGATCGAACGATCCAAAGTCCATAAAGTTCTGGTTAATCTCCCGAAGTGCCTCAGAAAAACCCCAGTCGGGGAGGTAGTTCCTGCTCATCCCGTACTTTATAACGTGATCATCCAAAGTCCTACTCCTTGTCAATACTGATCTCGGTGATCCGATCCTTGGACGCCTTGATCTTGAGAAAAACCAACCCGTCCCGGATACCTGCCTTGATCGTCCGCAGGTCGAACTGCGGAGAAACCGATATCTTCTCCGTAATGGAGAGGTCAACCTTCTCCTCAAACTCCTCGGGAAGATCCGGAACACCGACCTCTAAATGGATCGTTCCACCACAAACCTCACTCGTCTTCGGACCGACATCCGTGTGAATCGTCGTGTTGTCCTTGGTCGCTCCAGGCGCGGCCACCATAATTGTCAGCTCCTTGAGAGTCTCCACCCTCACCACATTGCTGTCGCTCATCTTTTTCTCCTTTGGAAACGTTTTGTTTTCGTAGTCAATTGATTCATGATCATATCGCGGCATCTCACCGCGCCTCTTTGTATCCAGCCAGCAGTATCTCACTGCGATCTACAACGGTCATGTTACTCACATGCGGGAGTTTGTCAACCTATTTTATAACTGCCGTCAACTCAGGCGTCAACTCCTCGTATTCAATCTCACAGCAATCAAACGCTCCGCATTTCGGACACACCCTGTCCGACCAAGTATCGTCGTCAATTTCATCCGAATCCAACTCCGAATGATCAAACCGCTCGTGGCATTCTTTACACTCCACAACCGCCTGAACGTATTGAAACAGGAAATCAGGATCCGGAGTCATCGTCCGGCACATATTCACTGTCTGCTCCAGTTTAGATTCGATTGACATGTAGATCATGTGTGGATCGTTGTCGATCTCCCTCTTGATCCGATCACAGATTTCATTGGCATCGATCCAAGAGCCCAAACCCGCATCAATGTTAACAATTAAATTCTCGCACCCGTAGGATTTCATACAACACTCCTCGTATTCCATCAACTTGATAAGATGCTCAGCCTTCTCTTGCGCCTTGTCTGAACAGCATCCGAACCGAACCGAAATTGAACCATGCTGCACCCCGGGAACAAGAAATTCCGTACGCCCGGCAGTCGGGTTCTTACGAATCGAAAAACGATCGATTTTAACTAGTGTCATTGCAACCTCCTGCGCCATCATTAGCGCCATCTTTGTGCACTGAGTTGGAATTGAACCAACGACCTGTCGATTATCGATCGACTGCTCTAAACCTATCTGAGCTACCAGTGCATTCTGCCAAATCCTCTGCCAAATCACGACGCTGAAACTGCCTCCGCTTGTAGTCTGAAAACGCCTCTGACCCTTGCGCGTTTTTCCCGACACCATTGATCTTCCAAGGCTTGCACTGTTTGCATCCAGCTCGTTGATTTCTTGGCCTACGCCTCTTGTGGTGTGACATGACCTTCTCCTTTTTCTAGTCGGCCATGTGATCCTCCTTTCGCAATAGAAGCGGATGCTCCCTACACGGCAATCTTAGCGCTTTCATCTGCCCCTCTACCTCGTGGGATTCTATTCCGGGCGTGTCAGCCCGGCTCCCCCTCATCCTCGGGAGCATCCTATAGCGGGAGCCGGACTCGAACCGGCGACTCTAGGCTTATGAGACCTAACGGCTACCAACTGCCACATCCCGCTATGCCGACGGGCCTTCCACCCGCCTCGTCCGCTCAAAAACGGATCTCCCGGTCCTATTTTGGGTGACCGAGCCGAATATCCCCCATACCTCTTGTGGCTGAACCTCTCGGTCCGCCAGCCATGGGACGCGGCATGGTCACGCTACCCCAGAGCTAATCAACGCCTCCACCAGTACGAGTTTAAGGTCATCCCAGGACCATTGGAGATGCCCGGGATCGAACCGGGGTCCATTGAAGCTTCATATGCGAATCGTCACGTGCATAGTCTGCCTTCGTTCAACCGGGGACTTCCAGCAGACGAGTCATCCCAAGCTTACCCCGCTTTTGTTGTTCTCAGGAGGCCGCGAGGTGCCTCCACTGAGTTTGTCCGTGTAATTATGCCCGCCTAGCTACTCAGACTCCTCACTAGGTGGACACCCATCAAGCAGCCTTGGCGACTGGAGTCACTTTGGCCTTCGGGAAGGGAATTACATTATTGGTAATTCATTTTTGAAAATCCTTTTTAACCCGCCGAACTTCCAAGGCGGGACACGCATCACACACTCCGTTCATCAATGTCGAAACCATATCATCCCCTAAATCAAAAAAAATGCGCCGAGTGAATTTGCAAGAGACGATGCACGACGCTCTACCGTTGAGCCAATCCCCCGTAAATTGGGGGATCCAGGATTCGAACCTGGAACCTTCGGATTATCATTCCAAAATGCTGAAGTCTCTCTCTAGTTCTCAGCGCCAAGAGTTATACTGCCATTCTCACCTCGCGTTTGTCAACATCTTTTGTTCTTTTATCCTTCATATAGGCACTGGCCTCATTAATCCAGGCCGACACCTCGTCGTCTGTCGCTCCGAACCTACGGGCATGAGCCTCGACCTTGGAAAGCCTCGGAGGGTTCGCCGTGTGCGGCTCCATGGCCGCGTAAGACACTCCACGCAGGAGTCCATAGGCCAGCAAGTTCTCACGGGCAGCTTGCCGCACCACCGTCTTCCGATGATGGTTGAGATTCCACTTCGCCTTGCCGCTGACCTTCGCGGCCTCTTCTCGGATTGTTCTCGCCTCGTCAGCGAGGTTTTTGATCTTTATTTTTAGATGAATCAGTCGTTCGTTCATTGTCTTCCTCCTTAGATTGTTAATAGACAGCACAAAGGAAGACTGTGGGGTGGGGCTCTAGCTCCGGCGCATTCAGGTAAAACGTGTCATGCCAACCAACGTAATCATGCAAATCTGGGGTGTCAACCGCCTACTTGTTTTTTTTGAATGCATTTGTGATGGCTTTCTTTAGAGTCTCGGCATCGTCGTGCAATTCTTCTTTCAATTGACTATATTGCCATTCCGGCATTCTAAAAACACAGTTCAACCCGGCGATCTCCACACTCACAGCAAGGTACGTCTCTTGGGTTATAGTTCCTTGTTGTTCAATAATTTCCATGGATCCTTCTTTGCTGTTTTTTCTTTACCATCTGCGCCACTCCGGGAGTCGAACCCAGGATTGGCGAGAGCGGCGAGAGTCGAACTCGCAACTTCGGGATTGAAAGCCCTAGCCTGCCCGCGCAGAACGCTCTCTTTTTCTCAGTTTTTCCCATTATTCTCCATCTTGAGCTTTATGCTCTTGAGAGTATTTCCAATATCAAAACACTGCGCTAAAATTCCGACCAAGAATCCGATCACAGCATGCTCAAAGCCGCCCTCGTCAACAAAAACCGAGGCGACAAGAAGTACACTCCCACATAAGAGCAGCAGGATTTGCGATAACCTCCAAAGAATGTCTCGAACCATCCTGTTTATTATCTTTCTGTTTATTATCTTTCTGTTTTTCATATCCAACCTCCTACTCAACCCTGATACTGAACTTCCCAAGAACCTCGTACTCGACATTGAACACAATCTCCCCTTTGTCACTATTTGACGATTCCTCATCACAATCTACAGACATGGGCCGGACCATCCATATCTCATCGTCTGGAACTTGCTCGTTAACTATCACAGGAATGTCCAGCGCATCGCACACAGATTTAGAAGCCGCAAAGACACCCTTCTTGGATTCAATAAACCCAGACTCCTCCGCTGCATGAAGATGCTTCTCAATGACATTCTTAATACGCATCTTTATTTCGTCATCGTATTCCATCTCTCCAACTCGACATTCATCCAGTGACTTCTTCAGACTCTTGGACAAATATGAAAACAATCTGCTAACGTTCAGTTCATATGACGAAGATTCAAGCGTGCGCTGCCCCCACAATTTTTGAGATTCGTCAACCATCATAGGGAATCTCTGCGTCAAAGACTTGATCTCCGCAAACTTTACGCATTATCAAATAGATCGCACGCCGCATCCTCTTCTCGTTGCCACCCTTAACAGCCACCCCAAAAACAACCGGATCTTTCATCGTCTGCTCGACAATCTGATCCATCGAGTGTTCAAGGATCGGCCTGAGATACTTTTCCAAATCCATCAACACCCCTCCTTCTCTCTTGTTTTTTCCAGCAGCGAACAGATCACATCCGCGTGCGTCACGTTGCTACGTTCCAACTTGTCTACTCGATCAGACGCAGCAGCGAATATATTGTCTAGCTGCGCTTCCAACTTCTTAACCTCACGCCCCCTGGCGAGCCAACCGAACACAAACCCGATAACCAGCTCAATAACGACCCAGAGCACTGCAAGCAAAAACAAATTCATAACTTTACTGCCTCCCTAGCCTTGACGAACTCGACTGGAGTCCACATCCCACGTTGCGCACCGTCATACAGTACGAGACACGTTCCCTCGCTCACAAAGCACTTTCTGATTACTTCTCCATCAACCTTAAGACCCATGAAACCATCGACGTGGACACGATCACCTTCGCTGAATCTAACTTCAATACTTTTCATAATCACTCCCAGATTAACCAATGAACAAGGCAGGACTCGAACCTGCAATACAGCCTTTCACGTCAACGATATAACCGGCATGATGACGCTCCACGAAACGCAAACTAAAATAGAGTATCGCTGTAGCCTTATTCAGCACTCTATGACGACGGCCTTTATACGTTTTCATCCGTCCACGTTATCGCTGTCCCTCGTAGTTGGGGCGTTTACCTGCTTCGCCACTTGTTCCAATACCACCGTCGTACAACAACGCCGGGCAACCCCGGTGGCCCTCCTCATCCCGTCCAGTCGAGCGTCCCCGACCATGCTCTCCACGACCTCAGCCGTCGCCAAACCCGCGATACCCGAAGGCTTTCCTTGATCGCCACGCATATCACATAACCGAGAATCGCCCGGATTGCGAACTCAAGTTCGTTTCTCGGACTATCGTATTCCACATCTTAAAACCCCACATCTCCATCGGTGCCGAGGATCATCGATTTGTACTCTCCGAACCTCTTGCCAACCTCATCGACCAACGTCTCCAGCTGCTCCTCAAAGTCAGATCCGTCGGAAAGCCTCCTGGACGCAGAAACGTCCACTTTATTAGAATCCTTCCCCTTCTTTTTGAATGTTCCACCGTAGTCAAGCCAAATAGCCATCTTAACGCCTAGACCATTTAGGTTGATCGGACTGAACTCGCGGTCCTCTCCTCTTATGAAAGCTTCCTCCCGATCGAGCACTTCCTCTATGGCAGCCCGCATCCGAGAATAGGCTGCGTCGCGCTCCTCTTGAGATGGTTCACCCTCGATCCCCACTTTGATCCCAATTGCAAACCGAGCAAATTCGAAATTCTTCAATGAAATAGTCCGTCCAGCATGAACCATCAAATTCTCTGTATCCTCGTCTGTCTGGATCGCAGGCTTCCCATCACTCGTCACATCCTCTTTTACAAGTCTTGCCGGGTTTTTCCCAACAGTGTGAACAAGACCATCTTTACCCTCAACGATTTGTTTTCCCATCTCAGCCCCCCGCGACATCTTGCCGCGTTTCATTTAGACACATTACGCACTAAAGCGCGTTTAGTCAACAAGAATAAACGCCTACTTCCATCCAACCATCCTCTATTTCTTTTCTGAAGGACTCGTCCCGCAGTGCAACCTTGCCGCGTCGAGAAATGGCCATTTGCATGATCAATATCATTGAATCCGTAAAAAGCCGATCTCCGCGTTTCGATCTGATCGGCGTCATAGGAAGCAACCCAACCTTCGTCCAGTAGTTGATAGTGTCCACAGACCTGTTCAACCGCTGAGCCGTCACCGTCACAGTGTACGCCTGGCACATCTCCCCGTTGACCATCACATCCACGGGCTTACGAGGCCCTGTGGGGCGCGCTGGAGGCAACTTGCCTGCCGCACGCAGCTTCTCCCGCTCTTCCTTCTTCCTCCGCCTGTAATCCCGAGCCGCCGCCTTGGCTTTTTCTCGGTAACTCGGGTCAGTGTGGTATTTGTCGTGCCGCTTCTTAGAAAGCTCCGCCTTGTGATCCAGGTAATAGTCCTGAAAATACGCTTTTCGGCCATCTTTTGTATTATCGTCAGATCCCAGCATGAATTCCCTCTCGCAGAAGAATCACTTTAAACCCTACTCTGCATTTTCACAACATTATTCAAAGCGTCCCCAGTTTCTTATAAAAACGCATCCTCCTCCGGTACTTTGGATTCAATTGAACAATCATTTCGTCAACTACATCAACCACAATCGGCTGTGGTTTCTGCTTGCATTTCCCAGCACGCCAGGGACATGCCACCTCGCACTTTCCATCCTGCGGAAAGCACCACCTCTGAATACGACCCACTATTTGCTCAACATCGCTAATCGGAGTCGCCATCACCAGAACATCGATCGACGGAATGTCGAGGCCCTCCTCACAATTATGCACAACAAAACCATCGCATAAAAAGTTAGACTCGCCCTCCATGGTAAAATCATAAACGTCCCTAGATCTAACACTTTCTACAGACACAACACGAACCCATAAAGCATCAGAATTAGACCACTCAAGCAACATTTCGTTATTGGTTGCATCTGCTACGGATTTCAACAGACTGCGATGGACACCGTTGCGATGAATACTTCCACCCACCGGAACAGCCACGCTTCCTATGATATCTTTCTTTCGAAGACCCTGAGAACGCAAAACCCTCATCGCATGAATCCACTGCTCCTCTGGAATACGCAACCCAACTCCGTCTTCTGCTCTGTCAAGTTTGCACAGATCTGAAAGCATCTTCCTCTTTCGAGGCATCAAATAAGGACCAACAAAATCCATCATTTTTTTAATCCAAAACATGCCAGCAACCTTAACAGTCCAATATCTCCTCCTTCTGACAGAATTAGAACGCTTCGCAGATCTAACAAAAGAAATAATCCCGTGCCCAAGTAACATATGTTGAACCTGATACGCCAATTTCCTACTTGAACTACAGTGAGAAATCTCAAGTTTTTTACGACCAACATTTCCATCGGTATCTATAAGGGCCGCAATTAATGCACCGGCACTTTCTCGGTCACAAAACAGCAATCTATCCGACAACTTCTTCTCCCACGCCCGACATCCGTCCAAGCCATGACTTTCGGCCAATTTGCGAAACTTAGACTTAACCCCACCACCATTCTTGCCACCCAAAACTACACGATATTTCCCAGGCTCCTTGTCCTTTTCGCATAACGCTGCATTATATTCAGAAAGCAAAAACGACACATTATCCACAATATCTTTATCTATATTAAAAAAAGCAGCCTGACCACTAGCCAACTGAGAAGTGTTCCCATCGCCTATAAAATAACCCATCAATGCAGCCTCATTCACCTCCACATCACTTTTTCCGTCCAGTTGAGCATTGCCCGGAATCATAAGCCAATCCCCAACCACAATCTCATCAGATCTCACCCACCCTCGCTGCGACATAACACGATGATCTCCGCTCACAGATAAAGACATCACAGATCTATTATCACCACCTCTCCCGCATGATATTTTAAGAACATCTTTCACCCCCGTTTTCCATGCCTTAACAATCTTATTCGGAACAAAATCTCCAACACCCTCCCTGTAAGATAACAGCCTAACACCCTCCTCCCCGCACAAATCCCTTACGAAGAGAGGTTCGCCAGTATCGGCATCGACAACAATACTATCGCCATCAACACACATCTGTTTTGTAGCAAAAATAACATTCGCAGATTCGGCATGCGCCAACTCTTCGGACGTCCTGTTTTTGAGCTTCATCTCTCCTTTACGATGCAGAATATTCCCACGCTTCCCACGCTTCGTTTCCTTCCACACCTCGCCACTGAACCACTGCCCGGTGTAGAAATCGATCCTCGGAACGAAGTCCAAATCGAGCCCGAACAGAATGCCGCCAAGCTGCTCGGCCATCTCCTTGAGGTGTTCCAGCCGCTCACTGACGACCATGAGCTTCCGACCGGCCTGGACCGCCTTCACCATGTCGTCCACGATGTGCCGCGTCCTGAATTTGTCGGCAGCGAGCTGGTTAACGATCTGGCCACTGTTTAAATTGTCGATCGATACTTGGTACTTGCCACGGGAGATCCTCTTAAGAGTTGAATCCGTGATAACCCTCCGCAGCTTCGGACGCATCATCTTCGTATGTACCGAGTATGTGATCGGAGATATGTGCTTAAAGAAAACGTCCTGCGAGCCGTCCTTGCGACGTGGAGTCGCCGTAACACCCAATCTCCATGCTGCCTTGAACCGAGGAATGATACCAGCCCACGATCCAGCCCCGACGCGGTGGCAATTATGAACGACCGCCCCTGTTTCAAGGATGTAAGAAGGATGCCCAGAAACATTCAGGTTGTAAACACGGACTCGATCTCCCTCAGTACAGATGGCAAATCGCTCAAGATCCTCTCGTTTGAGAACCTCAACACTTTCCACCCTAATCCCATTAAGCATCGACCTTTTTTTGCATCCTGCTCCCGACGACTGAGAAGTTTGTGTGACCGACCGTCCACCTCCACAGCCACCATCCTCTTCCTGTTCGCCAAGTCCACTTTGTAGGACGCGGGATATCTGTCTGGATTCACGCGCTTGACCATCGTTCTGATCGCCACCTCTGGCTTCCACCCTTTCCCGAGAGCATCCAAGAGCATCAATTGAGGAACGGTCATTCCGGTCCCGTTTCCACCCCTCACCGGAGGACGATGCCCCATGCTCCTCAAAGAACGAGACACCTTCCTTCTCACCTTTTCTAATGACATCGGATTCGACACTTTCATCCGACGCGAAGCTTCCTCTCGCACCTGCGGATTCTTCTTGTGCCATTTTAATACAGCGTCGGAAAGCTTCTTCGTAAAAAGGCTGGAATTCTCCGACATCCATTTCCGCTGACAGGATGTCGAACAAAATCTTGTCCTCTTCTGCTTCGTCTCCACCACCCCGCAGTACTCGCACATCGCCTGCCGCTTGCGCCTCGCCGCTCCAGAACACTTCCTCGAACAATACTTCCGACCGGCCCTCACAGAATTCGGCTTCCTGCACATCTGACACGACTGAGTTTTTGCACGTCCCATATCTCCGCATCATACCAATGCACTCTGAGTGCGTCAATACAGAACACCCAGCAAGATCCTTGGCATGGACCCACCCATTGTTCGTCAAAAATGGATGTTCTGCTGTGCAAATTACCTCTGTACTATCAGCAAACGAAACCACCCGTAAATCTGACACATCGATAAGCCTGCTCCCGACGCTTTTAACACGCCCGTGACCAACAGCATTCAGCACCACATCGCCATCACGAATTTCCTCGATGGGAACTTCTTCATCTGGCGTAAGAACATGAGTCCCCTTCACAAAACATTCGTCCGAGACTATTGTACCAAAGTGAGAGTACATCGATTCTGGATACTTGAACCCATCATCACGAGATAGAGACTGTAACAACGCGATAACGAAGTCCGGCGGATCCCCATTGCTCTCCAGCTCATCGAACTCGCAGCGCGACTGCTTGATGATCCCCACACGCGCGTCCGGCATCATCCCGAGAATTCGATTCTTCCACTGCTGAACCAAGAAGTCTTTATGAACAAGGATCAGCGTTCTCCGCCCCATTCTCCGAGCAAACTCTAAAGCCATTATTGTCTTACCCGCACCAGGAGGAGCCTGAAGAAGAGCGCCGCCCCACTTCCTGTTCTCCAGGGCAAGTGCTAGTTCATCTAGAGCATCCGCCTGCTCAGCAAACGGACCCTCGGCTTTGAAATTCGTCTGAAGATCTTGCATGGGCTTGCCGTATGAGACGTCCAGAACCTCCTCATGATCCCCAGAACGTCGCTCCAGATAGTAGTATCTCGGAACACCGATGAGACCCCTTTCGTCGTCCTCCTCGAACAAAAAAATGGGTTTCGGATCCTCCTTGGTCTGGATGTCCGTCGTCTTCCGTGGCTGAATCGTCAGTTCCTGCTTGATATTGTCAACCTGATACTTGTTCAACTCATCAAGCTGGAGCCAAGCCATACCAGAAATAATAACCTTCAACCTTCAACCTCCAACAAACCGGACCGCGCAGTGACCAAAAGGCCACTGTCGATCCTTCATTTTCTAAAATGGAAGATCTCCGTCATCCTGATTGTTTCCAGGACTGAATCTTCCACTACTATCCTGACCACCACCGTAACCGGCCCCCTCGGACCGAGCACCACCACCTTTTTGACCACTACCGCCACCCATTCCGACGATCTTTGCCATCGTCTCGTAGGAAAGCGGTCTACAAATGTCGTGCCAGTTGCTAATGGGTTCCACATTCAAGGCATCCGGATCCGCGCCGTGCTGCTGCAGGAATTTAACATAATCCTCTGGAGCAACCCGATCAATGTACTCCCAGGTCTCACCGATACCGGCCTCTTTATCGCCGCTTCGGCTCGTATCCCAAACCGTACCCTCCAGACTCTTGCCACGTCGCTCTGCCTGCCACAACAGTTTCTTAAGGACGCCAGGACTCTTCTTGCTACCCTTCTTCGCGCCAAGAACAACCCGAGGGAAAGCGTCCTCGTGGATCGTGCCTTCCTTGTCCTCCCAAGTTCGATGATGGAGCTTGATACTTCCATCATCCAGATACTCAACCTGACCCATGTCAATACCACTGAACATTCCAATGAACGAAGGCCAGTCGTCTCCACCCTCTTTCATGCAAAGCGGGCATCCTCGATCATCAATGTTGTTCTTTGCCAAGCATAACGCGTTCCAGTACCCACAACCACGCCACTTGTATAGCCCGTGCTCGTAGTAAGAGAATGGAGATCCATCCAAAAACAAAAACCGATGTGTAACCGGCTTGCCAGGGAATAGTGGATTTTCCGAAGCGTCCTGCATCCTGAAGCGAAAACGGTAAAGTCGTTCCTCTTCCGAGAACTTGCCTCCGCCTTCTCCATCTCCGGTGTCTTCGTCGGGAGGAAGATCCCAACCTCTCTGTCCATAATTGCCAATCATGTCTCTCTCCTTCTGTGCTCTTAGCACTAATTAAAGTCTTACAGATCTCTCTGAGATCAGGCGACTAACCTCCTGCGACTCGCGATAATGCACCATCCGTTGCCGTTTGTCAACAGGATCAGAACGGCACTTCCTCACTATCCTCGTACTCATCCGTGTCGTCAGGGATCTCGTCATATTTCATCGAGTCGAAATCCCAGTCAGACAAAACCACATCTTTCGAAATCTGTCCTCGTCGGAGCTTGAGAGCTTTGAATTTCAAAACCTTGTCATCCCTGTCATCCTTCGACTGCTCCAACGCAAAGACAGCATGAGCATCCTGGCCAATCTCGTCAGCAAGCGCAATCGTTCCCAGACGAGCACCTCCCCCTTTTTTCTCGCTCAACTCCGCTGTTCTGTTCTGTTGGGCAAATCCACAACAAGCAAATCCAAGCCGTTTAGCAGCACTCTTCATCCACTCCAGAGCACCAATTGCTCTCTCTCGCCTGTCGCCACTGATTTTCAGATCATAGATAGAGTCTACGGCGACCATATCTGGCTGACACGCACGGATAGCTGCTTCGATGCCTTTTGGTGAAAGATCATCATCAGAATCCATGATCCACAGGTTCTTCAACGAGCGACTTTTTACAATAGTATTCTCAAGACTTGGAATAGCGAAATCCGATAACTGCCCATGAATAAGATCCTTGTAACTGACGTTCGCTTCGACCACGAAGAACCTCTCAGCAATCTCCTCTTTGCTCATCTCCGGAGACACGATGAGCGTACGATAACCTTCGGACCATGCGTGCCGGGCGGCAATAACCGCCACGAATGTGTTGTGAACAACCATATCATTTGCCACGAACGCATGCCCATCCATAACCGTTAAATCGAACACCCTTTGGACACCGTCATATTTTATCGATTCAACTCTATCCCAATGATTAACTGTCAAATGTCTCAAGTGTTCTGCGTCAAACGCATCCAGGAAAGCTTCAAATATTCTTCTACTTACAGTTTTTCGTCTATACAACTTATTAACGCTGATTCGAGTTGTCATACCTAAGACTGACGACATCGAATCATACCTAGCAACTCTTGGAGCATCAGGAAAACTATTCACTATTCTAAGCAACTCTTCCTTCAATACAGGTGTCACCGGTATATTGTCAATATTGGGATTAGTAGCATTCTCAAGCAACCCAACCTTGCTGCTTTTACCACCGACTATCGGGATATTGTTTTTGAACGCATCGTGGGATGTCGAGTAGATCCTGTACACCCAAGAATCAAACATCTCCCCGTTTAGCCTGACTGCTTTATACCGCACTCTCCCCTGTATCCCGAAGCGCAAGAACAATCGCTGCAACTGATCAATAAGCGTTTTAGATGCCAATCCCACTTCAGCAGTACAATGATCACGTCTGCCATTCTTGCCCTTGACAAGTGGAAATGACCCATCACAACTCCAAAATGCCCCGAGAAATTTCGCCAATGACTCATTATCATACTGAAATACTCTGTCTGGAATAGTCTTATTTTTAGACAATGATCTATCACACCCCCAACTATCCCACTTTTCCCAAAAGCTACGACCATTAATCCTGTAACGACCATCATCCTTTCCACGCGTCATCGGAACAAGTTCACTACCATATATTCGACAAAACCTTTGCACATGACCTATAATTACATTGTCAGCTTTTGTGAAGGTTGGTAGATCTTGCGTCACCCCACCATCTGCCAACATCATACCTATCAGCATGGATTCTTCATCTCTTACACTAATAGATTCAGTTGGCTCTGGAATCAATCCAGCAGACTCAACATAATCTCCAACAACAAGTTCATCGGTTCTTTTCCATCCGTCAACAGTCATCATCGGATGCTCTGGCGTTTGAGACATCTCACGCCCACTATACAATCCAACCCTTAAACATTCCTTTGTTCCCATATCCAACCACGCATCTGGCGTAACAGGAACAATAGAGCCATCTGATTTTCTGGTAAGCACACAATCTTTGTCCTTTACAATCTGTCCAATCGTCTTATACTTCCCCGTAGTTGAAATGTAGGATAATGTATCCATGTGTAGGCATTTGCCAACTCCGGGGCGGGCCACAAACATGGTCAGTGTCTTTGGCCACATCCCAGCTGTCATATGATCCAGTGTCGGCCATGGAAGCGGCACCCCACGATACCCTCCGGCAACCTTCTTGTACATATCCATTACGCCGTCACCAAGAGCGGACATGGATTTTGGCATGCGCGTGCGCGCTAAATATTGGGAAGCCTCCACAATGGCCGTGACACCATTGGAAATCTCTTCCGGATTCTCCTTTGTAAACGCGCTGGAAACCACATCCTGAGACACGTAGATGACATGACGAATCGCAGCAGCCTCACGAACAATTCCAGCGTAATGATCAACATTAGCCACCGTGGCAACTGCATCAGTAAGATTCGCCAGAGCTATCCCCCCCCCGATCTTCTCTAGGTCGCCATTCTTTTTCAGGCGCTCCCCGAGAGTAACGTGATCGACAGGCATGCCATCTGCATCCAAGGATGTCATCGCCTTGAAGATTCTGCGATGTGCTTCTACATAAAAATCCGCCTGCGTAATAACACCCTCGATAACCCGAAGTGAATTATTATCCAGCAATATGGACCCCAGAACAGACACCTCGGCTTCATAATTGTAAGGCGGCACTCTCCCTCCAACATCAACCTCTTTCAATATTCTACCTCCACTAATTTTGGAATTTCATATGTTACGAATTGCCTGCCGAGCTATCTCTTCGCGCTTATCCTCCCCGTACACATGGATAGCCATAACATGCTCCTTGAGAGAATGTAGTGTGGACGGCTTGAGAATATCCGACATGGCTTCGCCCTTACCCTTGAGAACCGCATTGGTCGTGATGATCGTCACCAACTGATTCGCATTTCTCGTACGAATAAGTTCATCAAACAGACGCTCCCCGAAACCAGTTCGGTCCAGTGTGCCCTTGCCAAGATCGTCCAGCACAAGAACATCAACCTTCATCGCACGATCCCAGTACGTATCATCTTCGTCAAAGTGATCCTTGCTAATTACAAGACTTTTCAGTGAAGCCGCCTCAATAAACATTACCGTGCTGAATCTCCGACGGAACTCCTTGGCGATTATCGCCGCCATCGAAGTCTTACCAGTACCATTCGCTCCCCACAGAAGCATGCCGAGTCCCTGCTCGCGCATATCCTCCATTTTACGAATGTAACTCTTTAAGATATCGCGCGGGCTCTTCGACTCGCGCTCATCGGCAATATCCGAAACGCCATCACAGTCGACGTTCCAGTACCGCTTCGGAAGCCGCATCCGAACAAGATCATCCTTCGTTAATTTTCTACGTCTCAGTGTCACAACCTGACCCATAATAATCACCAGCCATGCCCAAACGCTTCGTCCTCCGGCTCCTTGTACTCGTCCGAATCGCTCCGCACCTGGGACACGCTCCTTGATGCTACAAACGGCAACCCGCGCTCCGCCATGGGGAAGATTCGGTCTCGACCACCCCAGAGAAGCTCGACTGTTGGAATCCCAGTCAAGCCACCCTGCCTGCTCTTGACCATCTCTTCCCAATTATCACAGAGGTAAAAGATCGCCTTCTTTACAAGTTCGCCTCCATACGCCTCTAACAACTTCTTCGCCAACACTCTCTGCTTCACACCCCACCATACTTGGCTTGATGGCAGTGTCACACTCCAACTGATGCGCTTCGTGATTGCCTCACGAAACCATCCCTGAACATGCTTAGATGTTAACACCTTCCCGAAGGTTTGTCCACATTCAGTGTTTTCTAGCTCTAACTCTGGCAGTCTGACCTTCGCCGATTTTGCATCCCTCTCGGCCTTTCGGGACCGCTTGGCAATCCTCGACTTCTCGGTCTCTGCCTTCACCTGTGGAATACGTTTTTTCAACGCACCAAGGCTAAACCTTTTTGTCATCACGACCCTCCATGACTGTAACCATATGACCCAACACTCGCCGCTTCATCCCCTTCACAAGAACGAGCAGTTCGACCCATGTCTCCTGGTAATCTCTACCAACCTCAACCTGACAACGATCCGAAAATTCCCGCGCCTCGTAGTCATTCATGTCAGTAATTGTCTCACGCCAAGATCGCGCATCATGAACAATGCCGACCCCCCAAACAGTCCTTACTTTATCTCCGATGAAGATCGTGCGAGCCAACCTAATACCTCAAACTTCCTAGCCACTACAGGCCGAAGTATTTCATCATGATCCAACATCCACATAGGCGTCCGAAATGTCACCCGCGTCCAGGACCACCCGTCAGCCCGCAGGATCGCCTTGCAAACCTCGTCGGCATCCAAACCCGGATGATTACTCACAACGGCACACACGGCCTCCTGTAGCCTGCAGATCCGATCCTGCCAGGGCTGTCCTGCATCCTGATCCTCAATCGTTATCGTAACGCCATCTCCGAGTTCAACGAAGGGCCTGTCTGTCCCTGTCAAAAATCTCAGTTTCTGAACGGTCTGCCCCATTTCATAAAGAATCAACCCGCCCAGATCCAGATCAGAATCCTGGGACATAACGATAGAAACACCTTCGTTTGTCACTTCCACCTCTGCTTCGCTTGCTGAAAGACATCCGCTGCATGCCGTGAAGAAATATCGTCATCGTACAGCGCCCAGTTCAATAGGGCTGTCACATACATTGTTCCCTCTTCACCGAGATCCTCCCCCCATTTCTCCGCCACAAAACTATGATGATACAACCCGGTCAGATTCCCTGGGTACATCGTGTAGCAACGACCATCGCGTCTCATGATCGACAACGTTACACCACCACCAATGACTTTTTTTATCTCATCGGAAACCGGTGTCGCGAGCAACTGGTAAACCAACCCGTTTCCCGGTGCCCAGCGGATCATTGACGTAGGACCAGTGACCTGCGCCTCTACTTTTCCCTCCGGTGGAACATTTAATTTGATCAAATTATTGCTTTCCATTCAACCTCCTCCCGGATCCCCCGGGTGATCTTGGTTTAACAATGGAGATGATCGCTCAATCTGCGATCAGAGTCAACTTCCGGATGCCCTATTCTTGGGAGAACCTCTAGCATTGTCCTCCTCCGTCACGTAATCCAAGTCTATCTTGATTCTATACTTGCCAGCTATAGCAGCCAGAAACGCTCGCAACGATGAAGCCACGTATCCATTCCTTCCTACAACCTGACCGACATCTTTTGGATTAGTGTACAACTCCGCCGTAATCCTGTACGGACCAGGGCGAATATTCACTTCTACATCGTCCGGATGATCCACGAAGTGGCGAACAATCCCGACAACTTCTTGAACCGCTAATATAATTTCTGGCCCAACCCGTGTGCTACCCATGACAACCTCTCAAAAACCGACGTCTCTTTTCATCTCCGCCTCATGCTCACGTCTTGCCTCAACAAGTCTAGATGCTTCTTCCATAGAGATGCCACGAGATCTTAGACCGTTAGTTCTGCGCGCCCGAGCCCGCGCCGCATGCAACTCTTTAACCTGCTGGCTGTATCTCTTAAAAATCCGACGCAGTTTCATTTTGACATCAGCAGGAATATTACCCTCGGACTCAAAATACATGCGTGTCCTATCGATAAAATCCCGCGTTTTAGGTGTAACCTTGATACTTCGAAGATCTCTGAGAATCTCCCCAACAGTCATCGTCTCAAACATGTCAACCTTTCAGCATTCTGATCAGACCCTCCCTTTATAAACCATAACGATGACCGTTGTCAAACGCGAGCTGGTCGGAGTCTTGCGAACTCAAGTTCGCGGGAATATTCGACTCAATTGTTAGGGTAAGTATTGGGAGGGGCTAGAGGACTGTCTCGACCTGGATCGCGTTATCAACCAAGAATCCGTTCAAAATCCCGGCGGCCTCAGTGATCATCTTGGCACTCTGCCCAAAGAGAGTGCTCCTGAATCGGTTGCCCTGCTTCGTCAGTTCGTCCTTGCCTCGGCTGCTGCGCTTGAAATTCGTGTATTCGGTGACCGCGTTAAATGCCGCGTAGCCAGTTCCTGCGACACCAGGAATGTCCTGCCCCCTGCCGGTAACAGCGAGGCTCAGCAGCTCGTTCCTGGCCTTTTCTGCGCGAGTATTACGTTTACCATCTGGCGGGTCCGGGATCAGTTGTTTTCCGAAATCTTCCCACATCGTCGAAGTCATGTTCATCCGGGAGAGGGCCTTCATGAAATTGTCGGTCCGCTTGCTGCGCTCGTGAGCCTGGCTAATCGCCTGCTGCGCGGCCTCGATCTTCTCCTTCATCGTCTGGGTATGCCGGATCCGGATTTCCTTCATAACGTTCTCCTCGCGCGCCGCATCAATAAGAGCCATCCTGATTGTGTTGTAGCAAGCAATCCGAATGTCCGTCTCGCCGATCCGAACTGAGAAGGTCCCGTCAAATGCGCTGACCAACATCAGGTACTTCTTATGGACGTCTCCGGGCACAATCTCGCTCTCGTCGAACTCGGCCTGGATCCAGATCACCTTGCCGTCCTTAAAGGAACCCGCGCTGTGGTACTTGAGTGCGCCCGCTTCGATCAGTTTGTCCACAAAATCGAAGGCTTCATAGTTCTGCAAAGGGGTCCAGCCAATTCCTACAACCCCGAGCGGAGCCTCGTCGGTCTCGCGCATGATCATCTTGTGAGTACCAACCAAGACCTCGCGCATCGGGGTGGCCGGATCGGGTGTGAAGCTCAGTGGACGCTCAACGACCTTCCAATCCAGATCCGCCTCACGCATGAGGTCCTGTGCAGTCTTTACCTCCTCTTCACTAACGTCCACACCGGTCCCTTGCCATGGCATCTCGATCACGATGTCGTCGGTCTTTTGTGTTAATTTTTTTTCGATTTCTTTTGTCATGATTGGCTCCTTTTTTCTCCGGCATCTTACCGGGATCGTTTACGGCCTAAAAACAGCTTAAATCCGAAGCACTGCATAGTCAACCATAATTAGGGCGTTTTTAAAACTAATCAAAAATAACTGCGTATTTAAAAAATCACACAGGAGTTGTGGATATCATAAACGACGTGAATATCTCAGGATCATTGAGATCGAATTCGAATTCGGCCCCACGGACAGCGACAATCCCGGACAGTTCACCGACCTCAGATCGGTCGACGCGCACGCGAAAACCTTTCATCTCTCGGAATTCCCCATGCTCTCCAGTTATCAAGTATTCGTCCTCTACCACGAACTTGCGTTCACCGAATTTATCGAACCACCCGATCACATCCTCTGGGGAATCTCCGTACCCGCAGGTCAGCAAGCAAACCGCGTGGCGCATCAGGGCGTTCACAAAATCATCAAAGTGCTGGAGGCAAGACATAACTACCATTTCATCGACCATCTTAATCGACCCTGCGAGACGCCACTCCTCTCCCCAGTCTATAATCGATCCATGGACCTTCTCCTGGATTTCTCCGTTGAAGTCGAAGATGATCACATTCGTATTATCGTACTCAAACCGAGGCTTCCAATAGATATCAATGGCCTCGTCAGTCCGAACCCCCTTGATCCACAGACCTCTTCGACTTCGAGCCAAATACTCCGATGGCCCGAGTCCGTTCGCTATTTCTGACTTTTTCATATTCCTCCTCCGTCAGAACATCAGTGCGCCACACGTATCGAAAGATCCCCATTAAATATACACAGACAGCTTTTACATCCGGACCCGGACGTCTGTTGCTCTTCTCCTCCATCCGGTCCAGATGAGATCTGATCTTCTTTGTATAAGCTGGCTTTTTACAAGGCGTAAATCTAGGAATCTTCCTGATCCCCTTCTCTCGATTGATCACGAAGTTCATATCTTTGGCCGTCCATAAATCTATTTTCATCTTATCAATATTGGACAGCACCCCACCACTATTTCTTTTGGGATTCACGATCTTTCCGCATTTTCTCGCGCATTTCATCCAGATCGTTCTTGGCCTCCTCCTCGGACTTGGCCTCCTTCTCAGCATCCTTTTCTACTTCCTCGTCACTCTTTTGCTGATCGATCATGCGCTGCTCAAGGGTATCGACTGCAGACGAAACCGAGGCGATACGCTTACGCTTCATCTCTTCGACGCCCATTGCCATAAACTCTGGCATCATAACGTTCTCCTCGTCGCCATTCGGAGACTCGTCGACAACACCCATTTCATTTTCCAACTCATCCTGGTCGTTCTCCGGTCCGTTCGTGTTGATTCGATTCTCACTTGGATCTTCATCCGGAATCCCGCCAAGAAGTCGTTCTAACATCGAAGCCTTCTCCAGGATGTTACCGATCTTGACTTTCGCCATGTTCGACCACACAGCACCTTCCTCCTCCGTCGGGACCGATCCGATGCGACCAACATCTCCATCCGGCATCGCGTTCCCGGCCTCCTCGTAGGAACTCGCTGCCTCAGCCAACGATCCGAATACCTGTGTAACATCCCCATCTTTAATCACGAACACATCCAATTCTTCTGCACTAACAGTGAATTTCTCTAATGCGTCCTCGCGCTGCAATTCCTGCATCGCCTTCGGGATCATGCCGATTGGAAATGTCGCCCCCGGAGGAAGCACCCAAAGGTGCGCCTGATGATCGGCGATCTGACCCATGCGGCGCATCTCGGACGGAAACAGTTCGACACCCTCCGCCATTCCGCTGAGCAACTCACTCTTGATAGCCTGCTTTTCGGCCCACGGAATCTCAATTTTTTTCCTGTCATGACGAGCAATGATGAGGTGGATAACTTCCATCGGCTGCGGACGACCATCAGGCCCTGGAACAGAGAACGCATCCGACATTGTCTTCTTCAGAAAAACGCCGTATTTATTGTTCTCGAACGTGGCGATGACTCCCATCTCCTCAGCCCCCTCCGGATTCTTGATCCGAAAGAACTCCGTCATTGGACCACTCATCTTGTTGCGATCGATCCTGTGAACTTTTCTTGTTTTTTTGCCAGCCATTATTCTTCTCCTTCAATATCCATGCGCTCACATTCGAGCGTTGTGATTCTCTTCGTCATCAGAAAGTTTCCGTTCTTCTCATTCTCCCAAAGGATCTGAAACATCCGAACTTTCTTCCTCATGGACAGCCATGAGATCAGGGTACCAACAAGCATTCCCCCAGCGAACAATCCCACATTTAAAACCCAGTACATCACTTGTCTTTCATCTCCTCGGACCACCGTACAAGATTACGACGTAGAATCATCGCAGAAGCGTGCAATGGACCCCTCTGAAAAGTCGGCCCCGATTCACCTGTTTCCGGGTTTACACCGCATATCTGAGGACAATACCCCGACGGATACCCTTCCACCATAATCCACTCATCTATAATTGTGCCAATACCAGCCTTCCCTGTCTGAAGCAGGTTTGATGCCATCCGGCACTCGTTCTCTACCCAAGACCGCGCCAAATCAAATCTGGTTGTTTCCAAATTGACCATATGCTCGGACTTGGGGAGATCTTCAACTATCCCGCGACCATGCGATAGAGTTATGTCTATCCGAACAATACGCCCCTTGAACCACGCAGTTTTCAGATAAAGATCATGCTGTCCGATTTCGATCTTTGCACTAATACCAGAGAGTCCGACCCCGCGCATCGCAGCATCGATCTCCCGCCATTCCTTGTTTTCCGAAAGGGACGGTCCATCTGCAAGCAATTCCTGTAACTTGTTTTCTTGGTTCATATCTGTGGAACCTCTCTTATATCCTCTGGGACATTTTTCATAGCCTCAAGAAACATCCGTGTGGCCTCACACTCCCCTACAACTCCAACCAGCGCGTTCATCGCACCCATATAGCGTCTCATAAACTGAAGGCAGTTCTGTTCCAGCATCCCGTGCCTGAGACGAATATACTCTACCGATAACATGTGGGATATTTGTCCATGATTCGCTGGATCATCGAGGCCAAGGATTTTCTTGGCAGTGTCCGGAATTTGTTCAATCCGGGCCTCTATATAATCCTGCGGCTCCATCGTCGCAATATTCGGTTTTCCATCAGTCATCAAATATCAGCCTTCAACAACAAAAAAACTGCCGACTGCCCGGGTTCGGATGTGGGGGGGGACATCCGGGAGACCCGGGTCAGCCGGGCAGCAAGACTAAATCTCGTTAGACTGCGCTCCTAGCTGCCGAGCCCACCGAGTTATTTTAGCATCATACCATTCACAACGGTAACCACGCCAGTATAACCATGGCCTTTTCGACTTAAAAATGCGCCCTCTCTTCCTCATTGCATAAGCCGCCTCCGTAGCGCTCCCACGAACAGACAGCATATTCGCAAAATCCCGTGGGTTCGAATAAAACCTCGACAGCAATTGCGCCGTCCCGAGATCGAACCCCGATTTATTGTAATACGTGTTCATGTCTTCATTCTGAACCACGGCAAGAATCTCATCCTCTGTGTGCGATATGCATCGCTTCTTCTTCTTAAGGATCCCTAGCCGATATGCCGTCTTCCTCGGATGCGTGCCGAGAGCACATCTGTCGAACTGAGACTCGTTTCGGATCGTCCCGGCCAACCCCCAAGGATTAAGAGTGAACCCTGCATCATCGGATTCATCGGAGACCTCGTCAGCGGCTCTCACAATTTCATATGCATAGAACAGCGCCCTATCCTCGATCTCCTTTTCTCCATCCATCAACTCTCCGCACTCCCACCATCCATCCTTTTTATAATTGGCAATACCATCTGCCAAACGACCAATGATCTGCAATTGATGCTTGCTCAGTGGATCAATGGTTACCTTCTCTTGTCCTGTATCTTTCTTCACATTCGCCAATGTTACAGGAAGCTCATCTGGTTCAAAAATATCGCTCCCACAAAACGGCACATAATCTCCCCCTCGATCCTGCGCCTCCAAAACAATATCAGAACTCGGCCACGCCACGGCAGCCAATGCTCCGATGGCCAATATAGAGGCCATTACAATCAATCTAATAATCTTTTTCATCTCTTCCTCCTCGCCAGACACTGCACAATCCAATAAATGTTCCGGCTTTAGAACAAGACATTATACCCTTTATCTCTATTAATCGTCAAAAGTCCCCTCGCAGAGAATCCACAGTATGGCTCCCGCATCTCGGACAGACATGATTTTCTTTCTGATCCAACGTCTGAGGCTCTGGGGAATCCAGACCGTTCCACCCGCATTCTTCTACCTCCAAGCGGAGATGTTTGCACGTCTCCCGGAACTTAAACCCAGGGCATGTGCATCCTATTTCTCCCTGAACAAAAGACCCGCTAACCTCGTACATAGTTTCTGGATCCGACGAAGACGGAATAGAAATCACAAACGTCTTTCGATCAGCTTGGCACGCCTGGAACGTCCTTATCTTACGTTGATGATCCTCTTCTTTTTTTACAGTATCAAACACCTGGTCCTCCCTGCCGCAATCCTCGCAGCCATCGATCAACATACTGCCGTCTTTACACCGATTTGTCAACAGCATCCTCCGGATCAATCCCATAGATCTTACACGATCCTTTTGCAAAAATAATAGCCCGTTCACATTGCTTCTTTGTGAATCGCCCGATGTGACAATCGCTCTCCGTCATCCGCATATGAGATTGCAACTTACGATACGCTCCCCCGCGCGAGAGGTTCCCTGTCTTCCATAAAGCATCGAACCAACGATGCAATTCCCTCCTGGCATCGCGAGTTTCCTTATTAGCCGGAATCCCCAGCGGAGATCCGTCAGGATGACACCCGTGGAAACACTTGCATTTAGGAAAGTTGTCACAGCTATAAAAACGTCCACTCCTCATGTCAACAAGATGCATCTGCCCACCGCACTGTGGACACTCCAATACCGTCTCGCCATCATTCGACTCACCAGTAAACGCATTAACTATCCTCATTAATTTCTCATCGACAGCTTGAATAACTGACTACCGCGTGCAAACAAGACCTCATTTCCACGTTTAAACAGACGCATATCGCCTCCTATCATCGGATCCGAGATGCGCTTCACACCGTCTACTGTCGGCGTCGCCCCGAAGAGTACCAGATCCTCCACCTCGTCGATATGAGCACAGACCCCCTTGTCCAGGGTCACGAAGTTGATCCCGGAGTAGGCGACGTCCTCGTCCTTCCAAAACAGGATCGCATTCACGTAATCGCGCTCGAAACGATAGACAAACTTGTCGTACTGGCCGTTCTTCGTACCGATCACAATCATCACCCGGTGATCATGTTTGGCATCAACAATCCGGTACCCGTCCAACTCTTTTAGCCGAACCTGATTACACATCTGCGATCCAGGAAACACCGAGGCATACCAGGATCCCAGCATGTTTTGGATCGCCACTCCATCAAACAGTTGTGTTGCCATCGGCATCACATTCGCCACAGGATGTGGGAAGACCTGCGTGTTATTCCCGACCTTCCTGATCATCAACTCGATCACGTTCTCGTCGTAATGAATGTAAAAACGGCCATCGTAGGCCATCATTGATTGACAGGGCGCACGTTGCCCCACAGGGAGCAGCGTCTTTGCATTGACCAAGTATGCCTCCCCACCTTCACGTCGCCCGTACAAGGGATCCTGATCGCTCGTGTGGCCGAAACATCCGTCCCCCTGGATGGAGAACGGTGTCCCTCGATCCTTCGTGAGGCACACGACAGACCCGTCCATCGCAATAAGGTCGAACCCATCAATCCTATCGTATCGAAAGATATTCCGTTCGAGGCCGAACACCTCGGATATCTTGAGTCGGTCCGTACTCGAAATATTTCGAGGAGCTACAAAGACCACCCCCAATCCTAAACCCTTCGGCGGAGGCACCCGACGACCATCCTCGAACACTGCCTTATACCAGCGCCTGTACGCCTCCGGGATCGTCTCGAAGCTCGGGACCATCTTCGGGACCTTCACGTCGTCGTTGAACACCGAGAGGTTCTGCAGCATCCGATCTGCCATCTTCTTCACCGACGGGTGCTTGCCCTTAAACGGATGAATCCCGGTGAACAACTGAAATGTCACAATGCCCCAGGAAAACCAGTCGGTCTCCCGCGTCCAACTCTTGGCCTGCCAGTCCCGGATGCTGTCCATGATCGCCGTCGCCGGATAACTCTTAGTCTGATAACTATCGACATCGATCCAGAAAACATCGCTCCCTTTCAGAAGCAGATTCATCTCGTTCAAATCGACCACTAGAACATCGGCGGAGTGGATCCCCTCTAATCCGTCCTGCATATCGCGGACGATACCGAACACATCGTCGGGGCCGATTCCATTCCTCTTCTTGTACGCCTTCGTGAATAACTGACAAATGGGGGACGCATCCTTCACAAATCTCATCGAATATCCAACCGGTTTGTTGCGTGAATCCAATAGCACATTGAGAGGCTTTATGACGTTCTTGTTTCTGATCTTCGACAACTCCTCGATTTTTTGCTCTGGGATCATTTTTTTTGGGTTTGCATAGATCTTGTATGCCGTGCTGCCACGGACATACACACTACCTTCGCCACCCGAACCCACAAAATCACGCTTCGACAGACTAACCTGACCGCCCCCCAGGATCTTGATTTTCATCTCAACCCCTTGTCAGGATGTTCGATCAGGACAAACTTTGAAATATCATCTTGAAAATGATTCCCGTATTCTGGGCTGTCGTCGATCATCAGATCAATCTCGTATTCCTTGCAAATCTTCGCCTTCCCCATGAATTAAGATTTCACCAGGATCCGGACGATAACTCTCCAGCCACTCCAGGTAATACCGATAAAAATAAGGACACTTGCTCCGAAGGAAGTCTATCTCGTCCTTGGTGAACTTGAGTTCGCAATATGCCTGAATCTGTTCCTTGAGCCGATCCACGAAGGATGACCCCCAAGGCGTCTCGCCCCTGTCGATGAAACGGTATTCGACAACCGCGTCCGGGAAGAGCCGGAACACGGCGTTCTGCATGCTAAATTTATAGAGATCATCGTCTAAAAGGCTACTAATAATACAACTATCAATATTGCTCATTTTGTTAACACTCCACGCCAAACTCGCGCTCGGCCATCCTCTGGTTGTCGATCGGAATCAGAGCACCAAGATTCGATTCGTAAAGCGCCACGTAGACATCCCCTGCCCACTCCCCCAGTGCATTGTACGGCATATTGGCGATATAGAATAGCTGGCTCATCGAGTGCTGCCCGGTCGGACCTGAGTGGCAAAGAACACCCTCCACGAATTCCGTCGCGTTCCCGAAGTCCACCTCCTTATGCATCTCATCCTTCGAGTACGACGGGAGCGGCTTGACTATGTGCATCTGCTCCCTGAACCGGTTACCACCCTCGTCGTAGTCGGCGTCGTCCCCGACGTAAATGTACGGCCCATTGGCTTCGAACTGCCATCTGGTTGGATCGAAGATCGTCCCGTCCGGCATCAGCACCCAGCCATGAACAACAAGGGTCTTGTTACCACACCGCTCGTCCCACGGAGATCCATCCTCGATGTACCCGAGAAAGTGCCCGTAGACCGGATGCCCATCGACAACCCCGGCCTTTACGCACTCGCACGCAATCCCGTAACACTGAGCCACCCAGTCCTCGACCGGAATACCAATTTCCTCCGCCACTTTGTTAATATCCATTTGTATCCTCCCGCCGTCATCTCGACGGCTATCTTACAGACACCTTAGTCCGTCCAGTAGCGTTTGTCAACCTACATGAACCGCTCCCATAGACAGATCGTCGTCGTGGCTCCACCCGCGCTTCTCACATTCGCGCAGGAAGCCCTGCATTCGCCGCTTAACGAACTCTCCCTTGTACCCTTTGAACTCCATCATCTCGCGGACCACGTCCAGCCAGGGAACGCTCTGGCGATCCTGATCGACGAAGCTTTTCACTCCGTCCGAAAATACAGCCACTGTCTCGATGAAATCATCATCGTCCACGCAACCCGGATCTTCGCCATCGGTCGTCAGATCCCTCACCCCATCCGGATATCCCCGGAAATAATCCTGGCGGAACAAGTCCAGATCGTTGCTCCAGAAACATCTCTCGTCTTGCTCAATCGTGTCTCCGTTCTCGTGAACGTAGTCCACCCTCCACCCCTTCTCGGGATCCTCTCGCATCCTCTGCTGGACCGCCATCAAACGGGACCGGCTCAAAAAATAGGACGGGTAGAGAGGAAATCCCGACGGTGAAACGATGTCAAAAATCGCGATCCCTCCTAAATGCATCCGGAACGCAATCGTCCCGTCGCCCATCCCGAAAACGTTAATCCTGTGATCGACAAACACCCCGAGCAACGTCGCATCAAGCATCTCCTCCGGCATCCCCATTAGACGCTGGATCGCAGCTGCCGAAGCGACGATATGACGCATGTCATGTGCGTCCTCGATTCCGAGCCGCCGCAGAAGAAACTGCTCCGCCGAAGACACAATCACCCGGGCTCCCACATCCGAGTCCTGGCTACCGGAACACCCGTCCGACACGAAGGCATACCCGAGCCCCTTTGCGCGCCCGGCAACCTCCCCAGATCTCGCGTAGTCCTCGCAGACCTTGTGCGAGTGCCCTATCGTAAATGCGTGATCAGCTTGCATCAACCACCTCCGTTGGCGGCCAGGACCTTCAGGTACTCGACCACCTTCTCGTCGGTCCAGGCATGAATACCAGTTTCCAACTTGGTAACGTTCTCATCCGGAAACAGTTCTCTACCGCTCTTCTCGATCAGCGTGTCCTTCCAATCGATACTCGTCACCCTCTTGCGGTCGCCGATCTCTATGTGACCGAGGCGTGTCATCACCTTGAACCATGGTCTGTGGAGGCAGCACGAATTGGGGCAGTAGCCGTTCGGTAGTTCCTCCATAAAAATTGGACCAAGCCCAGCATCGAGAAACATCCCCATGAACCGATCTCGCATCGCCTTCTTCTTGACCTCCGTCTCCGGGTCCAACATCACCGTCGTAGCTTCCAAACCTTCTAAGAGAGCACTCCTGGCTTCACGGAGAGTATTCCAGTCAGCGTCATTATCCAATGAACGCTGTGACATCTTCACGTAGATCATCACGCCTATCATGTCAGATCCTAAGCGCTCCTCGTAGGTGGCCAATTCGTACCCATCGTCCAGTGGCCTCGCAGGGTCAAGTCCAGCACGCATCAGATACTCAGCGACGTTGGCTGCGACGCTCCTCCTGTGCCCAACGCCTGACTTTGAGCACTAATGCTCTTGCTTACAAACTCGGCCAACTTAGCGAGCGTCTTTGCATTGGCATCTTTGGTCTCGACATACTGAGTAATGCCAGCCGCATCTTTGAAATCATTCAAGTACTTGTCAATGTCTGGGTAACTGCCCACGCCCACGCCGACAAGGATCGACACCATGCTCTCTGTCGCCTCGGATCTGGTCGCATCAATCAACGCTTTTTTGACCGCGCTTGCGCTCACCGCCGAACTGTTGTCGTCTCCGTCCGTGAGGATGAAGACGATGCTGTTCACCGCGAAATCGCTGTCGGTGAGACTCTTGGCGTAGTCGACCGCCGAGAGGACCGCGTTCTCCGACGCATCGAACAGGGCTGTCCCGCCTCCGCAATTCAGGATCCCGTCGTAGTCTCCGATATTGCAGTTTTCCAACAGCTTGTATCCGTGAATCTCATCCATCCGCTGGTTAAATGTCACCAGTCGGATCATCAGGTTGTCAGCCCTTGGCGAGAGTTTACAAGCATTGACGATCTCCTGAATCGCCTTCTCCAGATCGACACTGAACCGATCAACACTCCCGCTCACATCCACGATTAGATCGACGGTAGTGTACTCGGTCGCACCCAACTCATCGATCCTGGTCGCGCTGTATCCGAAGGAAGTGTTCGGGAGCGACTTCTCCTCCATCATGGATTCATCATTTAGTTTCGGCATATTCTTATCCTTTCCACAGGCTCATCTGGAACCATTTTAAAATTTTCAGACCTAAATTTTAATCCGCCACCGACGTTTTAAAATTTACCTCAAAACCTCTGCCGCCGTTGTCGTCCGCATCCCTCTCCCTGTCATCTCCGTGATGAAATCATCCTGAAGGCTCTCGAACCCTGGGACCGGGCTCGTGCCATCAGTCAAGAGCACGAACTTGGCAATGTAACTGTCATCCGAGAATCCGTTGGCGATGTCGAGAACAGTATTGGCCAGGCAATGTGAGCCAGCCTCTCCGGCGATCAACACCTCATCTGCATCCTCCAGAGTCTGGATCAGTCGAGTGTTCAACTGCGTGCTCGGGTCGCCTGGATCGGGCACCTCGGCCTTCACACCCGAGTAGTGCTCGGTCCAGATATTTGATCCCTTGGACACGAAATCAATAATCGCCGGACTATCCTTAACCCAAAGATCCAGAGCTTCCCGGATCGGCTCGACGATGCAGGCCCCCGGAGTCCCGATCATGCAGTGTGGCGGCCAGATACAGAGAGGGTATCGCCCACTGAACTCCAACCCCTTCGCGTACTCGATCATCTTGCGAGTAAAGGATGGCCGCACCGGCGTCCAATTGCCCTCCTCGATGTCCTTTGCTGTGATGATCGTAAAAGGATCCGGAGGGTTGCCGTCCTTGTCGCGCCACATCAATGGATGGGCAACGTCGAGGAGGTGATGCTGGTCCAGTGTGACGTGGATATCCTCCAGCTTGCTCCCGAGCCGAACAATCATATCAGCCACTCGCTGCATGTCCGCGTCCGCGCCAGGCACGGACAAAGCCCCCGCCGGGTCTGCGAAGTCAAATTGAGGGTCTATCAATAATAAATGCACCTTCTTCATTTCATCACTCCTTTGCCGGACTGTCATCGTCCGGATCGTTATCGTTATCCGCCGTTTTCCCTACTGGTTCTTCTGGTCTGCCCATCTTGTCCTCCTTCTCGCCATCTCGGCAAGTATCATGCAGCCACTGCTGTATTACCTACTAATCCGCGTTAGTCAACTTCTTTCTGGCAACAAAAACGAGCGTCTTCCCGTTGTTGAACTTGTCATACTGCACCTCTTCAAAATGCTCATGAAGCGTCAACATAAAACTCTGCGGAGGTATCCATTGGAATGTCGACTTGTGAGTATCAGCACCACACTTCTGCAGATGGACTATCTTGTCGCCAACCATCCACACTTCCTCAGAGTACCTGCGCCCATCTATCTGATACTCGTACCGGCTCGGAGCATCCCCTGGCCTCTGAATGAAGGTGTTAAAAACGAACGATCCAGTGTCTTTCAGCCCCTTAGATATCCTCTCAACAGCATCCTCATTCCACCAGTAGTTCACCGCCTGCTGACAAATCGCCAAATCAAACTCGCCGGTCCCTAGAAAAAAATTGGTCTTACTGCAGCGCGTGAGATCGGAAACAACACACCGGTCAGGAGCGTTCTCCATTTTCTTGGCCCGGCTCATCATTTTTCTTGAGATATCAACAGCAAGGACAAACTTTGCCCCTAGCTCTTTCGCTCGCACGCTCGCACGCAACCCTCCAGCACACAAATCCACCATTATCTTCCCACTTATTGGACCTGCAGCTAAAAGTAAATCGTCTACCGGCCTCTTGAGGAACCGAGCATACATTCGATCATACTCATCCCCACACATTTTAGAAAAATCGTGTACTCCCATGATTACCTCACCACCAGAAATTCACCGTGCCCAGCAATCGTGAATCGAATTTGGCCATTTTCATTCCACTCGACCGGGAAATCCCTGTCAGTATCTCGCACCGTCCCAGGTTGAGCATATGGAAGAGTATGCATCGGCGTCATCCTCCTCTTGTCATGCTCATGCCAGTGTATCACGGCATTAGCTTCCGGGACCTTTTTAAAGATCCTGTCAATCAGCGGCGCATTGAGAGATGCCTTGTTGATTTTAATTCTTTTGCTCGTGTATTTGTTCTCAGGGACCACCAGCGTCCTATCTTTGTGATCAACTCGACAAACCACCGTCCAGTCTAGCAGTTGAGTCTTTCCCCTCGCTGAGATCACGAATCGCCCAGTATTATCAGCCACCCGTACCGCAACACATCCAAAGAATATACCACTCTCCTGCTTGCCGAGTTCCAAATCACATCGGTAACGCGCGACCTCCTCAATGAGCCGCTTGGCCGCATCCCGCACCGGCTCCTCTTTCGGGAGTCCGGGATGGTCTTCATAACAGAACTCTCTCCTATCCGAAATTGACTTATAGTGCTCGTCCGTTGCCATGTCGAAAATAATCTGGGCAAGGTCCTCGACGAAGAACTCGCCTCCTTCCGGCGTAACTCCAAACCTCTTATGAAGGTCCGTCGCGTCGTTGGCAAAAACGAGATTCGCCTTGGACTCGCGCTGTGTCAGTTGCGCGGCCCGGATAAGAGAATCATGATCGACCCCGCTGAGCAGCTTGAACCCGATCAGTTTCGTCTTTGGAGCGTGCTTCCGAACCGTATTGATAACCCTCGGAGCGATCCGCATAAGGACCGGCACCGGATCTCCCTCCTCGTAATTGTGAGAAGGAAACTTGCCATCCTGTAGCGTCAGCTCCTGCCACCTTTTGTCCAGTATCAGATTCGCTACCGCCGCCCCCAAGACAACCGCATCGCACGATTTCGACAATAACTGGACTTTCTCCATGTAGTCGTCGAACCCGGAATGCTTCACCCATTCCACACCCTCTAATTGAGCATCATACCTTGGAAGATCGCTGGCGAGGTAATTAACCCGAGCACCCAGTTTGCTCAGAGAATGAGCAAGACTCAACATCCAACCGCCTTTGAATTTGTTTGTGATAAGCTTGACCGCGTCCAGTTTGGCCGCTACAGCTCCGCCTGTGACCAAAATACGTGGCCTACTCATCGGATGCATCCTCATCATCGCTCAAAGCAGCATCCGGGTTCACATAGCCGTTCTCGTCGCGCTCAGCGACTCCTTCGCCGGGATCTCCACCACCGGACTGCGGAACATCGATCCAATACTTGATTTTTCGACCGACATGCTCCTTGTCCACGATTAAACGATTCCCAGGGCGATCCACATAAAGATCCCGTAAACCGCTGGAAATAACCCTATGAACCTGCCAGTCGTGATACCCCTCGGTCTCGCTCGGAAACACCGACCGAAACCTCTCCACCATATCCTCCGTCAGGGATCGGTTCGAATACCCAACATTCTCCATCTGCATGAACCGCAGAAGAGCATACCGACGGTCGGCCCTATCAAACATTTTCTTCGAACGCCTCACGTCGTTCCGTGGAGGAGAATGCTCCGTGGTATCTGGCACACCGTCAATACCAACCTCTGCCTCCATCTCCTCGATGTCCTTGATCCGACGATCTATATCCTCGATCGCCACCACATGTTCGGATCTCTCCCGAAGAAGATCCTTCTTCTTTTTCTGAAAATACTCGCTCGCAATCATGGTCGCCTCCCCTCGTCGCATCCTGCGACGTATCTGGGAAGAAACTAGCTTATCAGTCCAGCAGCCCTCATTACTGCCTCGCTGTCGTCGAATTCTAATTCCGACTTCTGCGCCAGTTCTTCATCTGTTTTAATCTCAATCTCTGTTTTGAGAACATTGTCCCACACCATCTTAGAAATATCCGCCTCCACTTTCTTGTGACAAGCGGGACAAAATCGCAATTGAATCCTCTTCTCTTCGTTGTCCGCGCTGTACACACTCACATTAATAGAAAGCATTTCATCACGCGGAACCCACTTTCTACATTCCCCTCGACAAAATCCGTACTTGGTATTTGTGCTCACTTTTGTTTCCTCTCCAGTGTCCGAGAAATATTTGCCAACTCCCTGGCGATCTTCTCCAATGCCTTAACCTCACGCCGCCGCAACGCGCTCTGCCGCGCATCTTTATCCCTCTGGCAAATCATAGCCTCCGGAGCACCAAGTCTGTCACAAGCCTGCGCTTGCACATCTGGAACTGAGCACTGATTCATTAATATTCCAACAATCATCGCCACGCCCAGAATAGTCCACACCACCTTGAGAGGAAATGGAAATCCCCGAGGCTCATCCTCCCATGGTCTTACAAGCTTTTTAATCCGAGTTGATCGCATCCTCACCTCCTGGCATCTCGCCTGGCATCTACTAGAACATTACGCCACGACGCTGCATTTGTCAACAAGATGCAAACTACTTATAGAGCCCCAAAACGTCCTCAAACTTGATAACCACAAATTCATCATCATCAACAATAACGTTTGTTCCAGTAAACGTCCCCACAACAACTGTGTCTTTGGCCTTGATTCCATCAACATCAGGTCCGACAGCTATAACCTTGGCCGTGTTCGGGGGCTTCTTGGCCGATCCAGGGATATACAGTCCGCCCGCCGTCTTCGTCTCCTCGGTGTCCACCTCATCCTTCAGAATCAGAACGTTGTCATGCAACGGCTGAAACGATGGCCCCTTGTTTTTGGAAACTTTCTTCTTCTTGTCAGTCATCTGTTCTGCTCCTTCCATTCTTTGCACTTCATACCCAATTTCATAACGCGCCTACGGTCGTCAGGCGTCAACATCGACCTCACCGTCTGGCAACCTTTCTTCTTTCTAGCATCAGCCATAAACAACAAATCATCCACTGTCAGAGCCTTGTCTCCAAATTGCTCGGCCAAATCAAACGCTTCGAGCATTCCTATTCCACCCATTATTTCCCCCGGATAATCAACATCTGACCGGTCATCAAACGCTGATCCGTAATCACGGAGATGTTATTTTCATCATCCCAATCGTACGCAAACACAGCATCAGAAATGCCTTCGATAATAGGCGCTCCAGCCTTGATAGCTGTCCCGATTGCAATACTGATTTGCTTCTCACAATCCTCTCGCGACAACCCCTGAAACGGTTTAGCTGCATGCTCCGCCCACATTCGAACCATCTCTTCTGTTTCATTGCTCATTGGCAAAAGAAACCTCCCTTCTTAAGAAGTTCCTCCTCGTCCGGATTGATCTCCACGACACATCTCGGAAACTCCCAAAACATCATCCCGGCAACAATCGGACCAAACAGATCCCCATCTTCCATCCGCAACATAGGGAATGGTTCGACATCCAAAACTTCAAGCTCGACAATATGACCACAAAAATGCATCAATTTCATCACTGCTCCCGCCATCTTCGGCGATATCTAGAGTGAGAGTCTTACCACGTAGAATTGAATTTATCAACCATTTTCGATGTAGCCCGGATTAATCCAACGCTCCACCGTTTCAAGTTCCTCTTTGTCCGCAACAAATTCAGTCACACCGGCATCATGCTTATCGGCAATCAGATCAGCTCGATCCCGCGTCGTAAAGATACCAAACACCGTCATCTCCGCAACTTCAATCTCACCAGTGCGAGTCTCCTCCTGCGAAGCCTTGCTAACTAGAAAAAGTTCCATCAATATCCTCCGTCTAAATCCTACAGCAGCCAAGCCGCGAAAGCAATATCCTACATTGACCTGACACATCGAACCTTCTTAGTAACCAAAAGATTATAGTTTAGACTAGTCAAACCAGTCTCGAAATCCATCATATTACTCGTGCCCCCATCCATCC